>Ga0129313_1001221_pt1 | contig 17120 bp, 13 predicted proteins | sample O1105metagenome_FD_94436 | JGI IMG/M metagenome (GOLD analysis project Ga0129313, IMG submission 94436) | Orangutan group fecal microbial communities from fecal samples from Wisconsin, USA - O1105 metagenome | ecosystem: Host-associated > Mammals > Digestive system > Large intestine > Fecal... | reverse complement strand
GTAGTAGGTGTAGGCAATGTCGTTGGCCTTGCACCAGGCTTCTACGCCCTGCCAGCAGGCCTGGTTGAAGGACTCATCGTCGATGGTGCCCACGTCGGTGACCAGGGCAACCTTGGTGATGACACCGGGCACGGGGGTCTCGGTGACGGTCTCGTCGGGAACAGCCTCGGCAACCTCGGCAGCAACCGGCTCTTCAGCGGCATCCTCTTCGTTGGCCTCGGCCTGGGTCAGCAGTGCCTTGACGGCAAAGCTCTTGGTGCCCTCCTTGGCCTCCACCAGCCAATAGCCGTTCTCGCAGTCCTGGACGGACTTGCTGTTCACACGGACATGGGCGACGGCGTAGCCCTCAGCGGGGGTAACCTTCACGGCCAGGTAGTTGCCGACGGCAACGGAATCGGCGGTGTTCTCCAGGGTGGAGGCATCGTCCTTCACATAGTCGTAAACTTCGATGGTAGCATTCTTGTTGTTGTAAACCTTGACAGGGATCTTGGCAGCCTCTTCCACAGGCTCGGCTGCGGGAGCGGGGGTGACAACCGTCACCTTGGTCATGTGGGTGTTGGCTCCGTTGTACCAGTACAGGAAGCCCTCCACGTCCACCACGTCGCCCACATTCAGGGCACCCACGGCGGCGTAGACATCGCTGTCGGGGCCGGTCAGGTAGGCCTCAACGCAGAACTCGGCGGTGAGCTCGCCGATTTCGAAGGTGACGTAGATATCGTCGCCCGGCTCGCCGTTCTTGTACTCCACCTTCTCCACGGTCAGGCCCTTGACGGTGACCAGCTCGTTCTGGTGGTCGATGAGCTCTTCCTTGCCCAGCAGCTCGGTGACGTCCAGAGGCTCTGCAACGAAGCTGCCCTCGGCGATTTCGAAGGTGGCATCCACAATCTCAACTTCGCCGGCCCACTCGGCCTTTACGCCCTTCACCAGGATCTTGGTGCCGGGAACCAGCTTTGCAGCGTCTTCTTCGGTGCAGGCCATGTTGTAGATGAAGTAAGCGCCGTCTTCGCTCTGGCCGTAAACGGTAATCTTACCATCCCACCAGGACTGATGTGCCTGGACATAGGTCTCGATGTACACCTCGCTGTCCAGCTCTGCAGCGATGTACTCTGCATGGGTCATGGGCTTTGCGGGAGCTTCGGTGGGCTCCTCGGTGGGTTCTTCGGTCACTTCTTCGGTGGGAGCCTCAGTGGGCTCCTCGGTAGGAGCTTCGGTAGGCTCCTCGGTAGGAGCTTCGGTAGGCTCCTCGGTGGGAGCCTCGGTGGACTCCACGGTGGGTTCCTCGGTCACTTCTTCGGTGGCTGCCTCTGTGGGGGCCTCGGTTGCCTTATTGTCGGTAGACGCACAGGCAGCCAGGGACAGGACCATGCTCAGAGCCAGCAGGATTGCCAGAAACTTCTTCATGTTCATTCTCCTTGACCATACGTATTCTGTTTGCACAGCTCCAGGGGAATTCCTTTGCGTGCACACATTTCTATTATATACAAATCGGAAAAGAAATCAATGATTATTGACAAATTTTTCTTTGGGAATTCACAATTCTATCCCAACGGGCCGGGTAATGGTCATGGAGTCCGGGGTGACGGCGCACTCCATGGCCATCAGGTGCACCCCCTGCGCCGCCGCCTGACGCAGGGCCAGGGCGAAGTCGGCATCGGTGGCCTCGTTGGGGTGCAGGGCTTTTACGTTCTCCATCTGAATTACGAAGAGTACATATGCCTCATATCCCTGCTGCGCCGCCTGGGCCAGACCCCGCAGGTGCCTGGCTCCCCGCTGGGTGGGGGCATCCGGAAAAGCGCAGACCCCATTCTCCTCCAGGGTCACCCCCTTCACCTCCAGCAGGCAGGGACGGCCGTTGCGGGTGAAGGAGAAATCAAATCTGGAATCGCCATGCACCGTCTCCGGGTGCAGCGCCTCTATCCGGCCCAGGCCGCCGCCTTGCAGCCACTGGGCGGCGGCAGCGTTGGGGGCCTGAGAATCCATGTTGATCAGGCGGCTTCCCTTTTCCACGGCAATCAAATCGTATTTTGTCTTTCTGGCGGGGCTGTCCACCCGCTGGCAATATACCCGGGCCCCCGGGGGCAGCAGTTCCCGGCAGCGGCCGGTATTTTTCACGTGGACCGTTTCCACCTGCCCCGCCAGGGCCACATGGGCGATGAAGCGGTTGGGCCGGTCCAGGAAGGTGCCCGGGAAAATGTTCTGATAGGTCATGGTGCTCCCTCCCCTGCCCGGGTGTTCCGCCCCGCCGGGCGGCGGTGGGTTGGTTTGCTTGTATGCATATTCTGTACTCCTTTTGGGCAGGCGGTGCCCGGCGCAGGAATGGGGCTGCCGCAAATTCACGCTTGCAGCAGCCCCATTGACTGATTTTAGATTATGCGCCCTCTGTTGTGACGGGCTGGGTAGGCGCTTCCGTAGGAGCCTCAGTGGGAGCCTCGGTAGGCGCTTCCGTGGGGGCCTCGGTGGGAGCCTCGGTAGGTGCTTCCGTGGGAGCCTCGGTAGGGGCCTCGGTAGGGGCTTCGGTGGGTGCTTCCGTAGGCGGCTGGGTAGGCTCGGGGGGCAGCACCGGGGCGGCAGGGATGGCCGTCTGCTGATAGATGGCACGCATGTCCACACCGCTCATGTCAATCCAGCCGGTGGGGGTCTGGCCCCACAGGGAATCCCCCAGCTTGGCCGTCACGAAAATGGGGGTAGCGGTTCCCTTGGGCAGGGAGCCAACCTTGTTGCCGGTACCGGCGGCATCCAGCAGGTCGGCGCTGGCAACGGTGACCACGCCGTAGCCATAGATGGGCTCCGTGGTGCCGGGGATGCAGTCCGGGGACACATAGCTCATGCAAATCCAGCCTCTGCGGGTGTAGCCCCAGTACTGGCCTTTGCTGTAGACCTGCTCCAAAACCATCACCCGGTCACCAAGGCCGAAGCTGCCGGTGATGGGATAGTCGGTGCTGGGGCCGGAGCGGATGTTCAGCTGCTCGGTGGCAACGCTGCCAATCAGGCAGTTGGTGCCCACCTGACCCTCGAAATAGACGTAGCCCAGGTAAATCCACCCGTCCACGGTGCGGCCCCAGCCGCTGTTGGTCTCCAGGATGCCCACCCGCTCGCCGCCGGAATAGGCCCCCACCTGGTCGAAGTTGGTGCCGGGGGCGGTGCGGATGTTCAGGCGGTTGCTGATCACATAGCCCAGCTGGGCATAGGTGGGCAGATAGGTAAGCTCAGACCGGCTCAGGTCCAGGTTCGTCACCACCGTGGGCATATTCAGCCCGGATTCCAGCAGCCAGCCGGAGATGCCGCTGCTTCTGACCGTGGCATACACCCAGTCGGTGCCGCTGTACTGCGCCCTGCGCAGAACCGTCACCTCTGCCCCCTTCTCCAGCTGCGCCAGCACCCGGGTGCTCTGGTTGTAGCTGCTGTAGACACTGGCAGCGGACTTCACCGTTGCCACGTTGGCGGGCAGCGTGGCCGTCCCGCTGCTCACAGGCAGGTTCAGGCTGGATTCCTTCACCCAGCCCTTTACCCCATCCGCCTGGACGAAGCACCAGCGGACATTCAGGACGGTTTCGGAGCGAATCAGCTCCACCTGGGTGCCGGAGGACAGCTGCATCACCGTCTTGGCAAGGGGGCTGGGGGTGCTGTACAGCACCGTTGCCTCGGTGGTGGTGACAGTCTTCCGGCTCTCGGCCTGGGTGAAGATGGTTTGAATCAGTTGGAACAGTTGGCCAAGAGGGGCAGAATCCTCCTGAGAGGAGGCGGCTCCCCCCGCCGCCAGCAGAAGAGAGGCTGAAAGTAAAATAGCGATGAGTTTTTGCATAATTTTCCCTCCAATCAATTTCCATTATACCGGATAGCACCGGTGGAATCAAGGGAATACATAAAAACTTAATATTTGAAATCCGGGGGATTGTGGAGAGTAAACGAGAAATGTTAAAATTTTTTGAAGCCCCTTGAAAAACAATATGTAGCGTGCTACACTTTTACGTAGCATGCGACGTTTCAAAAGGAAGTGATGAATTGTACCACTATGGACATATGTTCCGCATCCTCCACTGCGCCATTTCGCAAACCGTCACCCAGGCCATGATGGAGATGGAGCTGACCTCCGCCCAGGGCAGAATCATGGGCTTTTTGGCCATGCAGAAGGACCCGCCCTGCGCCAAGGATATCGAGGAGAATTTCAACCTCAGCCACCCCACGGTGTCCGGCATCCTGTCCCGGCTGGAAAAGAAGGATTTTATCGAATTCCGGCCGGACCGGCAGGACAAGCGCTGCAAGCGGATTTACATGCTGCCCAAGGGCACGGACTGCAACGAGCGCATTTACCGCACCATTTTGGAAAACGAACGGCTGATTGTCCGGGGGTTTTCCCAGGAGGAGATGGCCCAGTTCGCCGACCTGCTCACCCGGGCGGCCAACAACCTGGGCTGCGCCCCCCAGCTTCACTTTGACAAGGAGGAACAGGAAGAATGATTCGAAAACTCGCCCGGAGTGTCCGGGAATACAAATTGTCTGCCATCCTCGGCCCCATCTGCATGATTGGCGAGGTGGCCATGGAGGTGCTGATTCCTCTGGTGATGGCAAAGCTCTATGACTACGGCATTGCCCGGCAGGATATGTCCGTGGTGGTGCAGCAGTCCCTGCTGCTGATGCTGTGCGCCGTTGCCTCCCTGTGCTTCGGCTCGGCCTCGGCGGTGTTTGCCTCCAAGGCCAGCACCGGCTTCGCCAAGAATCTGCGGCATGACATGTACTATCATGTTCAGGAGTTCAGCTTCTCCAATATTGACAAATTCTCCACCGCATCCATCGTCACCCGGCTGACCTCGGACGTGGCCAATTTGCAGATGGCCTTCCAGATGATGATTCGTATGGCCATCCGCTGCCCCATGATGCTGATTCTGGCACTGTTTTCCGCCATGCGCATCAGCGTGAAGCTGAGCCTGGTATACTGCGTGGCCCTGCCCCTGCTGGCGCTGGTGCTGATTGGGCTGATTCCTGTGGTGTTCAAGATTTTCGATAAGGTGTTCAAAACCTACGACAGCCTGAACAACGTGGTACAGGAGAATATCCACGGCATCCGGGTGGTAAAGAGCTTCGTCCGGGAAGACCGGGAAATTGAGAAATTCACCGGCATTTCCGGGGAAATCTACCGTCTGTTCTGCAAGGCAGAGCACATTCTGGCGCTGAACAACCCGGTGATGCAGCTGTGTGTCTACGGCTGTATGCTGGCTATTTCCTGGTTCGGTGCCAAATTGGTCATTGCCTCCGGCAACGTCCCCGGGGCCGGTCTGACCACCGGCGAGCTCAGCTCCATGTTTACCTACACCACCCAGATTCTTTCCAGCCTGATGATGCTGTCCATGGTGTTCGTGATGCTGATTATGTCCCGGGCCCCCATGCGCCGCTGCGCCGAGCTGCTGGACGAGGAGCCCGACCTGGTCTCCCCGGAGAATCCCGTGGCCCAGGTGCAGGACGGCTCCATCGATTTTGAGAACGTCAGCTTCCGCTACTCCGCCAAGGCCCAGCGGGATGCACTGCACGATGTCAATCTGCACATTCCCTCCGGCTATACCGTGGGCATTCTGGGGGCCACCGGCTCCTCCAAGTCCACCCTGGTGCAGCTGATTCCCAGGCTGTACGATGTCACCGGCGGCTGCCTGAAGGTGGGCGGCGTGGACGTGCGGGACTATTCGCTGGAAGCCCTGCGGGACCAGGTGGCCATGGTGCTGCAAAAGAACACCCTGTTCTCCGGCACCATCAAGGAAAATCTGCGCTGGGGCAACCCCGATGCCACAGACGAGGAGCTGGTCCACGCCTGTCAGCTGGCCTGTGCCGATGAGTTTATCCGGAGCTTCCCGGAGCAGTACGACACCCACATCGAGCAGGGGGGCACCAACGTCTCCGGCGGCCAGAAGCAGCGGCTCTGCATCGCCCGGGCCCTTCTGAAAAAGCCGAAGATTCTGATTCTGGACGACTCCACCTCCGCCGTGGATACCCACACCGATGCCATGATTCGCAAGGCCTTCCGGGAAGAAATTCCGGGCACCACCAAGCTGATTATCGCCCAGCGGATTTCCTCCGTCCAGGATGCCGACCTGATTCTGATTCTGGACGGCGGCACCGTTGCCGAGTCCGGCACCCATGAGGAGCTGATGAAAACCTCCGTGATATACCAGCACCTCTACGAAACCCAGCAGAAAGGAAGAGAAGAATAATGCCCCCTGTGAAAATGCGCGGCGATGGCCGCATGGCAAAGAACCCGAAGCAAACGCTGCTGCGTCTGCTGAGCTATATGCGCAAGTACCTTCCTGTTCTGGTAATCGTGCTGGTGTGTATCTTCCTCACCTCCGTTGCCCAGACCAAGGGCAGCCGCAGCCTGGGCACACTGGTGGATGCGTATATCCTGCCCATGATATCCTCCGGCTCCACGGACTTTGGCCCCATTGGCCAGTTTCTGCTGAAAATGGCGGCTATCTTCGCAGTGGGCATCCTCAGCTCGTTCCTGTATAACTATCTGATGGTGGGCATCAGCCAGGGCACCCAGAAGGCCATCCGGGACGAGATGTTCGTAAAGATGCAGCGCCTGCCCCTGCGCTATTTCGATTCCAACACCGCCGGCAACATCATGTCCTGCTACACCAGCGACGTGGATACCCTGCGCCAGATGATAAGCCAGGCCATTCCCCAGTGCGCCTCCTCGTTGATTACCCTGGTGGTGGTCGCCTGGAACCTTATCGATACCAGTTGGCTGCTGTTCATTGTCATGCTGTTTACCATCTCCCTGATTGTCCTCACCACCAAGTATCTGGCAGGCAAGGCCGGAAAATACTTCATCGGTCAGCAGCAGTCCCTGGGTGCGGTGAACGGCTATATTGAGGAGATGATCAACGGCCAGCGGGTGGTGAAAATCTTCAATCACGAGGACACCTGCAAGAAGGAATTCGATGCGCTGAACCAGCAGCTCTGTGCCAACGCCTATTCCGCCGGTAAATTCTCCAACGTCATGGGCCCCATCAACAACAACCTGGGCTACATCCAGTATGCCGTACTGGCCATTGCCGGAGGCATGATGGTGGTGTTCTCCAAGGGGCAGATGCTCACCCTGGGCAACCTGATGGCATTTATGATTCTGTCCCGGAGCTTCAACATGCCCATCTCCCAGATTTCCAACCAAATCAACTCCATTATCATGGCCCTGGCCGGTGCCGAGCGAATCTTCACCCTGATGGACCAGAAGCCGGAGCAGGACCAGGGCTATGTCCACCTGGTCAATGCCGAGATTGACGACCAGGGGAACATCCGGGAGACCCCGGAGCGCACCGGCCGCTGGGCCTGGAAGCATTTCCACAAAGCCGACGGCACCACCACCTACCGGGAGCTGAAGGGCGACATTGTTATGGAGCATGTGGACTTCGGCTATGTGCCGGAGAAGACGGTGCTGCATGATGTCACCCTGTATGCCCGCCCGGGCCAGAAGATAGCCTTCGTGGGGGCCACCGGCGCCGGAAAAACCACCATCACCAATCTGATTAACCGGTTTTATGACATTGACGACGGCAAGATTCGCTACGACGATATCAACATCAACAAAATCTGCAAGCCCGACCTGCGCCGCTCCCTGGGCGTGGTGCTCCAGGAGACCAATCTGTTCACCGGCACGGTGATGGACAATATCCGCTACGGCAAGCTGGATGCCACCGACGAGGCCTGCATCCACGCCGCCAAGCTGGCCAACGCCCACGACTTCATCACCCGGCTGCCCGACGGCTACAACACCATGCTCACCGGAAACGGCGCCAGCCTCTCCCAGGGTCAGCGGCAGCTGATTGCCATTGCCCGGGCCGCCGTGGCCGATCCCCCGGTGATGATTCTGGACGAGGCCACCTCCTCCATCGATACCTACACCGAGGCCCAGGTGCAGGCCGGTATGGATGCGCTGATGAAGGGAAGAACCGTCTTCGTCATTGCCCACCGCCTGTCCACCGTCCGCAACGCCGACTGCATCATGGTGCTGGACCACGGCCAAATCATCGAGCGTGGCACCCACGACGATCTGATTGCCGCAAAGGGCACCTACTACCGGCTGTATACCGGTGCCTTCGAGCTGGAATAATCCAAACCTCCCGGGCTGCCCCACCCGGCAGCCCGGGAGCTTCCGAAAAAAAGACTTGACAATTCCTGTATTTCTGGTATAATGCTTCTTGTTCCGGTACGGAGGCTTAGCTCAGCTGGTTAGAGCGCATGCTTCACACGCATGAGGTCACAGGTTCGAGTCCCGTAGTCTCCACCAAAACCCTTGAAAGTTCTGATCTTTCAAGGGTTTTTTCTTGTTTTTCCGCCATGATTCAGACCGCATTCCTGTTTGCCGATTTTAATGATAGGAATGCGGTCTAAAAATGCGTTCAAAAATCAAATTAAATGAACAGTCTGGCATTCCTAAAATCAAGCGGAGAGGTGTTTTGGCATCTCTCCGTTTTTATTGATTTTACAAAGGGAACTGTAACTTGAGCAAAAAAATCAGATTATTTGTTGGTATTGCGTGTCAAAGTAAAGAAGAACGAGAGATTTTTTTGAAATGCCTTGAATCTTTTAGTGGGATATGATACTATAACTCTGCCAAACTAACTGAATAGATTAAGAGAGAGCCTATAGGGGTAGTCTAGCCTTTTTGCCTATACACATTGAATTTGATAAAAATGCAAATTCTGCTGTGTATAGGCAAGGCTCTTGCTATATCAGTTAGTTTGGCGACTATCGGAGTTTGCGTTTTTTGTGCGCCTGCTTCGGTAGGCGCACTTTTTATTTTTGGGGAGGTAGAGACAAACAGGATTCAGGAATTTCCCATGTTGATTGTTCCGGAAACATCACAATGATCAAGACGCTACTTTGTCAACTATGAATGGAGGGATAATATGGCATCACTGGACTTAACGCTTTTTGAAAAGCATTTTTCTGAGGGGAAGAACTTTGAGATTACAGAGGAAGAATATGTTAACAGCGTGAAGAAAAATCTTCCACAAAAACAATATTTTGAAAGCCGTTCCCCTGTCGCATATAAAGCACGTGAATTTGGCTATAAAGTTCGGGTGGAAGAGCGTGTCCACCGTGTATTGGTATTTACAAAGGAGGGGGTATAATTATGGCTGCTCTTTTCATCCTAATTGCAGTTATGTACTTATTCGTCTTGGACTACTTTATTGCGAAATGGTTCTCTGAAGCTGCCTGGGATAAGGGATATAAAAGTCGGAAATATTATTGGATTTGCTTTTGGCTTGGACTGATTGGTTATCTTCTGGTGATTGCCCTACCTGACCGTGGCAGTAGCCCAGATACCTTTGGCGAGTTGCCTGAACTATAAGAGGGAAAATCATGAGCGAACGGTATACACACTTGTTCTCTCTCCCTGAAAATCTGGGAGTGGAGGACTCCCCTATCATAATTTCGGCTGGTGCTTTGCTAAAGGACAACACCACCGGGAACGTGCTGGCTCAATTAAAGTTGCGCAATCTCTCACCCCAGGCAGTAAAAGCGGTGACAGTAAGAATCAACACCTATGACACTGCGGGAGAAGAGCTAAATGGGGTCAATGCCTTTTCCTACCTGGATTTGAATGTCCCGCTGGACGGAGAATTTGGAAGCCAAACACCAATTCCGCTGCCGGATACTGCCACACGCTCCCTTACCGTGGATATATTAACTGTTGTTTTTGCGGATGGAACAGTCTATTCGCCAACCGAATCACAGGCCACCCGAACTGTTGATGGGGATGTATTGAAAAAAATAATCGAGCTTGATAACGGAAGGGCAAAGCAAGCCAAGCGTGAAAAGAGGAAGCAGTTATTAAAATCGTTTCTCGTTCTTTTAGGTTTTTTATTTCTTTGTGGTATAGCAGTCATTTTAATGCGTTTCCTGGAGTATTTAGGCCGTTCCATTTTGGGATAGAACCAAGGTGCCTAACCGGTACCCTGGCCTTTTATCCCTCCAACAGTCCATTGCGGAAAGCCGGATAGTGGCGGAGGAATCCCGCCGGGATATTGTCCCTGGTGGTTTGGGGGCTGCCGATTTGCGTTTTCTTGGCTACGGCATTGTCCAGGCTGGGGCGGATGTGTCCTGTCCCGGATATGGTTTGGCCGGTATTGGCTTCGGATTGGTATTTTAAGAGCCGCCTCATTGCGAGGCGGCTCGTTTTGCTGTATATGTTGCGCTTACACGCTGTATTTGGGCTCGCAGGTGAGGTTGATGCCCAGGCGTTTGAAAACCTTTTCGTCCACTGGGGAGAGGATGACGGTGGAGTGCACCTCGCTGCCCTTGAGCTTGGAGAGCTGCTCCATGGCCAGCTCTGCCAGGGGGTTGGTGGCTGCGCAGATGGACAGGGCAATCAAGGTTTCGTCGGTGTGCAGCCGGGGATTGCGGTTGCCCAGGTGGGCCACCTTCAGGTGCTGGATGGGGTCCAGGACCACCGGGGACATCAGGTGCATCTCGTCCGGCAGGTTGCTCAGGTGCTTCAGGGCGTTCAGCAGCAGCGCCGAGGAGGCCCCCAGCAGGTCGGTGGTGCGGCCGGTAACAATGGTGCCGTCGGGCAGCTCCATGGCGGCGGCGGCGTCCCCGGTCTGGGCCTCCCGGGCCAGGGCGGGGGCTACGGTGGTGCGCTCTTCCGGGGTGACACCGGCCTTGCGCATCAGCAGCTCCAGCTTCCGCACCACTTCCTCGCCGCATTTGCCCTGCTTCAGGTCGCAGATGGCGATGTAGTAGCGGCGGATAATCTCCTGCCGGGAGGCAAACTTCACCGCCTCGTCGTCGAAGATGCAGTTGCCCACCATGTTCACCCCCATATCCGTGGGGGATTTGTAGGGGCAGGTGCCCATGATTTTTTCGAAGAGTGCCTCCAGGATGGGGAACGCCTCCACATCCCGGTTGTAGTTCACCGTTGTAACGCCATAGGCCTCCAGGTGGAATGGGTCAATCATATTGACATCGTTCAAATCCGCCGTGGCGGCCTCATAGGCCAGATTCACAGGATGGTTCAGGGGGATATTCCAGATGGGGAAGGTCTCGAACTTGGCATAGCCCGCCTGGATGCCCCGCTGGTTATCGTGGTACACCTGGCTCAGGCAGGTGGCCAGCTTGCCGCTGCCGGGGCCGGGGGCCGTCACCACCACCAGAGAGCGGGTGGTTTCGATGTATTCGTTTTTCCCGAAGCCCTCTTCGCTGACTACGAAGGAGGTGTTGCCGGGGTAGCCCTCGATGCTGTAGTGATGATATACTCGGATGCCCATCCCCTCCAGCCGGGACTGGAAGGCGGTGGCCAGGGTCTGGCCGTGGAAGCGAGTGAGCACCACGCTGGAGACGTACAGGCCGAAATCCCGGAAGATATCAATCAGGCGAATCACATCCCGGTCATAGGTGATGCCCAGGTCGCTGCGGATTTTGTTCTTCTCAATGTCGTCGGCGTTGATGGCAATCACCATCTCCACCTGGTCCTTCAGTTGCAAGAGCATCCGCAGCTTGCTGTCCGGCTGGAAGCCGGGGAGCACCCGGGAGGCGTGATAGTCGTCATACAGCTTGCCGCCGAACTCCAGGTACAGCTTGCCACCGAATTTGGCAATCCGCTCTTTGATATGCTGGGACTGCATCTGCAAATACTTATTGTTATCAAACCCTATCTTTATCATAAGCTCACCAATATCCCTCTTCCGATTTTCCATTCATTATATCGCATCCGGTGGGCAATAGCAAGTGGGAAATGCCGGATTCCCATGGCCCTGCAATTCCATTCTGGAATAGCCCCCTCCCCTGCCCCGGGGCCGGAACGCACGAAATCCCCCGGCCCTGGGGCCGGGGGATGGGTTGCGCTTAGTGTGGCTTATGCCTTCTTCTTGCGAAGGGCCATCATGGTCACCAGAGCAGCGGCGGCCAGAACCATCACTGCTGCGGCAATCTCAATGCGGGCGGTATCGCCGGTCTTGGGGTTGCTGCCGGGGACATAGACATAGGTGGGGTAGATGACATTGGTGGGATAGTTGCTGGGGTTGTAGCTCCAGTAGCCATTGCCATTGCCGGTGCTCACCCAGTAAGAGCCCTGGGGAGCGGTGCCGTTGACCCAGTAGCCGGTGCCGTTGCCGGTGACGACATAGTAAGCGTTGCCATTGTTGGGAACGGTCACGGTGGTGGGGTTGGTGGGCAGGATGGTGGTGCCGCTCTGGGCATTGTTGACCATCACATAAATCTTGTTCAGGTGCTTGTCGGAGACACCGATGTTCTCCACGCCAGCCTTGCTGGTGTTGGCACGGTAGCTTGCCCAGGTGTTCTCATCGAACAGGCCGGCGATGGACAGGGTGTAGCCGGGGCGGGCAGCGTAGTACTTGGCCACTTCCTTCAGCACGTCGGCACGGCTGATGTTGTCGTTGATGACGTACTTATCCATGAGGATCATCCGGTCGCAGGAGCTGAAGTTGCCGTTGACGTGGATGTACAGCATCACCAGAGACTCATTGTCCCACACGGCGGTCAGGGTGCTGTTGGAAGCAATCTGGTAAACGGTGGTGGAATCGTACACGGTGCCGTTGGCATCCTTCCAGCCACGGAATACCTTGCCGCTGAGGGTGGGGGTGGGCAGGGTGCCCACGGCGGAGCCGAAGTAGACGGTCTTAGAGGTGGGGGTCACGGTGCCGTTGCCTGCGTCAAAGAACAGGGTGTAGGCGTTGGACACGAAATTGACGTACACGGTCTGAGCCTGGTTCATCACGGTATCCTGGGTGGTCAGGGGCTGGGTGCCGCTGTAATCCTTCCAGAAGTTGCTCTCCCAGCGGTAGCCGGCGGGCAGAGCAGCCTGAACCTTGGCGGAGATATTGGCATTCAGGTAGGTCAGCAGGGGGGTGTTCTCGGGAACCTCTTCCTCAAAGATGGTATAGGCGGTGGAGAAGTTGCCGTTGAGCACACGGCGGACGGTCAGGTGCTGGGTACGCTCGGCCCACTTGGCAACTGCGGTTGCAACCTCGCCGAAGTTATACACGGTGCCCACATTGATGCGGGTGCCGTTGATGTACCAGCCCAGGAACTTGTAGCCGGGGCGGACAGGATCGGGCAGAGTCTGGATGGGGTAGCCCTGCTGCACGTCAACAATCAGGCTGGAGCCGCCGCCCACGGTGCCGCCATCGGCATCCAGGGTCAGCTTGCAGGCTGCGCCCTCCTGCTTGGTGTGGCACACTTTGCAGACGCCGTTGGCATCCCAGTCGTGCACGCCGGTGGCAGGAATCACAGTGCCCTTCTCCAGGACCACACCGCACTCGGCGCAGGCGATATCGGCAGTCTTGCCCTCGTGGATGCAGTCGGCTTCCACGGCGGAGCCGGGAACATCCACAGTGCCGAGCATTTCGTTATGATCGCACACATTGCCGCAGACGGTGCACACACCGTTGGCGTCAAAGACGTGGGCATTCTCGTTCAGCCGCTGGCCGGCATACTCACAGTTGGGGTTGGTGCACTCGTTCCAATGCACGCCGGCGTTGTACTTCCAGGGACTCAGAGCGTGGGTGGGCAGGTTTGCATCATGCTTCTCCGGGGTAGGAGTGGCAGGTGCAGCTGCGGGTGCAGCAGCGGCGACAGCGTCGGGTGCGGCAGCGACGGCAGCGTCGGAGCCATCGGGTTCTGTTGCGAACGCCTGGAAGGGAAGTGCGGAAACCAGCAGGATTGCTACCAGCATCAGGCTGAGCAGCTTTTTACTAACTGTTTTCATTGGTTTTTCCTCCTAAAAATGTTTTACAAATTGAGGCCGGATAACTGCACGAATGTGGTACACTCTCGGGCGCTCTGATTTATAGACGTATTATATATGCTTTTTCTAATTTCGTCAATAGGTAATTTACAATAAATTACAAAATAAATTACAAAATTATTTCAGGCTGTTTCCGTTTTCTTTCCTTCTGATTCCATTTTACATCATATCCCGTGTTTTTTCAATAGCAAAACTCTATTTTTTTCGCTTATTTTCTAATTCTTAAGATTTTTGTAACTTTCAAAACACTGCGCCATAAACCGGGAATAGGTTCTGTTTTTTGGTTACAAACGGTAACAATTCCGGTTTCTGGTACCCCTCCCCTGCCCTTTTCCCGGCCCACGCCGTGCCCGGCTCCCAGGCCGCCCCCGATTGGTCGGCGCAGAATCCAAAAAGGAACGGCCCCAAAATGGGAGGAGGCGAATTCCTCGGCCATTTTGGAGCCGTCGTCAGATGTAAATTGTCAGGGGGCCGTCACTGCTGGCCGTCGCCCTGCTCTGCCTCCCGGAAGATGGCAGCCAGAAGCTCGGCATCATACTCCGGCTCCTGGGCGGGCTGCTCTGCCGGGGCGGGCGAAGCCTTCTTGGCGAATTTGCCGGTGTAGGCGGGGGTAGGCTCCGGCTGGGAGACGGTATTTTGTTCCGCCGCATCGAAGTCAAACTGTTGGTGCTGCCGGGGTGTGGCTGCCGTCGGCTGGGAAGCAGGCGGAACCGGACGCTGGGCCTGAGGATAGGCCGCCGGGCTCTGGGGCTGCTGGGGGCGAACCGGCTGGGCAGGGCGCTGGGCCCCGGCGCTGCCCGCCTTGGGCGGCTGGGGGCGTGGAGCCCCGCAGAGGGTGCAATATGGGCCGCTGTTCCGGCTGTGATCCCGGGGGCAGACCCATTCGCCGCCATAGGGGCGGGGCCGCTGCGGCCGGGGTGCGGTATAGGCATCCTCATCCTCCTCCATGGGGGCGGGGCGCTGCTGGGGGCGGGGGGCGGCATAGGGCTTTGCCGCCGGGCGGGGTGCCTGGGGCCGCTGCCCTGCCCCGCCGTTCCGGGGGCCATGGGACTTGGGCTCTTCCGGCGGCAGCAGCTTTTGCAGCACCAGATACACCACGCCGGAGGTGGCGGCAAACACTGCCACGAAGACCATCACCGTAATGGCAATCCACACGCCGGTATTGCTGCGGGCAGATACCGTCCCCAGGGCGGAGGAATTGTAGCAGTCATCGCACAGGACGCCCATGCTGGTGTTGTGTCCGTCTCCCCGGAAGCTCTTGCCGCACAGGCTGCACTTTCTGCTCCCGCAGGCAGCCAGCAGCGTACTCAGCAGCATCAGCACTGCCAGAAGCGCAATCCATTTTCTAGCCTTTTTCATCCTTATCATTTCCTTTCTTCCGGGGGCTCCCCCGGGGAATCCTGCCGTTATGCATGGCCGTGGGCATTCTCGCCCTCTTGCCAACGGGTACCGGTGTTTTTCATCATCATACCACGCTTTGTCCGGTTTTGCAACGGTTTCCGCCACCGGTTTCTGGCAGATTTCCCATTCGTTTTTCCCATAGATGGAAACGAGACGCTTTTCCGCTGAAATTCCGGCCTGATATGCACCGTATTTCCCATCGGGAACGCTATTTTTATTGTAAGCGTGTCTTTTCCTCTGGAATGATTTTACAGCCGAACGGCCCGCCAGGGAAATGCGCCGCTTAAAGGGGAAAACGCCCGGATACTATATTATTATAGAGAGTGTCCTGCCCTTCCGCCCCGGCGGACCGGAGCGCCCTATTCCAGCGCCTCCCGGAGCTTTTTCAGCGCCCGCTTCTCAATCCGGGATACATAGCTCCGGCTGATGCCCGTTTTCTCGGCCACCTCCCGCTGCCGCATGGGCTCCCCCGTCCCCAGGCCGTAACGCAGCTGAATCACCTGCCGCTCCTGCTCGGTCAGACAGGTGTCCACCGCCCGGCGCAGCTGCCCAACCGCCTCCTGATTGGCCACCTGCTCCATCAAATCCGTGTCCTCGCTCACCACATCCTGAAGCGCCAACGGCGCCCCATCCGTCCCGGTATCAATATAATCCGACAGCGACACATCCTGGGCACTCTTCCGCCCGGAGCGGAAATGCATCAGGATTTCATTTTCCACACACCGGGCCGCATAGGTAGCTAGCCTGGCCCCCTTGCCGGGGTCGAAGGTGGTAATTCCCTTGATAAGACCAATGGTGCCGATGGAAATCAAATCCTCCTGGTCCGCCGTCTGGGCGTAGTATTTCTTCATAATATGGGCCACCAGGCGTAGGTTGCGTTCTACCAGGATGTTTCTGGCTTCAGTGTCGCCCTGGGCGCTGAGGGTTAGGTAGTGGCGTTCCTCTTCCTCGGTGAGGGGTTGGGGGAAGCTGCCGGAATGAAGCTGGAGGGAATAAAACAGGCTGCTCAGCAGCAGCCAGACATTTGCAAACATCTGCTTCACCTCAGCACTACCCTATTCTCCATTTCCCACGGATATTCCGACGGGGACAGGCTGAATTCTCTGTGTCATCTGTTTTTGAATTGCCTCACCGGCCAGGAACCTCCACGATTGGATACAGGCTTTGAAAACAGTATATTGAATCCATCGGATTCTGGGTCTATGAAAAACCGCCACCCCGATTTTCGGTCGGGACGGCGGTTTTGCTATGCAAGGTTTCGCAGATATTCTTCCACATTCTGATACTGAATGCCATTTACCACTTGGCTTTCCCCACGGTAGAGAACGAATCCAAAACCCCATGCCGGATGCAGTATTCCTTGTTCGTCAACCCGCTGGCCTTGCATTCCTGAATTACCGCCACCCATTGGATTTAGCGGTATTCATTCAGAACAACAAGGGTATCTCCCATTTGATCACCCCGTTTTCCAGTTTCTCGAATAGCTGAGGCTCAGCTTTTTGAGATTTGGGATATTATCTCATAGGGGCGAAGCAAATGCTAGGCGGGGGATTATTGAGCGCTTACCAGAAAAGATCCAGTATTCAACCGCACCAATGGCCTTCCAAGTACTTTCAGGCCGTCAGCTCACAAAAAACTTATTCCCCTTCCTGATAATGTGCCACGATTTCCGGTGTCATCGGGATCAACTGACAATTCTCAATCGCATAGACGCAGTCACAGAGCTGCTCAATATCTTTATAGTGGTGGGATGTCAGGAAAATTGTTTTTCCTTCGGCTTTAAGCATTCGGATAATGGATTTTACATCCTGATAGGTGTGATATCCGTCAGTTTCGAGAGGACGAAATGCTGTGCTTCCGGGTGCTGATGGATTATCTGCATCTGCTGGAAGATTGGAAAGTGCGATATGCACCGAAAACACCGGACGATGATCTGGATGACCGTTTTGTGGAAGCCTGC
>Ga0129313_1001220_pt1 | contig 17139 bp, 15 predicted proteins | sample O1105metagenome_FD_94436 | JGI IMG/M metagenome (GOLD analysis project Ga0129313, IMG submission 94436) | Orangutan group fecal microbial communities from fecal samples from Wisconsin, USA - O1105 metagenome | ecosystem: Host-associated > Mammals > Digestive system > Large intestine > Fecal... | reverse complement strand
TGGTTATAAAGCTCCAGTATCCTTTTAAAATCTTCACTGCTTGCCATAATCGTATTTTTATGTTTTGCAGTGCAAAGGTAACTTGGTTCATGCAATATGCCTCGGAAACAATTGAGTGCTTACGAGTGATAAGCAATTCAACTCCTAACTTACCACTATATGCTATGTGTAGGTTGGAACCATCTACTTTCTCAATACACAGCTCTACACCAATACTCTTCGTAAAGTCTTCTATGTTTTGTTGTACTTTTTATATTATAGAGTGGGGAAAGGTAACCAATCTATCATAGAAAAAGAAAAACTTGCAAACTACAATACCAATCGAAATTGCAAGTTTACCTTATGATGGTTTCAAGAAGGATGTGATTATGTTTTTAATGGCATTCACTTATTTCGTCTATGTCTAAAAAGTAGATTACGGTTCTCCCTAAAAGTTGGAATTACAAGTTAATAATTAGGGTGTCCAGTTAAATGTTCCGAAAAACAAATGCTGAAACCACCCGTTAAATTGTTAATATAATGCTCTGATATTTAACGTTTAAAGTAACGAAATAGTTCTTTAAAATTTGCATAACTCGTTGATTTTTAGTAACTTTGAATGAAATTTCAAGATACGTAAATCAATGAAAAAGTTAGATTCAAACCAAGATAAAGAGTTACTCCAGTAGGAGCTAAAACGTCTTCGTAAAGAGAACAAGAAACTTGCATCTCAAAAAGACAAGCTCAAGGCTAAGTATGACAAGACAAAGAAGGAGCTTAAAAAAAAAGACGTTCGGAAGATAACATTGACCGACGAACAAAGTCGATTACTCTCGAGCCTGTTCCCGGACATAGATTCCCTCTTATAGTTATTCAACTTTGCGTTTTGATCTACATGCGTACACCATGTGGGCTACGCACAGTCGTGACCATCCTGGAGACCTTCGCCGAGCTGTTGGGTGATACATTCGGAAAGGTCCCGTGCTACAACACCGTAGAGAACTGGGTGAAGAAACTTGGTCTCTCTGTCTATCAGGATGAGCAGCCATGCAAGGACAAGAAGTTTGCAATGGTCGTAGATGAAAGCATTGCCATAAACGGGCAGAAGCTTCTCTTGACTCTTGCAATTCCTTCCGAGCATCAGGGTCGTCCTGTAAGGCACGAGGATGTCACGATTCTTGACATGTCGGTCAGCAAGGGCTTCAACGGCGATGATGTTCAAAGCAGAATAGAGGAAGCAAAGAAATCTGAAGGAACTGCTGGCTGTACTTTGTGCTGTAAGACACATCGAGGCCATCTGCAAGAACGAAGGTTTCTCGGTCATGACGAGCAGGAAGTGCAAGCACTATATCATCACTCGTGTCTTGGGAAACGCACATTCCCGACAGGCACATGCCGGTATCGGGATGCTTGAATACTTCAATCGGGAAGAAGCACTTCTCACAGGTAACATGAGCATCAATATATCATCCGACATCATTGAATCTACTTTTGGCATCTACAAGAGCAAGAAGTCACCGAACTAACTATACGGTGTAACGCCTTTTGTCCTGACAATACCGTTGTATTCAAAAGTCGCGAACGAATCCGTTACAAAAACAATTAATTTCAAAGAGCGCATTGTAAATGTTAAACTGAAGGACATCAGTACTTGGTCAACCGAGCACCTGTCCAAAAACTGGGTTACAGGACGAGCCAAAACGCTTAGAGAAGTGAGCTAAAATTGGTACAACGAACTGGACACCCTACTAAATAACCATTTGTTACTTGTGAGAGAATGAGGTTAATACCCTCCTATCGGTTGGTTGACTGAAGGAATTTCAATAATCATGATAAACAAAACTAGCATAAGAAAAAGACAAACTTGCAAGTTGAAACTTAAAATTTACAAGTTTGTCTTCTAACTCAGCAGAATTCTCTTTTCGAAACTATCGTCCTATAACTATTTTCTATACTTTACTGCCGTATTATGCCAAGCATCAGCAGCTGCACGATGGTCTTTCATACTAGCATAATCACCCTTTTCTGCAGCTTTATCTGCTTCTTTTCTATGCCATGCCTCTTCGTTTAAAGCATGTTTTTCCTGCTCTTTATTCCATTCGTCATTTTCATTTTGACCTAGAAAAGGAATTTGACTATGATTTACTACAGACGAATTACCAGAAGACTCTATCGCCATCCGATGCTCTTTTGCCATATCGAAATTTCCATCAGCAGCAGCTTTCTGAGCTTGTTCGCTATGCCAAGTCGCAGACTTTTCGTTATTATCACCAATAGTAGAATGGTACTTAATATCAGAACCATCATTTGTCAAATGTCCTTCACCACTACTTGTTACTCCCAATTGCTCATTGAGATAATCATTATTGCCATATTCTTCCTGAGAAGTTTCATGGCTATCATCATAATAATCACACATAATTATATAATTTATTGGTAAAAAAATTAACATCCTATAAACATACGTCCCAGCGCACTTCCTAGTTGAAAAGCAGCTGTTCGTATCCAAAAGCCATCATTCGCATCTTTCTTTCTTCTTTTTTCTTCAGAAGCCTTCTTTTGTATATAATCATTAAACTTATATTCTTCTCTGAGCATATTAAAACAATCAGAATCAACTCTTTTTAATATATTATCCAAACTATTTTTTACAGTTTGAGAATATTCATATTTATAATATGAAAGTTGTGTGGTCTGCATTAACGCTCCTTCTTCAAATCTGCCCATCTTACCGTTTATATACGAACGATATAAAAGTGGCATTCTATTCTCCAAGACATATTCATCAAAAAGTTCGAGATACTTCTCCATTTTAATTTTTCCAAAACTCACAGAAATTTCATCCTTTCCGTTTTTCCAATGAAATACATATAACACTTTCACTCTAGGTGGTGTCGGAGTACATTTCCAATCAGTCACATATAAGATATAATGTTCCTCGACAAAGCCTAATGACATTTCCGTATCATTATTCCAAAGCGGATATTTTCTTTCTGCCTTACCTTTTTCTAATATTTCATTTATTAGTTCTTTGTCATCTATATCCATGACATTACACAAATAAGGTTTCATCCTATTACGTGAAAAAAATGGCAGACTACAACTCTCCTCACCAGCTAAAGCAATAGACTCTTCCCTTTGCATCCAAAGGTACTCTCTAACATGAAAAAACTGTCTCAAGATATTGGAAACAAAAGCAAAGATGTCCTCATAGAACTGTTCATTTTCAGGAGATTCAGTAAGTAATACACCTCTATGCATTACAGGTATATTGATGAAACTAGCTGATGACGAAGCCACAAGAAATTGTTTTTCTGAGAAATCCACATTTCTTGCAAAATTCTTGTACAGTTTCGTAAATAAAGGAGCATTTCTTGAGAAAAATTGGAAGGTTGTATCTAATACAGCAGGGTATATTTCCCCCTCTACATCTGTAAACATGCTCCCCAATGCAACAATACAAGATTGGTTCATCCCATCCTCTGACGACAAAAGATAGACCGTATAATACAGTTTTTCCCTTTCATCAAACAAATATACTTGTCTTACATATTTAAATTGATTGGTAATGTTCTCCAAGCTAAATATTACCTTATCCACATAGGAAGAATTACAAGTTCGCACTTCTTGCGAAACATCCTTATTAAGGGGTAAGGCAAACATACGATAGGCATAGTATGACGCATCAATATGCCTATCCTCATTGTTATAGGCTGTAATAACTTCTTGTGCCACACAATCTATATATTCATAAGGTCGTAAATTATAATCGACAAAATACAGTTTGTCTACAGCTACTGCCTTTTTTATTTCTTGCGAGACAAGATCTTCTTGCAAGAAACACACTTTCATTTCATTTAAAAATCTTAGATTCTTCATCACATCTCAATCAAAACAATAAGTTTTTTACAAATATCCTGTAAGAAAGGTAGTGCTATACAATCAACTCAAATCATATAACACCACCTAATACAAGCTATACTAAACAGTAACCATACTTGGCTGTACTACCGTAGTAGGCTCTGTTTCTTCTTTATTCTCAGAAGGTGTTACTTCGTCCTTCACTTTCTCGCCCAAAGCAGTAAACCATTTCTTCACAACCGCTACCCATTTTTTTACTTTTTGGGTTACAGGCTCAACATACTGGTCGTAAACATCTGCCAATACCTCCAACAAATAAGCTATGCCATCTACCGTATATTTTGTAAAATCCCAAGATAGATAGAGTGTGATAGCTAACGCAGCAAATACTGCAAGAAGACCTGTTCCGAATATGGTGAGAACAAAATCAGCAATTACACCTGCCATAAAAGAAATCATCATGATAGCAACACATCCCAAAGCACAAGAGACTATAGCACCGAGAATCCATTTCAGAACAACCTGCCAATGCTTCAAATCAATCTTGCCTTCTTTTAGGTCACCTGTCAACTTAATTGTCTCAACTCCAGCACTTGCCAAAGCTCCCAACAAACTTGCAGGAATAGGTTCGTCTGACAGTTTTACACTTCCATTGTGTTGTCCCACACAAAGTATGGCTGCTGCCAATAAACGATATTCCTCCTTACTCATATCAATCTGACGAGCCAATTCTGCTATAGCTGTAGCATCAACATTTGCATCTACAAATTCTGCCAATTTCTCAACAGAAAAATTCTCATCAAACAAGTTTTCAATCTCATCTATAAGCTCTTCAACAGAACGTTTGGCATTTGCCTCTTGGAGTGAAGAAATCTCCTCAGGTGACATTTCCTGCTGTTGAGCAACTTGGAAAGCAGTAAGAATACCACTTAGATATTTCACACGCTTCTCTTCTTCCATGTTCTCAATCACACTCTCCAATTTCTCACGAAGGTTTACCTTCTCTGTTGAAGAGTTTGCTGCAAACTGAGCATCAAACTCAGAAATGCCCTGCTGAATGTCATTGCAAATTTCCTCAGCCTCACTCTGTGTCATGTTCAACTTATCCATCAAGTAACGCTGCACTACTTCACTTATAGGCTCGTTCTTTGCCTGCTCACGAAGTTTCTGGATCTCAGTCTGAGACCCATCCATAGCTTTAACAGCAGCATTCAGTGTCTCGTTTGAAAAAACATTTGTCTCCATAATGTATGATTTTAAATTGTTATAATTTTACTTTCTATTGACATAGAGTGAAAAGAAATTTTTATCTATCAAAGATTCTCAAAATTTTGTCAGTTGAATCTGTTCTTTGGGTTCTTCTTTTGCACAATCCATCTTACTTTCATGGATAGCAAGACCATAATAGGCAAGTCCGACAGATACCACGTATGAAGGTTCTGTGTCACGATAAACTGTGGATTCCGCGAAAACATCTTTAACCAATTTTTGTAACCAAGGCATACGTGAGGATTTCCCTGTCAGAATCACAAATTTAGGAATACCCATTTTCTCCTTTTTTAAGCATTGCTTTACATCATTCAAGTCGTGCAACAATGTTTGGCGATAAGGTAGAAGAATTTCATTTTCTAATTGCTTTTTTGAAATTTCACAAGCATCAAAAATACGTCCTTTGACATTGCTGATTACCCTATTGGACAAGTCCAACATCAATGCATTATGTTCATAAGCATAGAATTCTTCCTTTTGACATTTTAAGTATTGAATGACAGAATAACGCCAATTCAAATTATATTTCTTACATAAGGATTCGCCCTCTCGCTTTGCCTTGTTAAAGTCTTCATCATGCTCTTCAAAGTACTTATAGATAAGTTCTTCTATAGCACTTGCGCCATGCTTGTTCTCCTCACATAAAGTAAGTTTTCCATATCCATCATAAGCCGTAAAATCAACACGTTCAGAGCCAACATCTATAACAAGTACGGAAGATTCAGGGAACTGGCTTTCTGCCTTAAATTTGAAATAAGCAGCCTTGCTCTCTTCTACAATAAAATCTACTGGGATTATACCTGAGATAAACTTCTTATACTCTTGCTTCTGATTTGAGTTTTTTTTACACCACATAGAAGGACATGATACATAGAGTTCAAAATTTCTCTCACCAGTTTTCGGATTGTATTGTAAAAAGCTCTGATTTTCCAAAATATGTTCAAACACCAATTTTACAAAGGCAGCAAAAGCTTCCTTATTTTTAGCTGTAATCTCATTTATTGGAGCTATGAAATGCTGATTAAAATCAGGCAATGCATAATCACAAATGTCCTTAGCAAACTGCCATTCACCAGTTTTTTCGTTACGACATACAGCAGTATCCACTTTACATGATTCAGGAGTTTGGCTATCCAAAATATGGAGATGTTCTACCACTCCTGTTACTGCATCAGTATTACAAAATGATGCTGCGGTCTCCTTATAGCCAAATTTGATTCCAATTATATACATAATTATAGAATTTGTAATGAGAAGAGGCAGCGTCATGGACTTATGACACACCCTCTTCTTATAAATTAGTATATGCTAAAGATGCACTTCTGCAACATATTCTCCTCGGTAAGTTCTGCATTGATGCTTGCCTTCAAAGATTCTATGGCATTAGGCAACAAGACATCTATTTTCACAGTGGTACTCTCTTGTATCTGATAAAATTTTCCAGAGAAGATTTTACGTTCTTCAACCGTCTCACGGTCTTTATAAATTTTACCATCAATAAAGAATTTACGATATGCAACTTTTGTCAATTCTTTAATTTTATCCAGATCCCACTGACTATCTATTTTACCATCCCAGGCAATATTTATTGCAGGAGAAATATGAATATCTGGTACAAAACCATGCAAAGCAGAACTAAACGCTTCTTTCAATTTTATATTAATGGCTTCACCGATTTGCTCATTCATACCTAAGTTTACTTCACGAGAGAGTTCCCCATTCACATCATGAATAATACGATCATTATGAGCAATCATTGCAGGTACAAAAGCTGCAGTACAACGATTTCCATTATAGATAGAGCTAGCCTCAAATCCCTTTGAGGCCAATGCCTCAAATTCTTTGGCATCATATTTAAGTTCACCTTTATCAAACTTGTCACAAATAGCCTTTATTTTAGGCAGTTGCTTGCTTTGAAGGCTAATATTGAACTGTTTACTAATCATCTCTCCAAGTTTATCATCATCATATTCTGCCCAAAAATCAGCAATTACATTCTTGATATTCTGTTTCAACTGATATAAAGCATGAGCATAATAAGCAACACCGTCAGATACGACATATGAAGGTTCCGAGTCACGGTAAACTTGGGATTCAGTGAAAACATCTTTAACCAATTTTTGCAACCAAGGCATACGTGAAGCACCACCAGTAAGTACTACTATTTTAGGTATACCTATCTGCTCTTTCTCCAAACGAAGTTTTTCGTCATTCAAGTCTTGCAACAATGTTTGACGATATGGAACTAATATCTCGTTCTCCAACTGCTCTTTTGACATGTCATAACCATCTTCGCCAAAAATTCTTCCAGACACGCCATGGCAAATTGCTTTATTTGACAAGTCTAGACACATTGTTATAAACTTATGGGTATAAAAATCCTCCTTTTGACTTTTAACATAATGAACTACCGCATTACGCCAATTCAAATTGTCTGCAACACACTTTGCCTCTGCATTTTGTTTTGCCTTGTTAAAACCAGCATCATGCTCTACTAAATACTTATAAATAAGATTTTCCACAGCACTGGCACCATGTTTTTTCCCTCCTGTAGATGGTTCTGAAGCATTAGCATCATAAGCAGTAAAGTCTATAGTACTAGAACCAATATCTATTACTAATACGGAAGAATCTGAGAAATCTTTCTCTGCTTTAAACTTGAAGTAAGCTGCATCACTCTCTTTGATAATCCAATCTACAGGAATAATACCAGAAACAAACTTCTTGTACTCTTGAATTTGATTTGCATCTTCTTCTCCCCATCCTGAAGGACAAGCTACATAGATTTCAAAATTACGCTCGCCTGTTACTGGATTATAATTCAGAAAACATTGGTTTTGCATAATATGCTCAAACACCAATTTGACAAAAGCACCAAAAGCTTCCTTATTTTTAGGGGTAATCTCATTCATTGGTGCCTTAAAGTGCAATGTAAAATCAGGCAAAGCATAATCACGAATATCCTTGGCAAACTGCCAATCTCCTGTTTTATTACGACATACGGCAGACTCCACTTTACATGATTCTGGTGTTTGACCATCCAAGATGTGAAGACGCTCTACTGTTCCTTTTGTACTATTAGTACTATAAAATGAAGCAGTAGTCTCTCCATGACCAAAATCTATACCAATTAAATACATATTTTATTACTCTTTAAGATTATTAATTTTCTTGGGTACAAACAAATTGCCAGGTAATATATAGCCATTCTCATTGGTGATTGCTGGCATATTTTGTACTGGCGTTTGAATCTCTACATCTTCTGTCTTTTGAAACATATTGTCATTTGTTCCATCAAAATTATGCAAAGTATAGCCATTTTGACGTAAAATACTCTCAATACGCTTTTTAAAATACTTAGAACAAGGTTCTCCAAACTCGCCACACGAAGAATAGGCTTTTTGATACCATTTCAAAATATTTGGAAAAGAATCTGAAAGTATGACTTTTTTAGGTGTCATAACACCTTGCATGATGCTCAACAGTTTATCTACTTTTGAAACTATTTCGTCAAATGGTGTTACTATTGTTTCCACAAGTACACCATGCTTTTCTTCGTCATTATTGCCACTAACAAGCAAACCTGCCACAGTAGCTCCTCCAATAGACAACAAGCTCTTTAGCATAAAAGGAGTTTTATACAACAGAGTGTTCAACAACACTCCTGTTGCTGATGCCGCAATAACAGCAATAACCTTTTTATTGCATCTTTCTTTGAGTGGATATTCAACACAAGACTTGACATCCAAAGGAATCTCTATCAAATCCAATATGTCCAAGATTGCATTTCTTTCAAGCAATGGCACATCCATTGCTTTCATCTCCTTTTTTATCACATTATGCAATTCGACTCGAAAAAGCTTTACTTCACCGCTTTTTAAGACTTTTTGTAAATGCTGCTTATATGATTCCTTCATACTAACATTATTTATATGGCACAAATATTTTTCCAGGAAGTATTACCTTACCAATCTTATTGTAGATTATCGCAGGAGAAAACATTTCTGCCACATCTATATCATTGGTTGCTGTCTTTTCAAATAAATTTTCATTACTTCCATTGTAAATCACCACATCGTAACCACAAGAACGTGCTATTTTTACAATGCGTACTAATAAATACCTTTTTGCCTCTGCATCAAAATCCATTGCATCCGCATATGCCATTTGCAACCATTTCAAAATATTTGGATAACACTCATGCAATGGCAACAGACTAGCTGTACCATCATCAGGACTCATATCCACTAATTCATCCGCCAACCCTTTCATTGCCTTGACAATACCATTTGCCAATTCCGTCAAAGTATCCTCATTATAAAATTCTCTTACTGAAGCCTTAGGTTGACTAAACACATTCTGTTCTTTCTTTTTCACACATTTCTTTGCCATGAAAAATGCAAGTACAGAAACTATTATTGCTAAACAAATCCCCCAAACAAGCCCAACTTTTGCTCCAACAACAGATACTCCAACAAGGGCTACCAGAGAAAACATAAAATGCAGCAATCCATTACTAACAGGCTGCTCTTCTTTTGGAGTTACATCCTGCGAAATTTCAACCTCCGTTTTAGAAGGAATAACTATCAGTTTTGCCAAATCTCCAAGATAATCTTGTGCAACTTGGTTGAGACCTCGTATAGCCCCAAACTCCTCTTTCAAAACTTTTTGGAAAGCCGAGCAGACGGTTTCATTCTCATTCGTTGCCACGGCTTTACGTAACAACTCTTGATGTTCTTGTGTTATCATACGCTTATAGTTTTATTGTTTGTAATTCATTATTCACAAAGGATGCCATGAGCACATTCTGTTCGTGCAACACGATTTCATCCCCTTCGTTAGTATCATAGAGATAAAGATTTTTTTTATCTGTCAAAAAAAGACATTTTTTTTCATTTTTATCCATCTCAACATAGATAATCGTTTCGTCTTTCCCTATATTGCTTGTCACGTTGTAATCCTCACTCGAAAAATCATAGTGGCTTGCCACAAATTTCTTATCCGTTGCATCTGTTGAATATATGTACCCTTTATTCCCACAAGTAAAGGCCAATACATTGCCGACAGTTTTCAAAAGTGTGCCATCTTTCGACGCCCCTGTTACATAAGTCTCCTTATTAAAAACGAACTTCATGTTTGAAGATACTATGGGCAACAACTTTAAGCATTTCTTACCATAGAAAATAGCTCGAATACATTCTCCTGCTTGAATATTTATTTGTTTACTTCCCAATCTGACAGAGGCGAAACCATACTGTTCTTTTGAAGTATTAGCAATCAATACGTTACATAGCTTCACACTAGTATCTTTGCAACCCTCTTGCTCATCATATTGCTCAAATTCTCTTTCAGATTTATTCTGCAATGTAATCACCCCTGATGTTGGATCAAATACTTCATAACCAAGATAAGATAAAACCTCATAGATGTCCTGCCTTAACTCTCGCTCCATCAATTCATATAAACAAACTATGCCAAATGCTTCTTCACGAGAGAGCAAAGCTAGCTCTTTTTCACATTGAGAAGTGTAGCGTCTTGTTATCTTGCCACTTGACAACATGATACTATGTGAATCCAAGCCTTTGTCAGAAGTTAATGTTCGCCCTTTTATCCAATCCCTAACTAGCGAATTCAATATTTTCTTTTGCGAACTTTCGTTGGGCTTACAAAACAAATTACTATTGGAAATATCAACAAATTCCTTTCTTTTCTTCCAGAACTCTGCAAAAGAGAAGAACTCTTTCAAATGTCTCCTGTTCAATATTATGACATTATTCAGTTTCATGGTTACTTGCTTTTCTTAATGTATTGATTAGTTGCTATACCCATATAAAGGAACAACTGCTTATCATAATCTGAGTCTAAATTAGAAATAAATTCTGTTACTTGCTCAGACTTCAAATCAAATACAGGTTGGCTCTCATCTGAGGTCATGTATAGAAAACGAAAAGGTACGATTTCATGTTTTGATACAGAGCGGAAATTATACTCTGACAATTTAGCAAAACATTCTACGATTTGCTTTGCATTTGTCTGTCCATAAGTCCTTGTTTCCGAGATTGCCTTGCAAAAAGCTTTTCTAAAAGCTTTGACATTATAAACTGGTGAATCGTTCTTTGAAGTCTCCCCTGCATGATACAGGATGAGTTTTGCACGTTGAAGAATTGCCTCAATATCAGAACCTGTCATAAACTTATTCTCTTTTGAAACCCTCACGTCATCAATACTCATTTTTTCTCTCAAGACATCAGAACTGTTCAATATACTTTTAATAAAAGATTCTGACATGATGTCTTCGTCAAATAAAGGTCGTATTGTCAATCCATTCTTTTGGCAATATTTTCTATAGGCTCTATCTTGTGACGCTAATTGACTCTTGAATATTTCAACACATTCATTCAGAGAAGGTAAGAATGTATAGAATTTCTCATCAAAACGCCCACTTCGAAACATTTCCGGTGGAATGTCATCTATATTATTAGCTGTAGCAAAAACAAAACAACAGACACCCCTTTCTTCTTTTTCTTGCATCCAAGTAAGCAATTTTCCAAAAATACGTTTCATGGAGTCGCTGCTACCAGAAGAACTTGAAGAGCCAGCTATGCCTTTTTCTATTTCATCTATCCATAGGACACAAGGAGACATTGCCTCTGCCAACTTCAATGCCTCTTCCATTTTATGTTCCGACTCACCTTGATACTTATCCATGATATTTCCCATGTCCAACTGCAACAATGGAAGATTTCCAAACTCTGATGCTGTTGTCTTTGCAGCCAAAGATTTTCCTGTACCAGGGATTCCAGCCAAAAGTATACCTTTTGGCTGGGGAATAAAAGCCTCAGCCAAAGTGTCATCTGGCTTCAATATTGTTTTTTTTCTTTCTTGAAGCCAATTGCTAAGTCCTTCCATTCCACTCGTTTTTTGAATAGATTTATTGGTCTTTACCAATTTCAGTAGAGCTGAGCTTTCTATTAGCTTGGCTTTCTCCTCAAGGACTATCTGCTCTAACTCTTTGAATTTGTCCTCATTATTTACAGATATATACACATTGTCCAACTCATATTTGATTCGGCTAAATATCTGTGAAATTTTGTTGAGCGACAATCCTTTAGTTAGATTTGTCAACCGAAGGATGAAAGATTGTTTATCTGGTATGAAGTCCAAGTCTATTCCATCCAAATCTTTCACCAGCTCAACTATCTTGCCCTGGATTTCCTCCACAGTAGGCTCGTCAACACGTACAATCCTACTATAAAGAGAAATCTCTACAGGAATATCAATCAACTTAGGTGTTACCACGATGACCATTGACTTTTTTAAGTTACCATTACCACTATCTGGTGACAAATCAAGAATGCTATCCACAAAAGCTTTCAAGTAAGTATTCAAATAAGAAGGAATCGTCTCATCTACTTGGTGACTTTTTAATGTTACAACATATAAGCTTGGAGTTGTAGGCGAGAGCCTTTTTAAAGCTTCCTGTCCGAAAAACAAATTTTGTTTTTCTACTACTTTGTTTTCTTGTGTTGCTGTTCCGAGACTACTTGTAGTTACCACACCAGCTTCCTTACTGGATTTTGAGTACAAGAAGAATATCGGTTCATTGTATATTGCTTCTTTTACCACAGCATAGTCCTTGGTGACAACATATAATATATGCTGCCCTGCAAGATAAGCTTTCTTTATTTCTTCGGTAAGCTTACCTGCTTGGCTATTCAAATATTTTTCAGACTTAGCACTCATAATTTAAACATTACCTATTTACCAGATTTCATTTTTGACCAATCATGTTGCAACTTTTCATTTCTAACCTTGTCGGCTTTTGCTAGCAAATTTGGATCTATATGAGCACGAATCTGTTCTCTTGGAATGGAAGATAAGTCATCTTTCCTTACGACAAAAAAAGCTGCTTGTTCTGGCTCACGGCGCAACCAATCCATATACAACAAAGCAGGAATTACTTGCAGATGCATCTTACTCTGAACGTCATAACAAGAAACTTCCGTCTCTTTTATTTCCTTTGTCTTGGCATCTTTAAACCGAAGTGTCAAGCTATATTCTGGCTGTTCTTGAGTATCAATATACTTACATATCTCTTCCTGAATAGCAGAAGAACACTTCGCTATCCTAAAAGTTAATCTCAAACGCTGCCATACTGGCATTTCTGCATTCTCAGAAACCTGAACGTCAGCTAATTTATTATATAATTTCAAATAGTTCATAATTTAAATCTTTAAGCAACATTTACATTAGGGGAAGACAAACCTGGCTGTGGGATAACCGAACATTCAAAGCCAAAACTATCCAGTTCTATCGGCTGAGTCATATATCCTTCGGGATCTAAAGAGCCACTGATATAGTCCTGCCAATTATTAGCCCATGCGATTAATGTTTCCGTACTGTATCCCCATACATTTCCATCCTTTCCTATTGCTTTGAATTGAACAGCATGTTTCAGCTCGTGGAAAATTGTTTTTACAATCTCAACATTACAAACATCTTGTGCGATATATAAGTTGGAAAACATAATCGTATTGTCTGAAGCACTGTAACATCCCATACAGGAAACATCCGTAAAAACGATATTGTCCAACTTCACATTCATCACTTCAGAAGCCTTTATTGTAATCTCTTGGAGTAACAACCTTTTCTGTTCCTCATCCATACCTCTCATTTTTTCTTCAATTCTCTGATACATTGCGGCATCAACTGGCTCATTGAAATAGGCTTGGAGAAGTTGCTGACAATCTATTCGCATTTTTTCATCACATTCCTCTGGCTTATAATTAGCCTGAAGAATATCATTAATATCAGGATACGGTAAGTTTTCACAACCCCATTCTAAGCTATCTGCCAACCATGAAAAAAGTTCCGTGGCAGCAATAACTGTAGCTATTACTAATAATACAGACATAGTTGTTTATCTTAGAGTTGTTTTTATTCTTTATTTTCGACAAAAGGGAAACTTTTGGCAGCAATAGCAATTGTACTTAGATGATCATCATCCTGCATAAAAAAGTCCTTGCCTAAAAGTTCGTCCGCAATTTCCCCATCACACTCCAAAGCAGCTAATTGAACATGCAACAACAAATCTGCCTCGCCATTTTCCAAAGCTTTCGCTTTAAGGCTACATACTTCTTCTTTCGTTAATTGCCCATCTATATAGGCAACTAATTCTTTGTCAGAAATTAATCTTTTCATTATTCATAACTTTAATAAAATGTTTCAATGCACGAGCTTTTTGCAAAGCCATGGCATCCTGTTTCTGTTTAGTCGTCCATGTTGATGTAGGAATCTTCGCTGTTTTACTCAAATCATCCTCCAATTCTTCAAAAGCATCAAGTCCTGATACATTGTGCATTACCATTAGCTTTATGACCTTAACATCACGCTCTGGAAGTTTTGAGAAGATAAAATCTATTTTCTTACGAGTCTCAGAAGCCATTTCTTTCTCATGGACATCACCTGCGTTACCTATTAAGAGATTAAACCATGGATTATCTATCACATCTCTCTCATTTTCTTTAGTGTTCACTTTAGAAGCACCATCTATAGAAAGTTGTTTTCTGGATATTTTGTCTTCCTTTTTCTTTTTATCTATAAAGTAGCGAACAGTTATTGCTGTTACATAATGACATAAGGTTGAATTGTTTATATTTTTATATAACGTCAACTTATAATAAGGTATATTTTTGTTCTCTTTGGAAATAAACTCATAATACTCACCTAAGATTTCTTGATAGTAAGCATTATTATAAACATACCTTGCAACATAGCTTAAAATTGGAGAGGAAAACTCTGTATTGAAATAGCCCTGAGCTTGCTTTCTTTGCAGACTGTCCTCCAATAAGGTTATACGCCTAACAAACTCTTTCTCTATGATTAACTGAGGACGGTTATTTTTCAAATTTTTTTTGATTACCTCAAAATCTAAATAGTCTATCCTCTCTATAGTATTTATTGAAATGTCCATAACAAATTTATATGAATAAAAACTAACAATGTTTCACTTTTTCCAAATAAGCACTCGGCACGTATGCCGTCATAACAGTCAGCAGGTTGTCCACTACAATACCCACTCGCTGCTGTCCTTTATGACGTGCCACTCTTCCCACAAAACCTTTAAACTCACCTTTAACCACTCGTACCAACTGACCTTTCTCAAATTTTTGAATTTCTTCAGAAACAATGATAACATCATCTTCTTCTGAAGTACACGCAATTTGGAGGCTTTTCATCTGATAGTCGGGAACTATTAATGGAGTCTTCTCGATTCTGCGACCAATGTGGACGTGTCGATAATAAAAACGAAGGAAGGAGAGGTTTACGTTGTCGTAAACATAAGTCTTGAGTTGTTCTTCGGTGCCGTAGGCGAAGAAAATGTTTGGTAAACGTGACTCGGTAACAACTTTGCGTTTACCATTTATGAGTTTAACCGAATTGATTGTAGGATAGAAAGCCGTAACACCTTTGGATTTCATATAGTCGTATGCTGTCTTTTCTCTGCCGTAAGTGCATCGTAGAGCATACCAATGTGGACCATCTTCACCTTTTTGTGCTTTAGGCATTACTGCTAAATGTGCACTTCTGGTGGACACCCCTGTATGTGAGCTCTCGGCTTTTATAAAACTTTGAGCTTCGGGGAGGGCGTTGGAGATAAATCCAGCGCTGGGAGGGATTTCACCACCTCCATAGGTGTGTACATCTTCTGATGTACGTTCATCGACTTTCATATCGGTGTTAACTTATTCTAAGCAGAACCCAGTTAAAAAAAGACAAAAAAAGAGCGTGGAATCGTCCTGTTGTCCATTCCACACACTGAGGCTCTTCCAACTGCCTATCAAAGTCGAACAGACAACGTCAGAGCCTACGCCGATATGAAAATCACATCCGTAAAGAGACCTATATAATACATTAGACTGCACCCAACAGGGTACAATCTATGCTTACAAGGTCTCCACGGGATTGATATAATCACACCCGGGACATCTACCGTTGACCATATTCGAGACTTTGATACTGATAGTTTTGGAAGATTTCAGTGTGTCTCAAACACAGCGTAGATAAACGCCTTCTATGTCTGGATTGTCTTCCCACCCAATGCCCGCTTTCGTATAGATATGTCATGGTTGACTTCACTACACTCAGCACGGCGTAGGCTGCCGACTCAGTTATCATGAAAGAACTCGTCTTACAGCGACAACTGCGGTCTGGCTATACAATCCAATCGCAAAGATATAGAAAATAATTAAAATAACAGCAAGAAAAAATTAGAAATATTTATACTTATATGCAAATTCAAGATTATTTATACTAAAATTTTTGCAAGTCAAATATTTTGTATAAGCCAAAAGGTCAGGATGTATAAACATTGCATCCTGACCTTTATATTTATATTCGAATTTTATGCTTCTACCACTATTGCTTCACCGTCCGGAACCTCTTCACTATACCTATCACGAGAGAATGGGTGTAGATGTGGGTCTTGAGATTGTTGACGTGCGACTGCTCTATGGTTCCGAGATAGCCGATGCGCCATGTGGTGTGTGCCAGACGGAAGTCGAGGGTGAGCATCTGACGCAACGACGGGGTTGAACCTACGGTCGTCGGCACGCAGTTGTGGTCATAGTTACCACGATTGAATATCTCGTAATACGACTGTCCGTAGTTGGGCGAAAACATCAGTCCGAACAGCGGTGCCGAGGCTTCGTAGTGAAGCACCACCGGATAGTGGGCATTGTCGCCAGGTCGGAAAGCAATGCCACGCTTGCCGCTGGGGCGTCCTATGGGATAGTCGAAACCTACGGTAGGCTCGATGTGCAGCGACAGACGCGCATTGGCAGGGTTGTTGCCGTTGCGGGTGTTGTATATCATGCCTATGTTGGCGGCTGCCGTTCCACCGGCAATGAGTTGCAACGGATGGCTCCACAGGCTTACGTTCCACTTGCGCAAGAGCGAATAGCGAAACGTATAGCCTCCTGCCATCTCACCGCCATTGCCCGAACGATTGTCGGCGTAGGCAATGTTGCC
>Ga0129313_1001217_pt1 | contig 17161 bp, 17 predicted proteins | sample O1105metagenome_FD_94436 | JGI IMG/M metagenome (GOLD analysis project Ga0129313, IMG submission 94436) | Orangutan group fecal microbial communities from fecal samples from Wisconsin, USA - O1105 metagenome | ecosystem: Host-associated > Mammals > Digestive system > Large intestine > Fecal... | reverse complement strand
CAGTATGACGTTTTTTCATAATGAGTAAAATCCTTTTATTAATTTCTTAAATGAACAGAATGTCTATTTTTGTCCTTGTTTAATCTTCGTGCAAATTATATAACAAACCTCGAATTAAATCAACATGTTGTTCAAATAAGACTTTAAAGAGGTGACTCGCATGGCATATATTGAAATGAAGCATTCTTATAAACGTTATCCAGCAGGTGAAACTGAAATTGTGGCTAATAATGATATTAATTTTGCCATTGAAAAAGGAGAATTGGTCATTATTTTAGGGGCATCAGGAGCTGGAAAATCAACTGTCTTAAATATTCTCGGTGGTATGGACACGAACGATGAAGGGCAAGTTTTGATTGACGGGGTTGATATTGCTAAATACAACGCTAAAGAATTAACAACTTATCGTCGTAACGACGTTGGTTTTGTCTTTCAATTTTACAATTTGGTACCTAATTTGACCGCCAAAGAAAATGTGGAGCTAGCATCAGAAATTGTCAGCGATGCAAGAGATGCTAAGCAGACTTTGATTGATGTGGGACTTGGAAAACGTCTTAATAACTTTCCAGCTCAATTGTCAGGTGGAGAACAACAACGGGTGTCAATTGCGCGTGCGGTAGCCAAAAATCCCAAATTATTGCTTTGCGATGAGCCGACTGGTGCCCTTGATTATCAAACCGGAAAACAAGTCTTAAAAATTTTGCAAGATATGTCACGTCATAAGGGGTCGACTGTTATTATAGTTACGCATAATTCAGCTCTTGCCCCAATTGCTGATCGTGTGATTCACATGCACGATGCTACGGTAAGCAGTATCGAAGTTAATGAGCATCCTCAAGATATTGAAACACTAGAATATTGAGGTGGTGGCTATGTCAAAAAAGACTTATTGGAAAGATATCAGAAAATCAATCGTAAGTTCAAAAGGTCGTTTTTTATCCATTATGCTTTTGATGATGCTTGGAGCTTTTGCTTTTATCGCCTTGAAAGTAACTGGTCCTGACATGCAAAGAACAACAAGTATTTATCTGAAAAAGCACAATACCACGGACCTGTCAGTCATTGCAAGCTATGGTTTTAGTGATGATGACCAAAAAGAACTGACTAGGATTAAAAATAGTACAATTGACTATGGTTATTTAACAGACGTAACAATTAAAAATACCGATGATGCTATTCGTGTGTTTTCAAATAGCAAACGCATTTCAAAATATGAGATAGTCTCAGGTGCCTATCCCAAGACTTCTGATGAAATTGCCTTAGCATCAACCATGCAAAAGAAATACCACCTTGGTGATGAGATTAGCTTTACACAATCTGACGAACAAGGTATTTTGAAAAAAACGACATTCAAAGTTGTTGGCTTTGTCAATTCCTCAGAGATTCTTTCAAAATCTAGCCTTGGAACATCAAGTGTTGGAAACGGAGTATTGAAATACTATGCCGTCGTTCCAGAATCAGCCTTTGACAGTGATTTTTACACGATTGCTAGAATTCGTTATAACGATTTAAAAAATCTAAATCCGTTTTCAGAGACTTATAAGAAAAAAATAGCTAAAAAAGAAAAAGCCCTAGAGGATTTGCTTTCTGATAATCCTAGTCAACGTCTAGCACAATTAAAATCAGAAACGCAAACCTCAATTGATGCTAATCAAGCAAAGGTCGATGCAGCTAAATCTCAACTGGAAGCCCAAAAAGCTACGCTCACTCAATTACCAAATGAGCAACAATTAGCAGCACAAGACTCCATTAATCAAGCGCAAGCTCAAATTACTGAGAGTGAAAAGCAACTTGATGACGCTAAAGTTAATCTTGATGCTATGAAAGAGCCGACTTATGCAACGTATACTCGCTCAAGTTTCCCTGGTGGAGGAGGTTACCAGACTTATGCTTCTAGTACCTCAAGTATTGGTAGCATCGGCAATGTCTTTCCCATTGTGTTGTATGTGGTCGCAGCTTTGGTGACTTTCACAACAATGACGCGATTTGTTGATGAAGAACGCACTAATTCAGGAGTGTTAAAAGCTCTTGGTTACAGCAATAGTGACGTTATTATGAAATTTGTTATCTATGGTTTTGTTGCTAGCATGACAGGGACCATCTTGGGAATTTTTGCGGGGCATTACATTTTGTCACGAATCATTGCTGAGATTGTTACAGGTGATACGACTTTAGGAAGTACGACTTATTATTTCTATTGGTCGTATACGTTGATTGCAATTGTATTTGCTCTTGTTAGTGCGGTTTTACCAGCCTTTATTATTGCTAGAAAAGAGCTTGGTGAGAAACCTTCTCAGCTTTTGTTGCCAAAACCACCAGTTAAAGGTTCAAAAATTTTCTTAGAGCGTATCGATTTTATCTGGTGTCGTTTGTCATTTACACATAAAGTCACTGCTCGAAATATTTTTCGATACAAACAACGTATGCTGATGACCATATTTGGCGTTGCTGGATCGGTTGCCCTTTTATTTGCTGGACTAGGCATTCAATCTTCTTTAGGAAAAATTATTGATAATCAATTTTCACGTTTAATGCCATATGACATGATTGTGGTAACCAATGGCGATAGTAGTCAAAAAGACTTGATATCTGTTTTAGATTCTAAAAAAGTATCCAAATACCAAAGCATATATTTATCACATGTTACAGAAAGTATCTCTGGATTGACTGATAAACAAGACATTTCAATTTTGGTTAGTCAAGGTAAAAGTTTTGGTGACTTTATTCATTTGAAAGATGCTAAAACAGCACAAGACTTGACCTTAACAGATGATGGTGTTGTCCTATCAGAAAAATTAGCTGACTTATATCATGTAAAAGCTGGTGATTCATTTGATTTTAAAGATCAAAATGGGAATAAGCATTCTCTTAAAGTTTCTGCAATTGCTGAAATGAATGTTGGTCACTATCTCTTTATGTCACAAAAAGCTTATGAAAAACTCTTTGATGAAGGGGTTAAAGATAATGCTTACCTTGTTACGCTTAAAAATCACTCTAGTAAGAACATTGAAGATCTGTCTACAAGATTATTAGCCATGGATAGTGTATCAGCTGTCGGTCAAAATACTTCACTGATTAAGAATGTTAACTCAGTCGTTGTATCTCTTAATGGCGCAATGACGATTCTAATCATCATATCTATTTTACTTGCTGTCGTTATTCTCTATAATTTGACTAATATTAATGTGGCTGAACGTATTCGAGAATTATCAACGATTAAGGTTCTTGGATTTTATGATAATGAAGTGACCATGTACATTTATCGTGAAACCATTAGCTTATCATTAATTGGTATTGTAGTAGGATTGATTAGTGGAAAATACTTACATCAACTGATTATGAATATGATTGGTTCAGATTCAATTAAGTTTGGGACTGAAGTTAGCTTATCAATTTACATCATTCCAATTATCGTTGTTATTGGCATACTATTCTTGTTAGGTTGGCTTGTTAATCATATTCTTAAGACAGTTGATATGCTAGAAGCGTTGAAATCAGTCGATTGATTTCTTGATAGATTTCGAATAAATAGTAGGGGAGCAGTAGTCATACTGCCCTTTTAACTTGTTTAATGTTCAGATTAGTATTATAATACTAACATGTAAGGAGAGATAGCTATGAGTGAATTGATTGAGAAATATGAAGCAAATCCGATTACCAAAGTTTCTTTAAGTGACGTGACAGAACATTTTAAAGGAAAGGCCGTTTCAAAATTAGGAGATACAGGAAATGTATCGGTTGTTAACTTAAGTGATATGACTGAGACTGGCATTGATTACGACCATTTGAAAAAGATTGATGCTGAACAAGAGAGTGTCTCACGTTACCTTTTAGAAGATGGAGATGTTTTAATTGCCTCAAAGGGAACAGTTAAGAAAGTCGCTGTTTTTCATGATCAAGATAGGGTAATCATTGCCTGTGCCAACATTACTGTTTTAAGACCGATCGCTGATATTTCAGGAACTTATATCAAATTATTTTTAGAATCTGAGTTAGGTCAAGAACTTCTTGAGACAACTAATACCGGAAAAAATGTAATGAATTTGAATACGAAAAAAATTGTTAGTATTCAAATACCAAAACTTCAACCACTCAAACAAGCTTTTCTCATTCAACGATATGAACAAGGTTTGAAAGATTACAAGCGTAAAATGTTACGTGCTCAACAAGAATGGCAACATATTCGTGATGATGTTGCAAAGAACCTATTCTAGATATATATAAGAAGTCCTCGAGACTTCTTTTTGTTATAATAGGAGTAATTATAAAATCAAGCGAGGAAATTATGAATAACATTAAGTGTCCCCATTGTGGAACAGTCTTTACCATTAATGAAACAGAATACAGTCAATTGCTAGCTCAAGTCAGAAGTAGCGAATTCGACAAAGAAATTCATGAGCGTTTAGAAAAAGAAAAGGCACTTTTAGAAGAAAAATCAAAAAATGATTTGCAAGTTCAAGCTAGTGCTAAAGATAAAGAAATTGCAGATTTAACTACGCAATTAGAGCAGCTAAAACAAAGTTTAGAGCTTGACAATCAACGCCAACTGGCTAAGAAAGACCAAGAAATTCTCAAGTTAAAATCTAGCTTGGAAAATTTCCAATCAAATAAAGATTTGGAACTAACAAAAGCTTTAACAGAAAAAGATAAAGAAGTAGCTGAGCTTAAAAATCAACTCGAATATTTATCACTTGAAAATAAAACAAGTCTGGTAGAAGCAGTTGCTAGCGTTGAAAAAGAACGTGATGATGTTAAGTCAAAATTAGCCCTCCAAGAAAAAGAAGCTGAATTATCTCTTGCATCTGTTAAAAGAGATTACGAAGCTCAATTGAAAGCTGCCAATGAACAAGTTGAATTCTACAAAAACTTCAAAGCTCAGCAATCAACCAAGGCAATCGGCGAAAGCTTAGAAGTCTATGCTGAAACAGAATTTAATAAAGTTCGTGCTTATGCTTTTCCCAATGCAACCTTCGGTAAAGATAACGAAGTATCAAGCCGTGGGTCAAAAGGGGACTTCATTTATCGTGAAACTGATGAAAATGGTATTGAAATACTATCTATCATGTTTGAGATGAAAAACGAAGCCGATGAGACAAAAACTAAACACAAAAACAAAGATTTTTACAAAGAATTAGATAAAGATCGACGTGAAAAAAATTGTGAGTATGCGGTCCTAGTTACCATGTTAGAAGCTGACAATGATTACTTCAACACAGGAATTGTCGATGTTAGCCATGAATATGAAAAGATGTACGTGGTTCGTCCGCAATTATTCATCCAATTGATTGGTATTTTGCGAAATGCTGCGCTTAATTCTCTTAAGTACAAACAAGAATTAGCCTTGGTTCGTGAACAGAATATCGATATTACACATTTTGAAGATGACCTTGAAACCTTTAAAAATGCCTTTGCGAAAAACTATAATTCAGCAAGTAATAACTTCAAAAAAGCCATTGATGAAATTGACAAATCAATCCGTCGTATGGAAGAAGTGAAACGTTTCTTAACGACAAGCGAAAACCAACTTCGACTTGCTAATAATAAACTTGACGACGTTTCAGTCAAAAAATTAACCCGAAAAAATCCAACAATGCGAGCAAAATTTGAAGCCTTAAAAGATTAAAAATGATGTCAGCTTTTATGACAGATGAAGTCAGTTTAAAATTCTTGTGCTATAATGAACCTATCCCTAATAAAAGAGGTTATTATAATGAACAATATTATAGATTTAACAAAACCAGTAGCTGAGGTTGTAAAAGAACATCCTGAGATTAAAGCTATTTTGGTTGATTTAGGTTTTAAACCTTTAGCACAAGTAACTATGCTAAATACCGTTGGCAAAGTGACTTCTCTGAAAGCAGGAGCAAAACTGGCTAATGTCTCACTTGATAAAATTCAAAAAGTGCTTGAATTTAACGGTTATGAAGTGATTGGAGGCAACAATGACTGAAAATCGTATTGAAGCACTAAAAGATATTTTGTTGCGTTTGCATCACGGTGCGGATGCTGACTCTGTTCAGGAAGATTTCAATCAAAACTTTAAAGGTGTTTCTGCGCTTGAAATTTCAATGATGGAGCATGAGTTAATGGGAGATGAGACAGGTATTACTTTTGAGGATGTGATGGGATTGTGTAATGTCCACGCTAACCTTTTTAAGGGAGCTGTGTCAGATGTTGATGCTCCAGATGCTGAACAAGAAGGGCATCCTGTTTATGTGTTTAAGCAAGAAAATCTCGCTTTACGCTCAGCCATGTTTCGCATTCGCCGTATTATCGAAAACTACGAGAAACCTGAAAATGCAGGTTTTCGTGATGATTTATTACGTGGTTTAAAATTTCAAATGGGGCTGCTAGGGCAATTTGATAACCATTACAAGCGTAAAGAAGAACTCTTTTTCCCGTTGATGGAACAACATGGTCATGATGCTCCGCCACGTGTCATGTGGGGTGTTGATGATGATATTCGTGAGCTCTTTCAAAAAGCGCAAGCAGCAGTTGATAAGTTGCCAGAAGTATCAATTGCTGAAGTGTCACAAGCCTTTGAAACTTTTGCTCATGAATTTGAAGAAATGATTTTCAAGGAAGAAGCCATTCTCTTGATGATTCTTCTTGAAGCTCTTACCCAAGATGATTGGTTAGCTATTGCTGATGAAAGTGATGCTTACGGCTATGCTATCATTAAGCCAACCACTAAATGGCAACCAAAACGTGAGTCATTTGAAAGCGAGAAACCAGGATCTGCTTCTGCAACAGTTAATTCTGATGACTCTTGTCAAACTAATGCTGAATTGAATGATAATCTATTGACGAAAGTTATCGATATGCCAGAAGGTCAGTTCACCATTAGCTTTACACCTAAAAAAGAAAAGCCAGCTGTTGATCGTACAACCACTCAACCATTTGGTAACGGGTATTTGTCAGTAGAACAAGCCAACCTGATTTTAAATCATCTACCTTTGGAAATAAGCTTTGTTAATAAAGACGATATTTTCCAATACTTTAATAACAACACTGTTCCAGAAAAAATGGTGTTTAAGCGTACACCGAGTCAAATTGGACGTAATGTTGAACTTTGCCACCCACCAAAAGTGTTAGATAAAGTCAAAAAAGTCTTCAAATTACTTCGCTCTGGCGAACGCGATAAAGTTGTTATGTGGTTTAAATCTGAAAAAATGGAGAAATTCATTCATATCACCTATGCAGCCGTTCGTGATGAAAACGGTGACTTTCAAGGTGTTCTAGAATACGTGCAAGACATTCAAGAATTTTTAGACATTGATAGTGATGTCAAACGCGACATTTAAAAAACGCAAACAAGTTAAAACAATGCAAAGTTTTAGCTTGTCTTTTTTTACTGAAAACGGTTATAATAGAAATTATGATTAACGGAATTATTAACTTAAAAAAAGAAGCTGGAATGACTAGCCATGATGCAGTCTTTAAGCTTCGTAAAATTTTACATGAAAAGAAAATTGGTCACGGTGGAACGCTTGATCCTGACGTTGTTGGTGTCTTGCCAATTGCTATCGGAAAAGCAACACGTGTGATTGAATATATGACAGAAGCTGGAAAAGTATATCGTGGTCAGATTTGCTTAGGATTTTCAACAACAACTGAAGATGCCAGTGGTGAAGTTGTTGAGAAGACTCCAGTTTCAACAGAGCTAACAGAAGATGCCATTGACCAAGCTATGGCGAGTTTTGTAGGTGAAATTACTCAGATTCCACCAATGTACTCAGCGGTTAAGGTTGACGGGAAACGTTTATACGAATATGCTCGCACTGGACAAGACGTTGAACGTCCTAAGCGTCATGTGACAATCTATGATTTTAAACGCACAAGCCCATTAATTGTCAAAGATGATTGTTGTTATTTTGACTTTGAAGTTGCTTGTAGTAAAGGAACATACGTCAGAACCTTATCAGTTGATTTAGGAAAATCGCTTGGTTTTGCTAGTCATATGTCTTACTTGGAGCGCCAAGCATCAGCAGGTCTTCAATTAGAAGATGCACTAACTTTGTCTGAAATCACTGAAAAAGTTGCGCAAGATGATTTTTCATTTCTTTTGCCAATCGAGTATGGCGTTATGGATTTGCCACGTGTAGATTTGACAGAAAATCAAGTTACAGAGATTTCATTTGGGCGTAAAATTGCTTTAGATAGAACTGAAGAACAATTAGCTGCTTTCTATCAAGATAAAGTTGTTGCTATTCTAATTCCACGTGATGACCTATACAAACCAAATAAAGTCTTTATATAATGGAATGGAAAAAATGAATATTCAACATATAAAAGATGCTCGAGATATCAATCGTACTCGAGACAGTGTTTTAGTATTAGGCTACTTTGATGGCCTGCATAAAGGGCACAGAGCTCTGTTTGATCAAGCTAGAGCGATTACCAAACGCGATCAGCTAGACTTAACTGTTTTGACTTTTAATGAATCACCGCATCTAGCACTTGCTCGCTTTACACCAGAATTATTATTGAATTTAACGGCACCAGAAAAACGTTATGAAAAATTTGCTGAGTACGGAGTTGATGATCTTTACTTAGTTGATTTTACATCAGCATTTTCAAAAGTGTCGTCAGAAGAATTTTTGAGGACTTATATCAAAGCTTTGCGAGCAAGAACTATTGTCGTTGGTTTTGATTATAAGTTTGGACATGATAGAAGAGATGCAGCTCATTTATCAGAAATTTTTGATGGTGATGTTATTGTAGTTCCTGAAGTTCAAGATAACGGAGAGAAGATTAGCTCTTCACGCATTCGTCAAGAGATTCTATCAGGGAATGTTTCTGAGGTAAATCGTCTACTAGGTTACGAGTTTTCAACCCAAGGAATTGTTGTTCATGGTGATGCTAGAGGTCGCACGATTGGATTTCCGACAGCAAATCTTGCCGTTTTAGATCGCGTTTATCTTCCAGGTGAGGGAGTTTACGTGACGGACATTATTGTTTCAGAAAAACGTTACCGCTCAATGACAAGTATCGGAAAAAATGTGACATTTGGTGGTCAAGATTTGCGACTGGAAGCAAATATTTTTGATTTTGAAAACGATATCTATGGTGAAACGGTCGAAATTATCTGGTTAGATAAAATTCGAGGCATGATTAAGTTCGCTGGAGCCGATGAATTGGTTGAACAGCTAAAATCTGATAAAAAAATTGCCCAAAATTGGGGAAAAAATAGAAAACTTTTTTTAAATTTTGTATAATTAAGTTAAGAAGATTAGAGAGGTGGTTTTATGATTACTTTATTTTTGTCACCAAGTTGTACAAGCTGCCGAAAAGCACGAGCTTGGCTTAATGAACACGATGTTAAATTTCAAGAACACAATATCATTACCAGTCCTCTTAGTCGCGATGAATTAATGGCTATTTTGGCCTTCACAGAGAATGGAACAGAAGACATTATCTCAACTCGTTCAAAAGTTTTCCAAAAGTTAGATATTGATCTTGACGAGTTATCTGTTTCAGAGTTGATTGATTTAATTGCGAAGAATCCAGGTTTGCTTCGTCGTCCAATCATTTTGGATAACAAACGCATGCAAATTGGGTTTAATGAAGATGAAATTCGTGCATTTTTACCACGTGATTATCGTAAACAAGAATTGCGTGATGCAACGATAAAGGCAGAAATTGAAGGATAGAAAGGAATAACTCTTCAACAGGGCGATGTCTGTTGAGCTATGGAAAACGATTTGTTTTCTTAAGAGTTTGGGCATCTTTGCATGAAAAATTACAGCTATCCACTTGATTTGTCTTGGAGCACTGAAGAGATAGCATCAGTGCTTCATTTTTTGAATCAGGTTGAGGCCGCATATGAAAAGAAAGTTGCTGTTAGCGATTTATTAGATAGCTATGCAACCTTTAAGACAATTGTAAAAAGTAAAGCACAGGAAAAACAAATTGACCGCGAATTTCAACAAAGTAGTAGCTATTCAACTTATCAAGCTGTAAAAGCTGCTAAAGCAAAGGAGAAAGGATACATTTCCCTTGGAAAATAAGTTTCAATTTGCTAAAAACATTATTCGTGACGCAGGTGACTTTATTAAGTCTAATATGATCAAGGGTCTTGAAATCGAAGAAAAGACACGTTTTGATGATTTGGTAACGAATCTAGATAAAGCAACTCAGGAATTACTAATCACCAAAATTAAGCAAGCTTATCCAAGTGACCATATCTTGGCGGAAGAAAATAGTGTACATCACGATATTGCCGATGGTAATGTCTGGGTACTTGACCCGATTGATGGTACTGTCAATTTTGTGGCGCAAGGTACGCATTTTGCTGTTATGATTGCTTATTATGAAAATGGAGTCGGTCAATTTGGTTTGATTTATGATGTGATGAATGATACCTTGTATAGTGGTGGTGGTCAATTTGATGTTTATATGAATGATCAAAAATTACCACCGTTTCAAGATCGTCCATTGAACCGTTTCTTGGTAGGATGCAATGCAAACATGTTTGCTAATAATTATCATGGGCTTCGTGATATGATTGAGCAAACTTTGGGAGTTCGTGTTTATGGCGGTGCTGGTATCAGTATGGCAGCTGTTATGGCAGGACAATTGATGGCCTACTTTTCATATATTCAACCTTGGGACTATGCCGCTGCTAAGGTGATGGGTGATAAGCTTGGCTATGTTTTGTTAACTATTGATGGTGAAGAACCTGATTTTACACATCGTCAAAAAGTCATGTTTGTTCCGAAAGCAAAATTATCAACGATACAAACTTATTTATCTCAAACCTAGTATTTTTACTAGGTTTTTCTTTTACACCTATGGTAAAATGAGAATGAATTTACAGAAAACGTTTTTATTAGATAATATTGATAAAAGGAGATTTGTTTATGATGAATTGGATAATGACACAAAATGTTGTCTTTTTAGCCTTTTTAGCAGGCCTTTTTACTTGGGGATGTACCATTCTTGGATCTGCCGTTGTTTTTTTCTTTACTAAAGTTAGCCGAAAATTGCTAGATATTATGATGGGATTTGCCGCAGGTGTCATGATTGCAGCTTCTTTTTGGTCCTTGCTTGACCCAGCCCTTGCTTATGCTAAAGCAGATTATGGTAATCTAGCCTGGGTACCGGCAGCAGTTGGATTTCTTTTGGGAGCATTTAGTCTTCGTTTAATTGACGCACTGGTTCCTCACTTGCATTTGGGAAAAGATGTTTCTGAAGCTGAAGGGATTCAACCAAAGAAAAAACTCTCAAAAACGGCTTTACTCTTTCTAGCCATAACGATTCATAATTTTCCAGAAGGTTTGGCAGTCGGAGTAACTTTTGGGGCTCTTGCTTCTGGTAATATGACTAGTGCTGCGCTTATTGGTGCTTTGGGACTCGCTATTGGGATTGGTTTACAAAATATTCCTGAAGGGGCTGCTTTGTCAATTCCGATTCGAGCTGATGGAAGTTCTCGTTTTCGTGCTTTCTTTTTTGGTGCAATGTCAGCCATTGTTGAACCAATTGGGGCTGTTTTAGGAGCAGCGCTTGTGATTATTATGCTACAAATCATACCTTATGCCCTTGCTTATGCAGCTGGTGCTATGATGTTTGTTGTAGTGGAAGAATTGATTCCAGAATCACAGACTAATGGTAATACAGATGTAGCAACTCTTGGTTTGATGGTTGGGTTTGTCATCATGATGGTTATGGATGTGGCCTTAGGCTAATGACATTTCAAAAGTTAGCTCAAAGAGCTTGCTTTTTTGTGTTGAACGATTGAAAACACTTACAGTTTTTATTAAAATAATCATAAAAAGGAAAAAGGTGATGATATGGCAATTACAGTAAACTTGTATTACAAAGGCGTTAATGGGAATGCTCGAAAATTCATGGAAGAGATGGAAAAATCTGGCACAGCCGATGCCATTCGTGCTGAAAAAGGCAATCTCAGATATAATTATTTCTTCCCCGCAAATGATCCTGAAACATTACTATTGATTGATAGTTGGGAAAATCAAGAAGCGATTGATGCTCACCACGCATCCCCTATGATGACAACATTAGCGGCCTTACGTGACAAATATGATTTGCATATGACAGTTGAGCGTTATCTTTCAGATAACAGTGATGTAGACAGTGAATTCATTCGCAAATAAAATGAGCTTCTTTTGGGGCTCTTTTTTAAGCTAATCATTTGTGATTCTTTTAGTCTTAGGATATGATTAGGTTAAGATATTTGGAGGTATCGTTATGACGAAATTTGCAGAACATTTCACAAATATTTCGGTAGAAGCTGCCAAAGAGCAATTACAAACAGCTGACGAGTTTATTCTTTTCATCGGTCGTCCGACATGTCCATTCTGTCGACGTTTTGAGCCAAAGCTTTCTCACGTTGCTAAAGAAAACCAATTAGTTGTTTACTATATTAATAGTGATCATACGACTCCTGAACTAGAGGAGCTTCGTAACACTTACAAAGTCGCGACAGTCCCTGGTTTGTTGGTCGCAAATGCCGGTCATGTAAGAGTGGTTTGTGATTCATCTTTGTCTGAAGAGGCAATTTTAGACTTTATTAAAAACTAGGCAAGGAGATTACATGGACGTTAAAGAATACGATTATATTGTTATCGGTGGTGGGTCAGGTGGAATTGCTTCTGCCAATCGAGCGGCTATGCATGGAGCAAAAGTACTTCTTTTTGAAGGTAAAGAAGTTGGTGGTACCTGCGTTAATTTAGGATGTGTTCCTAAAAAAGTGATGTGGTATGGTGCACAGGTTGCGGAAACGTTAGCGAATTACGCTGCTGAGTACGGCTTTCATCTTGAGCAGACAAGTTTTGATTTTAAAACTTTGAAAAATAATCGCGAAGCTTACATTGACCGTATTCATACCTCTTATGAAAGAGGATTTGATAGTAATGGTGTGGAGCGTATTTATGAATACGCTAGTTTTGTAGATGCTCATACAGTTGAAGCTGCTGGAAAATATTATACCGCTCCACATATTTTAGTGGCGACAGGTGGTCATGCACTGTATCCAGATATTCCTGGAGCGCAGTTTGGTATGGTTTCTGATGATTTTTTTGCTTTAGACGAGCTTCCAAAACGAACTGCTGTTGTCGGAGCTGGTTATATTGCGGTTGAATTAGCTGGTGTTTTACACGCCTTGGGCTCTGATACACAACTTTTTGTTCGAGAAAATCGTCCTTTGCGAAAATTTGATAAAGAAATTGTTGAAACCCTTGTTGACGTCATGGCAGCAAGTGGTCCTACCTTGCATACTTACGCCATTCCAAAAGAAGTTATTAAGAACGATGATGATTCTCTAACCTTGGTATTGAAAAATGGGGAAAATTATACTATTGATGCGGTTATTTGGGCAATTGGCAGACGAGCTAATATTTCTGGATTCGGTCTTGAAAAAACAGGTGTTGAACTTGACGACAAGGGATTTATAAGAACTGATGAGTTTGAAAATACAAGCGTTGAAGGCATTTATGCTTTAGGCGATGTTAACGGGAAACTCGAATTGACACCTGTTGCGGTTAAGGCAGGTCGTCAGCTATCAGAACGTCTCTTTAACCATAAGCCAAATACCAAAATGGATTATACGGATGTTGCAACAGTTATTTTTAGCCATCCTGCCATTGGTTCAATCGGCTATTCAGAAGAAAAAGCCATTGAAGAATTTGGTGCAGATAAGGTAAAAGTGTATCGTTCAAACTTTACACCGATGTATACAGCACTAGGAAAACATCGCCAGCCGAGCAAAATGAAATTGGTTACTTTGGGTGAGAAAGAAAAAATCATTGGTTTACATGGAATCGGATACGGTATCGATGAAATGATACAAGGCTTTTCAGTAGCTATTAAAATGGGAGCAACTAAGGAAGATTTTGATAATACGGTAGCCATTCATCCAACGGGGTCTGAGGAGTTCGTTACGATGAGATAAGCAAAGAGTAGACTTTTTCAGCTATAGAGATTCTCTTCTTTTTAGTTATCTGAATGCCTTTCCTTAAAATTGCGAAAGGGTTCTCATTCGCCTTCAAAAGCTTTCCCAAAGCTTTTGAACTATTCATCCAACAGGGTCTGAGGAGTTCGTCACAGTGAGATAAAAAGTTGTTTTAGATTGTGATATTAGTTATGAAAATCACGAAAATCTTTGAAATCAAATCTTTTTTTTCAGGATTTTTACAGTAAGATAAGCGGTTCAAAAACGAACTGCTTTTTTCTTTTTAACTACCTACAAAATCAGTCATATCATTATCTTAAAGTTGTAATTAACATGTGAAATTGTTATCATATAAGTATGAAATTACCTGATAAATTTATTGAAAAATACCGTAATCTTCTTGGACAAGAAGCAGATGATTTCTTTGCTACATTTGATCAAGAAGCTGTCTCTGGATTTCGTGTAAATCCTCTGAAAAATACTCAGCATGTTTTTGAGGATCCTATTCCAAATACCCCATGGGGTCATTATGGAAAAATATCTGGTAAGTCACCTGAACATGTTTCGGGCCTTGTCTATTCACAAGAACCTGCTGCTCAAATGGTTGCTCAAGTTGCAGCAACAAGTGAGCATATGCGAGTGCTTGATTTAGCAGCAGCTCCTGGTGGAAAATCTACTCATCTTCTTAGTTATATGAATAATACTGGTGTTTTAGTAAGCAATGAAATTTCTAACAAACGCAGTAAGATTTTGGTTGAGAATGTGGAACGTTTCGGAGCTAAAAATGTTGTGGTAACTAATGAAAGTTCAGACAGATTAGCCAAAGTTTTCAAAGAATACTTTGATTTGATTGTTTTTGATGGACCTTGTTCTGGAGAGGGCATGTTTCGTAAAGATCCCCAAGCTACTCAGTATTGGCACGAAGGTTATCCTGCAGAATGCGCCAGTCTTCAAAAAGAGATTTTAGAAGAAGCAATGAAAATGCTAGCGTTTGGAGGAACACTGGTTTACTCAACATGTACTTGGTCTCCAGAGGAAAATGAAGGCGTTGTTAATTGGCTATTGTCAGAATACGATTATCTTGAACTTCTTCCTATTGAAAAAATCAATGGAATGGCTGAAGGGATTGACATGCCAGAAGTTGCTCGTATGTATCCACACCGTTTTAAAGGTGAAGGACAATTTGTTGCTAAGCTACATGATACGAGAGAACCAGTTCACCGAAAAGTCAAACCTGTAAAATCTAATCTAACAAAAGATCAGCTTAATTTATGGCAAGATTTCGCCAAAAAACATCTAAAAGTTGAACTTAAAGGTCTTTTACAAACTTTTGGTGATAACCTTTATTTGTTGCCAGAAGGACTGCCTGATTTAGGTAAACTAAAAATTGCTCGAAATGGACTTCATCTTGGAACATTTAAGAAAAATCGTTTTGAACCATCTTTTGCATTTGGATTAGCTCTTTCGCCAAATGACGTAGAACAGTTTGTAGAAATTGATATAGAACAGTTCAAGGTTTATGTTACAGGAAATGTCATAAACTTAGAAAAACCATTACAAAATGGTTGGTATTTAGTTTCTGTAAACGGTAACGGAATAGGTTTTGCAAAAGTTACTGGAAATATTCTGAAAAATTACTTCCCAAAAGGACTTCGTTTTAATCCTTAAACTGTTATAGGTACAATTTTTGAATGTGATGGCCTGAAAACCACTTTTCAAGTTTTCAGTGATATGTTACTATTTGCATGTGGGGTGTTTGTAACACTTCATGTCAATTACTTTTTATTTTCAAAAAAGAAGTAGGAATCGCAAATGAAAAAAATGAAAATTCTTAGCTTTTTATTGCTAGCTACCTCAGTAGCCTTTATATTATCTGGTTGCTCAAGCTGGATTGACAAGGGTCAGTCGATTACCAGTGTAGGATCGACAGCTCTACAACCACTTGTTGAAGCTGCCGCTGATGAGTTCGGATCGACGAATATTGGTAAGACAGTCAATGTCCAAGGTGGTGGATCTGGTACAGGTCTTTCACAAGTTCAGTCAGGGGCTGTTCAAATTGGTAATAGCGATGTTTTCGCAGAAGAAAAAGAAGGTATCAATGCTGATAAGTTGGTTGATCACCAAGTAGCAGTAGCAGGTCTTGCAGTTATTGTTAACAAAAAGGTATCTGTTAACAATCTAACAACTGAGCAATTGCACCAAATCTTTACAGGTAAAATTACTAACTGGAAAGAAGTTGGTGGGCCAGACTTAACTATTTCAATTATTAACCGTGCAGCAAGTTCGGGGTCACGTGCGACATTTGATGGCATCATCATGAAAGGTGATCCAGCTATTCAAAGTCAAGAACAAGACTCAAACGGTATGGTTAAGTCAATTGTTTCGCAAACTCCAGGAGCTATTTCTTATCTTGCTTTTGCTTACGTTGATAGTTCTGTTAAGACTATTCGTCTAAATGGATACAAACCAACAACCGAAAATGTAACTAAAAACAATTGGCCGCTTTGGTCATATGAACATATGTACACGAAAGGTAAACCAACAGGTTTGACTAAAGAATTTTTGGATTACGTCATGAGTGATGAAGTTCAAGAAGGGATCGTTGAACATATGGGCTACATTTCAGTTAATGAAATGAAAGTTACCAAATCAGCTGATGGTACTGTTACAGCAAAATAAGGAGATACTATGAGAAATCAAGATCTTGAGAAACAGTTAACAACGCCTTCAAAAAATTCTCGCCTTGAGAAGTTCGGAAAAGGCATCACATTCTTTTGTTTAGTACTGATTGTTTTCATCGTGGCAATGATTTTAATCTTCGTTGCCCAAAAAGGATTATCAACTTTCTTTGTCGATGGTGTTAATCCAATCACATTCCTCTTTGGAAGTAAGTGGGATCCAAGTTCAGGATCATTTGGAGCTCTTCCGATGATTTTAGGATCATTTATTGTAACTATTTTATCTGCCTTAGTAGCAACTCCGATTGCTATTGGTGCAGCAGTCTTTATGACAGAAATTTCTCCAAAATATGGAGCCAAAATTCTTCAACCAGCTATTGAATTATTAACAGGTATTCCATCTGTTGTTTATGGATTCATTGGTTTGCAAGTTATCGTACCCTTTACACGTTCTATCTTTGGTGGAACTGGGTTTGGTATCTTATCTGGTGTCTGCGTTTTGTTTGTTATGATTTTACCAACGGTAACTTTCATGACAATTGATAGTTTAAAAGCAGTGCCAAGACATTAT
>Ga0129313_1001211_pt1 | contig 17253 bp, 15 predicted proteins | sample O1105metagenome_FD_94436 | JGI IMG/M metagenome (GOLD analysis project Ga0129313, IMG submission 94436) | Orangutan group fecal microbial communities from fecal samples from Wisconsin, USA - O1105 metagenome | ecosystem: Host-associated > Mammals > Digestive system > Large intestine > Fecal... | reverse complement strand
TATGTCCAAAAGGAGTATGCCCCAGGTCGTGACCCATGGCAATGGCCTCCGTTAAATCTTCATTAAGATTCAAATTTCTAGCAATGGTCCTCGCAACCTGCGTAACCTCAAGGGTATGAGTAAGTCGCGTTCTATAGTGGTCACCTTCAGGTGAAAGGAAAACTTGAGTCTTATGCATCAGCCTTCTGAAAGCCTTAGAGTGAATAATTCTGTCCCTGTCTCTCTGAAACTCAGTTCTAAATTTACAAGGTTCCTCATAAATAGCCCTGCCCTTAGTCTGGGATGATTTCACCGCCTTTTCAGAAAGCAGCATATCTTCTCTTTTCTCAATGTCTTCTCTGTAAAGCATTATTCCACCCCCGTATGACCAAAACCACCAGCGCCGCGCTCAGTTTCCCCAAGGCTTTCTACCATGGAAAGTTCCGCCTGCTCATAGCGATTTATTACAATCTGGGCAATTCTATCCCTATTGTTAATAACAAACTCTTCCTGACCCCAGTTAATTAGAATAACTCCAATTTCTCCGCGATAGTCAGCGTCAATAGTTCCGATGCCGTTTACCAGTCCGATGCCATGCTTAAGTGCCAGCCCGCTTCTGCCCCTTACCTGAGCCTCATAGCCAGGTGGAAGTTCCATAAACAGTCCCGTAGGAATCAGACGCCTCTCGCCGGGTTTAAGGTATACCGGTTCCTCGATAAATGCGCTTATGTCTAGGCCCGCAGAACCTTCAGTCTTATATTCAGGTAATACTCCACTTTTACTTACAATTTTTACTTTCATCTACGCCTCAAAATCCCTCTTCATGCCATTAATTCTATCTTCATCACTAAAGATTTTTGCAATCTGAAGTGCAATAATCTTAGCACCCTTTTCCAATCCTTCATAAGCTCTTTCAGTCTTCATGCAGTCAGCAAATTCTCTTGTGTGAATAGCTACACCATGGTCAACAACCTGAAGACACGGGTGGAATGTAGGGCAGACGTAACTTACGTTGCCGCAATCTGACGAGCCGAAAGTGCCTCCAGTATACTCATTAAGTGGGAGTTCAAGCTCACCAAATACTTCTTCCAGAGAAGCATCACCTGTAGGATTGGACTTCAGATTATCATAAGTTGCCGCTGTTGGCTCAATTTCATAAGTTGTCTGAGTTGCAATAGCTGCACCCTTAGCACAATCCTCAATCTTATTTACTAAATCCTGAAGAACATCTCTATCATAAGCACGCATATAAAATTCTGCTGTAACAAGCTCAGGCACAATATTAGGAGCTTCTCCACCGTTTCTGATAATTCCATGAATCTGAAGTTCAGGTTTAATATGCTGTCTTAACATATCCGTAGCGTGGAACATAAGCTGTGCTCCATTCCATGCATTTTTCCCTTCCCAAGGTGCAGCGGATGCATGGCTTGCCTTTCCGTGGAAAATATATAAGTTGGATGCAAGAGCCTGAAATTTTGGTTTCGCAATATTGTAATCATACAGATGAACCATAATAGCCATGTTATATCCATCAAAGATACCGTCCTTAGCCATTTTTGCCTTAGCGCCATCTGTTTCTTCAATAGGTGTACCGATAATATGAATATCAGTATCTAGTTCATCCTGAAGATCCTTAGTTGCAAGTCCTGCAAGCAAGCTAATGGCAGCTGACAGGCAGTGTCCGCAAGCATGTCCCACTTCAGGAAGTGCATCATATTCAGTTAAAATTGCAACCTTATATTTATGATTATCTGGTCCATATACAGCCTTAAATGCAGTGTCAAGATCAGCAAAAGGATATACAGTGCTATAACCCTTTGATTTAAGAAGATTAACTATCTTCTTTGAAGATTCATATTCCTCACCTGAAAGTTCAGGGTGATCAAATAAATCCTTATTCAATTCAAATAGTTCATCCTGGTTCTTCTTGATTTCAGCAAAAATCCTATCCTTTAATTCATCATACTTCACGCGTATCAACTCCTTACTTATCAATGAATTTTCATTATCAAAACTTATTTATAACTGATAAATTTTCCAAGTCTTCCATTGATTGTCTCTTTACCCTTTGTAGCCATTTCCCCTCCGATGAATACATAATCAATTCCCTCAGGTTGAATATGTAAATCCTGGAAAGTAGCTCCATCTATAATAGTATCTGGATCAAATACGGTAAGATCCGCATCCGCTCCAACTTCAATTATACCCTTTTTATCTAGACCTAAAACCTTTGCAGGCTCAAGCGTCATCTTTCTAAGAGCGTCAACAAGGGATAATACTTTCTCTTCTCTTACATATTTACCCAATACTCTTGGGAATGTTCCTGCTGCTCTAGGATGTCCATTACCGTTAGTAATAATGGCATCACTTGCAACCATTCCGTACTTATTTGCAATTGCAGCTGCAATTTCATCCTCATTCATTACAAAGGCAACTGCTAGCATGTCAGGATATTCTTCTCTTACCTTTTCAAAAATTTCCTTAGTGCATCTTACGTTCTTATAAGGGTCATCTGTAAGCAGAATATCGCTGTAATCCTTCTTCCATGCGTCAAAGCAACCATCTTCAAATACAGCAGATCCCATTAAGGTTGAAAATGCGCTATATGGATATGTATCATAATTTAGTCTAGGATTCTTATCCATAGCCTCATTAATAGCTTCAAGAGATTCCTTCATAAATCCCATGGCTGAGCAGCTGGATAAGTGTGAAATCTGGAACTTCATAGGAATTTCATCTGCAAACCTAATCATTTCCTTAATGCTGTCGATGTTATCGATGCAGTCACTTCTGTAATGAGCCGCAAGAAGAAGATTCGGATCATCGCTTACGCCTGCTGCATAAAGCATTTCATCATAAGTGATTCCTGGGTCGTATTCGATACCGAAGGAAACTCCATATGCTCCCTCATCTAACTCTCTCTTAAGAAGCTTTCTAATTTCTTTTCTCTGTTCCTCATTTGCCGTCTCATATCTTCCAATTCCAAGCTGATATCTGAACTGGTTATAGCCTGCCAGCATAATGTAGTTGACAGGGCTTCCTCCCAGTCTTTCAATAGCACCCTTAAAGTATGAAAGGTCCTGATTCTGAAGGCCACAGTTACCACCTACAGCAGTAGTAACGCCCATTTCAAGCATCATCTGAGCGATTACGTACTTGTCTCCCTCAGTCTGAAAATGTTCCTCATGCATATGGATGTCTATAAATCCTGGCGATACAACATGACCTTTTACATCAATGGTCTTTGCTGCCTCAGGAGTCTCATCTCCCACATAAGCAATCTTTCCATCCTTGATTCCAACGTTTCCGCTAACGATCTCACCGCCAGCGAAGTCCGGATACCTTCCGTTCACAAGTAATAAGTCCATCATTTCTAAACACCTCCACAATGTGTCTTATAGAATACTTTGCATTTTCCAGGAACGCGGCCTTTGGCTGTGCCTTTCCTCGTTCGTCTGACCAATACTTGTCCTCATATTTTTTCATTAATTCGTCAAAACCCAATCCCCGGTCATACCAATATAAAATATAATCCTTCTCTTCTTCAGCGAAGAATTTATATTTGTCAAAATAGTCCTTTACGAAATAATCCGGTATTATTCCATAGTGCGGGCAGATTACATGCTTTGCCCCATACGCCTTACACTTATCAGCTGACTCAAGAGTAGCTCTAAAACTTTTAAGTATAGCCGTATGTATCATATTTGGTTTTCTCATAACTCCTGTGCTTTCGCAGGCAAACATAATGCTGTCAGGTTCAAGCACATAGGTCATAGAGCAATCTGTATGCCCCTTTGTTTCTAAGGCTTTTATATATTGTCCGTCTCCCAGGTCCACAGTATCGCCGTCTTTCAGTATACGATCGATTCTGAAACCGTCTACAATTAAAGGTTCTTTTGAATCTGAGAATGTATCTCGAGCTGATTCGCCAAGTCTTTTCATGGTTTTCTTAGCGCCACTGCTCTCGAAAACCGACTTACATTTCTCAGCACCGCAAACTACCACCTCAGGATATTCTTTCAAAATATATGGAAGTGCCCCGATATGATCATAGTGAGTGTGCGAAAGAAAAATATAGTCTAGTGTTCCTCTCTTATACTTGATTAAAGCATCTTTTATATTTTTTACAATTCCCTCATGACAATAAGCCATGCCACAGTCGTAAAGCACAATTTTTCTTCTGCCTAATATTAGAAGAGCCTCTCCTCCATACCCGGCAGTTACCCTTATTATATTTTTAGGATAGTCAAATCTATCGTGATTTGGAAAATCCTCATATATTTCACTTGAAAAAATATTGCTCATTTTTCTTTTTATCCTCCCTGTAAGTTTTGATAAAATTCCATACCATAAGGCCGATTATGACAACCCCGATATACCCTTCGAAGGGATAGAGGAAGGAAACGATTACTTTGAAACCTGTCAGACTGCCGAGGAAGCCCATAAGCGTTGCAACTACAATAATTGGCTTTTTCTTGGGACCTTCAGGAATCATAACCGTAAACCCGTAGAAAACGCTGGTGGCGGCCGAATAAATTGCAGCAAAGAGAACGCCTCCAAATAGCAGGTTTGCAACCCAAGAAATTCTCTGTGAGTAAGCTAACATTGGTAGATCCATGCTGTCTGAAAATGCCATATCTTTTCTAAGTGCCGTTACTAAGACAATGGTTAAAATTCCAAGAAGTAAGCCGCCAAGGCCTGCACCTATAACGGCATGTTTTCTATCTTTTGAATTAATGGCTGCTGTGCCTAGAATTGGCGCAAGAGCTATGGCATTATACGTAACGAAAACAACTGCTGCAATAAGCCAATTTGGCGCCATATTGCTCGGCGTAAACCCTTCTGTAGCTCCACTCTGCTTAATATCAGAAAATGAAACAATTGCACAAAGTGCCACATCTATGACAAAAAGTATAGGGACAATTTTCTTAAATACCTTCGAGATTCGTTCAAAGTCTCCTAAAATTGTAAAAATAACCAGAAAGATAATAATCGCTGCACCAACGGCTCTGTGAACTCCAAATTGCTGGTTTAGAAAAGATCCGCCTGCTGCTGACATGGAAATAATCACGGGATAGAGCATTAAAGAAATTGCTGTTGAAATAATTTTGCCTATAAGGGGATGCTCTTCTCCTACTATAACTACTGCAATATCGTCAGTTCCCTTCGTACAGGCAATATAACATATGATCATGCCTATAAAAGCAAACATTAATGTCGCAAAAATTAATCCGATATATCCCTTCATCCCAAATAAACCAAAAAACTGCCAGCCTTCACGGCCAGATGCGAAGCCTGCACCCATAATAGTTCCAACGTAGAGTGCGGCTACGTTGATATATGAAAGTTTACTTGTTTGTTTCTCTGTTTGCAATTACTTACCCTCTACTCTTCTGCCAGGTCGGCCATAGTCATAATATATTCCTCAATAGGATAGTCTAAAGCTCTCGAGAAATCGTACAAATGCTCGTCTTTGTTTAGTTTCTCAAGTCGTGACGTAGTCAGAGCGTCTCTTACTGTAAGAAATTCCGCTTTGCCACTCATTACATCTCTGCATTCAACAACGGAATCTCCAGTGAACCATCTTCTGAATCTATTTAGTTCGTCTGACAGCTTAATCATATTCTTTTCTGCTTCTTGATCTTCGCTTCTTGCAGCCTCTGCCGCCTCAGAAAGCCCGATTAGGGATCTCTTAATGTTTTCTAGTAAGTTATACAGGTCGATCTGATCTCCTGGCACGCTTTCCAGGGTTTCATAGAAATAACTTTCGCAAAGTTCTGCAAAAGTCTTCAGTTCCACCTCACGCATCAAAGCGAACAGAGTGTCATCATCTATAGTTTCTGGTGTTTCCACCAAGTCGGCGAAGTTTTCAAAATATTCAAACTGTCCACCGTGTTCAATGTCCAGGAATTCATATAATTGTTCTAATTTCATAGTTTTCTCTCCATTATTGTGTTATACTAATTAGTTGTAAATATTATACTACACGGAGGTAAAAATGGGAAATAAAAAATTAAAAAAGAGAAATGAAATAGACAATGCCTTCAAATGGAAGATAGAAGATATGTACTCAGGAGATGAGGCATGGAACAGCGACGTTGAAGATGTTTTGGCCATGACAGAGGCTTATAATAAATACCGGGGAAAACTTACTGAAGGTGCATCGGTTTTGGCATCTGCCCTTAAGGATAAGGATGCTATTTGGCAAAAGCTGGAGCGTGCATATGTATATGCTCAGATGAAGCTCGATGAGGATAGAACTCTGACTGATTCTCAGGCAAGGGCTGACAAAATCGGTTCTGTAATTGCGCGAATTGAAGCGTCCTTAAGCTTCTTTACACCTGAGGTACTTTCAGCACCTGCTGAAAAATTAGTTGGTTTTGTTGATGAAAACCCTGAACTGGAAATGTACAGATTTGTCCTGGAGGATTTAATCAGACGTAAGGAGCACATTTTAACTGATGCCGAAGAAAGACTTTTGGCGCAGATTAGCGAGGTTACTGACGCACCTGACTCCATTTTCTCCATGCTAAATGACGCGGACATGAAGTTCGGCACTATAATCGATGAAGAGGGACAGGAAGTTCCCCTTACCCACGGCAACTACATTTCATTTATGGAATCGGCTGACCGCAAGGTAAGAGAACAGGCTTACACAAACATGTACGAAAGCTATAAAGCCCTCATAAACACCATTTCTACAGCATATAACTACAATGTGAAAACTGATGTAATCGGGGCAAGAATCAGAAACTATGATTCTGCAAGGGATGCAGCCTTGTTCGATGGAGATATTTCAGGAGAAGTTTACGATAATCTTATTGACGTAGTCCACCAGTACCTGCCTGTGCTACACAAATATATGGAGCTTCGTAAGAAGGTTTTGGGCGTGGAAGACTTGAAAATGCACGATATTTACGTGCCACTTGTTAAGATTCCAAAGAATGAAATTTCTTATGATAATGCTGTAGAAATTATGAAAGAAGCCCTTTCCCCTCTTGGAAAAGAATACACTGACCAGGCGGTAAAAGGAGCTAAAGGTGGCTGGGTCGACATCTACGAGAATGAAGGCAAGAGAAGCGGAGCTTATAGCTTTGGCTCCTATGATAGCTATCCATATATCCTGCTGAACTATTCAGATTCACTTAAAGATGTTTTTACCCTGGTTCACGAAATGGGTCATTCCATGCACTCATATTACACTAGAAAAACTCAGCCGTTCACTTACGGAAGTCACTCAATCTTCACTGCTGAGGTTGCATCAACAGTTAATGAATCTCTGTTAATGCAGCATCTTCTGAAGACTAAAACTGATCCGGAAATGAAGAAATACCTAATTAACTACCACATTGAGGAATTTAGAACGACTTTAATCAGACAGACTATGTTTGCTGAGTTTGAAGATTTAGCTCATAAATATGTGGCTGAAGGTGGAAGTCTTACTGCAGAGTGGCTTTGCGACACTTACAACAGACTTAACAGCCAGTATCACGGTCCTGCTCTTTCTGAAGACGACTACATCAAATATGAATGGGCAAGGATCCCTCATTTCTACAGAAGCTTCTATGTTTACCAGTACGCAACTGGCTACAGCGCAGCGACTGCAATATCTAACAGAATTCTTAATGAGGGCGAAGCTGCAAAGGATGATTACCTTAAGTTCCTTACCACAGGCGACAGCGACTACCCTGTTGAACTTCTTAAGATTGCAGGCGTAGATATGAGCACTAAAAAGCCTATAATTGCTGCTATGGAAACATTCAAAAAACTTGTTGAAGAATTGGAAAGATTATTATAAAATAACCAGTTATGAGTAAGAAAATATATATATTCGCCAACGAGAGCGAATCCAGTGCATACACCGAGAAACAATTACGAAAAAAATTAGATAAAAGTGGCTACACCATTTATTCTGAGTACAGCGACGATGTGGACCTTCTGGTTTGCATCGGTGGTGACGGCACCTTCCTGGAGGCCATGCATAGGTTTAACTTCCCTTCTATGCCTATTATTGGCATTAACACAGGACACCTTGGCATGTTCCAGGAAATTTCCCCTTATATGTTAGATGATTTTATTTTCAACTACAGCCAGGAAAAATATGCCCTTCAGAAGCTTTCTACAGTTTGCATGAAGGTAAAAACCACAGACGGCCGGGTTCACGAACATCTGGGCATCAACGAAGTCCTTATTAAGGCCAGTGCCACATATTCCGTTCATCTTAATATTTCAATTGACGGAAGTTTTATTGAAAGATTCAGCGGTGATGGGGTTTTGATCGCCACTCCGGCAGGAAGCACGGCATACAACTATTCACTGGGCGGAAGTGTCGTTGACCCGAGACTCGAAATTCTGCAAGTTACGCCGATTTCGCCTATGAATACTACGGCGTACCGTTCCTTTACATCTAGCATACTTCTGCCTTCGGACCTGTCCCTGCAGATTATGCCTGATATGTATGAGCGAAAGAGTACCCTTCGCGTTGTCTATGACGGTTTCCACGTGGAATATGATGATGTGGAGGAAATTGAAGTTGGTTTTTCGGACGTTTCAGTTAACCTGATGCGTTTCGAAAACTATGATTTTTGGAGAAAGGTTAAGAGTAAATTCTTATAGAAAAATATGGCAAAATTTGAATATACAGTTACAGAAGAAGACAAAGACTTACCGGTTAAAACTATAATCCGCAGGCGTTTCAGCTTTTCGTCCCGCCTTCTATCTAAGCTCAAATATCAGCATCTGGTTTATTTGAACGACGAAGACGTGGCGGGTTGGATTGTCCCTGATATAGGTGATGTAATTTCCGTAAACCTGCCTGAGGAAAAGAGTGACTTTCCTCCTGAGGATATTCCCATTTATCCGGTTTTTGAAGATGATGACATTTTAATTATTAATAAGCAGCCTGGCGTGACGGTCCACCCTACTAAGGGGCACCCTTGTCACACCATTGCCAACGGTTTAATGACTTATATGGAGAAGACTAATCAGTCCTTCAAAATCCGCTTCGTTAACCGCTTGGACATGGATACTACAGGCCTTCTTATTATTGCAAAGAACTCTCATGCACAGGATGAAATCACGAAGCAGATGAAAGCTAAGAGCACTGAGAAAAGATACAAGGCTATTGTTAACGGAATTGTGGAGGAAGATGAGTTTACCATTGACCTACCAATCGGTCGCCCGGACCCGGAAAACGTAGCAAGAGCCGTAATGGAAGAAGGCGGATATCCTTCCGTTACCCACGTTAAGGTTCTTGAGCGTTACAACGGCTACACCATGGTGGAACTGCTTCTAGAGACAGGAAGAACACATCAGATTAGAGTACATATGTCTCACATAGGACATCCCCTCGTAGGTGATTTTCTATATGGTGGCGAAAACCCTGAGCTTATTGATAGACAGGCACTTCACTCATATAAATTATCCATCAATCATCCGGTTACCGGTGAAAGACTGATTCTCGAAGCCCCTCTTCCAGAGGACTTCAAGCAGGTTATTGAGAAAATTTCAAAATAGAATAAATTGATTAAATATTTAATGGCAATAAAAAAGGCAGGGAGATTAAACCTTGCCTTTTGCGTTCTATTTTACATTTGGTCTGTTCATTACAGGATCAATGTACTTATTACAGTAATGCTGCATCAGAGATTTATATTCCTCAGAATTTGTAAATCTTGCTAGGTTTTCATGAGGATCTAAGTTTTCATTATTCAATCTCTGGTGTACCTGGATTGCTACGTTAACGCAGTGGTCACCGATTCTTTCCATGTTACCAAGGATTTCTACGAAGGAAATTCCTGCGTCGGCAGACATGTGACCGCCCATTAGACGCTGTATGCGGTGAGTTTTTAGGATGTCAACTAGTTCGTCAATTGTATCTTCCAAAGTAACAACCTTATTAATAAAGTTTGTTGTATTATCTGTGTAAGCATCGCAAACCAATGTCATAATTTCTTCTACTGCATCGCTTATGCATCTGATTTCAAATAAAGCGTTTTCTGAGAAGTGAACATCGTTTTCACTATTGTATTCGGCCACATCGATTAAGTTCTTACAGTGGTCGCCGATTCTTTCGAAGTCCCCTATTGCGTGCATGAACTCTGTGCAAAGTCTGTTATCTCTAGGGTCTAGCTGCTGTTCTGTAATCTTAATCAGATAATCGCCTAGAGCACTTTCACTCTTATCTAAGAAGTTTTCATTTTCTCTAAGCTTTTCCATGTTTTCATCACTGTATCCAGTTCTGTAGCAATCAGTTGAAAGCTTGTAGTTTTCCATAGCAGTGCTTGCAACAGTTGACATAACTTTCTGGCACTGTCCAAGAGCAACACCAGGTGACTTAACGAAAATTGGATCAAGAAGAATAAGTTCTTCTTCAATTTTATTAACGCCCTTATCTTTAACGATTCTTTCAGAAATCTTAATAAGTGCGTTTACAAATGGTAACATAAAGACACATGTTCCTAAGTTAAACAATGTATGGAAGTCTGCGATTTTACCTCTATTTACAGGTTTATCCCAGAAGCTGAATCCTACCAAGTTCTGATACAGATAGATGATTGCTAAGAAAATCGCTGCTCCGAAGAATGCCATACATACGTCGATGCATACAGCTCTCTTAGAATTCTTATTTGTTCCTATACTAGCCAGAAGCACTGTAACACACTTACCAATATTCTGACCTATAACTATAGGTGCAGCCATGGCAAATGTAATGCCTCCTGTTGTACTCATAGCCTGCAGCACACCTACTGATGCAGATGAACTCTGCAGAAGAATCGTAACTGCCATACCTGCAAGAATACCTAGGACAGGATTAGTCAGTACTAGGAATACATTCATAAATTCAGGTGAATCTGCCAGAGGCTTGAAGCTTGATTCCATCATGCTCATTCCGATGAAAAGGATACCAAGCCCAACGGCAATTCCCGCCTTATCTCTTGACTTTGCCTTCTTAGCTAGCAAAATAACAAAGGCACCTATTACTACGCAAAGCGGCGCAAACGACGCCGGCTTTAGCATCTGGAGAAGCATATTGTCGTTGTTAATGTCTCCAAGACGTAAAATCTGTGCAGTTACAGTTGTACCGATGTTAGCCCCCATTATAACGGGCACAGCCTGCATCAGTCTCATGATTCCGGCATTTAAGAAACCAATTACCATAATAATTGTCGCCGACGAACTCTGAATAACAGCTGTTACTCCTGCACCGAGCAATACTCCCTTAGCCTTATTACTAGTCAGTTTCTCTAACGTTTTTTCCATCTTGGCTCCGGCAAATCGTTCCAGTGACTGTCCCATAAGCTTCATTCCATAAAGGAATAGGCCTATGCCGCCAAGCATACTTAATAATGCTTCTAAATTCAATGCTATTTTTCCTCGCTTATAAATTATTTCACAATCGTCTAAATTATACTATATCTATACAAAGGTCTGCAACGACCTTTGTACCATACATTAATAATGAAACTAATAATTTTCACTGTCCACATCTACAGCATCAATAGCTCTTGGTCTTGCAATCAAATGTCCTGATGCAAGATCGTAAAATGCTGTACATGCTGTCTGTACATATTCTAGAAGAAATATTCCCGGAACCGCGCTGATCAGACCAAGAATAATAGCTACTGCTCTGAATTCGATGACATATGTAACCATTGAAAATACTGATGCAATAATTCCTGTACAGATTCCTGCAACAATATACCATCCAATAAATGAAATCATCAACGTAAAATACTTGCTTTTGTTACCATACATCATTCTCTTAGACTCTTCCAGGCACTGCATTACGCCCTTTCTAGGGTCATCAGCCAAAATATAGAAAGCCTGGCTATATCTAATAGCGGCTATGATACCAGGAACTATTAGAAGTAGTCCCCACAGGAAAATGAAAAGTCCCATTAACAGCATCAAAGCCAGTGTCTTCAGGTAGTACTCGAAGCCGTTGAAAATATGTCCGGAGTTTATTTCTCCTTTTCTGAAAAAAGCCATCATAAAACTGCAGAGACCTGCAGTAAATGCTCCTGTCAGAGCCGTTGTATATAATCCTGATATTCCAGTGGTTACGGTTAAGCCCTTAAATTTCTCTAAATCTCCGTTTTCCAATATCTTGCTTAGCTCTGCTGCTGTGTAAGTATGTCCAAAAGAAAACAGTGAATCTAATATTTCTGGAATGGTACCCATTAAAATGTAGAAAAGTAAAACTCCTAGAAATACTTCCCACCAGTTTCCCTTAAGCGCCCTCCTCGCTAAAGATCTGATTTCAGACGATGTCTCTCTTACGATGTTGTTATACATCAAAACTTGCCCCCCTTTGTTTTTGGTGTTAAACTAATTAATAATCAATATAAATTATATAATAAAATCTTTAATAATTCAATGATACGCAGGTGGAAAAATGACTAAAGCTTTAATAATTACATCATATTTAGAACATATAGAACGCGTTAAAATAAATCCTGATGACTACGATGCTATTTTCTGCGCCGATGCTGGCTTACTCATTGCAGAAAAACTCGGCCTTCCCTATGACTACCTTATAGGAGACTACGATACAATGGAAGCTCCCGATAATCCGGATGCTATCTGCCTTCCAGCGGAAAAGGATATGACAGACACCGAGGCGGCACTGGATTTAGCCTACTCTAAAGGTTTTCGTAATCTGACTATTCTCGGTGGCCTGGGTGGTCGTTTTGATCACACTATGGGAAATGTAGGCGTCTTAGCACGGTACACTCCCCTCTGCGACTCCGTCTGCCTCATAGACGGTCAAAACAGAGTCATGATTATGACGGCCGGAGAAATGAAAGTCTACAAAGACGGATACAAATACATGGGACTTATTTCTTATGGCAGAAAATGCGAAGGTATTTCCCTAAGACGAACTAAATATTTGTTAGAAAATGCCGCTCTTTCCAATGATACTTCCCTTGGCGTTAGCAACGAAATAACTGGAGAATATGCAGAAATCAAACTTCAGAGCGGTCAGCTACTCATTATTCAAAGTAATGACTTATAGGGCTTGATTTAATCAGTAGCAAATGTTACAATTTTAACAAAGGACATCTTTTATCAAAGAATATCGGCACTGCCGCTAGAAAAGGAGATTATAAAAATGTACGAGAACATTAAATTTGAGGTTAATGAAGGTATTGGAACAGTTACAATTAACAGACCTAAAGCAATGAACGCTTTAAATATGGATGTTTTAGCTGAATTATTCGATGTATTCACAAAGATTGAAGCTGACGATGAAGTTAAGGCTGTAATTGTTACTGGCGAAGGAAAAGCATTCGTTGCAGGCGCTGACATCGCTCAGATGCACCAGCTTGATTCTATCGGCGGTCGCAAGATGATGACTATGGGACACAAGGTTATGAACCTTATCGAAAACATTGAAAAGCCAGTTATCGCTGCTGTTAACGGTTTTGCTCTTGGTGGCGGTTGCGAACTTTCAATGGCATGTGATATCAGAATTGCTTCTTCTAAGGCAAAATTCGGTCAGCCAGAAGTTGGCCTGGGAATTATCCCTGGATTCGGCGGAACTCAGAGACTTGCAAGATTAGTTGGAAAAGGCATGGCTAAGTACCTTATCCTTTCAGCTGAAATGATCAACGCTGAGGAAGCTTACAGAATCGGCCTTTGCGAAAAGGTTGTTGAACCTGAAGAATTAATTCCAGCTGCTGAAAAGTTAGCTAAGACAATTGCATCTAAGGCTCCTATCGCTGTTGGAACTGCTAAGACTGCTATTAACAACGGATACGACATGGATATGAAATCAGCAAGCAGATTCGAAATCGAAACCTTCACAGCTGCATTCAGCTCAGAAGATAAGACTGAAGGAATGGGCGCATTCCTTGAAAAGAGAGCTCCTGAATTCAAGAACAGATAATCAAAGCTCGTATAATAATAAATTTTTCGACCTCCCGGAGAAATTCGGGAGGTTATTTATGCACAAAAACTTGTATACATGAATATTGCTTGAAATTTAGCCAAATTTCTTGTACACTAATCTTTGTGGGTTTTGATAACCCACCCTTACAAAACATGATTGGAGACATACTATGAAAAAACTTTTCAATAGCCTACCCTTTAGGCTTCTAGTAGGTGTAGTACTAGGCATCCTAGTAGGCCTACTTCTAAGCTCCGCCGAAACCTCCGGTACAGCCCCAGGAATCGTTGGCGGCGCACTTAACTTGCTGGTTTCAGTGAAGTACATCTGCGGACAGCTGATTAACTTCTGCGTGCCGCTAATTATCATCGGCTTTATCGCCCCATCAATTACCAAACTTGGAAATAACGCATCTAAGATGCTAAAAATCGCAATTATCATTGCTTACGTTTCATCAATTGGAGCAGCGTTCTTCGCCATGCTTGCTGGTTTTGGAATTATTCCGCACCTGTCCATCGTATCTGATGTGGAAGACCTGAAGGCTCTTCCTGAGGCAGTTTTCCAGCTAAGCATTCCGCAGATTATGCCGGTTATGAGTGCTTTGGTATTCTCAGTGCTTATCGGTCTTGCAGCAACTTGGACAAAGGCAGAAACTATTACAAACATCCTTGAAGAATTCCAGAAAATGATTCTTGATGTCGTTGTAAAGGTTGTAATTCCACTGCTTCCATGGTTCATCGCCATGACATTCTGCGGTCTTGCATACGAGGGAACAATTACTAAGCAGCTTCCTGTATTCATCATCGTAGTTCTTATCGTTATGGTTGGCCACTACATCTGGCTTACTCTTCTTTATGGAGTTGCCGGCGGCTACAGCGGTGAGAATCCAATGAATGTAGTTAAAAATTACGGACCTGCATATCTCACAGCTGTTGGAACTATGTCATCAGCTGCAACTCTTGCAGTAGCTCTAAATTGCGCAAAGAAATCCGAACCTACTCTTCGTGATGATATGGTAAACTTCGGAATTCCGCTATTTGCAAACATCCACCTTTGCGGTTCAGTTCTGACAGAAGTTTTCTTCGTAATGACAGTTAGCAAGGTTCTATATGGTACAATTCCTTCAGTAGGAACAATGATTATCTTCTGTCTTCTACTTGGAATCTTCGCCATCGGCGCTCCCGGTGTTCCTGGCGGTACAGTTATGGCGTCCCTTGGTCTGATTACCGGCGTTCTTGGCTTCGACGAAACAGGTACAGCTCTGATGCTTACAGTTTTCGCCCTTCAGGACAGCTTCGGTACAGCCTGCAACGTTACAGGCGACGGCGCCCTGACAATGATACTTTCCGGCTACGCACGCAAACACAAGATAGAAGAACAGCACATCTCGATCGACCTGTAAATTTTTATATCAAAACAAACTAACGGGCAGATTACGCGGTAATCTGCCCGAGTATTTTTGAATTATTTTCTCTTGTGCAAAATCCTATTTGCACTTGATTTTCTGAACTGCATACGACATATTTTGACAAATTCAATCTTCGTCTTCTGTTATGTCTATAATTATATTTTCAATAGATTCTTCAGGATTGACATATGCATTGATACGAACCTCTTTTTCTTCTAAAAATCTCTTACTATAAAAAATATCTGCGTAGTTAATAATTTTGTGCATCTGAGCCGTATCAAAGAATGCACCAAAAACTCCACCGATTACAGGCATTGCCCTACCAGATGTCTTCAATGTCATTGTCTTTCCGATTTGTTAAAGGATTCCTTTTAAACACTTTGTTCTAGACCTTTTCCCCCGCTTTCTGTAATGCAGATTGAGCAGCTTTATTTGCTAAAGTTCTGATTCATTTCAAATTGGTTATTCGTTACTCGTTTCAATTGAGCCTTTTCCCCAAAGAGAATACCCTCCGGTATGCTTTGTGATGTCATGAACCTTGGAATCAACTAATTGCATTACCCCTTCTTCTTCAGCATGATGCCAAGTCAAGTCTCGTGGAGTACTTCCATTCTTGAGATCCTCAATTTGTTCTGCCGTAAACTTTGCTTTTAGTTTTTCATTCTTTTCTACTTGATTTAGCAAGCGATTATTTAACACCCTATTATGAGTCTCTCGGCTTTTCAGCCATGCCTTCTTTGGCAACTTGTACTGTACAACATACTCGAATTTAGGAACGACTACAAGCAATTTTCTGCCATCAGAATAATCCACTTTTGACTTAACATATTTAGCTCCGCTAATTGGATGTTTCTGTCCTTTCAAATGTTGATTAATGGTCTTAACATATTGTCTATGCTTTATGAGTCCGGTACTCGTCTCTACATAATTGACAGCACTTTTTCTAACAATTTCTGTAACATCGTCAGTCAGATTTGCTTTCTTCATATACTTCGCATATTTGATTGCGCCTATAACTGGAACTAATGCAATGGCATCTGTCGCCAAATGAAGTACAAAATACTCTTCTTCGCCCCAGTGCTGTATATCATATGTCAAATCTCTCATATCCATTGGAGCATCAAATCCTGCAAGTGCAACTCCAACGTTTCCAGCAGTAGAAAGCAAGGTTACATCCTTTTTAGAGTAATTACCTAACAGTAATTTTTCGCCACTTTTTCTTATATAAGTTATGGCACCATCCTTTTTCACATTGAGAACTTCCTCGTTCCACCCTGATGTGAAAAGTGTAAGTTTATCAACTAGCGCACTTGACCATCTGTGCAGAATGCTCATTTCATCTTTTACGGCATCTTCTAGCTGTTCAAAATCTTCACAATCATATGCATCCTGTGCTTTCTCAATTATTTCTACCGCTTCTTTATATTTTTCTTTTTCAACAAAAGGCATTACTTGCTGTGTAACTGTGATGATGTATAAGTTTCCTAACTCATCATACTTAGTTAGCAAATTCCTGTCCTCAGGATATTTTTTTATGCCATCTTCTAATACAGTAAATGTTTTTTTGTACTTGCCTTCGTTGTAATAATTATCAGCTTTATCTATTATTACAATTGTTTTCTTGAAAACCTCATATTCATCTTCAAGTCGTGTTTTTTCTTTGGAAAGCTCGTCATCTGAATACATGTCCAAAAAAGACTCCAAATTTGTTAAATTTGTCTCATATTCTTCTAGACTTGACGGATATGAAATTTGCATTATATATGCTGCTTTTGCGTCTCTGTAAAGACTTTGCGTAGAATCATATAATGAATATGATTGATCTATTTCGCAAATAGACTTTATCGCACTCAAGTAATTACAATCACCATAATGTGTTTCCGCTTCTTCATATGTAAGTGGTAAACCAGTCGTGGGATTCCCTTCCTGTTGTTTTTTTGCGATAATGGTATCGTAAAAAGTTGAAAAAGTTGGC
>Ga0129313_1001208_pt1 | contig 17271 bp, 21 predicted proteins | sample O1105metagenome_FD_94436 | JGI IMG/M metagenome (GOLD analysis project Ga0129313, IMG submission 94436) | Orangutan group fecal microbial communities from fecal samples from Wisconsin, USA - O1105 metagenome | ecosystem: Host-associated > Mammals > Digestive system > Large intestine > Fecal... | reverse complement strand
GGCCTAAAACCGCTTTTCAAAGGTTCCGTTCAAGTTTCGATATTGTTCAATTTTCAAGGTCCTGTCCGCTGCGCTCTCTCGAAGCAGCTTATTTATTATATCAGTCCGTGCTCAGTTTGTCAAGCACTTTTTTGATATTTTTTTGAAGCTGTTTTTTGAGGTTTTGCGGTGTCGCTCGAGGCGACTTGCTTATATTACCACCCTTTTCCTCTTCTGTCAACGCCTTTTTTCATCTTTTTTCCGCTTTTGACCTTTTGCTCAGTTTTTATTCCCACTGGAAGATTTTTTCTATTTTTCCCAATTCCCTGCATTGCCTATTGCAGGGAGCCTCTCTTCCGTATTACAATATGCCTGTGGGCTGCAGGCCTTATATACTATAATAATGTATGACAGAGGGAATTCATCATGGTGCTCACCTTAAATGTAGGCAATACCCATATTACCATGGGCGGCTATGAAAATGATAAGCTTCTTTTTTCCGCCCGGCTTCGCACCGACCCGGTGGGCAGCAGTGATGAATATGCCATCAAGCTGGAAGACTTGCTCCGTCTGAACGGCAGAAACCGGGCGGACGTGGACGGTGCCATCCTGGGCAGCGTGGTTCCGGTATTGACCGGTCCTCTCCTCAGTGCCCTGCACAAGCTGTTTTCGGTAAAGGTGCTTACGGTAGGCCCCGGCTTGAAAAGCGGCCTTCAGCTCTGCATCGATAATCCGGCCCAGCTGGGGGCAGAACTTCTCTGCGCCGCCGTGGCGGCCCTGGAAGAAGCTGCGCCGCCGCTGGTGATCATCAATGTGGATACTGCCCTTTCCATGATGGCGGTCAACGCCAAGCGCCAATTGGTGGGCGGCGTGATCCTTCCCGGCCCTCAACTTTCCATGAACGCCCTCATCCAGGGCACGGCCCAGCTGCCGCAGGTGGACCTGCGCGCCCACCCCGACAGTGTTCTGGCCACCAACACGGTATCCTGCCTGCAGGCTGGCGGGGTATTGGGCACCGCCTGCATGCTGGACGGCCTCTTGGACCGCTTTTTAAAGGAGCTGGGCGGGGAGGCACAGGTTTTTGCCACTGGCACCCTGGCCAGCTCCATCCGCTCCAGCTGCCGTACCCCCATCCTGTACCGCAAGACTCTGATCCTGGATGGGCTGTATGCCATCTGGAAGCGTAATTTGAAGAAGAACTGATCGACTCTGCCTTTCCTGCGAAAAATTTTTAATTAGCCCTTTTCAACCGGAGAATTCCGTGGTATAATAAGTGTCACGGTTATAGATTTTGGATTGATAGCCGTGCCCATCGGAACGGATGAGGCTGAATGTGCGGTCGTAGCTCAGCTGGATAGAGCGTTGGACTCCGACTCCAAAGGCCAGAGGTTCGAATCCCCCCGGCCGCACCAAGCAGGCCCGCAGCAATTGCTGCGGGCCTGCTTTTTTCTTTGTACCGGGGCAGATGATGCTCCCCTCTTTCCCAAACGCAGAAGGCCGCCGGGCATAAAGCCCGGCGGCCTTCTTTCTGCCTTACTGCCAGTTCTGGGGGATCTGCCGTTCACGCCGGCAGCGCCGGGTGATCTTGCGGGTATAGCTTGCTACCCAGAACATGCTCAGCATGGCCGCCACTAAAAAAAGCATCGTCATTGGTCCTTCTCCTCTCTGTCTTGTGTATTTTCCGGCCCTTCCTGTTCAAAAATGGCCTGATATCGTTCGAAAAAGCGCTCCTGCGGCAGCGCGGCCACCGCTGCGTCCGCCGCCCGTTCAATATCCTCCGCCCCAAGCCGCAGCCCGATATCCGGGAACTTCTCCCGGATCAGGTCCCTCTGTGCCCGGTAGAGCCGGGCCAGGAAATTCCCCTGGTCGGTGAGATAGATGCGTCCATAGGGCTTTTTTACGATCAGTTTTTGCTCCATCAGCGGCTTGAGCATCCGGGCCACCGCGGGCTTTGAAACATTCAGCACCCCGGCCACCTCGACGGAGGATACTTCCAGCTTGCGCTGGGATATCTCGTAAATCGCCGTCAGGTAACGCAGCTGTGCATGATTTTGTTCCATATATGTATCTTCTCCTGTTCTACGGGTTCAGGGCGAAAGCCAACGGCCCTCGCCCTGTTTTGGATTTATTGAGTCTTTCCCCGATGGGCTGAGCAACAGCCCGAGCCGGAACAGCCGGCGCAGCCCGAACAGCTGCCTCCGCAGTGCCCGCCGGATTTGTGTCCCTTCCAGAGGGAACGGATGGCCAGGAATACCACCAGTGCCAAAACCAGACCCACGACCCATTCTCCCAAAAACGCAGGCATACGCTGTTCCTCCTTTGCTTAGTTCTCTCAGGCCTTGACAGCCTTGGTTTCACGGCTCAGGCTATGGTGTTCCTGGGGCTGATAGCCCTTGCGCACCAGCAGCCAGATGATGCCGGCCAGCAGCAGAGCCGCCACCACCGTCCAGGGGCCAAAGGTGGCCTCGCCGGTGATCAGGCCGCCCAGCTGATACACGATCAGCGAGCAGACATAGGCGAACAGGCACATATAACCGATGGCCCCGGCCGTCCATTTTGCGTTGTTCATTTCCCGCTTGATGGCGCCCATGGCAGCAAAGCAGGGGGCGCAGAGCAGGTTGAAGACCATAAAGCTATAGGCAGTGACTGCGCCGAAGTCTGCGCCGATCTGCGCCCAGATGGCGCTGTTGTCCTCCAGCAGGTCAGCTTCGCCCGCGTACTGGTACAGCACGCCGAAGGTGTTGACCACTTCCTCCTTGGCGATCAGGCCAGTGATAGTAGCTACGGTGGCCTTCCAGGCCATATCGCCTACCCAGCCCAGAGGGGCAAAGATCCAGGCCACCGAGCTGCCGATGGCGGCCAGAAGGGAGTGGTTGTTGTCCTCCACTGCTGTGAAGGCGCCGTCCACAAAGCCGTAGCCCTGCAAGAACCAGAGTACGATGGAGGAGAGCAGGATGATGGAGCCTGCCCGTTTGATGATGCTCCAGCCCCGCTCCCAAGTAGCCCGCAGCACGTTGCCGGCGCTGGGGGTGTGGTAGGCGGGCAGCTCCATCACGAAGGGAGCCGGCTCACCGGCAAAGGCCTTGAATTTTTTCAGCATTACGCCGGAGATGATCACCGCCCCGATGCCGATAAAGAAGGCGGAGGTAGCCACCCAGGGGCTGTTGCCGAACACCGCGCCCGCAAACAGGCCGATGATGGGCATCTTGGCACCGCAGGGGATGAAGCCGGTGGTCATGATGGTCATCTTCCGGTCCCGGTCCTGCTCGATGGTGCGGCTGGCCATGATGCCGGGCACGCCGCAGCCGGTGGCCACCAGCATGGGGATGAAGCTCTTGCCGGAAAGCCCGAAGCGGCGGAAGAGCCGGTCCATGATAAAGGCCACACGGGCCATATACCCCACATCTTCCAGAATGGCCAGGAGCAGGAAGAGCACCAGCATCTGGGGCACAAAGCCCAGCACCGCGCCCACGCCGGCCACAATGCCGTCCATAATCAGGCCGTGCAGGAAGCCCTCCACCCCCAGGGAGGCCAGGATGCTCTCAAAGAAACCGGGGACGATCTCCCCAAACAGCACGTCGTTGGCCCAGTCGGTACCCATGGTGCCGATGGAGAAGGAGAAGCCGCCCATGGCGATGGCGTAGATCAGGAACATGACCGCCGCAAAGATGGGCAGCGCCAGTACCCGGTTGGTGACGATCCGGTCGATCTTGTCGGAGGCGGAAAGGCTGTGCTGGGGGGCCTTCTTCTTAACCGCCCGCTCCACCACCTTGCTGATGTAGGCATAGCGCTGGTTGGTGATGATGCTCTCGGCATCGTCGTCCATTTCTTTCTCGCAATCCAGGATATGCTCTTCCAGGTGGGCGGCCAGCTCTTGATCCAGCTGAAGGGATTCGGCCACCTTCTCATCCCGCTCAAACACCTTGATGGCATACCAGCGCAGGCTGCGGGGGTCGGTGCGGTCGGCGATGGATTCCTCGATATGGGCGATGGCGTGCTCCACGCCGCCGGTAAAGACATGGGGCGGTTCGATGTCACGGCCCTGACGAGCCAGCTCCACCGCCGCCTGGGCGGCCTCCATGCTGCCCTGGCCCTTCAGGGCGCTCATCTCCACCACCTGGCAGCCCAGGGCCTCGCCCAGTTTCTGCAGGTCGATCTGATCTCCGTTTTTCTTCACCAGGTCGATCATATTCACGGCCACCACCACCGGGATGCCCAGTTCGATGAGCTGGGTGGTCAGGTACAGGTTGCGCTCAATGTTGGTGCCGTCCACAATATTCAGGATGGCGTCCGGCTTTTCTTTCACCAGATATTCCCGCGCCACCACCTCTTCCAGGGTGTAGGGCGACAGGGAGTAAATGCCCGGCAGGTCCTGGATGATCACATCCTTCTGGCCCTTCAGGCGGCCCTCCTTCTTTTCCACCGTCACACCGGGCCAGTTGCCCACATACTGGGTACTGCCGGTGAGATCATTGAACAGGGTGGTCTTGCCGCAGTTGGGGTTGCCGGCAAGCGCGATCTTCAGCTGCATGAGAAATGACTCCTTTCCGCAAAGTTAGCTTCAGCTAACTATCAGGCCTCAAAAAAGGGGGCCCGCCCCCTTGCTTTCCTTGCCGCGGCCGGTTCAATCCACCTGGATCATTTCGGCGTCGGCTTTCCGAATGCTCAGCTCATATCCTCTCAGGTTCAGCTCGATGGGGTCGCCCAGCGGCGCCACCTTCCGGACATGGATCTCCACCCCTTTGGTGATGCCCATATCCATAATCCGGCGCTTGACCGGCCCCTCCCCGTGCAGACGGGTCACGGTGACGGTTTCGCCCACCTTGGCGTCCTTCAGCGTTTTCATGTGGTTTCCTCCTTCACAAAACACTCAAACCAGGATCCGGTTTGCCATGGTCTTATCCAGGGCGATCCGGCTGTTTTTTACCTGCAAAATCAGATTGCCGGCGATCTCACTTATCACCGTCACATCCGAATCCACCACGAAGCCCAGTTCCGCCAGATGCCGGCGCACCTCATCCTTCCCCGTGATCTTCCGGATGGTAACAGTCTCACCGGGCCTTGTCATGGTAATGGGCATCATCTTTCCGCCTCCTCCGCGGGTCGGTTAGTTTTTGCTAACCTTGTCATTTTAAATTTGGAGGTTAGCCATTTCTAACCTCCGGCATGCATATGGTATCACCCGCCCTGCCTTTTGTCAATAGGGATTTTGAAAAAATTTCCCGCCGGGCAACACGCTTTTTCGCGGCCTTCCCGACGGGATTTTCAAATTGTATTATTATTTAAAATATTCCCTTGCGTATTCTTCCAGCCCGACCCGGAACTGGGGGTGAGCAATGGAGGCCATGGCGCGGGCACGCTCGGCCAGGGAAAGCCCGGTGAGGCAGGCCACCCCGTATTCGGTGACCACATACTGGATCATGGTGCGGGGCACGCTCACCGTGCTGCCGGCGGGGATGCAGGGCAGGATGTTGGATTTGAGGGTGCCGTCCTTCTTCCGGTGCACCGAATTCAGGCAGATAAAGCCCTTGCCGCCCCGGGAGCGGAAAGCGCCTTCCAGAAAATCCATCTGGCCGCCGATGCCGGAAAGCTGTCGGGCCCCGGCGGATTCCCCGTTCTCCTGGCCCATCAGGTCCAGCTCCACCCCGCCGTTGATGCTGATGACGTTTTTCATCCGGCCGATCCGCTCGGGGGAATGGATATAATCCACATCCGCCGGGCGGAAGAGTTCCGGCTCCTGGTCCAGCCAATCGTAGAGTTCCTGGCTGCCCATGGCCAGGTTCCAGGCAGAAAGGCCGGTATCCAGCTCCTTACGGCGGTTGGTGAGCTTGCCGGCCCGGTACAGCTGCCGGAAGGCGTCGCTGATGGTACCGGTGTGGCAGGCCAGATCCTTCAGGTCGGAATCGGCCAGCAGCTGGGCCACCGTAAAGGGCACGCTGCCCACCCCCAGCGAGAGGACCGCGCCGTCGGGGATCTGCTGGGCCACCAGCCGGGCGATAGTCTTATCCTCCTCCGAGGGGGCCCGGTAGCTGCGCTGGGGCAGGGGCTCATGCTCCCCTTCCACAATATAGTCCGCCTCGGAGAGATGGACCCGGTGGGAGCCCTCCACCCCCTGCAGCCGGGGCAGCCGCTCGTTGATCTCAAACACCACGGTGCGGGCGCTCTCAAAGATGGCCCGCCAGGCGTAGTTGGAGATGCCCAGGCCGCAGTATCCATCCTGGTCTGGCCGGGAGACCGGCACAAAGGCCACGTCACAGCGAATATGCCCGGCCCGGTACAGCCAGGGCAGGGAACGGAGCATCATGGGCAGAAAGCGCACCAGGCCCCGGCTCTGGAGCTTGCGCTCATAATCCCCCAGATGCCAGCTGTAATAGGTGAACGCCTTCTGCTCCGGGTCCTGTTCCACCACCTCGATGCGGGGGCGGATAACCAGCCCGCCCCGGATCTTTACATCGGTCAGCTCCTCTTTCCGCTGGGCCAGGGCCCGGTCCATCAGCTCCGGGAAGCCGGCCCCAAAGCCGTAATCCACCCAGTCGCCGGAACGCACCGCCAGCCGGGCTGCCTGCTGGGGGCTGACCCGCTTTTCCTTGTATTGCAGAACCTCCATGGGATTCTTCCTCACTTTCCTTGGAATTTTCTGTTCTGATTATACCACGGGCCCATCCTCAGGCGAAGGCCCCGGTTCCCCTTTTTCAAAAAGGGCTTGCACTTCCCGGATAAACCGCTCAGCGATGGGGGTAAGCACCTGCCGTTTTTTCCAGATAAGATACATGGGGGTTTCCAGAGGCGGGAAAAGGGGCCGGAAGACAAGGCCGCTGCCGGCCCCGGTATCCACCAGATGCTCAAAGGTGAGCAGATAGCCCAGCCCCTCCCGCACAAACACCGAGCCGTTATAAGCCAAACGGAAAGAGCCCTCCAGCCGGAGGCTTTCCATCCCCTCGCCGCACCAGCGGGGGATATCGGCCCGCCAGCTCTGCTCGGAACAGAAGAGGGGCAATCCTGCCAGGTCCTCCCACCGGATGACCTCTCGCCCTGCCAGGGAGCAATCGGCGGGCATCACCACGCCCCACCGGTCCGCCCGGGGCATTTTCAGGGCATGGTACCGCTGCCGGTCCGGTTCTTCCACAATTACCGCAAAATCCAACAGGCCCTTGTCCAGCTTTTCCGCCACCTGCTCGGTGTCCCCGCTGGTGATGTGGTAGTGCAGGGCGGGATACCGCTCTTTAAAGCGCCGAATCCAGCGGGCCAGATACCGGATCTGGGGGGATTCGGCACAGCCGAAATACAGGCTGCCCCCCACAATATCATCCATGGCCGAAAACTCCGCGGCAATTTTATCCGCCATGGCCACCAGGTCCTCGGCCCGGCGGCGCAGCAGCATCCCTTCCTCGGTCAGCTCGATGGAAAAGCTGTGGCGCACAAAGAGTTTCTGGCCCAGCTCCTCTTCCAGGGCTTTCAGCTGCTTGGAAAGGGTGGACTGGGACAGATGCAGCCGTTCCGCCGCCCGGGACATATTTTCCTCCCGGGCTGTTTCCAGAAAATACCGCAGGGTGCGGATCTCCACTTTGCCTTCCCCCTCTCTTTTCCTTTCTTCTGATTGTAGCATGAAATGAACTTTTTTCATATCATGACATGAAATTTTCCCATTAGCGAAATCTAAAAAAAGAGAGTATCCTGAAAGCAGAAAAGAGGCGCAGAAGCAATGGCACAGAAATTTTCCCTGCCGGATTGGGACCGAAACCTGCGGGAACTGGGCTGCGAGCCGGCCCTGGTGGAAGGGATCCTTCGGCTGGTGGAGAATCGGGATCCCGCCGGGGCAGCCCTGCTGCTGCGCCGCCGCCGAAGCGAATTGCTGGACCAGCTGCACCAGGCCGGCAGGCAGGTGGATCTGGCGGATTTTTTGCTGTATCACCTGAAACAAATGGAAAGGACGGAACCGAAAACAGATGGAAATGCTGAATCTGACCCAGGAATGGGATAAAACCTTCCCCAAAAGCGAAAAAGTTGAGCACACCAAGGTCTGCTTTGAAAACCGCTATGGCATTACCCTGGCGGGTGATCTGTACCTGCCTAAAAATACCGAAGGGGAACTGCCGGCCATTGCGGTGTCCGGCCCCTTCGGCGCAGTCAAGGAGCAATCCTCGGGTTTGTATGCCCAGACCATGGCCGAGAGGGGATTCGTGACCCTGGCCTTTGACCCCTCCTTCACCGGGGAGAGCGGCGGCCAGCCCCGATACACAGCCTCGCCGGATATCAATACCGAGGATTTTCAGTCGGCGGTGGATTTTCTCTGCCTGCACGACCGGGTGGACCCGGAGCGGGTGGGCCTGATCGGCATCTGCGGATGGGGCGGCCTGGCCCTGAACGCGGCGGCAGCGGATACCCGGGTCAAGGCCACGGTTTCCTCCACCATGTACGATATGTCCCGCATCAACGCCAAGGGCTACTTTGATTTGGAGGACAGCGCCGACGCCCGGTATAAAAAGCTCCAGGACATGAACGCCCAGCGCCTGGCTGACCGGAAAAGCGGCCATTTTGCCCGGGGTGGCGGGGTGGTGGACCCTCTGCCCCAGGATGCCCCCTTCTTTGTGAAGGATTATTATGACTACTACAAGACCAAACGGGGCTATCACCCCCGGTCCCTGAACTCCACCGACGGCTGGAACATCACCGCCAGCCTTGCCTATCTGAACCAGCCCATCCTGCAGCGGGTGAACGAGATCCGCAGCGCGGTGCTGATCCTGCACGGGGAAAAGGCCCATTCCTGCTATATGGGCCGGGATGCCTACGCCCATATGGTGGAGGGCAACCCCTATGCCTCCAACAAAGAGCTGATGATCATCCCCGGCGCAGTGCATACCGACCTGTATGACGGCGGCGGCAAGGGCGCTATCCCTTTTGACAAGCTGGAAGAATTCTTCCGCCTTTATCTGAAAGACTGAGCCCTTCAGGCCCTTTTGCCAGGCAGCCGGCAGCGCCCGGGGCATCGGCACATCCGACCGACAGCCAAACGGCTGCCGATCTTATCTGCCCATTGCTTTCCGGGCAGGCCGCCGCGAGCCCTGCGGAAATTATCAGCATAAATCACAAATAAAAAGCAAACAGCCTGGGCTTTTTTACGGCCCGGGCTGTTTGTTTTTCAGATTTTGGCGGAAATCACAATCAAACCGGAATGTGTTCCCATGCTTTTAAAAAGCCATGGCAAAGCCGGCCTTTATTCTTCATCTGCAGCAATCAAGTTGCTGGTATACTGGGTTTTTCCAGCCAGCACATCGTCATAGTAATTTTGTTTCTCATCAATATAGGCTATGTCTTGCCTCAGTCTTTCCATCTGCCTTACAAGAAGATCCTTCTGCTTTTTCAGGATCTCCTTTCTTTCGGGAATGGTCGCTTTCCCTCCCAGGCAAAGGGCAAGATATTGCTTCATATTCTCAATGCTCATCCCGCAGCGCTTCAGACAGATCAGCCCTTTGATCCACGCTATATCCCGTTCGTCAAATACCCTGTAGTTGTTTTTATCCCGCTTCACATTGGGCACCAGCCCCTGGTTGCAATAAAATTTTAATGCCTCGTAGGTCATGCCCACTTTCTGGCAGGTCTGTTTCATATTGTATGGCATGGGAAATACCTCAGATTTTTCAAAAAATTTCAAGTTTGCCATTGACCGGTAGTAACAACCGGGTACTACACTCTGTATGGTAACACAAAAACCGCAAAGCGGCAATCTTCTTTTGCCGGCGGAATAAAAACGGAGGTATGCGAGATGGAACAGGTCACTTTTTACAATGGGGTGAAAATGCCCATCGTGGGGTATGGTGTTTATCAGGTATCCCAAGAAGAATGTGAGCGCTGTGTTATGGACGCCCTCTCCCTGGGGTATCGCTCCATCGACACGGCACAGAGCTATTTCAACGAGGAACAGGTAGGGAACGCCATGGTTCAATCCGGCATTCCCAGAAAAGAAATTTTTCTCACAACAAAGGTTTGGGTCGAACATTATGGTTATGAGGCCACCAAAAATCCGTTCTGGAATCCATGCGAAAGCTGCGTACAGAGTATTTGGATCTCGTCCTTCTTCACCAGCCGTTTGGGGATTATTATGGCGCCTACCGGGCACTGGAAGATCTTTATACAGAAGGGAAACTGCGTGCCATCGGCGTTTCCAATTTTTACCCGGACAGGCTGGTGGACATCGCGTCCTTCAGCCGCATAAAGCCCATGGTGAACCAGGTGGAAACGCATCCCTTTCATCAGCAGAAAAACGCAAAGAAATGGATGGACACCTATGGGATCCAAATGGAAGCCTGGGCGCCTTTCGGGGAGGGCCGCGGGGGCTTGTTTGAAGACCCCGTCCTGACCGAAATCGCACAAAAGTACGGCAAATCCACCGCCCAGATCATCTTGCGCTGGCATATTCAGCGGGGAATTGTGGTCATACCGAAATCCGCCCATAAGACCCGTATGGCGGAAAATCTGAATGTTTTTGACTTTGCGCTGACTCAGGCGGATATGGAGCGAATCTCCGCACTGGATAAAGAGCAAAGCGCTTTCTTCTCCCACAGCGATCCGGCCACGGTGGAATGGTTCGTTCGAATGGTGGAAGAACGAAAGCAGAAGAAATAACAGGCAAAACAGGTCGCGCTCCCGCCCGCTCCTTGCCAGGCCAGCCGGCCCGCGGCGGCCAAGCAAAGTGCCGTCCCTTTATGTTTGCCGGCAAGAATGAACGGCAGGCGGATTTTCCCCTTGCTGCTATAAAAGGTCGGCAAGCTATGATATAATCAAGGTATTCTACCGGAATAAAAACCTTTGGAAGGGATAATAGATCAATGACCAAGATCCTGTTTGCCTGCCACGGCAATATACTAACCTTGATTAAAAATACTTGATTTTACGGCGTTTTGTGGATGTTACAGTAGATTTTTACCAACGATTTACCAAAGCTATTTGAGTAGGGGGATAAACTACTCAGGATATGTGTAAAGAGAAGTATTATAATAGTTTCTTTAAAAGAGATAAGCTGATTGCAGTAATGGATCTGATTATGAATTATCCGAAGAAAAAGACTGCTTTTATAGGGCTATTTATGATGGATGTAAACTATCAGAATAAAGGCATTGGTTCAAGGGTAATTGGTGAGGTATTATCTTATTTAAAATCAGAAAATTATGAGAAGATTCGGCTTGGAGGGGATAAAGGGGAAATCCACAAAGTTATTCTTTTTGGAATAAAAATGGTTTTGTAACAGTTGAAGAAAATCAATATATCATCATGGAACGAATAATAATGTAGAATGACAGGAGCAAAAAAGATATGAAGAATAAGGTATTTTTGATGATCATGGTAGTTATGGTATGTTCATTGACCGCATGTGGGCAGCAGGAAACCGGACCTATGACTAATACTGGAAACAGTACAGAGCAGGTCGTTACGAGCGAAGATAATAGTGAGCTGGCAACAGCAGAAGATAATAATATGGAGCAAACAGAGACGAAGGAACAAAACCAATTACAGGATGTGAAGCCGTCATATAAAGAATTCAGAGGTGTATTAGATGAAATTGATTCGGACATTCAGCCGGGAACAGCCGGAAATGAAATGAATTCTATTAAAACTGCATCACATTTGCTTAACTGGGGAGTTGGAACCAGTATGACCACAGATGAGGTTAAAAAAGAGACAGTATCATGGCTTTCTGATAAAGGAAACTCTGAACAGGTGGAATTTTCGAATAAGCTTGCATCTGTGTATGATGCATATAAGAAATTATTAGGTCCTGATGCAAAAGAATTACTTGAGCAGGCAGGCTGTGATGATGCGGCATATCCATGGAGTGATGCTCCGGTTGAAACAATTGAAGCAATTGTAGAGGTAGTACAGCTCCCGGATGAACCGTCAATGGATGATTCAAGTTCATCAGCTGAAAAATTCGAGAATAAGGACAATTGGCCGGATGTCGAAGAATTGGTTAATTAAAGGGGCGATGAGACTACGGTCTATTTACTGGCAGATGGTCGCTATATGGATCGTATAAATGCTGTTTATATTTATGATGGAAAAGATACATGGACAGATGAATCGGGAGTGGAATGGAACAAAGCTGTAAAATAGTAGAAGAGAAAAGGCAGATTATTAAACAGCTTATCCATACAGAAGTGGAGGAATAATCATGAGAATTGAACATGTTGCACTTTATGTAAATGATAGAGATATGTTCCAATGTCTGGTGAGGTGATGGCTTGTTTCAAGAGAATACTTAAGGACAGGGGCAATCCCAAAGTTGAACCGATGGTTGATGGAATGACAGGATTTTTATTCCTTGATAAGAATGATATGCCTATGGTGGCATTACATTGGGAAAAGTATTTTCAGCATATTCGGGAAAAGTACAATAGCATATATAAGGTTCAGATGCCGCCAATCACACCGCATGTGTGTCGTCATACGTTTTGTTCTAATATGGCTAAGTCGGGAATGAATCCGAAGATGCTTCAGTATATTATGGGACACTCGGATATCAGTGTTACGATGAATACCTATACTCATGTTAAATTTCAGGATGCACAGGAAGATTTTCAAAAAGCAATCAATTCATAATGACCTGATGAAAATGAGAGAAAAATGGCTGAATGCCAGTATTTATCTTAATCCCCAATTTCTTACCTGTCGATTCCCAATGGCAGATTTGCCTTTGGTACAGACTTGAAATTTACCAAAGTTTTTACCAAAATTGATGACAAAAATATGCAAAGATATGCCAAAATATGCCAGAAAAAGTGAAAAATGGAGAAAGGTAAAAAGGCTTGAAAAGCCCGAAAATACTGGAAATATGAGAAAAATCAAGATTTTATTTATTTGCCACGGCAATATCTGCCGCAGCCCCATGGCCGAGAGCCTGATGACCCACCTGGTGCGCCAAAAAGGGCTGGAGGACCGCTTCCTCATCGCCTCGGCCGCCACCAGCCGGGAGGAGATCGGCAACTCCATCCACCCCGGCACCTTGGATAAGCTGCGCCGGGCAGGGGTGGAGCCGGTGCCCCACCGGGCGGTGCAGATGCGCCGGGAGGACTATGACCGCTACGATCTGTTGCTGGGAATGGACGGCTGGAATCTGCGGAACATGCTGGCCATCCTGGGCAGCGACCCCCAGAAAAAAGTGCGCCGCCTGCTGGATTTCACCTCCTCGCCCCGGGATATTGCCGACCCCTGGTATACCGGCGATTTTGAGGCCACCTACCAGGATATCCTGGAAGGCTGCACTGCCTTGCTGGAAGCCTGCCTGGCAGGCGAAATCTGACCCCCCTGCCCCTGACCAAACCCAAAAAGGCCCGCCCGGCATATCGCCGGGCGGGCCTTTTGTCTTTTCCTTTTATTCTTCCAGGATCCGCGCCTTCTGGGCCAGCTCGTTGGCCTCCGCGGCCATCTTGGCCCGCAGCCCCTCGCTGAAGAGAGGATATGGCCCCAGCTGCAGGGCGTTGTAATCGGCAGCCACATTGGCAAAGGCGGCAATGCGGGCCGGCTCAAAGCCTTCCGCCATGCCCACCATGGCCGCGGCCGTGCTGCAGTTGCCGCAGCCGGTGGGGTCTACCGTCCGCTCCAGGCCGATACTGGGCACAAACATGGCCGGCTGGCCGGGCAGGATGGCGCAGGAACCCTCCACCCCGAACCGCAGAAAACAGCTCTTGCCGGTGGAGCGGATGGCCCGCAGCACTTCCTTTTCCTCCTGGACGCCGAACAGTTCCCGGGCCTCCCGCAGGTTTACCGAGAAAAGATCCACCTGCTCGAGAGCCGGCCAGATCAGGGGCTTCTGCAGGGGGTCGAAGGTGTTGTAGTGGGGCACCTCCCACATGATCTTGGCCTGGGGGGCTGCCGCCCGCACCGCGGCCACCTCTTCCGGGTTCCAGAACAGCTCTTCCGAGCCGCTCTCGGTGTATACCGCCTTGGTGTGCTCCCCGCACATACGGGCCACCCAATCCCCAAGCACCATGGTGTTATAGGCGTTGTCCGTCTCATACTGGGCGCCGTAGACCGAAACCTCTTTCCAGCTTCCGTCCGGGAAATAGGTGACGGTGGTGTAATGGGTGTGGGGCAGGGTGCGGTGCACCCCCTCGGTGCCCAGGCCGTTGCGGCGGAAGAACTCCCCGTGGTATTCCTCAAAATCCGTACCGGCCGCCGTGACAAAGCCCACGTCGGCAGTATAGGACAAAACGCCCCCCAGCATGAACAGCCCGCCGCCGGTGACATTCTTCACCTGCCGGCCGTCTGCGTAGTGCAGGTCGTTGACGATGCTCATGGCCGAAACCACATATCTTTTTCCGTTCAAGCTCTTTTCCCTTCCGTATCAGTCCAGCGCGTTTACCAGCTCGTCGCCGTTCAGGATCCCCTGCAGCCCCAGGTCCAGCGCCAGCTGGGCCAGCTGAGGCCGGCGGATGCGGGCCTCGTTCACCACCTGGTCGTTGCCGAAGATCTCGGCGGCCGTGCCGTCTGCCAGGATATTCCGGTGGGCCATGGCCACCACCCGGTCAAAATTCCGGGCCACGAATTCCATATCATGGGTGATGGTGACCACTGCGATGCCCTCTTTCTGCAGCTCATCCATCATGGTCTCCAGGATCTGGGTGCCCCGCCGGTCCTGCCCGGCGGTGGGCTCGTCGAAGATCACATACTTGGGCTCGGTGGCCAGCACCGCCGCAATGGTCACGAACTTCCGGATGGGGTAGGGGATATCAAAGGGGTTCTTGCCCATATAGTCTTCCAGCCCGGCCAGGGTCACCGCCCGCTCTACCCGGCGGCGGGTCTCGGCGGCGGAAAGCTTGAAATACCGGGGCATATACTCGATCTCTGCCCGCACCGACTGGTTAAAGATCTGATCGTCCGGGTTCTGGAACACATATCCCACCGTGCGGGCGATCTGGGCGGTGGTGTACTCCTTGGTGTTCTTGCCGTCCACCAGCACATCCCCCGCCGTGGGCTTGTGCAGGCCGTTCATCATCTTCACGGCGGTGGTCTTGCCTGCGCCGTTCTGGCCCACAATGGCTACCCGCTCGCCGGGCTCGATCACCAGGTTCAGGTTCTCATTGGCCAAAAATCCGCCGGGATAGGAAAAACTTGCGTTGATCAGTTCGATGGACATGGCTCAAACCTCCCCTCTGCGGCGGCGCACCAGGCGCAGCGCCTGTTCCAGTGTGATTGGGATCTCTTCCAGGGGCTTGCCGGCGGCCGCCATGGCATGGCCGAACATGGCCACCTGGGGCTGCAGGGCTCCCAGTTCTGCCAGCTCCGGGTCGGCCAGCACCTGGGCGGTGGGCCCTTTACGCACGATCTGGCCGCCCTGCATCACCAGCACCTCATCGCAGTACTCGGCGATCAGGTCCACCTTGTGCTCCACCAGCAGGATGGTCTTGCCGGTGCCCCGCAGGGTATGGATGATCTCAAACACATCCTGGGTGCCCTGAGGGTCCAGCTGACTGGTGGGCTCGTCGATCACCAGGATATCCGCGTCCATGGCCAGGATGGAGGCAAAGGCCACCCGCTGGCGCTGGCCGCCGGAAAGGGCGTTGGGGCTCTTTTCCATCAGGTTTTCAATATCCAGCAGCTTGCAGACTCGCAGTACCTCGTCCACGATCTCCTTTTTGGGCCGGCCCAGATTTTCCAGGCCCATGGCCACCTCCTCAAAAACGGTGGACTTGATGCCGCTGATCTGGGTGAAGGGGTTCTGGAACACATACCCGATGCGGGCCGAGAGCCGGCCGGTGTTCCAATCCCGCACATCGGTGCCGTCAATGGTCACCCGGCCTTCCAGGGTGCCCCGGTAGAAATGGGGGATCAGCCCCCGCAGCAGATTGCACAGGCTGGTTTTGCCGCCGCCGTTCTCGCCGATGATGCCATAGAACTTGCCCTTTTCAAAGGTGCAGCTGATCTGCCGGAGCGCCGGCTCCTTGCAGAACGGATAGTGGTAGGTCACATTTTCCAGTTCGATCAAAGACATGGGCTTTTCCCTCCCTTACAGCACAAAGATGTTGAGCAGCCGCCAGACGCAGAAGGCCACAAAGGCCAGGTCCGCCGCCAGGTTCAGCGCCTTTTCCCAGCCGGGCACTACCCGCAGCTCCCGCAGGAAGGTGTGGGGGGTATCGATGGAAAAAGCCCGGGCGTCCATGGCAATGCTTTTTTCTTCCGCCGAGGCAATGGCCCCCAGCATGAGCGGGCTGATCACCGGGAAGAAGGCTTTGGCACGGGTGAGCAGGCTGCCCTCCACCTCGATGCCCCGGGCCTTCTGGCTCTCAAAGATGGTCTGCACGCTGGCCTTCAGGTCCACAATGGTCTGGAAGGAGGCCAGGATGATGTAGCTGGTGGTATGGGGCACGCCCTTCTGTTCCAGGGTGTACATCAGGTCCCGCATCTCGGTGGAGGCATAGAACAGGATGATGGCGCCCGAGAAGCCCAGAATGATGCCGCCTACCTTCAGGCCGTTCAAAAGCCCTTCCAGGGTCCAGTTCCAGCCGAACAGGTCAAAGAGCACCGTTTCTCCCTTCACGGTGAACTGGCGCAGGATCACCATAAAAAGCCCCACCGTGATCAGCAGCTTGGAAAAAATGCCGCTGAAATACTTGAATTCCCCGATGAGGATCGCCAGCAGGTAGTAAAACAGGCAGAGCCCCAGCGCGCAGGGGATGCTCTGGGCCACCAGAGTGGTAAAAGCCAGCACCAGCAGCAGGTTGAGCTTGGTGAGAGGGTTTAAATCCTTAAACCAGTTGCCGGCGGTTTGAGGGGAGAAAAATTTCTGTACAAATTCGCTGTACATCGTGCAAAATCCTCCTTGGAACGGGTGTACCCTCCTGCCAGAGGGCTCTGTGACAAAAAACAAAGCGAGAGCACACCCGAAAGGTGTGCTCTCGGCTCAGCGGCATCAGCCGCCAAAAGGGCTTTAGTATTCTTCCTTCACGTAGATCTCGCCCAGAGGGAGCTTGGCCAGGAACCGGGTGGGCATGGATTTCAGGATAAAGAAGACCAGCACCAGGGAAACCGACTTGTCCAGCAGGTCCATGGTGAACTCGGAAATGAACTGGGCCCAGAACTTGGGAATGCCGAACACCTCGTACAGAGGAATGGCGAACATGGAAGCGGTGATGGTGCCGAAGTCAAAGCTGAACAGCAGCCAGGTGATGCAGGCGCCCAGGCCGCCGCCCACAAAGGCGAACCAGATGGAAAACAGGATGGTCTTGGGCAGGCTCAGGAACACCTTGTGCTTGCTGCAGAAGGCAGCGGACAGAGCAAAGATGATGCTGAGGATGGCGT
>Ga0129313_1001207_pt1 | contig 17277 bp, 15 predicted proteins | sample O1105metagenome_FD_94436 | JGI IMG/M metagenome (GOLD analysis project Ga0129313, IMG submission 94436) | Orangutan group fecal microbial communities from fecal samples from Wisconsin, USA - O1105 metagenome | ecosystem: Host-associated > Mammals > Digestive system > Large intestine > Fecal... | reverse complement strand
CTGAGATTCATAAAGGTGAGGGGCTTCGCCAGAATACACTTCTGCCCTGCCACAATTCCCTTTCCGATCACAGCCCTGTGTTTCTTTTCCAGGACAGAAATATTCTCCTGTTCTGCCAGTTTATCTATGACATCAAAACCAATATTATGCCTTGTGTTCACGTATTCTTTTCCAAAGTTACCTAAACCCACAATAATATACATATCTTTTTCGTCTCCAAATCTCCGCCTTCCGTATTGTATTTTAAAGGCAGGGCCGATTCTTGTAAAGAGAAATTCACGCAAAGAACTGCCGCAGCATCTCTACCACGGCAGTTCCAAATCCATTTTGTCCCGTATGGTTTCCCATAATTAGTCTGCGTCCGGCTCCGGCAAGGCTTTTTCGTAGCTTTCCAGAATAATCCTCTGAATATGATCTCTTGTAGCCGAATTGATGGGATGCGCTATATCTCTGTACTCTCCGTCCGCAGCCTTCTTGCTGGGCATTGCGATAAACAGGCCTTTGTCCCCCTCAATGACCTTGATATCATGTACTACAAATTCATTGTCCAGAGTAATAGACACAATCGCCTTCATCTTGCCTTCCTTAGCAATTTTACGCACTCTTACATCAGTAATCTGCATTTGCATAACCCCCTTAGTTCATACACCCTATTACAACGTATAGCGTTCGTTCTTCTCCACGACTATCTTAATTTTACCTTCTTCACCTACATAGCGTGAGTTTGCACGAATGGTATCACGGCTCTCCACAATACAGTTCTCTATATAGGTGTTGTCCCCAATGTAGACATCATTCAAAATGATTGAATTCTTGATGACACAATTATTTCCGATATAGCTCTTCTTGAAAATAACGGAATTTTCTACTACTCCGTTCACGATACAGCCGCTGGAAATCAGACTGTTCCTCACACTGGAGCCCACATTATACTTTGCGGGCGGCAGGTCATCCACCTTGGAATATATGTCGGGATACTGTTTGAAGAAATAATTTCTTACCTCCGGCTTCAGAAAATCCATGTTGGTCTTGAAATAATCCTCCACGGAAGCAATATTTCTCCAGTACTCCTTAATCTTATAGCCATAGATTCTCTTCAAATCCTTATAACGAATCAGGATATCCCTGACAAAATCATACCTGTCCTCCTCCGCACACTTCTCAATCATCTCGATGAGCTGACGGCGGCGGACTACATAGATACCGCAGGATATGGTATTTGTCTTGGCCTGCAAAGGTTTTTCCTCAAATTCCTCGATGCGGGATTCCTCATTCATCCGAACGGTACCAAAGCGTTCCACATTGGTTCCCGGTTCCATGTCACGGCACACAACTGTGATATCTGCCTTTTTGTCGATATGATATTCCAGCACCTTGTTGAAATCCAGTTTATATACACCGTCTCCGGAGGCAATGACCACATAAGGCTCATGACTGTTCTTTAAGAAGGTCAGGTTCTGATAAATGGCATCTGCTGTACCTCTGTACCAGTTGCTGTTATCTGCTGTCACGGTAGGTGTCAGAACAAACAGCCCTCCCTGCTTGCGTCCGAAATCCCACCACTTGGAAGAGCTGAGATGTTCATTCAGGCTTCTGGCATTGTACTGAGTCAGCACAGCCACCTTCTGAATATGGGAGTTGGACATGTTACTCAATGTAAAATCGATGCTGCGGTAGCTACCCGCAACAGGCATAGCGCAGATGGCCCTCTTTTGTGACAGCTCCTGCATCCTGTGATTGTTACCGCCCGCTAAAACTATTCCGATTGCTCTCACTGTTATTCACCTGCCTTAATCAATGTTTTGCCGCTTGCAAGATGGGAATTCTCATAGTCAGCAGCCGATGTTTCGCCGAAGATTACCGAGTTCTTTCCCACAGATATGCCATCGGGAATTACACTCTTCTCGCCTATGGTCACAAGGCCATGGTTGTAGATATGAGGTGCGGTTTCGTTCTGCGCCTCCTCTCCCACTCCCAGCTTGACATTATTGCCTATCCTTGCTTCTTCAGCCACAATGGCCTTATTAATTTCGCAGCCGTCGCCAATCTGTGTATTATTCATGATAATGGAATCGCGGATTACGGTTCCCTTTCCGATTGTGACACCACAGCCGATAACAGAATTGTATACCTTTCCGTAGATATCTGAGCCTTCTCCGATAATACAGCGCTCCGCAACACTGTCCGCAGACAGGTACTGAGGAGGTTGAATTTCGCTTCTGGTATAAATCTTCCAGTACTCCTCATACAAATTGAACTCAGGAACAATATCAATCAGTTCCATGTTAGCTTCCCAATATGAGCTGAGAGTTCCCACATCCTTCCAGTAACCTGTAAACTCATAAGCATACAGAGGAGCTCCCTTCTCATGGCAGTAGGGAATCACATGTTTTCCAAAGTCCAGTGCCGGCTGGTCAGCCATGGCAATCAACGCTTCCTTTAAGGTCTTCCAGTTAAATATGTAGATACCCATACTTGCAAGATTGCTTCTGGGATGCTCAGGTTTTTCTTCAAACTCAGTGATGCGCCTGTTTTCATCAGTTATCATAATGCCGAAACGGCTGGCTTCCTCAATGGGAACGGGCATAACAGCGATAGTGACTTCCGCGTTGTTCGCCTTGTGAAAATCCAACATCACCTCATAGTCCATCTTATAAATATGATCGCCGGAAAGAATCAGAACATAATCCGGATTGAAACTCTCCATATATTCCAGATTCTGATAAATGGCATTTGCCGTACCCGTATACCATTCACTGTTTGTACTCTTCTCGTAGGGCGGAAGAACCGTAACACCTCCGATATTTCGGTCCAAGTCCCACGGAATACCTATTCCGATATGTGTATTCAACCGCAGCGGCTGATACTGTGTCAAAACGCCTACCGTATCCACTCCCGAGTTGATACAGTTGGATAGAGGAAAATCAATAATGCGGTATTTCCCTCCGAATGCGACTGCAGGCTTCGCTACCTTGGAAGTCAGCACCCCAAGTCGGCTGCCCTGCCCACCTGCCAATAGCATGGCAATCATTTCCTTTTTTATCATGTCATCACCTCTGTCTAGCCTTTTACCGTTTTTATCGGCAACATTATTATAACATATCCAAATTTGAAAGTGAATATTTACCGCAAAAAAATTTGACGTTTTTACTTTTTTTCTATCGAAATTTAACATATTTTTTGAATTGTGCGAAAATTATTTGTCTGTTTTTTCCAATTTGCCTCCTATGCAATTCCCCTTCCACCGTCATTTTCAACATTTTACCCGTTTTCAGGTCGCCCTCCCGGCAAAATGTCATTTTATATTTGTTTTTTATGTCCATAATGCTTATAATAGAGTGTAACAAATATAAGGAAGTGTAACCCATGTACAAAATTGATTTCAGCAATCCTTCCCATATCTACTTTGTAGGCATCGGCGGCATCAGCATGAGCGGTCTGGCTGAAATTCTCCATCAGGCAGGCTTTACCGTATCCGGATCCGATTGGAAATCCTCCTCCATCACACAGGCATTGGAGGAAAAAGGTATTGAAGTGCAATACGGCGAAAATGCTTCGCACATAACCTCCGATATCGACTGCGCCGTACTGACCAGCGCCGTGAAGGAAAGCAACCTTGAATTTCGTGCTATCCGGGATATGGGAATCCCATATCTGACCAGAGCACAGCTTCTCGGACAGCTGATGAAGAATTACAAGACTTCCATCGCAATCAGCGGTACCCACGGAAAAACTACCACTACATCCATGATTAGTGAAATCCTTCTCAAGGCTGACACCGACCCCACTCTGTCCATCGGCGGTATTCTAAAAACCATCGGTGGCAATATTCGCGTTGGCTCAGACCGGTACTTTGTCACGGAAGCCTGCGAATATACCAACAGCTTTTTAAGCTTTTTCCCCACAGTGGGATTAATTCTTAATATAGAAGAAGACCACCTTGACTTTTTCAAAGATTTGGCTGATATCCGTCACTCCTTCCGCAAATTTGCCGAACTGCTTCCGGCTGAGGGCTGTCTCATCATAAATGCGGATATCCCTGATTATGAGGAGATTACCGAAGGCCTGTCCTGCAAAATAGTGACTTATTCTTCCTCCGACCGAAATGCAGATTATTATCCCACAGATATCGCTTACGACAGCTTTGGTCATCCCTCCTTCCTGCTTCATCATCCGGGAAACGGAACGGACTCTTTCTCACTGAAGGTTCCCGGCCTCCACAATGTGGGAAATGCCATTGCCGCAATCGCTCTGGCGGATTATCTTTCCATTGACAGATCCGTGACGGCAGATGCCCTGAACGGTTACACCGGGACAGACAGACGTTTCGAGTACAAGGGATGTGTGGGAGGAGTCACTGTAATAGATGATTATGCACATCACCCGACAGAAATTACTGCGACCTTGTCTGCAGCCCAAAATTATCCTCACAGGACTTTATGGTGTGTCTTCCAGCCTCATACTTATTCCAGGACCAAGGAATTTATGAAGGATTTTGCAAAGGCTCTCTGTCTGGCAGATAAAGTGGTTCTGGCAGATATCTATGCCGCCAGGGAGACAGACAATCTCGGTATCAGTTCCGAGAATCTGCAGGCAGAAATAAAAGCTCTGGGGCATGAATGCTTTTACTTCCCTTCTTTTGACGAGATAGAAAATTTTTTATTGGAAAATTGCATAAAAGGTGATTTGTTGATAACTATGGGGGCAGGCGATGTCCTGAAAATCGGAGAAAACCTCCTCGGATTGTAATTTTCCACATTATCCACAGTTCGGTGACACGCAGATTTGTCTTCGGGCTGTGGATATTTTCTTCCATAAATGTGGATAATCTTTTTCGGTGAAACGGTCCCACAATCCTTTGTATCCGTTATTTTGTTTTCTCCCTCGCAAAGTTATCCACATTGTCCACACTATCCACATTTTGCCAAAAAGCCCGCAACTATAAGGGTTTCGGGAAATTGACTATTTCCTTTTTTAAGACCTTATGCTATACTTGGTCTACTGCGTGGGGTTCCGCGCAATTTCAAAGAGGGAAGTGTTATTCATGGCACGTTTGACGATTTATAAAGATAATGATACAGATTCCACTGTTGTGTCCAATCTGTTTATTGACGAATATATGAAGGATGCAAACGACGCACAGTTGAAAGTCTACCTTTATCTGCTCCGCATGATGAATGCGCATCTGGCTACCAGTGTGTCCGACATTGCGGACAAGTTTAACCACACAGAGAAAGATGTGGTACGTGCCTTGAAGTACTGGGAAAAGAGTCATCTGCTTGATTTGGACTATGACGAAGACAAGAATCTTGTGGGGATTCACATCCGCGACCTGAACGCAGGCGACACTGCAAAAGGACGCCGCAGCAATACTGCGGTCTCTTCTTTTGTTCCCATGCCTGCATTACCGGCTCAGACAACCGTCATCAAATCGGAAAGTTCCGCTGTGTCTGAGACAGTTTCTCCTTTTGAGAAGCCGGTTTATTCCGCGGATCAGCTTCGGGAATTCAAGGAGCGGCAGGATACCGCCCAACTTCTTTTTATTGCCGAGTCTTACATCGGGAAGCCCTTAACACCTTCCGAGATTAAGACCATCCTTTACTTTACCGATGTGCTTCATTTTTCAGACGACTTAATCGATTATCTGCTTCAGTACTGTGTGGACAAGGGCAAGAAGGATTTCAAGTATATTGAAAAGGTCGCCGTAAACTGGGCAGAGGAGGGGATTACTACCCCAAAGCAGGCGCAGGAAAAGGCCTTTCTTTATGACAAAAATATTTATTCCATCATGAGAGAACTGGGAAAAAATAACGTTCCCACTCCTAAGGAAGCAGAATACATAAACCGTTGGATAAAGGAATTCGGTTTTGAAAATGATATTATTTTTGAAGCCTGCGAGCGCACCGTCATGGCAACGGACAAAAACCGCTTTGAATACGCGGACCGCATTTTGTCTAACTGGCATGAACAGAACGTGCATCACAAATCCGATATTTCCAAGATTGATGAAATGTACCGGCAGCGTAGGAAAAATACTTCAAATTCTCCCGCTTCCAAGCCATACACCAACCGTTTTAATCAGTTTGCTCAGAACACCTACGATTTCGATGCTCTCGAAAAAGAACTGTTGAGCAATTAAAGCAAAAGGAGAAAAGCTGTGGCGCTTACCAACTCTCAATATGAATCTATCATAAGAGACTATGAAAGAATCAGAGATACCAACCGATATCTGTCAGAATCCAGAAAAGAAAGGGTTTACCAGACCATTCCCGAGTATTGGGATTTGGAGGAGTCTGTCAGCAGCCTTTCCGTTTCCGCAGCAAAAGCCATGCTTGGGGGAGATGACAATGCCCGCAACAGGCTTCATGATAATCTGGTCAAAATCAAAGAACGTCAAAAAGAGCTTCTCGTCTCTGCCGGTTTTCCCGCCGACTACCTGGAGCCGGTCTACCGCTGTCCTCAATGCAAAGACACCGGATATGTCACCGGACCGGACAGCTTAAAGCAAAAATGTTCCTGTTTCCGTCAAAAAGAGATTTCCATTCTCTACTCCCAGTCTCACATACAGGATATGGTTGAAAAAGAGAATTTTTCGACGCTCTCCTCCGCATACTATCAGGGGGAGGATTTGCAGCGCTTTGAAGCTGCCGTAAAATTAAGCAAAGAATTCATAAAAAAATTCAAACAGGACTACCACAATATTCTTTTTTATGGTACAGTAGGTACGGGCAAAAGCTTCCTTTCGGGATGCATTGCCAAAGAGCTGATAGATTGCGGATGCTCCGTTATCTATTTCAGCGCATCGGGGCTTTTCGATATGCTCGCCCGATATTCTTTCGATTATAAGGAAAAAGGTGTTCTTCAGGATTTTTACGAGGATATCTATGGATGTGATTTGTTGATTGTAGACGACCTTGGCACGGAAATCACCAACAACTTTGTTGCATCCCAACTTTTCTCCTGCCTGAACGAACGAAATCTCCGGCAAAAGTCAACAATCATTTCCACAAACCTGAGTCTGGAAGAAATTCGCGACCGATATTCAGACCGCATTTTTTCCAGAATCACCAGTTCTTTTTCCTTGTGTAAGTTGACCGGACCGGATATACGGATTTATAAAAAACGATTTCCGAACACATCCGCTACAAATCAATAATTTACGCAAAAGTGAGGACAAGGTTATGGGCAACCGCGAAGAAAAAAGAAATCTTGAGACTATTCCCGTCGGCTCTCTGGGAATGATTGCACTGGAGGGCTGCAAGCCCTTGGGCGAAAAGGTGGACAAGTATCTCGTGAAATGGAGGGCCGAAAGAGAAAGCGAGCACAAGGAATCACTTGCATTTGCCGGTTATCAGAGAGAATCTTATCTGTTGAATGCAAAGGTTCCCCGGTTCGGCTCCGGTGAAGCCAAAGGAATGATTTTGGAATCCGTGCGCGGCACAGACCTCTATCTTCTGGTAGATGTATGCAATTACTCTCTCACCTATTCCCTGTGCGGTCACGAGAACCACATGTCTCCCGACGATCACTATCAGGATTTAAAAAGAGTTATTGCCGCGGTTGGAGGCAAGGCGCGTCGAATCACCGTCATAATGCCTTTCCTGTACGAAAGTCGTCAGCACAAGAGAACTGCAAGGGAATCTCTTGACTGTGCTCTGGCACTGCAGGAGCTTGTACAGATGGGCGTTGACAACATCATCACCTTTGACGCCCACGACCCCAGAGTACAAAATGCGATTCCTCTTCACGGATTCGAGACAGTACAGCCCGCCTACCAGTTTATCAAAGGACTGTTGCGCAATGTAAAGGATTTGAAACTGGACTCCGACCACATGATGGTTATCAGCCCCGACGAGGGCGGTATGAGCCGCGCAATCTATATTGCCAATGTACTGGGTCTTGACATGGGTATGTTCTACAAGAGGCGTGACTATACCAGAATTGTCAACGGACGCAATCCCATTGTTGCTCACGAGTTCCTTGGTACCAGCGTAGAAGGAAAAGATATGATTATCATTGATGATATGATTTCCTCCGGAGAGAGCGTTTTAGAGGTTGCTGCTGCTCTCAAGGAACGCAAAGCCAACAAGATTTTTGTTTTTGCAACTTTCGGTTTATTTACCAGCGGACTGGACAAGTTCGACAAAGCGTTTGAGGAAGGTATCATAGATAAGGTTCTGACAACCAACCTGATTTACCAGACTCCCGATCTGCTACAGCGTGAGTGGTATATCAACTGCGATATGAGCAAGTACATTGCCTATATCATTGACACTCTGAATCACGATTCCTCCATCAGCGATTTGTTAAACCCCAACGAAAGAATCCAAAATATCGTTGCAAAGTACAAAAAGGGTGAGCTGTAAGCCAAATAATTCTGCCCCTACCATTTATATTTATGGCAGGGGTTTTTAAATTGTTAACAGTTTTTTGTTTTGCGGTTGACATTTCAGGTATTCTCGTGTATATTCTTATTGTTATCCAAATCAAATTAGTGGTTAACATTTTACCAAAAAGAAAAGTGTCTTCTGCGGCACTTTAAACGGAGGAGAAAATGAGCGATATTATTACTGAAACGAAACCCAAATTTACCGTAAAGCAGTTGGCATTAATCGGTTTGATGACGGCAGTCATCTGCGTCCTCGGTCCCCTGGCACTGAACATTCCTGTCAGTCCCGTCCCCATTTCCCTGGGCACTTTGGCAATCTATTTTGTCGTTTCCGTGCTGGGCATGAAGCTTGGCACCATAAGCGTATTGATTTACATTCTTTTGGGCTTAGTGGGAGTTCCCGTGTTTGCAGGATTTACTTCAGGCCCCGGAAAACTCTTCGGCCCCACCGGCGGATATATCATTGGGTATATTTTTATGGCTCTCATCTGCGGCTTCTTTGTAGACAAATTTGGGCGTAAACTGCCTATTTATTTCCTTGGTATGTTGCTGGGCACCGCCGTATGCTATCTTCTGGGAACTCTATGGCTCGGCTTCCAGATGGATATGAGCTTTCCAAAGGCTCTTATGGCAGGTGTAATCCCCTATATTCCCGGTGATCTCGTTAAACTGATTATCGCAATGATTATAGGCTTTCAGGTGAGAAAAAGGCTGCTAAAGGCAGGTCTTGTATAAAAAGTACACAGACATAGAAAGTCCCCGGTTCCAAAGGCGGAGCCGGGGATTTCTTTAACCTTTATAAGTATCGTACAGTGACACAATGTTTCCCATGGAATCGTACATGGTAATCTCGCCGCAATTGACAGGAAGTACTACCGCAAAAGGTTTCAGCGGGTCAACCATGATAGTCTCCTCTGTCCCATTATTATCTATCACAATCTTATTTACCTTGTCCTCGTTCAACGATAAAAGTGCAATTCCTTTATCCTCGTAGATAATTCCCTGAACGCCATCCTCTATGTACGGATATCCGGAGCCACCCTCCCGGAAAAAGTATCCGAAAGATATTCCGTTTCTTGTAAGATATACTGAATATGTATACTCATCCTTGTCTTCGTTATAAAAAAGCAAAGCACATATATCCTCGTTGGCGTCCTGAGCCACTTCCCAATCACTGCTTATCTTTTGCGATTCCCTCGCATCCTGTTCAATTCTGCTTTGAGATACCCCAAAAATTCCTACCTGCCATATTATCAGAAATGCAAGCAAAACAATCACTAAAGCACCCAGAAAAATAGAAATCTTTTCTGTCTTCACTTTTGTAACCTCCTCCATAAGACCTTCTGATATTTCTATATACAGCATAACGGCAAACCGCCGCTCTGCTGTCAAATCGAAATACCTAGTATATTTTACAATAAATGGATATCTGTTGTCATCTTATCCGGGTAAAAATTAAAAAAGAATTAAGAATACCTTGACATTCGCTCCGTTTACAGTATAATAAACCCTTGGGAAAGCCCGTAAATTCAAGGTTTTTCCAACACACGGTGAGTTCGAGACCTTCCTCACCTCAGTCTGAAACCTAAAGGTTCCGGACTGTCGCGGTGCCCGTCGAGTTTCCGTTTATGCAAGCATAACGGAATTTCTCCTCGCTACCCGCGCAAAAACAAAACTAAAGGAGAGAAAAAATGAATAAGAAAGTATTGTTTATCGTTCACGCAGCGGTTATCGCTGCTCTTTACGTCGTGCTGACATTGTTGGCCAACGCTCTGGGATTAGCCAATTATGCTGTCCAAGTCCGTTTTTCGGAAGCCCTCACCATCTTACCTTTTTTTACACCTGCTGCTATACCGGGACTGTGCATCGGATGCCTGTTATCCAATATTTTGACCGGCTGTGCGCTTCCCGACATTATTTTCGGAACCGTGGCCACACTGCTGGGTGCTGTATTTACCTACATTCTCCGAAAATATAAATGGCTGGCTCCCATCCCGCCTATTGTGGCAAATACAATCATCGTTCCCTTCGTCCTGCTCTATGCATATGGAATCCGGCCTCTCTGGCTGTCTTTTCTGACTGTAGGCGCAGGAGAAATCATATCCTGCGGAATTCTGGGAATATTGTTACTGAACGTCCTTAATAAGTACAAGCGCTATCTCTTTCCCAATCTACACAACTCAAACTAATCTAAAAACGGATGCCCCAAAAGAATCGGGGCATCCGTTTTTATCCATCATTTTCGATATAAGTGATAAAACAATTTCCGTTGTCTTTGAACCATTCCGCAGAATCGTTCATTCCCTTTTTATAAAGCCTGCCTGTAGACGGCTCCATAATCACTACATTAAATTCATTAAATCCCGTAACCAAGACAGCCTCGCCGTCCTCCAGCAGAGCCAGCACGGGAATATCCCTGTTTACATAATAGAGCATAGCATCCAGACTGCAACCCGTCATATCAAGTACCCGAGTATTCACCAGATTCTCCTCCAGCACCTCCAGCACGGTCCTGTCCTGTGCCAGGAGATATTCCGAATTGCGGACCAGTCCTTCAAACCTGAAGATGGTATCCAGACACACGGCCACACTGTTTTTCTCCTCGGTAACGGAAGCCTCCTTAATTGCCATAATCTGATTTCGCGTCACGCGATTGCCCTTCAACCAAATGCATTTTCCGCTGTTGTCCACGACTACGCCGGAAATATCATACGCCCGATTTACCGCCTTGGCAGGTGAAGTATATATACTATCTACGCCATAGGCGCCATAGACATAATATCTGTCTGCTTCCTTTTTATCCGGCAGGGAAATCATTCTGCCTCCCTCGAATACCACCTCTTTCGGAGTCAATACCATGATATTCTTCACGTCTATAGTGCTTCGGGTCTGAATCTGGACATATCGTTCATATACATCGATATCTGCCGCCACTATCACATTCTTTCCCGCAGTAATCTTCGCACTGTTCATGATATGATCCTGATAGGTTTCTTCATACTCCCCGTTTTCCAGTCTCTGTAGCCGGTTCAGCACAATCTGGTTTTCTTCCACTGTACAGTCTGTAACATAAATATCCGGCTGACTATATTCCTTCAGCAATTCCCCTTCGGAATTGCAAATGCAAACTTTATACATCGGGAAAAGAATTCTTCCGGAGCTTTCCTTTACGATATCCTCCTTTCGGGCAATTCCATAAATGATATCCTCATCAATAAATCCCAACGGCATGATGACATCGTCTTCCGGAACGGTAACGACTTTTCTCGCATCATTGTTCAAATTTCGTATATTCAGCATGCTGCTGTGATAAATATCTTCTCCCTCCGACCAGATGATAATCTTATGATTATCCGATACCTGAAGGGTACCGCTCTGACTGATGTCAATCAGTTCCGTTCCCGTTCTCTCCACCAAATCAATACCGTATACACTGTTGTTCAGCGCCAGGTAAAGCTGTCCGTCACGATTCAGGTACAAAAGCCGTTCTACCTCTGCTGCCAGCACCGGATAAGGCTTTTCGGAGGAAATATAAACCAGTTCTTCTATGGTGTTGAGCCCGCTGTTATAGGTATATACCTGGATTCCGACCTCTCCTTCATGTCTTCCCCTGTTCATATATCCATAGACTGCAAATTGTACATTTCCACCCTCATCCACATCCAGTATTTTGATGGAATGTTGATTATAAATTGTCCTCGCATCAGCGTTATCATCATCATAAAAACCAAAAATGACCGTAAGCTTATTGGCGGTAACATCATAACTGAACAACCTGTTTGCCACCTCAAAAACCACAATATTGCCGTCCTCACTCTCCAGCATGGGGACATCCGTATCTGTAATTCCCAGCAAAATCTTGTCGTTTCCATACATGTCCTCAGGGTCAGGTATCTGAGTCATGGTGCGTTCGTAGTCCAACAGATACATTCTTTCTGTGGAATAGCGTATTCTGTAATACTCCTCTACCATATAATAAGTCAAATCCCGTCCTTCGGAGGTTGACACAACAAAATCCACCAAGAACGACGCCGTCTGTCCCGCAATTTCCTTCATCTGAACTATCGGCTCAATAGTTTCACTGACATTCAGTTCTCCCCAGGTAATCTGCCGGAAGCTACTGTGTATATTCACCTTGTGGAAGCTGCTGTTGTCCTCCAGTTTTGAATTGGTCTCCAGATATTTCGTCAGTTCTCTGGCTGCCTCGCGGTCGTACAGACGCTGATGAAAGTCGATGACATACTCCAGCTTTTCCCTGGCATGAAGACTTTCGCTCCAGATTACTTTTGTGTAATAATAAATTTGTCTGGTCTCATCCAGTTCCAAAATAACGGCGAGGGAATATTCCGCGTCAGAATCAATCAAATCCTTCAGTGCAATTTTACCGCGTATCCTATCTCCTTTTTTTTCATATTCTGTAATTTCCGTATCTTCTATTAATCTGGAACCATCTATATTTCTGACTTCAATGGAAATACCCGTCACGTTTTCCCCGTAAGTATCCACAAAGAAGTCGGTATCACGGCTTTCCCCCAGAACAGTCACCGTATCTCGCTGGAACGCGGTGTCCATAGCCTGTACATAACCGTGAAGCTGATTATACGCCACACCGTCCATCTCCATTGTGACAGTCGGAAGCGTAGCCGGAGCCATTTCCACAGTCAGGTTATCATGCCCTTTATTTATAATTTTACCGATTACTATCAGTGCCAGAATAAATGTGGCAGCGAAAACGGCAATCTTTACTATGCCCTTTTTCATAACAGCTCCTTCAGTGTAGGATTCACCTGCAAAAATTCAGTCACCTCATCGATGGAAGAGGGTTTTCCGGCCGGGCGCATTTTTCCGGTTTTTACTGCCCGAATCAACAGATTCTTTGGGGTGTGCTCCATGTCGATAAATTCCAGTATCTGTGTATCATACCCATTTTGCTCCAGAATATCTGCCCGCAGGGCATCCGTAATCAGCGCCGCCATTCTTTCCCGTATAATACCGTATTTCAGCACCGGACGAAGCAAATCACAATGTATCTGCCCGTTCAGCTCATGCTGGCAGCAGGGCACTGCCATAATAACCTCCGCCCCCCATTTTACAGCCTTCTCAAGGGCATAATCTGTCGCCTTGTCACAGGCATGAAGAGAAACTACCATGTCCACCTTGTCCACACCCGTATAACCCTGAATATCCCCCACTTCAAAGTCAAGCATATCGTAGTGAAGCTTTCGCGCCAGCTCGTTACAATGAGCAATGACTTCCGCTTTCAGGTTCAGACCCGTCACCCGAATATCACGTCCCTGAATCTGATGCAGATAGTGATACATTGCAAAGGTCAGATAAGACTTTCCGCAGCCGAAATCAATAATACGGATTGTTCTTCCCACGGGAAGCTTATCCAGAATATCCTCTATAAATTCCAGATAACGGTTAATCTGACGGAACTTGTCATAATATGCCTTGGACACACGTCCGTCAGGGGTCTGTACTCCCAGACCCACAAGGAAGTCCACAGGCTCTCCTTCCCTCAGAATATACTGTTTGGAACGATTATGGGATAAATCCCTCCTTGCAGATTCCGATGTCCCGCCCCGGGGATTCTCAGACAAATCTTTTTTCTTTCTCTTTGTCGTAACTGTTCCCTTTTTACTCACCAATATTGAAATATCTTCCGTCTCGCAACTGACCTGTGCCTGTCGAAACAGATTATCCATATATTCATCCAGTCTCTCCGCCAATTCCATCGCACCGAAATTTGCGTGAAAAACCTGAGTGCCGCGGTAAAGCGTTTCCTGAAAAAACAGATCTCCCTTAATAAGTACCGGGCGGACTTTTACCTTCACCGCCCTATCAGCATCCCGCGTATTGCTCAAGGTCACCTGTATCAGTTCTCTGTTTAACACCTGCCGAAAAATATTCCCGCATTCCTTCATACGACTTTTCAAAAAATCCTTTCGTACATTCCGCGCCTTCCGCCATGTCGGCGCTTAAAAATCTCGTTAAATAAAAGTATCTGTATCATACCCTCCGAAGGGGGACTTTTTTCTTCGTTCTGCAGCACTTTCAACATAGAGCCTGCCAGCGCCCTGAGGCTGTACCGGTCAGGATACTCGTCGTAAATCATGCTGCCCTCATAATCTGCTTTATCCAACACTTCTGCAATTCTTTTCTGGTAGCGTTTCACATCCGCAGGATACATCTGCTGAAGATACTCCAAATCCTGCAGCAATAATGCCTCCTGCCCCGGTCCGAAATATCCGGGATAAGACATATAAAAAGGAAGGGGCCCGTTCCAGCCCCTTACCCTTTGTTCTACAGGCGGCTGTAACAGCTTAGAATGAAATTCCATATGCGTTCCTCAAAATAGCTTTTTTACAGCATATGCAGATTTCCGGCTAATCGTTACATTCGCCTTTTCTCATCGTAATACTTCAATACGTGCCATTGCACGCTGAAGAGCAGTCTCGGCACGCATAATATCCGTCTCCGGTGTTTTGGAACGAAGTCTCTCCTCCGCACGCTCCTTTGCCGCCTCTGCACGCTCCTCATCGATTTCTTCCGGCCATTCGATAACTTCCGCAAGAATTGTCACACTGTCCGGAAGTATCTCGGCAAACCCCGCATGGAGCGCCGCCTGCTTGTCGCCCTCGGCTTCCGTAATATTCAGAATACCCGGCTTCACGATAACAGTCAGCGGAATGTGCCCCGGCAGTACACCGATTTCTCCCTCCGTGGTATTAAACTCCACCATTTCCACCTGATTCTCGTAAAATACTCTGTCCGGTGTAATAATGCGCAGAAGAAAACTGTTCTTATCTGCCATTCTCCATCCTCCTAAAAACTATCCTACTTAGTTACTTTTGCGAGAACATCATCAATGCTTCCCGCATTCAGGAAATAGCTCTCGGGAATATCGTCATGTTTTCCTTCCAGGATTTCCTTAAACCCACGGATTGTCTCATTGATAGGCACATACTTACCTTCCAGCCCGGTAAACTGCCCCGCAACAAAGAAAGGCTGAGACAGGAATCTCTGCACTTTTCTGGCACGGGATACCACCAGCTTATCCTCCTCAGACAATTCATCCATGCCCAGAATGGCAATAATATCCTGCAGTTCCTTATATCTCTGCAAAATCTCCTGTACCCCGCGGGCTGTCCTGTAATGCTCCTCTCCCACGATTCTGGGATCCAGAATACGGGAGGTGGACTCCAGCGGGTCTACTGCAGGATAAATACCCAGTTCCACTATAGAACGGGACAGAACGGTGGTAGCATCCAGATGTGCAAATGTAGTCGCCGGTGCAGGGTCTGTCAGGTCATCCGCAGGCACATAGACCGCCTGTACCGAAGTGATGGACCCGTTTTTTGTAGATGTGATACGCTCCTGAAGAGCACCCATCTCCGTCTGCAGAGTGGGCTGATAGCCAACCGCAGAAGGCATACGTCCAAGCAGAGCCGATACCTCACTGCCGGCCTGTGTGAAACGGAAAATATTATCGATGAACAGCAGCACATCCTTTCCGCCCTTGTCACGGAAATATTCTGCCATGGTCAGACCTGTCAGCCCCACACGCATTCTTGCTCCGGGGGGCTCGTTCATCTGACCGAACACCATGGTGGTCTTGTCGATAACGCCGGATTCCGTCATCTCATGATAAAGATCGTTACCCTCACGGGTACGCTCTCCTACACCGGTAAATACGGAATAGCCGCCGTGCTCCGTAGCGATATTACGAATCAACTCCTGAATCAATACCGTCTTACCTACTCCGGCACCGCCGAACAGACCGATTTTACCGCCCTTCTGATAGGGGCAGAGAAGGTCAACGACCTTGATACCGGTCTCCAGAAGCTCCGTCTCCGTGGACTGTTCTTCAAATTTCGGAGCAGGTCTGTGAATAGGTTCATACGTCACTCCATCGGGAGCAGGTTTATTGTCTATAGGCTGTCCCAGAACATTAAAGATACGTCCCAGGGTCTTCTCGCCTACCGGAACGGAAATGGGCGCGCCGGTTGCAATCGCATCCATGCCTCTTACCAGTCCGTCGGTACTGCCCATGGCAATACATCTGACAGTATCGTCACCCAGATGCTGAGAAACCTCAACCGTCAGTTCTCCGCTGTCTCCGGTAGGAATACGAATTGCTTCGTTTATCTCGGGAAGTTTACCCTCGTCGAAGCGGATATCCAGAACCGCACCTATGACCTGAGTAATCTTACCCCTGTTTTCTCCTGCCATTTCTACCTCTTTCCTGCCCGATTTTAAATAACCGGGCATAGTTTTTTCACTAAAACCTTCTTAGCCTAATGCTTCCGCACCGGCTATAATCTCTGTCAATTCCTGTGTAATGGAACCCTGGCGGGCTCTGTTATATTTCAGCGCCAAATCGCTTATCATTTCTTCCGCATTGCTGGTGGCGTTATCCATGGCCTGCATGCGGGCACCGTTCTCACTGGCTGCTGCTTCCATCAGTGCACCGTAAATCAGGCTGGTCACATACTTCGGAATAATCATATCCAACGCATCCGTGTCCTCAGGTTCAAAATTCATGACAGCCTTGGCCCCTTCGGACTTCTCTTCCTCTTCCCCGGAAACCTCCACGGGCAACAGTTTCAAGAGTGTGGGCACATGGCTGACCGTATTCTTGAATGCGGTGTACGCCAGATAAATCTCACCGATTTCACCGTCCGCATATGCCTTCAGCAGCTCCGCGGAAAGTGCCATTGCATCAGCATATATGGGGTTTTCCACAATTTCATTGTTGCAGCTCTTCACCTCGTACCCGTAGCGCAGAAAAGCCTCTCTGCCCTTATTTCCGATGGAATAGATGCACAAATCCTCCCTGTTCCATTCCGAATGTCCGGTAATCAGCTTCACCACATTGGAATTGT
>Ga0129313_1001204_pt1 | contig 17291 bp, 17 predicted proteins | sample O1105metagenome_FD_94436 | JGI IMG/M metagenome (GOLD analysis project Ga0129313, IMG submission 94436) | Orangutan group fecal microbial communities from fecal samples from Wisconsin, USA - O1105 metagenome | ecosystem: Host-associated > Mammals > Digestive system > Large intestine > Fecal... | reverse complement strand
CCGTTCAGAACGGCTTACACTTCCGGTTCAATCAATCCGTAGGTGTCTCCCTTTCTCTTGTACACCACATTTACCTGATCCGTCTCTGCGTTGATAAATACAAAGAAGTTATGTCCCAGCAGTTCCATCTGGATGCAGGCGTCTTCGGGGTACATGGGTTTGATATCGAACTTCTTTGTGCGGACGATTTTGATATCCTCATCGTCCATGTAGTCGTTCTCCACATACATTTTGCTGAAGGAACTTGCCGCCTGTTGCTTGTCCACAATCTTATTCTTGTACTTTTTCAGCTGTCTCTCGATAATCTCCTCTACCAGATCAATCGATACATACATGTCATTGCTTACCTGCTCGGAACGAATAATATTTCCCTTGACAGGAATTGTCACTTCAATCTTCTGACGATCCTTCTCTACGCTAAGCGTTACATGAGCTTCCGTATCGGGATTAAAATACTTTTCCAGCTTGCCGATTTTTTCCTCCACAGCAGCCTTTAAACCGGGCGTAACATCAATACCTCTTCCTAAAATGATAAATTTCATATGACCATCCCCTTCGGTTATTTATTGTATAAGCATTATACCATATTTTCATCCGGTTTTGCAACAATTTAACAAATTATTTACTTGTTTTTGACATTGCTCTTGTCAACAGAAAAATATACCTTTTTTGACAAAAAACGATTTTTATTACAACTTCACAAAACAGGCGTTCCCATTTCTAAGCCTTTCGGATATATTTTTCTTTTGCAAAAAACTGTGGATAATGTGCATAACTCGGTGTATAAATGGTTTTTGTCCTATTTTTGAGCTTTTCCCATGTGGATAACTTTTTCCTGTTTTCCATTCTTATTTTATCGATATATCACTCATTTTGAATCTTTTGTACAATTTGCACAGACGCAAAAAGTCAATAGTACTTTCTTCCCGAATACAATATTTTGAAAACTTTCTGAATTTGCAAATAAGAAAGCCGCATCCCACTGAAGAGATGCGGCATTTTCTTTTGCACCTAGAATATTCTTCTGATTGCCAGAATTTTTCTGTAATCTGCCTGTGAAACCTTGATACCTGTCTTTTTATTGGAAGCATGGACAATCTGTCCGTTTCCGATATAGAGAGCCACATGACCGGAATAGCAAATCAAATCACCGGGCTGTGCATTTTCCAGACCGTCCACGGCATAACCCTGAGTCCTGTCAGCCGCTGAAGAATGAGGTAGGCTCACTCCGAAGTTTGCGTATACGCTCATGACAAAGCCCGAACAGTCCGCGCCGTTTGTCAGGCTGGTACCGCCGTAAACATAAGGATTTCCCACAAACTGCAGCGCATATTCCGCAACCGCAACGCCCATCTCACTTCCCTCTCCCACGGTGTATGTGGCAGAAGACTGGGTAGTCGTTGTAGTGGTTGTATTGTTTGTATTGCTCTGTGCCGCTTTGGCAGCCGCTGCCTCTCTGGCCTTTCTGCGCTCCTCTGCCTCCTTTGCGAGACGGGCTGCCTCCTCCTCCTTGGATTCAGCCTGAACAAACTCGCTGTGAAGGACTACATAATCTTTAGAGACCCATCCGGTACCTTCCTCCACGTCAACCTTTACCCAGCCTTCCGTCTCCTCCAGCACCAGAAGCTCCTCTGCTTCCGGCACCATTCCGAGAACGGATGATTCCGTAGTGGGTTCCGTGCGGACAAACAATGTCTGTGTATCTACAGTGGCGATTCTCCTGCCGACCTTCCGTGCAATATCCACCGCATCTTCACCCGTGACGCAGTACTCAGCCTTTACATATCCGGTGACGGTTCCCGACGTAATCTGATACCAACCGTTTTCTTCGGAAATAAAGGTTCCCACGGAATTGTTGTAAAGTTTTCCGAGAATGTCCCCTTCCTCGCTGGGAAGACTTCTTACATTGACATATTTATTTACCTGGGCAATGACAAGATTGCGGAACAGTTCTTCCTCGGTAGGTTCTGCGGAAGCTGCCTTTGCGGTAGCATCATCCTCAATATTTATCCACTCGATGATGGACTCAACGGGAATTGCAGTCTTATCCGAGATATCCTCCAATCGGCTGCCTCTGGCAATGGAAAGACCGATTCCTCCGCTGGGCAGCACAGACGCAGAGCCTGCCGCGTCAACCGTCAGACTCATGCCTGAAAAGGTCACCGCCGCTGCCAGAACATATGCAGTTATTTTTATATTCTTATATTTCATTTATTTCTCCGTATTCCCTGACTATACTGTTAGCATTCCCAAAAAGGAATGATATGTTACAAATTTATTACATCTGTTAACAAATATAACACTCTGCCTCCGTTTTGTCAACTGCCGGAACAAATTGGTAAAAGCTCTCTAAAGCCGCATATTTACAGGATTCTTGCAAAACATAAAAAAGGAACCATCAAAATTGATGATTCCTTTTTGTAAAAAAATATTTTGTTTTTCTTAAGAATTTACAGTTTACCTGATTTGTATCATTTCATAGAAAAATCTTTCCCGGAAACCTTATCTGTTGCAATAGCTCCCCGCCGCAACCGCCGCATTGGCACCGTCGGCCACCGCAGTAATAATCTGCCTGACAGGTTTCTTTCTCACATCACCCGCCGCATACAGTCCGGGCACCTTCGTTTCGCAGTCCTCTCCCGCAAGGATATATCCCCCTTCATCGCAGTCCACCATGTCCCGCACCAGCTCCGTGTTGGGACGGATGCCCACAGCCACAAAAATCCCGGCCACATTCAAGTCGGAAAGCCCACCGGTTTTAACATTCTTTATCCGCAGGTTTTCCACGGCATCTTCGCCCTGAATCTCCTCCACCGTACAGTTGTAAAGAATTTCCACGTTCTCCAGACCGTATAATTCCTCCTGTAACACTTTTGCGCCGCGAAGTTCGTCCCGCCTGTGAATCAGGTAAACCTTCTCACAGGTTCTCGAAAGATAGATGGCATCCTCCAAAGCTACATCTCCGCCGCCTGCCACCGCCACAGTCTTTCCCCGGAAAAAAGCTCCGTCGCAGGTAGCACAGTAGGACACACCCATTCCGGACAATTCCTCTTCGCCGGGCACACCCAGCCGGGCATGCACTGCTCCGGATGCCAGAATCACCGCTTTTGCCTCCAGCTCCTCCGTATCTGTGCACACTGTCTTTATTCCTTCCTTCACGGTCAGCGAAAGCACCTCCGCCTCCCGAAATTCCACGCCCAGCTTGTCCGCGTGGGCCCGAAACTGCATTCCCATGTCAAAACCGTTCATACCGGGCATTCCCAGATAGTTGTCCACCTCATAAGTATTCAACACCTGGCCTCCGCTCATGGGTGCTTTCTCCAACACCAGCAGATTCAATCCCGCTCTTTTTCCGTATACGGCTGCCGAAAGCCCGGCCGGGCCCGAGCCGATAATAATCAAATCGTACATCGTTTCCTCCATTCCGCGGATGTTTTATCCGTATCAATAGTTACAGTGTAGCAGTTTATCTGCGGAAAAGCAAGTTGAGCTATTTTGACATTTATGCTATGCTGTAACCAACGCAATTAACAAACTGACGAAAGGAAATTCCCATGAACCCAAACGCAAAAACAGCGCTCATCACCGGTGCCTCCCGAGGCATCGGACAAGCTGCGGCAGAATGCTTTGCAGCGGCAGGTTACAACTTAATTCTCACCTGCAGCAAAACCATAGATGTCCTGAGAGAATTTGCCGAAGACCTTCATCGTAAATACCATATTACATGCCGGGCCGTTCAGGCCGACATGGGCTGCGAGGCAGATGTAACGCAGCTATTTTCATCTATGGACGAACTGGACGTACTGGTCAACAATGCCGGCATTGCCCATATCGGATTGCTCAGCGATATGACCTCGGAGGAATGGCATCGGATTTTCGCTGTCAATCTGGACTCCTGTTTTTACACCTGCCGTGCCGCAATCCCGCTGATGTTACAGAAGCACAGCGGGAAGATTATCAATGTTTCTTCGGTCTGGGGAACTCAGGGCGCCTCCATGGAGGTGGCCTACTCCGCCTCCAAGGGCGGCATGAACGCTTTTACCCGCGCCCTCGCAAAGGAACTTGCCCCCAGCAATATTCAGGTCAATGCGGTTTCCTGCGGTGTCATTGACACTGCCATGAACAGCTGTCTCTCCCCGGAGGACATCAAACAGCTGCAATCCGAAATTCCCGCCGACAGGCTGGGCAGACCGGAGGAAGTGGCAAAGCTTATCTTGCAGACAGCAAACGCTCCTGAATATATGACAGGTCAAATTATAACAATAGACGGCGGATGGTATTAAACCTCCGCCGTCCTTTTTTGCTTTACAAAAGCTTCTCCTCATCCGCGATAGCCCTCAAATCCGTATCAGGCACCAGAGAATCTACAATTCTCTGCATTTCCTCCTTGCTCTTTGCATCCCTGCACCTCATGAGCAGATGCTCCTTCTCCGTCTCACTGAGTGCCGCATAGCCTTTCATGGCAGGCTCATTCATGGCAAGGGCAAACCCAAACCCCATGGGCATCTCCCGCAGCCCGAAGCCGCCATCTGTCACTCCGTTCATATCCATACTTTTCACCATGCCTTTCCGTTACCTGCGAACTTTCAAGCTCTGCTATTCACTGTTGTCTCTCCGCATTTATCACAGGCACACTCTTCATCAACCATCCGTTTTCCCTGTTATCGCTTTCCTGAATATCCGGCGTGATAAGGTTCCTTCTCCATCTTTCAGGTGCTTCCCGGATAGTATGTGTAAAACATGGCTTTCTCATTCATCAGCCCCAGGCGTCTTTTGTCTTTCTCTCCGCCTCCCCGATATCCCGGTAGCCGTACATTCTCACGCTGTTACCCATGATGTCATAGGCAAGATTCTTTCCCTCTGCGGCATATGCCACAATATATCTGCCGTAAAGCTCCAGCATCTTATCGGAGTAAGTACCCAGTTCTCCCCGCAGATAGGTCTCATAGGAGGTGTTGAAGGGATTGTCCTCGGAGGTATGAATACTTCTTGCATTATCCGCCAGCGCCGGATACTCCGCCGCAAACTCCTCCATCCACTTTACCTGCAATCCGCAAATCTGCTCGATAATACTGCGTTTTTCCGGAGACAGCTCGGGAAAATGATCTTTGATTTCCTCATATTTCTCCGGCGCCGTGCTCTCCATCATGCGCCCGTATTTTTCCTCAATCAGATTGTGTCCCCTGTAAAACTCTCTGTGGAAATCGTAAAGATACTGCAAAAGCATGGTTCTGTTCCAGGTCAGGTATTGACTCTTTCTCATAATGGAAAAGGTAAACCAGTCATTCTGGCAGCTGGCTCTTCCGCCCTCATTATGTACCTTGTCAAAAGCCTCAAACTCCAGCCTTGCAATGTCCTCCACCAGCTCCTCATTACTCTTTTTCGCCAGGGAAGCCTTGTACACCAGTTCCTCGCTGTGAGCATCCAGGTAGAAATCAATATCGCTGATGATATCCTTCCTGTACATTTCTCTGGCAAAGAAATCCCCAAGAGCCTCTATCCTCTGTTTGATTGTCTCAAACTCCAAATCCGTTTCAGGTGCAAGTCCGACGATGCTCTTCAGGGTTTCCGCCACGCTGCGGCCTTCCTCCGATTCCAAAAGGCTGCGGTGCAGCCACTTGTCGTGAGGGGGATATTTCCCGTCAAGATAAAGCTGAAGACGCATGGCTTCCTTTATGCCGTCCCAAAGCATCATCCGGGCAGTCAGCTTATCGCCACGCTGATACATGCGTGGGAAATTGTACTCCGCGGTCTGGGAAAACTTTGCTGCTGTCTCCGCCAGCTTCAAATAAAAGATTTCCTCCGGGTAGCCCTGCAAAAGCCGGTTCCTGAACGCAGAAAAAATACCCTCATCATCCCGGAAGACTTCTCCGTTCACCGCTGCTGCCAGAGAAGCGTCGCTGACACTTCTCCAGTCTGTTTTTTCATAGCTTTCGGCGTCAAGAAGCCCTCTGTAAAAATCGGAGATACGAATGACACCTCTTCTGTTCTTTCCGTTGACATGAGGTGCCCGCCGATAGCCCTGAAACTCCTCCGGCAATGCGTCGTAAGCCTCCTGTAGTTTCTCGCCGATTTCCCCGTAAGTCTCATCCGTCACCCACATGCAGAAATCAGGACCCCAGTCATGGTCTCTGGATGCACTGTCGTCATATCCGAAACAGTCTGAGCCTCTGCCTGCAAGACCTACCGCAATCCTGCTTTCATACTTTGAAAAATTTTCCCGAATCATGGGGGCGCCGAAGGTTTCATAGTAAGCACGGGAAAGCATAATACCTGTTCCCTCCGTCATGTTCTCCCTCTCTCCGCTTTCCTGCAATATCTTTTCCGAACTTATCCCTTTTCTGTTTTCCTCTTGTCCTGCCTCGCGGCGCGCTCTCTCACAGTTTTCCGCGTTTTCCTTCAGACGGTAGTACGCCTGATTCCTGCCGATACCCTGCTCCACAATCTCCATGGCCTGACGGTAGCAGGATGCCGCCTCATTGTATTCCTGTCTCTGAAAATGCCATGCGCCTTTGGCGGACAATGCCGCTCCGAAATGGCTGTCCCGAACTCCGATTCCGTTAAAGGTCTCCATGGATTTTTCTGCATATTCGTCAGCCTCGTCCAACTGCCCCAGCTGCACACAGGTAGCCGCCAGATTGGCATAGGTTACCCCCAGTTCATAGGCTGCACCCTTATCCTTTACAATCTGCAATGCCTTCAGCTGACATTCCCTGGCTTTCCCATATTCCCCCATCTCCTGATACAGAAGACTGATATTGTTTTGCAATCCTGCCACAAACATATTGTCCGGGGAAAGCTTTTGTCTGTATATTTCCTGCACCCGCAGATAAGTTTCCAGAGATTCCTCCAGCCGTCCGCCTGCCCGATACACATTTGCCACATTTAACAGCGTGGTGGCGTAAGGTATGGTTCCCTGCAGGCCCATGCGCTCTGCCTGAGCTATGGCCCTTTCCCCCAGTAGATACGCCTCCTCATAGCGGCTTGTCTCGCGGTAATAACCCAAAAGTTCGTTCAAAAGCTGCAAAATACTGTTGTCATCCTGCTCCCGCACTGCCTCCGCAATGCTTTCCTGCATCAGCTTCTCCGCCTCTTCTCCTCTGTTTTCCTCAAACAAAACATCTACCTGCGCCAAAATATTTTGAATATCCATAAATCTCCTGTCCAACCGTTCTCAGTTTGCAGTTTTATGACAGTCACTCCGTATCCTCTGTCAGTTCACCGGCATACCTGTATCCGGTTTCCGTCTGCTCTCACCTTCATCATACCTCCGGCCGGATTTACCTGTCAATGTGGGATTTACCCAAATCCTTATCGGGCAAATCCTTCTGCGCCGGCTCATCCAGCCGCTTTCCGTTTCCGCTGAATCTGGAACCGTGGCACGGACAGTCCCAACTTTCTTCATCGGGATTCCAGCTCATTTTACACCCCAGATGGGTACAGCGGGTCCAGACCTCTTCCTCCCCGTGTTTTTCCACGGGATGAAAAAATCCATTCCACAAACCGCAGGCACTCTCCCGCACATCCGTCCAAAAGTTTGCCCGGGCTGCTTCGGGATGTACACGCTGCGGTGAAAAGAGCTTCTCCCATGGATTCTCCCTCCCTGTTATCAGGTCTGTGAGTAAAAGCGCCGCTATCATGGAGGAGGTCATCCCCCACTTTTGATAACCTGTTGCTACATACCATTCTTTTTTTGTCAGAGAATATCTGCCGATAAAGGGGATCTCATCGTGGGGCATGCAATCCTGTGCCGACCAGCAGCTAAATACCTCGGCGCCCGGGAAGTACTTGCATGCAGCTGCTTTCAGGCTGCTGTATGCACCGCTCTGACAGTGTTTCCCCGTGCGATGGGCATTTCCTCCCAAAAGCAGGATATCCCCTGCACTGCGTAAGGAAAGCCCGTCCCTGTCCGCACCGTAATACATACCCTGCAATTGTCTGCAACCCTTCAGGGCTACCACATAACTTCTCTCCTGATGTTGACGTAGGAAATAAAAGCCCGGCACATTGCATATGGGGTAATGAGTGGCAAATATAACCTGTTTTGCCATGAACATGGCCCTGTCGGTGCAGACCAGTGTACCATCCACTTTTTTGACCGGACTGTTTTCAAAGATTTCCAATTCCTCTGCCAATATCCGCAAAAATTTCAGTGGATGGAACTGAGCCTGTCCCTCAAACCGCACCGCTCCCACCGTCTCGAACGGCAATTCCGTCTTTCCGACAAATTCTGCGGGAAGTCCCAGACCTGCTGCCGTTTCCGCTTCCCTGTGCAAAAGCTGCTCATCTCTTCTGGAATACAGATAGGCAGGGATTCTTTGAAAATCGCATCGGATATCTTTTTCCGAAACAATACGTGCATATTCTTCGATTGCACTTTGATTTGCCTCTGCGTACAGCCGTGCAAGCCCGATGCCCAAAGTTTCTGACATCCGGCTGTATCTGAGTCCGTGTTGGGAGGTAATCTTAGCTGTGGTGCGTCCCGTCTGTCCGCCTGCAATTCTGTCCGCCTCCAGCACAGCCACCTGCTTTCCCGCTCTCTGCAGCTGCCAGGCTGTCAGAATCCCCGTCATTCCTGCTCCGATTACCACCACCTGCCGCTCGTACATTCCCTCTGCCGATTTTCTTCTTGGTATTTGTTCCGTTTCTTCCCACAATGATTTCATAAAAATTCGACCTTTCCGAGTCCATACTTCTTTTCAGTCTAGTATGGTCAAAAAGGCCGAAGGATAAACGATATGTTGCTAAAACAGCTTTGTCATAAAATAACAGACTTCTTTACTCACTGAATTGTCAGTTCCACGGGACAGTGATCCGAGCCGAATATTTCCGTATGTATCGCCGCTCCCGCCAGACGTTCCTTCATGTTTTCCGATACCAGGAAGTAGTCGATACGCCATCCCGCGTTCTTCTGTCTCGCCTGAAAACGATAGGACCACCAGCTGTAAACGCCCTCGGCATCGGGGTAAAAATACCGATAAGTGTCGATAAAGCCGCTCTCCAAAAGCTCCGTCATCTTGCTCCGCTCCTGATCCGTGAAGCCCGCATTGTTCCGGTTCGTCTTCGGATTTTTTAAATCAATTTCCGTATGAGCAACGTTCATGTCCCCACAAACAACCACACCTTTATCTTCCGCCAGCCGGTTCAGGTAAGCCCTGAAATCATCTTCCCACTGCATACGATAGTCAAGACGCTTCAGTTCATCCTGAGAGTTGGGAGTGTACACGGTAATCAGATAGAAATCGGGATATTCCAGAGTTATAACCCTGCCCTCATGGTCATGCTCTTCCATGCCCAAGCCGTAGGTGACGTTTAAGGGCTCCTGCTTCGCAAAAATTGCGGTGCCGGAATAGCCCTTCTTCTCCGCATAGTTCCAGTATTGATGGTAGCCCGGCAATTCCAGTTCAATCTGCCCTGCCTGCAGTTTCGTCTCCTGCAGGCAGAAAAAATCCGCATCCAGACGCTTGAAATCCTCCATGAAATTCTTGCCCATCACCGCTCTCAGTCCGTTTACATTCCAGGAAATCATCTTCATATGTTCTTCTCCGTTCCGCCGTTTCGGCTCCTCTCAATGATATAAAAACTATGCTACTTCCTCTCACCAATCGTTAATACAAGTCCTGTTATCTCCCGAATTTCTCTCTTTGTAAAATGATTATAGAAGTATGCCGCCATGGGAACTTTTTCCCCATCCTTCAAATAATAATACCCATTGCATGTTCCCGTATCTGTTTCAAAGGGATAATCGCAAAAGTCATAGGAAATCTCATAAAGGCTCCCGTCAATACCTTGAAAGCTGTAATGCCAGCTGTTTCCTTCTATCTCTATGCCTTCCCTTGACAATATTTCATAGAGAGTTCCGAAACTGACTCCGTAGGCAAATTGATTTGCGCACAAATCATCATAATAATCCGGCTCTCCGTCTTCCGTCCCGTCGCGCGAAATACCGATACAATATCTATAATCTTTCAGCGCCTCCGCAATCTCTTCTTGCGTAAATTGCTTCAGTTGATCCTCAAACCGATAATCAAGGCAGGTCAATATATATTTGTTTCGCGCTGTTTCATAATCCTTCGCAGTAAATGCTTTTGGACTGCTCACATAGTCACCGTCATCTACCACATATGCGCATCGGTAACGAAGCGGATTTTCCATCTGAAGGTTGACCCTGATTTGCGTTCCGTAACCGTTTTCTTCATAAAACTCCGAAAGATCCTGCAATTCACGAAACAGCTGTTGCAGCTGCTGCTTGGTTTCAAACGATGCGGTAAGGATGGACGAAATCATCACATCATGTTCTTTATCCCGGGTCACCTCAAGGGTAAACCGCGGCATTTCCCCATATTCTTCGTACCGTCGGCACATAACAACATCATCAAAATCTGTCCATAAATAGTTCGAAACAGACTCCATCCCCCAACCGGTATCGTCGAGAACATGAAAAACTAATTCCGAATCATTCTTCAGCCTGACTGTCCAAAGATAATCCGTATATCCCTGCCCGTCTTTCATTTCCTGTGGTTCATTGCCTACGATAAACCCCGGTATATCATACTGCCCCTTTAGGTATTGGAAAATATCCCTTCTGTCATACTCTGTTCTGCACCCGCCAAGCAGCAGTACCGGAAATAATAAAGTCACTGCAATTTTTCCCTTTACTTTCCGCATCCCTTCATTCGCTCCATAAAGTTTGTTTACCTGATTCTATTTATTTCCTGCCCTTTTGTCAACAAAAATTCACCTGTTTTGCATTTTGATTTAAGTTGTGATGTGGATTTGCAACTATATATTTTCCTCCATATATCCGCATGTAAAGGGGAAGAAATCAAACTTTTTTTGTTCCGGTATGTACAAAGCAGTCCCGCAGGAGCTTACTCGTTATCGCGTGCCTATTGTGTCATAAGCTCACGAATTCGCGCTAACGCGCTGCACATCCTGCTCCGCAGGATATTCGTTCGCAAATGGCGCAAGAAAAACAAATGTCTGCTTCGCAGCCGCTTGTTTTTCTTTTGCGCTCATTATATCACAATTTTCTCTTGCACGACATAACAATATTTTAGCGATATTTCTTTACAAACCCCTTATTCCGTTTCTGCTTCTCCCTCATACGGGCATCCTTGTCATCGGAATATTTTGCTTCCCGCTTCAATTTGCAATAACTGTCCCAACGTGCTTTGGACAATTCACCCGCTGCGATGGCCTCTTTGATGGCACAGCCCGGCTCGGACAAGTGTCTGCAATCGCTGAATTTACATCTTCCGATATACTTCTCCACATCAGCAAAGGCCTCGCCCAGCCCCTCAGAGACATCCCACATGCCCAACTCCCGCATACCCGGTGTGTCAATTATCATTGCACCGCTCTTCAGCATGATAAGTTGACGGTGTGTGGTAGTGTGACGCCCCTTGCTGTCATCCTCCCGTATCCCGTTGACTCTCATCAGTTCCTCCTCCGCAAGGGCATTTACAAGACTGGATTTGCCGATACCCGAAGAACCCAGAAGCGCAATCGTATTTCCGGGTTTCAGATATGCCCTCAGTTCCTCCAAACCGAATCCGTTCCTGGAGCTGACCACATGTACGCATACATCCGACGCAATTCTTTCCGCAATCCGAATATACGGTTCATATTCTTCTGTCAGGTCAGCTTTAGTCAACACAATGACAGGGACTGCTCTCGACTGCCAGGCAAGCGTCAGATATCTCTCAAGCCGCCTTTCATTAAAATCCTGATTCAGCGACTGCATAATAAACACGTAATCAAAGTTCGCTGCTACCGCCTGCTCTCCCCGTCCGGGAGTGGGGTCTCGGCGGGAAAAGAAAGTCTTTCTTGGTAGTGTGGCAAAAATCCGGCTGTCTCCACTGGGGACAAAATCCATCATCACAAAGTCACCCACCGTCGGAAACTCCTCGTACCCGCCATAGTATTCCTTCGTCTTCAGCCGTGCATAAGTCTCTCCGTACTCGCAGATCAATGCATAGCGCTCTTTGTGCACCGCTACAATTCTTGCAGGAATCCCTCTCTCATTTTCCGTCATCATATCGGGCATAAATCCATAATCCTTTAAATTCATTTCTGATTTCCTCCGTTATTGTCATTTTCGTTATGTACTTCGTTGTTATCTTTGTTGTCGCTTTCTCTTTCACATGTAATTTCTCCATATACACCACTCCTTCCCTAAACTTCGCCTCAAAAAAGGTACAAAAATACCGCAGAAAGCAACCCTTATGTGACTGCCTCTGCGGTTATTTTGAGCATAAAAATAACACACCTTTAAAGTGTGCTACAACCGAAAGTTATAGTATTCACGAAAGGTTACCTAAAACGGTACCGCATCAGAAGTCTTACACGTTCTGCTGCCCGTACCCTATATTCAGTTTATACTGCGATTACCTCACTGTTTCTGTTCATTATATATTCTCCTTTCCTGTCTGCATAAGCAGTTATTTCTTTTGTAGGATAGCATACTATCCGGCTGCTGTCAATCAGCAGCAATGCCCCTACCCTGCATTGTCTTTCTGCCACCCTGCACTGCCTTGCACTCAGTCGCTGTCTTACACCCGCAAAAACAGTGCCTATGACTTGGTATCTGATTTCGGACAACAACGCGCCTTATCCATAGTGCAGAATATTTACACCCCCGGCAACATAATCTGCTCCTCCCTCAGTGACTTTACCTGCCGTATGCTTACTTTGTCTTCTTCTGTTATACATCCGCACAATAACGGAGAATTTACATCGTAGCTGCTACAGTTTTTTATTATAATTTCCCGACCGTCATTGGCGTAACAGTATTTACAATCGTTTTTACAGGTATTGTAGGCCCCTATATCCACGCTTTCAACACATCCGCACTCAGGTCGCTGATTTTTATCCTTATCTGTATGAATTCTGCAACCGATAATATCCTCTATCAACTGCTTATCAATACAACAGTTATGCTCTATGCCGCACTCGAATAAATCTATACGCTCCGCGCAGCTTCCGGCTGTCATTCCATTGGCTGATGCTATCCTGCCGATTTTTCCGGCAAAATCAATCAATTCTGCCCCGGAAAGTTCGTATGCCCCCAACTCTTTCATCTGCTTCCTGTTTTTTGCATAGGTATCCGCAAAACTGATGACACAGTGGCTTGTATAGCCTGAAAGTGCAGACGCAATCTGCTCAAACGCCCTTAGATGATATTCCGGCGTGTAGGACTTCGTAAACAGAATAGGATCATATCTCCAGATAACGTTTCTGCTGCCGATTTTCTCCGAAAGTTTCCGAAACACCGGTATCATCTTCTCTTTCTTATGAGGCACATTGCACTCTACATCCTTGCCGTATCCTGTCAAAGTAAACTGAAAATAGTACTTGTAAGCCGCCAGCTCCTCCAGCCGCTCCAGCATAGGCTCCGGATTCTTCGTCCAGAAAACAATGCAGTCCACCACCTCCGGTGACAAATCTATCCGGCTGACCTGATGAGGATTCATGGGATTGCGCACATAGGCAAAGCCCTCTTTGATTCGATTGTAAAACCATTCCGAATAATAGTTGGGAATATCCGTTCTGCGGCTTGCGCTCAAAATCATTATTCTTTCTCCTGCTTAGCCCGTCTTAATTTCAGTCATCTTATATAAAGTTTACTCATTCCATTTATACTATTTTTTATCAATTCCATAATACAAGCAGCGATGCACAATACCCTGATATTTCACATCTTCTTTCAATTCTAACGGATGCATTCCACATTTTTCCATCACTCGGCGACTGGCTATATTCTCCTCAAAGAAACCCGCCATGATATGCTCATATCCCATCCGGAACAATTCCTCTATGACAGCGCGAAGAGCTTCCGATGCATAACCATTCCCCTGATAGGCAGGTGAGATTACATAACCAACTTCTATTTTCGTATCATTAATACCACAGTCATTCAGAAATCCTATTAGTACTCCATCTAGATAGATTCCGTATTCAAAGCGGTTGTCCGCTGTACTGAATTCCATTAACTTGTAGAAACAGGATTCTGCTTGTTCCATATTCTCAAAATCCGGAATCATAAAGGTTTTTTTGATTTTGTCATTACATAGTAATTCCACCATGCTGTCTTTATCACACTCATCATATGCTTTCAATACAAGTCGTTCTGTAATTAGTTTTTCATTTTTCTTTTTCAAAATGTTCTCCCTTTGACCGTATCAACAGCAGGATGTATTGTCCTGTTTTTTTGATACCCCATGTAAGTGTATCATTCAGTACAGTATAATTACAATGCCGATATGAAGCGTAGATTCATCCTGTTTTATCAAGGATTTCCATAACACAGGAAGCCTGAATTTTCCGTATATTCATTAAAATTCAAATCCGTTGCAATTCCATCTGAGAACAGTGCGATATCCCAGCTTCGCATACCACAGCGGAACACCTGTGTAATGAATATAGCTCAGATTATAACCTTCATCTTTAAGTATCTGTGTCACGTCTGAAATCATCCGAAGGCCAATACCTTGTCTTCTGAATTTCGGAACTGTTCCTACACATCCCGGTCCGCCAAATTTCAGAATCTTTTCAGCATATGGATAACTGCCAAAATTCTCAATCAGGCAGAAACTTGCAATCTCATTTCCCACCATGGCACAATAAATTCTCGAATTGTCCTGAAAGAACTGCACCCAGCTTTCTTCCACTTGTGCCACAGATTCTTTTAGCATCCCGATAGTTCCCTTGTAATATCCGAAGGAAACATTCTCCGGTACATCAATCACATACTTATTCCTATCATATTCCGACAATTCCAACAACATCTCAGCACTATAAATCTCAGCCGGCCGGTTCTTTATATATTCCTGTTCAAAAAAACCGGGATGCATCTTATCAAACACATCTGCAAACGCTTTTTCCATCTATAATCTCTCCGGTTCCTTTCTCTTGTTTTATGTACACTCGATTCTTTTCTCACGGTTTATGTACACTCATGAAAACGATATTTGCAGAAATCACCCAAGTACAAGTGCCAAAATCATACACAAACACGCTGTTACTGATTCAACTGTAGCGAATACAATCTGGTTTTTTGCTGCATGCCTGGTCCTCTCATCCTCAATCCTTGCTCTTTCAGTAGGATCAGCCGTATGAATCTCTTCCCCATCCTCATCAGGAATAAGACTGCCGGGCTTAGGCGGAATTAATGCAAACATAGGAATTCCTAAAAATAACAGAAATCCTATCTTAGAACCATAGCGCCCGTTTCCAACATGAACCAAGCCATTATTCTCGATAAAAGCCGGAATCAACAGCCATATAGCAAATGCGATAACAATTCCAATACGATGATTATATTCCTTACCATTACAAGCTTCTTTGCAGTCAATTTGTCCATATTATTTTACCCCCCTATTCATCATCGAACTCCTCTCATTTATTAAATTTATTCTATCATAGTTCGACTGAAAAATATACAAATCTTCACAGAACAATCGGCCTTGAAATTGGATACATTATCTATATCAAGTATCTTCTTACATTTCTCTCTATATCCTTTGTATTTAAAATTGTTGTTTCTGTTTCAAAGGTTAGAATTAATCTATCACCAACATAGATACCATTATCCTCATAAGTCTGTATCTTTTTTATCGCAGTTCTTGCATATTCCGGATCATCCATACGCCCTTCATGTTCCCAATAGATTTCCTTTCTTGTGCGCTTTGACAGAAATGTAAAGTCAGGATATACTATACCGTAGCCCTTCAATAAAAGCGGCTTTTCATACTTATAAGGAATGTTCTTCCGATAGAAATAATCCGAAAGTATTTTCTCTGATTTAGAGCGCACACGTTCACCTCTTTCAGAATAGATAATTGGATTTCCGTCATTAAAACCTTTCCCTTCGTATTTTTCCAACATCCATTGTTCCAGTTGCTGATTCCATGTCAGTTCAGCCGGGCAAATTAATTTTTGACGTGCTTCATGTTCCCTCAGAAACAATTTTTCAATTTCATCATCTTGATACTCTTCTGCTATACGCCGGATTTGTCGCAATCTTTTCTCAACAAGGCGCAATACTTGTTCATCATATCCTTTTTGAGCAAGCTGACGAACAAGCTTTTCCTCAGTTCTATGCAGATATATTCCGTTCTTATGAGGATGTCCCTCTGTGCAATGATAATATTGTATGTGTTTATTTGATTTTGATATTCTCAATGAACCTTTTGGTGCATCTTTTAATTGATTTCTGGTCTTTTCCTCAATCTTTTGCAGTCTGTTCTTTTCCTCTGATAACATTTCTCTTAATCCATACATATAATTTTTCCTTTCTCAATTTTGAAATATACCCGTAGACAATTCCTTGAATCTACGGTTCCTTTTGGCATTAACGGGAATCCAACCGTAGGCAGCTCCTCGAATCTACGGTTCTTTTTGACATTAACGGGAATCTAACCGTAGGTAACTCCTCGAATCTACGGTTCTTTTTGACATTAACGGGAATCTAACCGTAGGCAGCTCCTCGAATCTACGGTTCTATTTGACAATAGCGAAAATCTAACCGTAGGCCGCCCCTCGAATCTACGGTTCCTTTTGGCATTAACGGGAATCTAACCGTAGGCAGCTCCTCAAATCTACGGTTCCTTTTGACATTAACGGGAATCTAACCGTAGGTAACTCCTTGAGTCTACGGTTCCTTTTGGCATTAACGGGAATCTAACCGTAGGTAACTCCTCGAATCTACGGTTCTTTTTGACAATAACGGGAATCTAACCGTAGGCAGCTCCTCAAGTCTACGGTTCCTTTTGACAATAGCGGGAATTCAACCGTAGGTAACTCCTCGAATCTACGGTTCTTTTTGACAATAACGAGAATCTAACCGTAGGCAGCTCCTCGAATCTACGGTTCTTTTTGACATTAACGGGAATCTAACCGTAGGTAACTCCTTGAGTCTACGGTTCTTTTTGACAATAGCGAGAATCCAACCGTAGGCAGCTCAATCAGCCTACGAGCAGAATAAAAAATACAAAGAGAGAGTTATATGTACCTGACGCGGTACCGGATAAAAATCCCGGAAGCCATCGGCTTCCGGGATAGTAGATACTTGAATAGAATATCTCTTTTGAAATAAAAAGTTTCTGCGAAATAATTATCTCTTTGAGAACTGAGGTGCACGTCTTGCTGCTTTCAAGCCGTACTTCTTTCTTTCCTTCATACGAGGGTCTCTGGTCAGGAAGCCTGCTTTCTTCAGAACGGGTCTGTAGTCTGCATCTGCCTGAAGCAGTGCTCTTGCGATACCATGTCTGATTGCACCGGCCTGACCT
>Ga0129313_1001203_pt1 | contig 17305 bp, 10 predicted proteins | sample O1105metagenome_FD_94436 | JGI IMG/M metagenome (GOLD analysis project Ga0129313, IMG submission 94436) | Orangutan group fecal microbial communities from fecal samples from Wisconsin, USA - O1105 metagenome | ecosystem: Host-associated > Mammals > Digestive system > Large intestine > Fecal... | reverse complement strand
CTCTCAGGGCTTCATACTCTTTATAGTCAAGATTATTCAGTAAAACATCAAATCTAAACAAACTATATAAATTCCACAAAGGTCCTTGTTGTTTATCACACCATTTTTTATCAATTTCAATATTAATACTCTTTAAATTACGTTGTAACATCTCAAGAGTTTTAATAAAATAGATTCTATCACAATTTAACAAATCTAAAATTTTATAAATATCATTAATTTCAGCATCTACTATTTTAGAATCAATTTCGCAGGAAATATTTCTAACATAATCTTCTATGTACTGTAATACAAAATCTTTGAACTCGTTTCTTTCTGCAAGTAATAGAAGTATTTTCCAACAATACTGACGATATTCTCTTACCCCCTTTGAATATTCTAATTCCATGTGGTAAAATCGAACTTTATTTTCAGATTCAGAGACTAGAGGATGAAAACTGAAATTCAAAACATACTTAGACCACTGCAAACCTAGAACCATTGCGACTTTACTTCCTTCTTCAACAGCCTGTAACAAAAATTCTCCAACTTTTTTTGCGAATAATAATCATAACGATAAGAATAAATATCAATACCATAATTATTCTTCAACCAATCAGAACCTAAGATAAGATTTTTACTACTCTTGCTACAATATTCAATCAATAATTCTATGACATAGTTAATATTATCACTATAATTATAACCCAATAATAAGTTTAATAGTCTGTCATTCATAATATATTGATTTTCTCTGAAATCAATACTTAACGGATTAAATTGCTCATGTCCAAGTTTATCAATCCTTTCTTTTACCAATAAAAATCCTTCCTCTGGTTTAAATAAATGGAAGTCTTCTACAAATTTTTCATAGCAATCGTCATTAGAAATCTTTAACTTCTCCCAAACTTTCAAAATCTCTTCCCTACAGTATTCCTTAGTTGCATCTGATTCAAAAAAATTTAGTATTGTATTGACTGATCGAATAACACTATTTCTAAAATATCTATATCCTATTTCTAGCACTTCACCCAGAGGAAGTATTTTTCTTTGGAAGAAAACATAATATAACATATAATTTGCCAGACATTGATCTGATAAACTTGCTACTTGATTTAAATGTATTTCTACAACTTCAAGTTGAGATAGTTGACGAACTTTCCTAGTAAACACTTCATTAGAAATACCATAGTATTTAAAAATACCTTGTAACGCTGATAGATCGTTTAAAATCACAGTATTTATTACGGCTAAAATTCCTGCAGTTAAACAAAGATCGTTATCTTCACCTAAAGCATTATCTACATATTTTCTATAGTATGCATCATATAGTTGAGATACGTCTTTTATTGCAGAGAGTGTTTCTTTCTCTAGTGCTAATTTACCAGCCATATAAGCCATCCTTGGATTTCCTTTTGATATCTTCACTATCTTTTCTATATAATTTAGATTTTTTATACCTAAATTTTCATCCAAAAAACTTATGATTTCATCATCCTTAAGTGGCTCAATCATCGTAATATACGGATTAACATAGTTCTTAATTTCAGAAATAACATTTCCTTTTGCGTAATCTCTAACTGTAGCAATTATCCTAACTTCATACCCAAGATATCCTTTTGTAACATACTCTAATACATGACTAAGCTCAGCTAATTCGTTCGCATCATCTATAAAAAACAAATATTTTCCTCGTTGCTCTGTTGCTGACACAAGATCTTCATATAAGCTAAGATTATTATTCTTAACACACAACAACTTATATCCATTGCTATTCGAAAATTCTTTTATGGCCTCTAAAGCTAGTCTCGTCTTGCCTACTCCAGCTTTTCCTGTCACAACAACTACATTGTTTTCTAGCAACGCATTTATTATTTTTTCTTTTTCAGAAATTCGAAACCGAAAATTTGTTCTGAGTGGTGCAGACATACCATTTGCATCACATTGAATAACAAAATCATCAAGTGAAAGAATTTGATTTGTATCAATACTTAATCCCAAGTATGTTGCCAAAGAAGGATAAAATGAATATACTTGATTCGCAATTTCATCCACACCATAAATCGTCAGATGCACCCCTTGTTCTTCACAAAAATCATGTAACTTTTTGTCATCTCCAGCATTTAGATTTGACGAGGTGTGACAGCATATAATTTCTTCTATATCAGCTGTTTCAATTCCTGTTTTTGATATATCTAAACATTTTTCTACATCTTCTTTTATTTTTGAATAAATTCCTTGTTCCTGCATTGTGTAAGCTACAAATGCATACTTTCCATTCTCTTTTCGAAAATATGTATCAGGATTGCCTTTTGTAGTTTTTCCCGTTCCTGCCTTCATTCCATATCCATGCACATTTCCACACCCTTTTTTAGAAAGAAATGTATCACAAAATTCCTGAAACTCAGCAGGTCCTAATTCAATAATTCGCCTTTTTATATCTGTAATACTTGACATACTTCACCTTTTTCATAAATAAAAAAATAATATAATTTAAAAGAATTCTTTATTGCAACTTATCAAGAACTTGTTCCTGAATAGATCAAATTCAAAAAATTTCATCCAAAATGAGAATCTAAAGCATCAATTAACTACTTTTATAGTTTAACAACTTCTAGCTGTTCGCCACCAAGCAAGACGAGGTATTTATCAACGTTTTTTCTATCATAAGACTTGCTGAGAGCTTCTGCATATAAAGCCATTTGTCCTTGATAGCGTTCCTTGATTTCCACGCTATTTTTGTATTTATCAGTCTTGTAATCAAAGAGTACGATGCGGTCATCTAAGACAAGGTAACCATCGACAATCCCACGGACAACGAATTTTTCCTTACTGTCAGGGTCCTCTTTTAACATGGCAAAAGGTGCTTCGCGATAAACCTTGTCTGTATGTTGCTGAATCAACTGACCGAGCTCTGAATTTTCAAAAAAGGCTAGGACATTTTCCAAACGAATACGTGCTTTCACCTCATCTTCTGCCGAAACTTGGGCTAAAGCCGCGGTAATATCGGCTATCGTCACCTGTTTTGATAGAGGAATACGTTGCATGAGTTCATGCATTGCCGAACCAATGGCTGTCGCTTCGATTTTGGCTTTCTTCGAAAAATCTGGCAATTCAAATGTTGGTTGTGCTTGATAGGCTTTTGTCATCACGTCAACACCATCAGTATCCATGACTGGCTCATAGAGTTTTTTGACCTGACTTGGCGTTCTCAGACTTGGCAAATTGATGGCTGCATGGTACTTCGCATTTAACTTTTCGACAGCTTCCAATCTATCCAAGGCTTCCGTGATATTTTCAGACTGGCGGTTATCTGTCAAATCATCTGGTGTTATCACAGAAGTGGCTTCAATTTTACCAATCTTATCATCTGTCAAATCTTCATCCGTGACAAAATCAACGGCAAAAGGCAAGTTCTCCTTGCTATAAGCCTCATAAATGGCTAACACCCAATCTTGAAAGGTCATGAAATTCTCACGTTCTGCCACTGGCAAATGATTGTTTTCTGATTTACCGCTATATTTATCCACTAACTTTTCGGAGCTTGCTTTTCCGACCAAATACAATTTCTTTTCTGCGCGGGTCATGGCAACGTAAAACAATCGCATTTGTTCTGAAAGCGTAGCTAAGCGCAATTCACGCTTATTGAGCTGGTAAGGCAAGGTATCCATGCTAACCTTGACTGTTGGGAAAACGTCCGTTTCCAACTCTTCTTTCATATCAGCTAGGTACTTGATACCTGCACCATTTTGACGTGATAAAATCAAGGGTGACATCAAATCCTGAATACTAAATTTCTTGTCAATATTCAAAATGAAAACATACTTGAACTCGAGACCTTTACTTTTATGAATAGTCATCAAGTTCACCGCATTTTTAGGCAGAGCCACCTCAACGTCCGCAAGGTCATTCTCACTTTCTAACACCTTATCAATCATGCGAATAAATCGTGAGAGTCCTTTAAAACCAGTTCGTTCAAAATTATTGGCACGAAGAGCCAAAGCATATAAATTTGCTTGACGTTGCTCAGCACGTGGTAAATTGCCCACGTAATCATAGTAAAATCTGTCGTTGTAAATTTTCCAAATCAAGTCATAAAGCGCATGCCATTTGGCAAATTCACGCCAAGCAGCAAAACAAGCCATAAAATCAGCCAGTTTATCATGTAAAGTGATTGTCATCAATTCATTATGACTTCCTTTGCCAGCTAAAGCATGCTCCAATTTTTGATACAAATTAGCTCTATGGTCATCTTCTGTTGTTTGTAGCGCAAGGCGTGCCAGCTCATCTTCATTGAATGAAAACATCGGTGAACGCATGAGTGCCACTAAGGCATAGTCATTGAGCGGATTATCAAGGGCGCGAAGCGTATCAAGCATAACCATGACTTCGACTGATTTAAGGTAATTTTGCTCACCACCGTCAGTCACCAAAGGAATACCATAGTGTTCAAAGGTTTGTAAAATACCGTCATTACGCGTGCGTGATGAGACCAACAAGGTAATATCCTCGAAAGCAACGTGTTCCTCATTGTGCAAACGAATGATTTCTTTAGCCACTAACTTGACTTCGTTAGGGTTGATTTGTCCTTCTTCGGCATCACTTGGCAAGTCACTATTGTTATCAATGTCGTAGATAAGCACTTGCGTTTTATTTTCTGGGTGACTTTCCTTTTGAGCAGGGCTTCCAGCGACCAATTGATGTGTGTCATCGTACAAAATCTCACCAACAGCCTCGTCCATTAAATGCGTAAAAATACTGTTTGTCGCATCTAAAACTTCTGACTGACTACGGAAATTCTCTTTTAACAAAATTAATTTCCCACGGTCAGGATGTTCTTGAAAATCTTTAAATTTTTGGTTAAAAATCTGTGGGTCGGCTTGACGGAAGCGATAAATGGATTGCTTGATATCCCCTACCATAAACCGATTATGACCATTCGACAACAACTCCAACATGCGTTCTTGCGTGTGGTTATTATCTTGGTACTCATCGACCATGACTTCGTGATACTTATTCTGATAAAGCTCACGAATATCAGCGTTCTCTTCCAAAATCTGAATGGCAAAATGGGCAATATCCGAAAATTCAAAAGCATTTTCTTGGATTTTCGCTTGCAAATATTGCTCTGAAAAATCTTGCATAAATGCCTGCAATAGCTCTAGCAACGGAAGGCTTTCTGGCTGGTATTTAAAAATGGTTTCCAAATGTTTCAAACCAGTCAAACGCCCCTGTAAGGGTTTAAAGACGGGATATTTCGTTCCTGCAACTGTCACAGCAGGACCAGCTGGAAGCAATTTCGCCACATCTGTCGCCAAACGTCCAAGACCGTCACGACCATAAAGAGTTTCAAAATGCTGTGCCCATTCACGCAATTGCTCAATGATATTCAAATGCTTTTTATAATTGGCTGTGGGTGTTCCTTTGGCTGTTTTTTGCTTGTAGTCTTCCAAATCAGTCACATCTTGCAACTGGTCAGCCGTATCATGCAAGCAAGTCAGAAAATCCGTGACTTCTTGGTCAGGAATTGCTGAAAAATCGGTATAAGTTTTAGCACCTTTTAAAAATACTTCTGCCAACCACTTCTGTGGATTATCAGTTGCTTGACTAAAGTCATAAATTTTATAGACAATGCCCCTAAAAGCGGTGCTATCCTTACGATTGCCAGAAAAATTCCGCACTAATTGACGAAAAAGCTCAGCATCATTTCCTGTCATGTAATCAGAAAAAAGGTCAAAAAAGACTTCATTTTTCAAAATATCTTGCTCACTCTTATCCGTCATAATACGAAAAGTTGGTGAAATTCCCAGCGTGTAGCCGTATTGATTGACCAATTTCTGCGTAAAAGCATCCATGGTTCCAATATCAGCTGTCTGTAAGCCCAGCAACTGCTCATTGAGATAATTTTTCAAATCATTGTCAGTCGTTTCTTGCAGAGCTTGGCTAATTTTCTTCTCAATACGCTCTTTTAATTCCCCAGCAGCCTTGACCGTGAAGGTTGAAATGAATAGCTGGTCAATCGTCACACCACGCAAAATTTTATCAATAATGCGTTCAACCATGACAAAGGTTTTTCCAGAACCAGCCGATGCAGACACCAAAATATTATTGCCATAACTATAAATAGCTTCGATTTGTTCTGGCGTGCGTTTTTGTTTTTTGGATGACTGCACTTCTTGGATTTGTAGAGAAGAAATGTCTTCTGACGTTAGAAATGGTTTAAAGATCATCTGTTTCCTCCTCTTCTTGCATTAGGCTCAAAAAGCCTTGACGTCTATCTTTTCTTGGTAATTTATACCATTTGCGAGCATAAGGCATATGGCGGTCAGCCTCAAATCGTGTGATTGCCTTCAATTGGTCTCCTTGAACTGACTTGCCGTCCTCACTATAAGGATTAATCAAGAAATGCCCCTTCTTAATCTGCTCTGCCGCTTTCAGATATAAGTTTTGATTATAAGCTAGCAAAATCTCAAGTTCTTCTTGACTGTAAAGCGAATCATTCAGATGATAGCGACCATTGGCTAAATACGCTTTTTCATCTTCCAAGAATAGACCACGATAAGTCAACTCTTTAGCCAAATTTTCTAAAATTTTCTCTGTCGTAGCCACCGATGACAAATCAACTTTTGGCTCTTGCATATGCAAATACATAGCACCAAAAATATGCTCCGACTCGCTCAAGCCTTTTTTATCACGCAAAGCTTGCACATAAGTCACCAATTGCGGACTTAAACCATTGTAGAATTTCTGAATATCAAAAGTATTGCGACTTGATTTGTAATCCACAATGCCAAGACTGCCGTCTGATAAGCGGTCAACACGGTCAATAATTCCTCTGATACGAACACTATTTGCAATCATTAATTCAAACGTTTCTTCTTCACTTTCAACTTGAATCTGAGCATCATCACGTAAAATCGTTGCCGTACTTCTAGCAATATCTTCCAAGACAGTCAAAGAATAACGACTTTCTTCATCTTCTTCGTAAACAAATTTGAAATCGTCTTCCAAATTCGTTGTTTGAATAGCTTTATCAAGTTTGCTATCAAAAGAATGGTTTGAATCATCTTTCATGACCAATTCAAAAACACGGTGCAGGTAGGTACCATGATTTCTGGCATCTGGGTGAATCGTCTCAACCTCTTGCAAGCCAAGAACATATTGCAAGAAATATTTATACTGATTATTGTAGAAGGTAGTGACTGCAGATGATGATAACGAAATCAGCTCATCACTTGGAAAACGTGCCTCAATCACGTCGGCAGAGACCGTCTTAGTTTGCATATTATCCTTAATCAGCGGCAATTCAATGCTTTCTGCTGCCAATTTTTTTCGAAGATAACGAACAGCAACCGACCAGAAAGTTTGCTCTTCCTTGCTAAGTTCACGCTCTTCTTCAATCGCCAAACGATTGACTTCAATCACACGCGACAATAAGGCCTTATAATTGCCAATGTCCTCAGCATCCGTTGACAAACGATTACGACCTTTAGCAAGAACTGGCACACCAAAGCTAGCTAATTCGGTTAAGTAAGAAGATTCCGTATCTTCGGCTTCGTTGGCAATTTGTGGCAGACTAAGCACCAATTCTTCTGTCGCCGAGTTAAATAACGATAGGGCAGCAAAATGATTTTTCTTGATATTTTCACGACTAACAATATCAAAACGTTGATTATCATCAGTTGATTCGTTGATTTGGGCACGTTCTTCATCTGAAATCAGACTACTATTTTGCGCAATTTTTGGAAAATGTGCCTGCGTCATGCCCAAAGCAAAGACAAATTTATTGGTGTGCGGTTCCACCAAATCATAAGATTTGACCGAAACAACATCAACCGTTGCAGGCACCACACGGTACTGCGCAGCTAACATTCCGCTGCGAATCAAGGACAAACAGTCATCCAACGATAACTTTTCTTGTCCAAAAATCGTTTGAAATTGCGTTAAAATACCTGTAAATGTCCGCCAAACTTGCTCATGCTTTTCTTGTTCATTTTCTGAAAAAGTCGCTACCATGCCTTCTAGATTATCAGGCAAATGAATGGCGTGTAAAAATGTCATTAATTTCTCAAGCAAACTAGAGCCACGTTGCTTTTGCGCCTTAAATAAAGCAAGTAAAGGCGTCATGATTTGCTCGCGCATGCGATTAACAAAGGCTAAATGTTTTTTTCCCTTATAAACAATCGTGAATTCCTTAGCAAATTTGCTTTGTCCCTTAATATCAGCATAAATCAAATATTGCTCAAAAAGGTCTAAATCTTCTTGCTTGAAATTTCCATAAAGCCCTGTTTTTAACAGATTAACGACATCTTCGGTACGAAAACGATAACGCTTCACACGCTCCAACGAATCAATAAAATGCACCAAAGGGTGGTCACTCATTGACTCCGCTTTTCCGAAATAATAAGGAATGTCATATTTGTCAAAAATCTTGCCAATTTGCAAACGATAGCTGTCCACATCACCTAAGAGCACTAAAATATCCTTGTAACGATACCCTTGATAAAGCTTATGACGAATAGCTTTCGCCACATGCTCGACCTCTTCTTTCTGATTAATGACATCCCAAATAGCGTAATGTTTTTTATCATCAGCCGTCAGCGTCACATCTGAACTCGTAAAGTCGTGCTTTGCTTCGAATAATTTTGATAATTTTGAAAAAGCCTCGTGAGATTTCTGAGAACTTTCAACATACTGCGGTTGCGCATGGAATTTAGCCGCTAAACCACGCAAGAAATCTAAACTTGCTTGGTAAACATTTCCCGTCGAAAATGCCGCTCTATACGCCTTTTGACTACTGTAAGTTCCGATAATCACTTGCGCACATTTTTCTTCAAGCAAGCTTACTAGATACTCTTCTTCTGCTGAAAAGCGTGTAAAACCGTCAATGACAAGGCTCACATTTTCAAGCGTAGCATCCAAATGTCCTGCCTCAACCTGCTTTGCAAAATAAGCAATCTTGCTCTGATTATCATACTGATTGGCAAGCAAAATATCATTAACCGCTAAAAAGATTTTCACCAAATCTTCCTGCTTCTCCGCTGAATGCAATTCTGTCAAATCAAGCACAGTCATGTTAGCCGTTTTTAATTCTTTGTACAAATCAACCAACTGCTTGATAAAATTCGTATCCTGCTTCAAACGCCCAAAAACTTTCAAATCTGTATCTGAAAAATGTGACAAAGCACGGTAAAAAATCATAGCCAAGCCATTGTCATCAATGCTTTCCTTGACCTGCGCCTGCGCTTCATTTAACACAAAATAACGAGCCATTTGAGCAAAACGTGTTACCGTAATCGCAAAAGAAGCTTCGTCTGGTAACAACTCCAAAACTGCTCTTTCTTTTTCAAAAGATAAAGAGTTGGGAGCAATGTAAAAAACACGCTTACCAGCATCTGCCTGCGCTACTGCCTCTCCAACTAAAATCTCAGTCATATCATACTGAATATCTGTGTATAGTAATTTCATAACATACCTTCATTAAGCAAATCGTTACTCCTATTATACCAGATTTCAAAGTGTTTATAAGCTCTCAACAATCATCAAAAATCCCACCACTACTTTCGTAATGGTGGGAATCATCTATATTACCCAAAATAGCCTAATGAGTTTGGAAATTAACGAACTTCTGCGCCGAGTTGGTCAACAAGGACTTTAGTGATTTTATCCATGTATTTAGCAACTTCTTCATCAGTTAAGTTGTCATTTGGATTTTGGAATGTGAGGCTGTAAGCCATTGATTTCATGCCTTCAGCGATATTTGCTCCAGCATAAACGTCAAAGAGTTTGATGTCAGTCAAACGTTTCACTTTAGCTGATTCAATCGCTGCTAGGATTTCTTTATGGGTTGTTGCTGCTGGTAATAGCAAAGCAATGTCACGAGAAACAGCAGGGAATTTAGTGATTTCAACAAACGCTTTGTCAGCGTGAAGCGCTGCTTCAATGATATCCAAATTCAATTCAGCCACGTAAGTTTCTGGAACGTTGTAGTTTTTAGCAGTTTGTGGGTGAACTTGTCCAACAAAACCAACTAATTGACCGTCCAAGTAAATACTTGCTGTACGACCTGGGTGCATGCTAGCAAGACCTTTTTCAGCTACATAATCAACTGTCAAATCAAGTTTGGCAAAGATAGCTTCAACGATACCTTTCGCATAGAAGAAATCAACTGGCGTTGCTTTTGTTTGGAAATCTTTTTCAGCAACCAATCCAGAAATCGCAAAGGCAAATGTGCTGACTTCGTTTGGCAATTCTTCTTTTGGATTACCTTTTTGTTCAAAAACTTTACCGATTTCGTAGATTGCCAAGTTGCTATTTTTACGAGCAACGTTGTAAGCCACAGTATCAAGCATACCAGAAACAACATTTTGGCGAAGAACTGAGCGTTCTACTGACATTGGCCACATCAATTCTGTCAAGTTGCTTGGTTGCAATGTAAATTCAGTTGCTTTTTCAGGTGTTGTCAAAGCGTATGACACAATTTCAGTCAAACCAGCACCCTCAGCGATTGAACGCATTTTACGACGTAATTTTTGTGTTGCTGTCAATTCACCTGCTGTACCTGCAGCTTCTGGAAGTGTAGTTGGGAGGTTATCATAACCATAAATACGTGCGATTTCTTCAACCAAATCAGCTTGGATAGCAATATCCCAACGACGACGTGGCACAGAAACTGTAAATTTATCTGCATTTCCTGACAAACCAAAGCCAAGTTTGGCAAAGACATCTTCAATGTCAGCGTAAGTCAATTCTGTTCCCAAACGAACGTTAACATAATCAAGTGTTGTTGATACTTCAACATCTTCAGTTGGAACTGAACCAGCTTCAACACGACCAGCAAGAACATCACCGTCAGCTAATTCTGTAAGCATTGCCGCTGCAAAATCAAGAGCTTCAGCAACAGTTGCATAGTTGATACCTTTTTCAAAACGTGATGAACTTTCAGAACGGAGGTTCAAACGACCGCTTGTTTTACGAATTGATGTTCCGTCAAAGACTGCTGCTTCAAGCACAACGTTTTTAGAATTGTCATCAATTTCAGTAGCCTGACCACCCATAACACCTGCAAGTGCAACTGGTTTGTCAGCAACTGTGATAACAAGGTCTTCAGCAATCAATTCACGTTCTTCGCCGTCAAGAGTAACCAATTTCTCACCAGCATGCGCATTGCGGGCAACGATTTTGTTATCTTCAAATTTGTTCAAATCAAAGGCATGCATTGGTTGACCAAAGTACAACAAGACATAGTTTGTCACATCAACAACGTTATTGATTGGACGGATACCAGCGTTCATCAAAAGGTTTTGCAACCATTGTGGACTTGGTTTAACAGTCACATTTTCAACCACGCGCGCTTTGTAAGTCAAGACTTTATCAGATTCAATAGCAACGTTGATAACATCTTTTGCTGCTTTAGAAACTTCTTTAAGTTCTTTTTCTGGGAAATGAACTTCTTTACCGTAAATGGCAGCCACTTCGTGAGCAACACCACGCATAGAAAGAGCATCTGCACGGTTTGGCGTGATTGACAATTCAACGATTTCATCGTCTAAATCAAGATATGGGAAAATGCTATCACCTGGTTTAGCATCTTCTGGCAAAATTTGGATACCGTCTGAGAATTCTTTTGGAATGATAGAATCTGGCAAACCAAGTTCTTGGAGTGAGCAAATCATCCCAAGTGATTCCATGCCACGGATTTTACCTTTTTTGATTTTGTAGTTATCAGCAATACGTGCACCTGGAACAGCCACGATAACGTTGATACCAGCAGTCACATTTGGAGCACCGCAGACAATTTGACGCAACTCTTCATCACCAGTATCCACTTGGCAAAGGTGCAAATGTGTTTCTGGAACATCTTCACAAGATACAACGTGACCAACAACTAGTTTTGTCAAGCCTTCAGATGATGTTGAAACACCTTCGACTTCAATCCCTGTTGTTGACATTTTTTCAGAAAGCTCATGTGTTGTTACATCAACATCAACAAGCTCTTTTAACCATTTATAACTTACTAACATAATAATGTGTTAAAAGCTTTTCGCAGTCAAAATACGTTTGACAGGCAAGCTTCTTTATCCCTTTCTACTGTTATTCTTTCAAGGCTTTTCTCAAAAGCCAATCTGTATCTACTTTATCGCCAACTTTAAAAGAGTGTTCTGAAAATTTTTCAAAACCATATTTTCGATAGAACCCTTGTGCCTTAACATTATGTTCCCAGACACCTAACCAAGCCCAATCAAAGCCACCTTCTTTTGCCATATCAAGCGCTAGCTCAAATAATTTCTTACCTAAGCCTAATCCTTGACACTCGTTAAGAATGTAAATGCGTTGAATTTCAAAGGCATTTTCTAGTTCGTGTTCGGTCTGTGCAGCACCCCAATTGACTTTCATAAAGCCAACCTCACGCCCATCAACCAAGACAAAACGAACATCAGATTCTGGGTCAGTCACCTCTTTTTCGAGTTGTTCTAAAGTGTAACTATCATCGAAAAACTGTTGAAGTTCTTCTTCGGTATTATCAAAAGCAAAGGTTTCACGAAAAGTCTGAATACTAAGTTCTTGCAAGATACTTAATTTATCCAATGTCACTTTCTCAACTTTTATTTCTGACATATCTTTTCCTCCAATCGTTTTTCTGTTATCTCGTTTTATTTAAATTGTTCTGAGAAACGGACATCGCCTTGATAGAAACCACGGATATCATTGATACCATAGCGAAGCATTGCGATACGTTCTTGACCAAGACCAAAAGCAAAGCCAGAATATTTTTCAGAATCAACACCAGACATTTCCAAAACGCGAGGGTGTACCATACCAGCACCAAGGATTTCAATCCAACCAGTTTTCTTACATACGTTACATCCTTTACCACCACATTTGAAGCATGAGACATCAACTTCTACTGATGGTTCAGTAAATGGGAAGTATGATGGACGAAGACGAATTTTACGGTCTTCACCAAACATTTTCTTGATAATCATTTCAAGCGTTCCTTTTAGGTCACCCATAGAAATGTTTTCCCCAACAACAAGACCTTCGATTTGGTGGAATTGGTGGCTGTGAGTCGCATCATCTGTGTCACGACGGAAAACACGCCCTGGTGAAATCATTTTCAAAGGACCTTTAGAAAAGTCGTGCTTATCAAGTGTACGTGCTTGCACAGGACTTGTGTGCGTACGAAGCAAGATTTCTTCAGTAATGTAGAACGTATCTTGCATATCACGCGCTGGGTGGTCTTTTGGCAAATTCATACGTTCAAAGTTATAATAGTCAGATTCCACTTCATAACCATCAACAACTTGGAATCCCATACCAAGGAAAATATCTTCGATTTCTTCACTTGTTTGTGTCAAGACATGACGGTTACCAAGGTTAACTTGACGTCCTGGAAGTGTCACATCCAAACTTTCTGATTCTAGTTGTGCTTGGATTTTAGCAGCTTCAACAATTTTAGCTTGTTCTTCGAAAGCTTTTGTCAAAACATCACGGACTTCATTGACTTGTTTTCCGACAACTGGACGCATTTCTTTAGAAAGATCTTTCAAACCTTTCAATAGTTCTGTCAATGATCCTTTTTTACCAAGAACTTGCACACGTAATTCTTGAAGTTCTTTTGCATTGTTTCCACGCATTTCAGCCAATTTAGCTTGCGTAGATGATTTTAATTCCTCTAACTGCGCTTGTAAATCCATTAAAATTCCTTCCTTGGGTAAGACCCTAATGTTTTTAAACGAAAAAAGCGTGCCACACTCCAATAGCGGAGCGTTGACACGCGGTACCATCCGTTTTTTATCTGACTAGCAGACCTTAATTTATCGTCTTTAACATGAGTGAATTCGCCAAACTTTCATCTAGGAAGCTTCCAGTCACGGCTTCCATTCCCTGTAAAACTGCCATAAGGTTACTAGTCTCATAAGACACTATTCAATTTATAACCCATTCTAGCAAATTTTTAGCCATTTGACAAGATTGAATAGATTAATTCACACTAACTTGACCTGAATAATAATCAAATGTCAGTCCGCTTTGCACATTTGGAACAAAGACGTTAAATTCTAGACTACCGTCAGATGATTTGGCTTCCAAGTGTGTTCCGCTTGCTAAGAGATTATCACCGTCGTAAATCAAGGTAACACGGTAACGAACTCGTTTATTCTGGTCAAGAGCTTTGCGGACAAGGGATTCATAGTAATTTTGACCAGTTGAACTTTCCGAATTTGCCTCGTTTGCCCACGCGGTCTGTGTTGCCACATTGTCAGGGTTGCTTGTTGACGCATCAAAGCCTTTCAGACCACCAACCAAAGCATAGCCAAGCAAATGACCACGATCTACCGCATGGCTATAAGTCCCTGAAAGGTCTTGAACTTGATGCCAACCAGCTGGCGTCCAAGACGTTGAGCCATTTCCAGTCTCCTCACGACTTTTGTATTGACGAGTTGACTTACTTAGCAAAGCATTAGCAACCGTTGGAACGGTCTGACCTTGCACCGTTTTCGTTTTGTTGTTGGCGTAAGGTTGACTTGAAACTTTTGCATTTAGGGATGTTTGATTATCATTGATAATATAGGCTCCCGCACCATTCCATTCTATATTTGCTCCCAACTGCTCTTTGACACTATCTGTTAATACCGTCTCTGCCAAAGCTTGTGTTGGCGTTGCTGAATCAGAACTCGATTGATTTGACGTTATTTCAGAAGAGGAGTCACCAGTAATTAACGAAACGACTTGATTGAGCGGGTCGTTCGAATCTGATATCGTCACCCAACCAGTACCAATACCAACTAACAAAATCACCAAAGACAGCAGGGATTTTGTCTGTTTAGACAATTTTGATTTCTTTGCCATAATTTCCTTTCATCAAAAAAGCGGAAAAACCGTTACTTTATTTCAAATCATAAAGCCGATTATCCCACTTCTAAATAATAATTGTTCCTAAGACAATCACTAAAATAAACCTTATTAATTTCCAGTAAATTTTCCAATAATCGATTGCCATTTATCCAAAGATAAAATCGCAAATGGATTTTTGCCTTCACCAATGATGCCATAGCCAATCATCAAACCAATTGCCAAAAATAAACAACACAAAAGAGCAATTACCAAAATTAAAACGAGTTGTTTGGTTACATATTTCCAGCCACTTGTCATTTTTAAGCCTCACTTACGCGTTTAATATTTGCACCGAGTTTAGCCAATTTTTCATGGAATTTATAATACCCACGGTCAAGGTGAACCAATTTTCCGACAGTCGTTGTTCCTTTAGCAACCATTCCTGTCAAAATCAGAGCTGCACTCGCACGAAGGTCCGTTGACATCACAGGTGCTCCTTGGAGTTCTTTACCACCGTGAATCATAGCCGTATCTCGCAAAATTTCCGATTGCAAGCCCATACGGCGCATTTCTTCCAAATGTTGGAAACGATTCTCAAAAACAGTTTCAATCATCGTTGATTCGCCATCTACGACTGCCATCAAGGCTGTAAACTGTGCTTGCATATCTGTTGGAAAACCAGGATGTGGAAGTGTTTTAACCGTTACAGGTCGCAATGTTGACGTATCAGCAATCACACGAATACCACCTTCCTCATCAACAACAGTAACCCCCATTTCAATCAATTTTGAAATCAATGGACGGTTATGTTCCCAGATAGCATCTTTGATAAGAACATTTCCTGATGTCATGGCTGCTGCCACCATAAAAGTACCAGCCTCAATACGGTCTTGAACCACATCATGTTCTGCCCCATGAAGGCTATCAACACCAGTGATAGTCAAAGTTTCTGTACCAGCACCTCTAACATTAGCCCCCATTTTATTGAGTAGCATTGCCAAATCAACGATTTCTGGCTCACGTGCCACATTTTCAATAATCGTAACACCATCTGCTAAAGTCGCTGCCATCATCAAGTTTTGCGTTGCCCCAACAGACGGGAAATCCATGTAGATAGTTGTCCCTTTGAGCTTACCATCAACAGTTGCCGTAATATCACCACCAGATTGCGTAATCTTAGCTCCCATTGCCTCCAAACCTTTAAGGTGAAGGTCAATTGGGCGGCTACCAATCGTACAACCACCAGGCATTGAAACCTTGGCGTGTCCATTACGTGCTAAAATTGGTCCTAAAACAACGATTGAAGCACGCATCTTACTAACATACTCGTAAGGAGCAATATCCAAAATATCACCAGAAGCATCCACTTCGATTTTATTGTTAGCTTCATCAAAATCAACTTGAATATTCAACCCACGGACAACATTATTCATCGTAAAAACATCTGAAAGGATTGGAACATTGGTTAAAATTGTCTTTCCTTCCTCAGGTAAAATTGTTGCAGCCAAGAGTGGAAGAACAGCATTTTTAGCTCCTTCAATCACTACTTCTCCTTGCAAACGTGTATTACCACCTTCAATAATAATTTTATCCAAAATGAACTCCATTCTTATATTATAATACCTAAAATTATATCATAGTTTACAAATTATTGCTTTTATTGAAAACTCAAGAAAAGAGTTTGACTCATTGTAATGATTTCTAGGAAAAAATGACTGACGAGATAACCAATAGCAATGCTTAAAAACAAGATAAATACTTTTAGTCGTCCAACGTTTTCCGCTGAATTTTTAATGATTTTAGACCAATCAAACAACTGACGAAGCAATTGATGTGTCATCGCAATGAACATCAAATGACACAAAATGGTCACAGTACTATTTAAAATTTCCATAACCTTATTATAGCAAAATTTGCTTCTCACAACAAAAAAAGCCAGCAAAGCTGACTTTTTAGGATTATTTATTACCAACACTGATACGGTTCAAAGCACGACGAAGCGCAACTTGTGCACGGCGTACTTCGTCAATATCGTGAGTACTTTGAGCTTGTTCCAATTTGCGTTCTGCGCGAATCTTAGCACGTTCTGCACGGCTAACATCAATATCGCGTTCACGTTCTGCAGAGTCTGCAACAATTGTCACAAGATTGTCTTTCACTTCAATAATACCACCGTTGATAGCCACCCAATCCACGTGATTATCATCATCAATACGACGAATTTTCATTTCGTGGACAGTAAGCGGAGCAATGAGGTTAATGTGTTCTGGCAAAATCCCCATTTCACCATCTGGTGTTTTTACTGAAATAAAATTAGCATGGTGATCATAGCGGATACCATCTGGTGTTACTACCTGAACAGTCATATATGTCATGGTATCACCTCATTAGTAATTCATTTTCTTAGCTTTTTCAACTACATCCTCGATTGGACCTACGTTACGGAAAGCATCTTCTGGAAGATCATCGTATTTACCTTCCAAAATTTCTT
>Ga0129313_1001200_pt1 | contig 17331 bp, 16 predicted proteins | sample O1105metagenome_FD_94436 | JGI IMG/M metagenome (GOLD analysis project Ga0129313, IMG submission 94436) | Orangutan group fecal microbial communities from fecal samples from Wisconsin, USA - O1105 metagenome | ecosystem: Host-associated > Mammals > Digestive system > Large intestine > Fecal... | reverse complement strand
TGAATACCCATAATCTGCAGGAAACAGTATTTAGGATTTTTGTTTGTTCTTTCTATTGTCTGTTTAAAAGGATTCCATTAAAAATGTATTTATGGCATACCTGTGGTTTGTGGGTATTCAAAACTCATTATAGTTTCAGAAAAAAACATAAAAGGCGAACCCCGAAGTAAAGTTCGCCTTTTATGATACATTGATTCTAATACAAAAACATACCATCATACATCACTACTAGATTTTAATATTCCTTTTCAAAAAAGGTGCATCCACTGACATACAACAGTGAATCACTTTTTGTCTGATATAAAAGAGCTGTAACGCTCAAGGCAGTATAAATACCACCTATTCGTTACAGCTTCTTTTTATTTTTCATATTTATATGCGTCTCTAACACCATCTAGTTTTTTGCTGCCAATACGTGTATGGAAATTAGGGTCTTTTGGAATATCTGGGTTAATACCTAAATCCTGAGGAGCAAGACATGCAACAACCTGCATTGGAATAATATATTCCCATGGAGAGAAGAGAGGATCTTCTGTAAATGGAACAATACAGTCCTTATCAGTTGGTGCATCTACACCTTCTGGTGAAGCGATTAAGTAATTATGCGGTGTCCATTCTTTAAGGATTTCAATAAGCTTTAAAGTACGAGGTTTATAGTCACCTTTAGAGCCTAAATAGAAGATATGCGCACTTTCAGTAATAGAGTTATAAATACCATGGAAGAATTCTTCAATATCATAGCCTGTTACACCCTGTCTTACTGTTTCAAGTACTTTTAATGCACCTTCTAATACATCAGCATAGTTTCCATCATAGCCTACGACAATAATTCTTTTAGCTGGTAAGAATTCATCTTTAATTCTTCCATACCACTTGGTTGCTGCATCTACGATGTGAGGCATATTGCCGATAACTTTAAACATTCTTTCTTTATAACCTTCAAATGATTCTTCAGAAAGAATACCTTTCGCAATAGCCCATTCTGATAACATCATCATTAAAGTAACAGTAGTCCCTGCATAACCTTTAGTCTTGGCACCACACTTTTCATTTCCTACTTCGATTCTTGTCTTTGTTGCTGCATGATCAAATACAAGTGCAGTAGGGTTTTCTGATACTGCTGCAGTATAGAGTCCCTGTGCTGTTGCGGCATCTAAACCTTCTACAGTAGATAAGCTCTGTCCACCCTGTGACATACCAATAACAAGAGTCTTCTTATTAAAGACCTTTTCACTTCTATGGAACTGTGTAGGATACATACAGAATACTTTCATGTTTAATACTTCTTCTAAGTAGTTCTTAGCTGAAAGTCCTGCATGATATGAAGTACCTGATCCAATAACATAGATCTGTTCAATATCCTTATCTTTGAATTCTTCTACGAATTCACGAGTAATTTCTTTTCTGTTATCAATAATATGTGTTAACACTTCTGGTGTTTCACATATATAACTATACATATTTGAAGCCATTTTATAAAATACCAAAGAAAGAGCAGACAATACCAAGAATTAAGATACCCCAAAGTAAAGTTGTACTCTTCATTCCTTTCTCTAATAAAGCATAAACAACAAAAGTAAATCCTAAAGGTAAGAAGCCTTTAATAATACCATCAAAGATTTCCTGTAATACAATCTTTGTACCATTTAAATGGAATACGAATGGAGTTGAGATAGAGACCATAGAAGCACACATAGAACCAACTACAAGTAAGCCAAGTACTTTAGCCACTTCAGTTAATACTGCAACTACGCCACCTTCATTCATGCTTGCTAAGAAGCCAACACCACTCTTATAACCCATCTTTAATCCATAATAGCGAACAAGAAGATGAGGAATGTTGTAGATAAGTAAGAATAGAATAGCACCTAAGATACTTCCCTTAGCAGCTAAGCTTGTACCAATACCAGCACCAATGATTCTAAATGTTCCCCAGAAGAATGAATCACCAATACCTGCAAGAGGACCCATTAAAGCAGTCTTAACAGCGTTGATTGATTCTTCATCTACTTCTTCACCATTATCTTTTGCTTTTTTGAACTTTTCTTCCATTGCGATAGATGCACCCGCAATAAAGCTAACAACTGCTGGAGTTGTATTGAAGATAGCTAAATGTCTCTTTAAAGCATCTGAAATATCTTTCTTATCTGTATAAAGCTTCTTTAAAGCTGGAACCATCATATAGGCAAAACCTACGTTCTGCATTCTTTCAAAACAGAAACAAGCCTGTAATGGGAATGTACGCCAGAATGTTTTCTTATACACATCAGGTGTCATTACTGTATCCTGAGTGTTTACTTCTTTGTTTTCCATTATAATTCGCCTCCTAGATCATCAGATAATTCATCTGTTTCAACTGCAACAGCTACATTATTTTTTCTATTTGAGATTGTATACTGATAAATTGTATATGCGATAGCTGTACCAATAACGGCAGTACCTACAGTGTTTACTGAAAGCAAAGCTGTTAAAGCCCATCCAATGAAGAAGAATGCTGCATTCTTCTTATCAAATAATAGTTGCATAAGAATTGCGATACCTAGCGCAGGAAGCATACCACTTGCTGCATTTAAACCATTTGTCACAAACTTTGGAATCATCTTTACGAATGCACTGATTACAGATGAACCTAAGTATGCACCTAAGAATACAAGTAAGAAGTAAGCAATAAAGAATAGGAATGCCCCACCCCATAAAGCTCTGTCAATACCACCAAAGTCTGCTTCTTCTGCTGCTTTATCAGCCATATGAATAAAGAAGCCGTTTGCTGTTCTAACAAGAATACCAACAACCTGTCCTAAAGAAGCGATTGGTAATGCAAGTGCAACTGCTGCAGAAACATCTAATTTAGAAACAATCGCAAATGCTGTTGCTAAGATTGTACCTGATACAGTGTCTGGAGGTGTAGCAGAACCAATACCTACAACACCCATCATGATTAATTCTAATGAACCACCAACAACAATACCTGTTGTAAAATCACCTAAGATCAAACCTACTAGTGGGCCTAATACTAATGGACGGTCAATCATCCACATTCCGCCAACTCTACTATCCCAAATTCCAATACCACCTAGTAAACCAAGTAGTAATGCTTGTACTATACTCATAAGGTTACCCCTTTCTATTTATTAAAGTTTCTTCTAATTTCTTCAGTACTTAATGCTTTTGATGTAGGAACTGCCTGCATGAATACATGGAAGCCATCATTTTCAAGTTCATCCATGACTTCAATGTCATGTGCACTCATATATGAGTTCATTTCAATATTTTTCTTTCCTTCACCATTTCTTAAACCACCAAGAAGGATATCTTTGATTTCTGTACCTGTTTTTTCACAGACAAACTTGGCATCATCTAAGTCTTTAGTAATAACAAGAATTCTTCTTGATGCATGTTTAGGGTTATTAATAACATTCACAGCACCCTGTAAAGATTTCATTGAAAGTGTTACACCAGCAGGAGTTGCAAGTTTAAATGCAACCTGCATATTCTTATCTGTAATAAGATGATCATTTGCAACTAGGATTACGTCTACCTTATAATGACGTGTCCAAGCCACCGCTACCTGTCCATGTAACAATCTATCATCTACTCTTAATACCTGAATCATTGTTGTATCCTCCTTTTATAAATCACCATCATCAGTGATTTCATCCATTGTGTTAAACATATCTTCTACGAGATACATTCCATTTCTAGTTTCTTCAATCGATTCATTAATAACTCTTCTGTTATTTTCTTTATCTGAAGTAAGATTTAAGAAAGATAAGCTCATGACAAGACCAAGATTCATACCTGTCACTACATAAATATTATCTCTCTTTTCAATTTGCTTAATTGCAGTCTGAGTTGTGCTTCCCCCTGGAATATCAGTTACGATAATAATAGGTTCCTGAGTTTCGAAGGAATCAATAAGATTATTAAGGCTGTCTTCTATTTCCTGCACTGGCTGATCAAGCAAAACATTAAGTGTCTTGAATTGATGGCTGCCAATAATAAGCTGACAGGAATCAGCGACTCCATTTGCGAGTTTTCCGTGTGAGAAGAGAATCATGTTTGTCATGTGAATCACCTATCCTTCTTTTAAATAACTATTCATCTTGAAATGGAACTGAGGGTCACTCGGAATATTACAATCAATTCCTAAGTCTAATGAAAGCTTTCTAGCAAGAACCTGCATTGGAATAATGTACTGTAGTACTGCAAATTCTTCATCATCTGTAAATGGGAATACTAAATCCGTAGGATTATTTGTATCCTCATGTGTAATCAAGAAATTATGACTATGTCTTTCTTCCTCGAAGTAACGTTTTAAACGTAAGATTCTGTCATAGTACTGACCTTTAGAACATACATAAAGCATATATGTATTTTCATCAATACAATGATAGATACCATGCATGAATTCTTCTAATTCGAATCCCTGTACACTATATCTCACTGCTTCGCAGATCTTTAATGTACCTTCCATCATATCAGCAAGACAGTTATCATAACCAATAACATATAAGCGGCGGCACTTTAATAAGTCTTCTTTATTGTTTAAGTACCAGTTGCTTGCAGCTTCCGCAATATCTGGAATTGCATCTGCAGCCACCTGCATTCTATTTAGATAATCATCAAATTCTTCCTGAGTAATCTTTCCTTGTTTTAAGGCTACCTTTAATGCAAAAATCATAAAAGTAACAATAGAACCAATATATCCCTTTGTTTTTGGTCCTGCTTTTTCTTCACCGATTTCAACATATAACTTAACATCTCCATGATGTTCTACTGGTCTGCCTCTTTCTGCAGTCATCGCAATTGTACCGAATCCACATTCCTTAGCTTTATCTAGCCCAGCAATAGTAGAAGCTGACATACCTGCATGAGAGAGTCCCATAACCAATGTTTTCTTGTTGAAAATCTGTTCATCCTTAAATACAATAGGATATGAAGCAAATACTTTCATCTTTAGTACTTTTTCCATTAATCTCTTGGCAGCTAATGCAGAATGATAAGATGTACCAGATCCTATCACATAGATCTGCTCATAGTCGCCTTCGAAGAAGTACTCTACAGCATCATGAAAGATTTCTTCGTGGTTAGAAATGATATTTCTAACCGCTTTTTTTGATTCCAGAATATATTGATACATATCTCCGTAATCCTTACTCATTTGTATACGCCTCCTCTTCTTTGTATATACATTTTAATATACATATATACATTTTGTCAATGGGGTAGAATACGTTTTTTTTGTGTATTCAATAAATAATTTATCGCTATACGAAATGTATGCGGTTAGCATTTTATATAAAGCGTTTTCATTGAAATAATAAAAAATGTATATACGTTAGTACTTTAACGTATATACATCTCTTACAATAAATACTTCTCTATAACCTCAGCACATCCATCATGATCATTATCAGATACAATCACATCACTGATTTCTTTAATACTTTCTTTCGCATTACCCATTGCGACAGATAAACCTGCAACTTCTAATGCTTCCTTGTCATTATCTGCATCACCTACTACTATAGTTTCATCTATAGATATTCCTAAATGATGACATAACTGTTTTAATCCAGTTCCCTTATCTACACCTTTCGCATTCATTTCAAGTCCTGTGGCTTCTGAATCCTTCATTTCTAGCTCTAAACCTGCTTCTTTAATAGCTTGTCTTGTATGCATTCTTGCTTCTTTAGAGTGATGATAGATATTCAGTTTACTGACTGAATAAGGATTACCTACATAATAGCCATAGATATTATCTACTTTAGTAGTGACTTCTTCATACATAGGTTGATAGACACCCATATAATAATCATTCATATGAGGAACTTTGTCTTTTTCTACCACAGAAGTAATCCCCATTAAATGAACCATCTCGTCAGTTTCTTTACCTATATGAATCAATGTTTTGACTTCTTCTTCACTTAATGGTGATTCATAGATACTTCTTTCTTCTTTATAGTCATAGACAAGTGCACCACTAACGCAGTTCACATAACGTAGTCTTGGTAGCACTTCTCTATATTCCTTAAGTTCTGCAGGACATCTTCCTGTATTGAGTATCACAATCTTACCTGCATCTATTGCCTTATTAATAGCCTCTATTGTTTTACTAGAAATCTTCTTCTGGCTATTAAGAAGAGTTCCATCCATATCAAATGCAATTAATTTATACATATACATTCCCCCTCGTATGTGCACTATTTTACCACAATATAATTATTCTATAATATCAAAAAAAGAGGAACTATCTAGTTCCCCTGCTGTGCTAACCATTTCCATGCACTGAGTTCACCCTCACAACATTCATTATTATACCAATAGATCCAAGAACAATGTCCATTATAAGTATAGGCTGAACCATCTTCATTCTTATAAAGTCCAGTAGTATCATGGACATCATCAAATACTGATACATGAACATTAGACGCACCTGCATTGACTAATCTCTTTACTGTAGGAATCGTACATATTGTATAATCAATCACTCGATCTGTTTTAGCATAAGTAAACCACATAGGTATATGTTTAATCATATTGATTTGTTCATCAGTGATATATTCATCATGATATGCTTCACAAATTGGGAATGCAGCTGCAAAGTAATGTGGATAATGAAGAAGCATTTCCATAGTCATATATCCACCATTAGAACATCCACCAATATATATTCTATTGACGTCAATATCTCTATTCTCTTTTACATAAGAATCAATGAGTGCAAATAAACTCTTAGTATAAATAGAATCCTTTGTATCACTCTTATATTCACCTTTCCCATTATCCATCCACATAGTAGGACATTGAGGTACAAGTACATAAGCGTGATTCATACAGTTCTGGAATGGAACATCTGCCATGGCAGTGACTTTGTTTGCGAGCAAATCAATAGAAGGATCTGTGCCTCCTTCACCTAATCCATGTAACCAGATGACTAAAGGATGTTTATTGCCATCAAGACTTGGTCTATATTCAGCATAAGCATACTTTATACCATCTAGAGCCTGATATGAATTCATAGTCCACTTATCTAACTGTGGGCATAACTTACCATCATTCTCTACATCAATATCCGGAATAACATCTAAACCACTTATATGTAATCTATAAGGGTTACACCAGTTATTTAACTGAGTTGTTTCATGAAAGATAAATGGTGAACCAATACGAGGAGATATAGACATTTCTATTGTGATATATTGAGACGCATTATTCACCTTATTTCCATATTCATCTGAAACATAAGTATCTATTATTTCTCTTTCAGTTCTTATGATTCCTTCTTCTCCTGTCACCCTATCAATAACCGCATTCTTTTCTTCTATTACTTTTAAGTTATTTATATCTATAGTATCAACAGTTTGATCCAATTTAATAATATTCTTCTTAACAGCTGGTCCAAAGTCTTCGCCAGTCACTAACACTTTTTGAGTATATTTCATTTGTTTATTCCTCCTAGTTATCATTATAGAAGTTATATGAAATCATCATGGTCAAAAACAACTTAAATCAAGGTCATTTTCACCTATATTTCAGTCTATATTGATGAGGTGTACAATGATACAATTCTTTAAATACTTTAGTCATTGATTTCACATTAGGGAAACCATACATCATTGATAGATCAATAAGAGGTAAATCAGAAGTAAGAAGTGCCTGTTTAACCTGCTTAGCACGTACTTGTGATATATATGTTTTGATAGTTATATCTAGATTATCTTTAAAGAGTTTTGAAATATATCCCTTGGATAATTGAAACACTTCTGAAAGATGTTCTATTGTGAGATCTTCTTGATAGTTATTATCTATATAATTCACAATACTTGTGATACGTCGCTTATTCTTTTCACTCTTTAGTTCTAGTTGATCTTTCTTTTCTACTGATAGGTATTCATCCAGTAAATAGATCAAATGATATAAAGCAGAATAAATAAGTAATCCTTTATTGGGCTTTTGTAGTTTATAGTATTGATCAACCAAAAGAATTTGTTTCTTTAAAAGCGTTCCTATTTCCTCATCAGGTTGTTTAAATGTCACATAATCTATTTTAGGATAAATTTCTTTTAAGAATTGATAGTTGATCTGTAAAGCAAGACCTACATAGGGTTCGATTCTTCCTATTTCAAAGGCGTGAATACTTCTAGAGTTAATAATGACAGGTGTTGTATTAAGTGAAAGATATTGGCCATCTATCCAGACACAATCTCATCCACCACGTATGGGTAATACGATTTCAAGACTATTATGCCAATGTTTAAGAATAGATTGTTCCTGTTTCTCTTCAAATCGTATGAGTTTTATAGGCAGGTTTAAGTCATCGCTTATCTTTTCATACTTGATCATTATCATCACCTCTTGTGAGTACTAATCATAATATAGCACACACTAAAAAGAGAGACTATATACATAGCCTCTCCTGCAGCATAATTTCAATTTTATCTTACTTGTTCTCTTCTCTTTAAGTAGATATAAGCACCAGCTGATGCAAGCATCATGAATGATAAACCAGTTAATGCAGTTTCATCACCAGTCTTCACTGTACTATCAGTTTTTGTATCTGTCTTAGTATCAGTACCTGGTTTAGTTGTTGGTTTAGTAGTAGGTGTAACAACAACTGAAGTTGCTTTAGCCTGCTGTCCTAACCACTTCCATGCATTTAAGTCACCTTCATAACATTCATTGTTGTCCCAATAGATCCAAGACCAATGTCCGTTATATTCATATGCAGAACCATCTTCGTTCTTATATTCACCAGTAGTATCTACTACCTTATCAAAAGATGATACATGTACATTCTTAGCACCTGCAGCAAGTAATCTCTTCACTGTAGGTTCTGTACATAATGTGTAATCAACAGTTGTATCTGTCTTAGCATATGTAAACCAGATAGGTAAATCCTTGATTGCATCAATTTCTGCATCAGTAATATACTGATCCTGATATGCTTCACAGATTGGGAATGCAGCCGCAAAGTAATCTGGATGCTTTAAGATCATTTCCATAGTCATGTAACCACCATTAGAGCAGCCACCAATATAGATCTTACTTGTATCAACATCAGGATTATTCTTTACATAAGTATCAATTAAATCAAATAAACCTTTAGCGTAGATAGAACCCTTTTCACCGTTCTGGTATTCACCATTACCGCCATCCATCCACATAGTTGGACACTGAGGGGCAATAACATACGCATCATTCATATCTTTCTGGAACTGATCTCCAGCCATAGCTGTTACTTCATTTGCGAGTAAGTCAATAGAAGTATCTGTTCCACCTTCACCAGCACCATGTAACCAGATAACTAAAGCGTTCTTCTTGTCATCTTTCTTAGGTGTATATTCAGCATAAGAATAGTTAATACCATCTACAGCTTTATAAGATTTCTGAGTCCATTTATCTAACTGTGGACATAACTTACCTTCTTTTTCTACATCAATATCTGCAACAACATCTAAGTCATTGATTGTTTCTTCACCAGCAGTTAAAGTAGCACCACTAGCAAGTGATACATGTAACTTATAAGGATTACACCAGCTATTGCGTCCTGCAGATGGACGATAAATAAATGGTGAACCATCATTTGGAGATACATACATTTCAATAGTAATATATTCAGATGCAGTATTTACTTTATTACCTTTATCATCTGAAGTATAAGCAGCAGTGACTTTTCTATCACTTGAAACAAGACCTTCTTCACCAGTTGCCCAGCTAAGAATACCGTTCTTTTCTTCTACAACCTTTAAGTTAGAAGCATCTACAGAATCAACAGCCTTATCAAGTTTTACAATAGTCTTTCTAACTGCAGGTCCCCAGTCTTCACCAGTTACAAATGCTTTCTGAGTTCCTTTTGCAGTGACTGTTTCAGCCTTAGTCTGTTTAGCCATCCATTTCCATAAGTTGACACCATTTTCATCATAGCATTCGTTATTATCGAAATATGTCCAAGACCAATGTCCATCATACTGATGTGGATTACCATTTTCATCATTGAAACGTCCTGTTGTATCATGAACATCTTCAAATGCTGAAACATGAACTTCCTTATTACCTGCTGCTCTTAATCTCTGAGCTAATGCAGCAGTTGTATTTTCATAGTTTACTGTAGAGTCATTCTTTGCATGAATAAACCAGATTGGAAGATTCTTTAGAGTGTTAATTGTTTCATCAGACACATCTTTACTATTCTTTGCAGCACAGATTGGGTAAGCAGCTGCAAATGCAGTTGGATAATCAATAATCATATCCATAGTGAACTTACCACCAGCACTACATCCACCAATAATAACTCTATCAGGATCAATATCAGGATTAGCCTTTAATGTTTCCTGGATTAAGTTATATACAGTAGAAGTCTTAGTAGCAAATGATCTCTGTGGTACTAATACATAGGCACCATCCATAGTCTTCTGGAATTCAGTACCACCTAATGCAGTCACCTTATTGCATAATAAGTCAACCTGTACATCAGTACCTGTTTCACCAATACCATGGTTCCATACAACTAAAGCATTCTTATGATTATCTTTCTTTGGAGTATAAAGTGAATAAGACACTGTATCTCCATTATCAGTATACTTTAGAGAACTGTATTTATTATCCTTGAAAGAGAATCCATCTAACTGTGGACAGATCTTTCCATCACCTGCAATATCAATTGTAGGATCAACTGTAACTTTAGTAATAGTATCAGTTGCAGTCTTAATATCTTCCCCTTCTACAATTGATACATTTAACTTATAAGGATTAGCCCAGTTATTACGCCAAGCACTACCATCCCATACAAAAGGACTTCCTTCACTTGGTGAAATAGCCATTTCTACAGTTACGATATTAGAGTCTGTAGTCACTTTATCTCCATTCGCATTAGAAGTATAAGCATCTACAATAGTACGTGTAGAAACTGTTTCACCTACAGTCTGTTCTACTGTAAAGTCCCCCTTAGAAACAGAATCTGCTTTGATTGTCTTGTCTAAAGTCATAATTGACTTAGTTACACCACTTCCCCAGTCATCACCAACTAGGTAAGCTTTTTGTGTACCTGTTGCTTCATTCGTTCCTGCTGCGAAAACGGGTAAGTTTGTCATGGACATGACCATCATGGCACTTACCAAGCAACTCATTGCTTTCTTACCATTATTCATCGTTTTATTCCTCCTATAAAAATAATTATATTAAATGTAAACGCTTTACTTGGGTTAAAAACTGATATAATTAGGTCACTTTTCACATATTTTCACACAAAAAAATACAGGAATAAACCTGTATTTACTTACAATCATGTCTAAATTGTTTAGGGGTACAATGATACAAGTCTTTGAATACCTTATTCATTGACTTTACATTAGGAAATCCACACATAATCGCAATATCGATAAGTGGTAGATCAGAAGCAAGAAGTGCTTGTTTTACTTCTTTTGCACGTGTCTGAGATATATAGGCTTTTATTGTCATACCTAGATTCTCTTTAAAAAGTTTAGACAAATGTCCTTCTGATAAGTGGAATACTTCTGAAAGTTGTTCTATGGTTAGGTCCTCTTGATAGTTATCATCAATATAATTAATAATAGAAGTAATACGATGTTTATTCTTTTCACTCTTTAATTCTACTTTGTCTTTCTTTTCTATAGAGAGATGTTCTACTAATAAATAGATTAAATGATATAAAGCAGAATATATGAGTAAGTCTTTGTGGTTACTTTCTGTTTCATAGTATTCATTTATTAGAAAGAGTTGCTTTTTAATCAACATACCTACTTTTTCATCTGGCTGTTTAAAGTATATGTGGTCTATTTCTGGATAAAGTTCTTTCAAGAAGCGATAGTTAATCTGTAAGGCTAGCCCTATATAGGGTTTAGGCCTTCCTTGTTCAAAGGCGTGGATACTTCTAGAGTTTATTATGAGAGGCATCATGTTTTTTTGATAGAGTTTATAGTATCTCCCATCTACCCATGCAAAATCTTCACTACATATAGGTAATACGATTTCAAGGCTATTATGCCAGTGTTTATGTACAGGTTCACTTATATCACCTTCAAATCGTATGAGTCTTATAGGTAAGTTATAGTCATCGTTTACTTTTTCGTATTTGATCATTACTGTATCCTCCCCATGTAAGTGCTAACATTAATTAATATAACATAAATTTATGATTTAGTGTAAGAATGTGTAGTTTTAGAAATAGAAAAAGGAACATCCTGCCAGAGGGTGTTCCTTTATTGGGTTATTTCTTCTATGAGTAGTTTCATTCTGTGTTCAAAGTCTTCTTTGATCTCACATTCCCACACTGTAATGACATTGTAGTCCATTTGTTGTAATAAGTTATAGTTTTTAATGTCATTATCTACATTCCTATTAATCTTCTTCATCCAATACTCTTTATTGGATTTAGGAATAACAGCTAATTTACAGTTATAGTGATGATGCCAGAAACAGCCATTGATAAATATAACTGTTTTATATTTAGGTATGACTATGTCTGGTGTACCAGGTAAATCTTTAACATTCTTGCGATAACGAAATCCATGAGCCCAAAGGTATTTTCTTACTTTTACTTCGATAGAAGTGTCTTTACCTTTAATAGCACTCATGTTTTTATGACGTTGTTCTTTTGTAAGATTATCTGGCATAGTATCATCTCTTTCAAAATTAATTATCTATTTCATTTTGTTCTCTATAAGTCTTTATGTTTTCTTCTATAACTTTACAAAACTGATTTATGATTTCATAATCAGGATTCTTATAGTTATTCAACAAATAATTAAAATCAATTCCAAAAGCATAAATATTATCATAATCTTGAAAATCTTCATTATTACGCCAATCAACATAAGCATAACCAAAATAAACAAGATTAGAATCATTGTATTTTACTGCATCAGGATCATTTATAAAACTCTTCAGACACTTATTGTAAGGAAGAATAAATGCATTTCTAATGTTCCTATCCATAAGATTATTAGATACAAAATCTCCATATGTAATCTGCTTCTGCAAAGACTGTGTCTCTGGAAGTTTACTACGATCATGTGTTGCACCATACTGATACATTTTCGCATCAAGTATATATGTTTTATCATTTCTTTTTAAGATTGTATCTGGTCTAAGTCTTGAAGCAAGAAATCTACTTTGTCCATTAAGCTGCCAATACCCATTAGGGTCATACTTTTTCTTTTCATCTCCAGCAATACCATCAAATAACATATCCACCATTGTTTCAAATACATAATAGTAGTTTGTTATTCCATAGGAGTAATGAGAAGAAAGCATGTTATCTCCTTCAGTGGTTTTAAGAATATTAAGCATATGGTTAAAACGTATTCTTTTGATATCATCAAATGTTTCATTCAATTCTTTTCTAACTCTCATAATCATCTCTTTGATAGAAACAATCTGATCAATCTGTATATGAAAGTTATAATTAAATAACCATCCGATTTTATCAATGCTTTGTCTTAAGCACAGCTTATAGATATGTGTAATCATATCATTGGCTGGTGTCATTTTAGATGTGATCAACTGATCATAAATAATATTACCATCAGAATAGATAGGAACCTGCTGTAAGGTTCTCTTCCATTCTATTTTACCACTATTAGAGCGAGATATTTTCTTTTCACGGTTATAATAAAGACCATTTTCTAAATAATCATTTATTAGCCATAGATAAGAATCTATTGGCCATACATTATCTGTGTTATTTGAGCCTTTATTGATATTCTCCGTATTTTTTGTTTTAGCAATTTCTATTGATTTTAAGAATAGTCTGATATCTTTCTTCCAGTCTTCATTTTCTCGAAAGACCCTAGGAACAAATACTTTGACTATCCCTTCATCAATTTTAATACCTACAAAGCTATTAGACTTATCTACTGGTACAATCTTTACATCCTTATTCATTAGGCTCTTCCAAAGATTCTTCTACATCATCAGCTTGTGGTTCTTCTATTACAGAAACATCTACTAATGCTTTTTCAACAGAATCTTTAAAAATACCTTCGAATAAATCATTACCTGTTTGATCATAAACTCTCATCTTTTCATAAAGCATATCATAGGAAATAATGTTCTTATCAAAGAGAATAGAATGGTCAAACTTAGTTACATCGTTATATAAATAATCTAAAACATTACTTACAAATGCGATTAAATCATCTTTAGTTCCTGTGTTTTCTACTTTAGATAACATATTTTCATGAATAAAATATGGACCCATCTGCTTATCTTCAGAAATAGCCACATCACCATTCTGACTTTCCTGTAACATTTTGTTGTTTATAGTAGTAGCAAACTGTTCCCATGTAATACTAGAACATGGAATATACATCTTCTTGATGTCACCTACTTTAGACCATTCAGTAACAACCTTTTCTCTATCCCATCTTCTCTTGAAGGCAGTATCTAGAGGGAATACATTCTGGTCACTTGTATTCATAGTAGCAAGAATAGTAAGATTATGAGGAATGATAATTCTACCCTTAGTAAAATTAATTTTGTTAACTCCTCCACTCTTTTCAATATCCTTATTTTTCTTATCAAAATAACCTTCAATAAATGCATTAGAAATAGGATATTCACTATCACCTGTGAGTCTTCCGTCTGGATTATCTTTTTTCAATCTATCAAGTAATTGGAATGTATCGCCAAATATAGCTGCAGCATTACCACGGTTGATTTCTTCAATGACTAAATAAACCATTTCATCTGTTGATAACGCTCTTTCTAATGCTTTAGTGAATGGACCTGGAATAGGTTCATATGTTACTTTTTCATCTTCTACGTGTGGATAGATCTGTCCAATGAAGTCACTGTTTGAGTAGTCTAAATAGAAAGTAGTTCTAAAGACATTATCTTTTTTGTTTACATCTTTTAAGACTTTATTTTCAACATGGTAACTTTTACCACAGCCTGGGATACCGTAGAAGATTTTGTTGTAGCCCACACTAGTTTTTGAAGCATCTTTATCACTTAAATCATCGTTTTCGTTAATCTCATCAAATTCATCTTCATTATCATCATAATAAATTCTGTTGTCATCATATGATCTATTATCAAAATAACGCAAATAATCGTACACTTTTTCTTTTTTAACAACCGCAAACCAAAAACCTTTATCAGTACAGAATCTTTCAAAATCTTTTGTCGGAATAAACTTACTAGGTATATTAGCCTGTGTGCCTGTTCCTGATGCTTGGTCTTTTTTTCTATATGAAACATCTGATATTCTTTTATCTGTATTTTCTAGACTAAATATATAATCTCTATATCTTTCCTGTTCAGAGTTAACACACAGAAAAAAGAATTTTAAATTATGTTCTATAGAATATTGCCAAGCTTTTTTTCTTTCTTTTACTCCACTATCTCTTGTATCTATCCAATTTTGTTTATTATTTTGTTTACATCCAATAGGAGACACAAAAATAACACAGTCTTCTATTCCGTTAGACATAACAAATCCTCTATTATTTGTATCTTCTATAAAATACACTCCTTCTTTTTGAACATCTAAATATTCAAAAATAGCATCTAATGCATTTCTATAATTATATGCCATACTATGCCTCCTGCTTTACTTCATTCAAATATGATTGAACCGATTCTCCTATAGCTTTACCAAGTAGTGGTGGTACCGCATTTCCTACTTGCACATATGTCTCCTGCTGATTTCCAACAAAAACAAAATCATCAGGGAAAGACTGGATTCTAGCAGCCTCTCTTACTGATAGTGTTCTGCATTCAGTAGGATGTATATACATATAACCATCCATCCCAATATGCGCAATAACAGTCCAGCATGGTTTATCCCCAACAATACGCTTAAGTCTATCTCTAAAGATATCCTCTCTAAATGGTAGAATTTGCCTTACTTCTTTTGGAAGGTCCATATAAATATCTCCCTGTTTCATGTGATTAAAGACTTTTTTTGCTCTATCATTAGACATTCTACATATATTATTCTGTACTGTATTACTTGTTTGATATCTTCTCATATATTGCTGATATTCATTTAAAGATTCATTCTTTGAATATGGACATTCAGATATTCTCCAATTATCCGTAATATTAGGTAAGTCAGAAATAGCATCATTCACAGTTACTACCTTTTTTAATTTATGTTCAAGTTCTTTATCTTCTTGATCATAATAACAAACCTGTTCCGGATACTTGAATTTAGCAATAGTTTTTTTATGAGCCACTAACATCATACGTCTTCTGGTTTGTGGCACCCCATAATAGACAGCATTTAAAACCTGAACAGGCTTTACAACCTCATAGATTCCAGGAGAATCTTCTGTTGCACCGATGTTTTCAATTATTTCTACAGCTTTATTGAAAATTTCGCCCTTATATTTAGTAATAAAATTAGGCACGTTTTCAATGATGAAGATATCCGGTCGAAAAAATTCAACGTATTTCAAATAATCCATAAACAATTCATTTCGTGGATCTTCACGTGTAGGCTTGCCACTAACAGATTTGATTTTAGCATCTCCTATTGTAGAAAATGTAGGACATGGTGGTCCACCGATAATAACATCCACATGATTTGTGCCAATAATATCAGCAAATTTTTCTGGAGGAATATCCCTTATGTCTCCTGCAATTGTATGTGAATGTTTATGATTTAGCTGATGAGTTTTCGCTATTACTTCACTTAATTCAATTCCACCAATACATTTAAAACCTGCATCTTCCATTCCTCTTGAAAAGCCACCTGCTCCGCAGAACAAATCTATAAATGTGTACTCCATTTAATCTCTCCTTCCTGTCATTTCATTTAGTGCATATTTTATTGAATGTGCACATGCTTTTGCCATAAGAGGCGGAACTGCATTTCCAACCTGCTTAAATTGCGATGTTCTGGCACCCTCAAAAAAGAAATCATCAGGGAATGATTGGATTCGAGCTGCTTCTCTTACTGTAAAAGTTCTTGCTTGAGTATGATCAGGATGAATAAACAAATTTCCATCTTTATATAAATGCGCAACAACAGTTTTACCTGGTAAGTCAAAAACTTGAACAGTGTATCTATTCCCAAAATGTTTAGGATTATGATGAACTAAATCCGGTCTAACCTCTTGTAAATCCCTTAATTTCCATCCACCATGCTCACTTAATATTTTATATCTTTCTCTATCTTTTTCGTTATGATTTCTAGCAAAATGATTGTATAATTTATCAAAATTCTTATTACGTATAATTTTTTTTGAATACCCATAATCTGCAGGAAACAGTATTTAGGATTTTTGTTTGTTCTTTCTATTGTCTGTTTAAAAGGATTCCATTAAAAATGTATTTATGGCATACCTGTGGTTTGTGGGTATT
>Ga0129313_1001199_pt1 | contig 17332 bp, 16 predicted proteins | sample O1105metagenome_FD_94436 | JGI IMG/M metagenome (GOLD analysis project Ga0129313, IMG submission 94436) | Orangutan group fecal microbial communities from fecal samples from Wisconsin, USA - O1105 metagenome | ecosystem: Host-associated > Mammals > Digestive system > Large intestine > Fecal... | reverse complement strand
CGGCGAACGTCCCGAAAACACCATGTCTGGTTCCTCAAGCCTATCGGTGGAGACACTGCTACGTTACCTCAAGGCGAGCCACGACTACTACATTGGCTTCCAACTGCCGTTCATCCGCAAGGAGTTGTTCGACGCCATAGACAACGAGAGCAGACTCGGCAAGCTCATCATGAAGCTCTACGACGAGTATGCACGTGCCATTGTGACACACATGAAGTACGAAGAGAAGAACGTGTTCCCCTACGTAGAAGCACTGATAAACGGCAATGCCGACCTCAAATACGACATAGACACATACTCCAAACACCACAGCCAGGAGAGCGACAAGCTCCACGAGTTGAAAAGCATCATCATAAAGTACTTACCATCTGACGGACTGCACAACAACAAGCTATCCGCCACACTCTATGACATCTACAACAACGAAGACTGGCTGCGCCTTCATGCCGAGGTAGAAGACCACATCTTCATACCAGCCATACGTGCCCTCGAAGAGAAATACAGACAGGGAGGCGTCGGCATGAGGATATCGGGCATGCTGCAAAAGTCTGTCGAGGGCACAGAACAGCTCGGCGAACGCGAGAAAGAAGTGATTGTGGCACTCGTGCAGGGCATGTCCAACAAACAGATTGCCGACCATCTCTGCATCTCCACCAACACCGTCATCACCCACCGCCGCAACATTGCGCGCAAACTACAGATACACAGTGCGGCTGGCCTTACGATATATGCCATTGTCAACAACCTGGTAGATATCTCCAGCGTGAAACTCTAAAACGAAGCAAGATGATAATGCCCAACCAGATGAAAATAGCTATCGTCGACGCCAACATATTAGCCACCATCGGTCTGAAACAGATACTGCACACGGTGATGCCAATGGCACAGATAGACACATTCGGCACCTTTGCAGAACTGAAGGCACAGACTCCAGAAAGCTATGCACACTTCTTCACAGCCACACCCATCGTGCTGCAACACATGGACTTCTTCAGTGCGCTCAGACACAAAACCATTGTGCTCAGCACTTCAGCCTCCACATCGTCACAACTGACAAGTTTCCACTGCCTATGCATCAACCAGTCGGAAGAGAAGTTTGTCAAAGACCTCCTGACACTCGAGCAGAACGCACACGCCCATGGTCGCAACCTCCCACCCCACAGCCTGCCCAAGACCGACGAGCCGCTACTTAGCCAGCGCGAAGTGGAAGTGCTCTCACACATAGCCTACGGCAAGACTAACAAAGAGATAGCCGAAGAGCTTTGTATAAGCATCGCCACCGTTGTGTCACACCGCAAGAACATAATGGACAAACTCAACATACGCAACCTCTCTTCGCTCACTATCTACGCAGTGATGCACGGCTATGTTGACGTCAGTAAGATATAACAACGTCTTACAAACCATACCAACTTCTTTTGAACCCATCTTGCCCACAAAGCGGCAAGACACAAAAAAAGCAATGTGACGGTTTTACCTGACACATTGCTATATTTTTATCGTTTTTGCTTACGCCAATTCTTAACGACTGTTAAAAATTCTATGATGTTCTCACTACGCCCATTTGACGTCCTCATTAGGCCGTAGTGACGTCGCCACTACGCCCCTTTGACAACGCGAAAGGGGTGCTTTCATTTTGTCAATCGGCAGCCATCGCAAAACAGCTACCACACACTGGCAAGCCCAAGCGCTCCCAAACGTCACGACAATGGGCTACACAACCGTATCGCACACAGCCTTAATTCTTGAAGCTGTGGACGGGGGCAGGGATGCGTCCAACGCGGTTGACGAAGGCGTCACACGCAAACGTGTTGACAGGCATGATGGGTGCATAACCCAGCAGTCCGCCGAAGTCTACAATGTCGCCCACTTTCTTGCCAGCAGCAGGTATGACACGCACCGCCGTCGTCTTCTGGTTAATCATGCCAATGGCTGCCTCGTCGGCAATCATGCCCGATATTGTAGTGGCAGGAGTGTCGCCAGGGATGGCTATCATGTCAAGACCTACGGAGCAGACACAGGTCATAGCTTCGAGCTTCTCTATGGTAAGGGCGCCAGCCTGCACAGCGTCTATCATGCCCTGGTCTTCGCTCACGGGGATGAACGCGCCGCTCAAGCCGCCGACATAAGACGACGCCATGATGCCACCCTTCTTCACCTGGTCGTTAAGCAGCGCCAAAGCGGCTGTGGTGCCGGGGGCGCCGGGGTGCTCAAGACCAATCTCTCTCAGGATGTCTGCCACGCTGTCGCCGACAGCGGGAGTCGGAGCGAGCGACAGGTCGATGATGCCGAACGGAATGCCGAGACGTGCCGATGCTTCTTTTGCCACCAGCTGACCGACACGTGTAATCTTGAACGCCGTGCGCTTAATGGTCTCACAGAGCACCTCAAAGCTTTCGCCACGCACACTTTCAAGCGCATGTTTCACCACGCCAGGACCACTTACACCGACACTTATGACAGCGTCGGCCTCAGACACACCGTGGAACGCGCCCGCCATGAAGGGGTTGTCGTCAGGAGCATTGCACAGCACCACGAGCTTGGCACATCCCAACGACATGCGGTCGGCGGTCATTTCTGCCGTCTCTTTCACTATCTCTCCCATCAGCTTTACGGCGTCCATGTTGATGCCGGTCTTTGTAGAGCCGACGTTTACCGAGCTACATATAAACTCGGTCTCAGCCAAAGCCTTAGGAATGGAACGTATAAGTAGCTCGTCGCTACGGCTCATGCCTTTTGACACCACTGCCGAGTAGCCTCCGAGGAAGTTTACACCAAGCTCTTTGGCGACACGGTCCAGCGTCTTGGCTATGGTGACATAGTCGTCGGGAGTCTTGCAGGCAGCACCGCCCACAAGCGAGATTGGAGTGATGGCGATGCGCTTGTTGACGATAGGAATGCCGTATTCGCGCGATATTTCTTCACCTGTCTGCACCAGATTCTTTGCCAGACCCGTTATCTTGTCATAGATTTTCTTGCACACAACGTCCAAGTCGCTGTCTGCACAGTCCAACAAGTTGATGCCCATCGTGATGGTGCGCACATCCAAGTTTTCGTGCTCAATCATCTTGTTGGTCTCGAGAACCTCAAAAATATTAATCATAGATTTTGTCGTGGAATATAAGTTCAACTATTGGGGAAAGGAGTATTGCGTGAGACAAGGCCACTTAGATGCGGTGCATCATGTCAAATATGTCCTCACGCTGACACTTCACCTGCACGCCTACGCCCTTGCCGAGGTCGCCAAGTTCCTGTGTCACAACCGTAAACTCTTTCTCCATCTTTGTCATATCGACAATCATCATCATGTTGAAATATTCCTGAACAATGGTTTGCGAGATGTCAAGAATGTTGATTTTGTTATCGGCTAAATAGCCACAAACTTTGGCAATGATTCCAACGGTGTCTTTGCCAACTACTGTTATAATTGCTTTATCCATATACCTATTATGTTTATCCCGGTTGTTTGTTATTGAGACCGCAAAAGTAGCGGTTTATTTACAAACAACAAAAAAATCGGGACAAAATCTTTACACAATGTACATTAACGGCGAAAAATTCCACCTTTTTCACACATTATGCAGCGTTTACATTTATTTATTGTAACTTTGTTATAAATAAAAACCCTACATTATGGAAACATTCAATGACATAGTAGCAGGCGGCAGACCTGTTTTGGTAGACTTTTATGCCACATGGTGTCAGCCATGCAAGATGATGCACCCCGTTTTGGAACAGGTAAAGCAGGAGTTCGGCGACCGACTGAGAATCATAAAGCTGGACATTGACAAGAACGAAGCCATCGCAACGAAGTACGGAATACAGGCTGTGCCAACGCTGATGCTCTTCAACAATGGCGACATAGCGTGGCGAAACAGCGGCGCAATGATGAAACATGAACTCGCACGAATCATATCTGAGCATATCGGGTAAATGGACATAAAAGGAGTAATAAGCCGTGCCGGCAATCTTCCTGCATCGGAGATTGTCGACGCGGTGAACGCGCAACTTGCGGAACACGACACTGTGGTAATCACGGCACCGCCCGGCGCTGGTAAGTCGACGTTGCTGCCTATCACCATAATGCACGGAATGTCTGGCATGGGGAAGATTCTCATGCTTGAACCGCGCCGTATCGCAGCACGACAGATTGCGGAACGCATGGCAGACATACTGGAAGAGAAGGTCGGCGGTACCGTGGGCTACCGCATACGCTTTGAAAACTGTGTCTCGCAGCACACACGCATAGAGGTCATCACGGAGGGCATACTCACACGCATGGCTATCGACGATCCTACACTCGACGGTGTGGACGCGGTGATATTTGACGAGTTTCACGAAAGAAGCATAAACTCTGATCTCGCCTTTGCGCTTGTACGTAAGATTCAAAGCATCGTACGCCCAGACCTGAAAGTCGTGATTATGTCGGCAACCATCGACACAGCGGCTATCTGTCATGTCACCAATGCGCCGCTAATAGAGAGCAAGGGCAAAATGTTTCCCGTTGAAGTGACGCACTCCGAGGAGGATATTTCCTCATACGACACCCCACAGGCTGTCGCTGCAGCCGTAGCGAGCGCACACAACAGCACCGAAGGCGACATTCTCGCGTTTCTTCCAGGACAAGGAGAGATTATGCGCTGCATGGAAATACTTGGCGACGCGCTTGCGCCGACTGCCATCTATCCGCTCTACGGCAATATGGCAACAAATCTGCAACGTGCTGCCATTGCCCCGTCAATGGACGGCGAGCGCAAGATAGTGCTTGCCACGCCAATAGCCGAGACGTCTATCACAATTGAAGGGGTAAGGACTGTCATCGACTCAGGACTGTGCCGAGCAAACCGATATGACCCGAACACAGGACTAAGTCGGCTTGAGACGACTCGCATTAGCAAAGACATGGCTACGCAACGCACGGGACGAGCAGGACGTGTGGCGCCCGGTAAGTGTTTCAGACTGTGGACTGCGGTGTCAGAACACAGCATGGAGGAACAGCGGACGCCGGAGATTGTGAGCATGGATCTTACCAAGACTGTGCTCGACATAGCGGCTTTTGGTGAGAAAGACATCCTCGCTCTGCCGTGGCTCACTCCCCCACCGACAAGCAATGCGGTGAAGGCGAAGGTGCTGTTGCAAGCACTTGGTGCCTTAGACGACGACGGTAACATAACCGAGTTGGGACGAAAGATGGCGTCAATGCCTTGTCACCCACGCATCGCAAAGATGATAATCAATGCTGGCAGCGACGCACAGAGAAGTCTGGCATGCGACATTGCAGCCATACTTGAAGAGCGAGACCCTCTTGCCGACAGCGCCGACAAAGACCTGGCGCTACGTGTCTCTACCCTACGTTCGTGCAGGAGCCGACACCAACTTGGCAGATGGAAAAGGATTGCACAGATAGCTAAGGACTACTGTACGACGGCGCATGTCAAGGAAGACGACAGCGATGTGACACCACACGACGTGGGAAAACTCGTCGCTGCTGCCTATCCCGAACGCATAGCCAAAGCTTTAGATAGCGCAGGGGGCTTCCGTCTGGCTAACGGCGACGAGGTGAGGATTGAACAAAGCGACATGCTCTCTTCATATAAATGGATTGCCATCGCCTCCATGCACTCCGGACAGAACAAAGGCGGACAGGTGTTTCTCGCGGCACCGACAGACCCTGAAGACCTCGACAGCGACACTATATGTGAGCGCGACAACATAGTGTGGGACAACAAGGCTGGCTGTGTGGTCATGCAACGTGAGCAGCGCATCGGCAAACTTGTGGTGAGCGCGAAACCTTTGAACAACGCCGACGGCGACATGGTGAAAGCCATTGTCTGTGAAGCGGTGCGCAAATACGGTCTGAGCATGCTTGCGTGGAGCGACGAAAAGGTCATTAGCCTACAGAAACGGGTGGCAACGGTGGCACAATGGCATCCAGAACTGGACATCCCAGACCTCTCTGCCGACCATCTAATGCAGATGGCAGACGAATGGCTTTACCCTTATCTTGAGCGCGACGGACATGTCATGAAGACCGCTACAGAGCTTAAAAAGATTGACCTGCAGGAGGTGTTGTGGGCGATAGTGCCGTATGACGTACAACAACAAATAGATTTGCTGGCACCGACGCACATTCAGGTGCCGACAGGCAGTCGCATACGCATTGACTATAGGATCGAAAGCGACGCTCCTGTGCTCAGCGTGCGGTTACAAGAGTGCTTCGGCATGAGGCAGACGCCATGTGTCGACAACGGACGCCAGCCTCTGCTTATGGAGCTATTGTCGCCAGGGTTCAAGCCCGTGCAGCTGACCAAAGACATCGTGAGCTTCTGGAACGGCGCCTATTTTGAGGTACGTAAGGAGCTGCGCAGACGTTATCCGAAGCATTATTGGCCGGAAAATCCACTGGAGTCGGAGGCTGTAAGAGGCACGAAAAGGACGAAGAAATGACGGCTTTGACCACGTCTCGCATGCTGCGCGCACTTTGTAGAAAACATTATTATCGGCATTTGGGGATTTAAAACTTTTCTCTCCGCCATGCACATAGATATTATTGGCCACTTGTCGCAGACATGCGAAACTCCAGTCAATTATGCATTTGCAGCCGCTATCGCTGCCAAAAAAATGCAAAAATGTTGTGTGGGAGAAAAATAATAATTATCTTTGCATTATTCATATAATTAGAGTGAGGCTTAATGAGACAATTAAAAATCATCAAATCGTTTACGAATCGCGAAAGCGATTCACTTGATAAGTACCTGCAAGACATAGGCCACGAAGAATTGCTTACACTCGATGAAGAAGTGGAACTTGCACAACGCATCAGAGAGGGAGACTCCAAAGCACTTGAAAAGCTGACAAGAGCCAACCTCAGATTTGTCGTCTCTGTAGCCAAGCAATACCAGAACCAGGGACTCAGCCTGCCCGACCTCATAAACGAAGGAAACATTGGACTGATAAAAGCAGCACGTAAGTTTGACGAGACACGTGGCTTTAAGTTCATCTCCTACGCTGTGTGGTGGATTAGACAAAGCATTCTGCAAGCCATTGCAGAACAGGGACGCCCCGTGCGTCTGCCGTTGAATCAGGTGAGTTCGGTAAACAAGATAAACAAAGCGCTCAACAAATTTGAGCAGGAAAACGAGCGTAGACCAAGCGTCGAAGAGATAGCGTCGTCTACAGATCTGCCTCAAGAGAAGATAGAAGAGGCTATAAAAGCCAACACTAAGCAGGTATCGATGGACGCGCCGTTCAAAGACGGCGAAGAAAGCAGCCTCGCTGACGTGCTGTATAGCGAAGACAGCCCGTCAACAGACGCCGAGTTGCTGAAGCAATCGCTACGCGAAGAGATGGCGATGGCGCTCAGTGTGCTCAACGAAAGGGAGCGCAACGTCATCACTGCGTTCTACGGAATAGGGCAAGCGGAGATGACTATGGACGAAATCGGTAAGAAATTCGGACTCACTCGCGAACGTGTGAGACAGATTCGCGAACGTGCTCTGCGTCGCTTACGCCAGCAGACACAAAACAAAATGCTCAAGACGTACTTGGGAAAGTAAGAAAACAACATTAGCAAATATACACAATCATGCTTTTAAAAAAATATTTATTTGCAGCCTTAGCCTGCCTGATGATGGCAAGCAACGCTAACGCTGCGGAGAAGACAAAGAAAGTTTATGTCTACGGTACAGCCATTTCGTTCAACGACTCTACCGTCTACATCACAGACATACAGACTCTTGACTCTGCCGTTATAACTAAAAAGTCGAAATTTCTCTATGGACGCGACAGCTATTCATACCAGTTTCGTGACTATCTGAAGGCAAATGAGACAAGCACACCGACATGTGCTACGACATTCGCCACAAAGCAGAAAGACATCGAAAAAAAATACATCGCAACAAAGAAACGCTACGGTAACGGCAAGTTCATACTGAAACACATCACTCCCAATCAGTTCCAGTTCAGCACAATAGAGATGGATAATGACGAGGAAGTGACTCTCAGCAAGCAAGAGCGCAAAGCCTTGAAGAAGAAAGAGAAGGCAGAACGCAAAAAAGAGAAGGCAGAACGCAAGTAAGAGAAGACTGAAACGCAAATAAGAGAAAGCTGAAACGCAAGTAAGAGAAAAAAGCAATAAGCCCCTCATAAAGCTTGCATGAGTCCACGACCACCATGTCGTAAAGAACACGAAACGTTGCAAAAATCAACACAAAACGTTGCCAAAGCCAACACAAAACGTTGTCAAAATCAACACGAAACGTTGCAAAAGCCAACACATTAAATATTATGCACAACGAGAAATCATACATATATTGTATTGCAGATTTCCGCATAAACATATCGTTCAGCAAAGATGGGATCAACGACAAGAACTTGATTCCATCTTTTGACGTTTTTAGGCGAACCGAAACAGATAGTCCTTCGGAAGAGACTCTGTTTTCGTTGTATGTCGACGACAGCATCGCCCCATTTCCGAAAGACCAAAGAGAGCGCATAAGGACGTTTGACACTGGAAACGGCGACACCACTGTGGACAAGCTAAAAGACGGTGGTTACCAATACATAATAAAGAATATACACGGCAAAGGGTGCTGTCTGCTGCAAACAGACAAGGAGTTTAGACACTGCAGATGTGCACTTAACGGCAGCTACAACATGCGAAGCTTCGGTCTGAACAACGCTTTGATGCTCATATTCGCGTTTAACAGTTGCAGAAAACAGACCCTACTTATCCACGCCTCGCTTGTAAGGCACAAGGGAAAAGGCTACGCTTTCATTGCAAAGAGCGGGACAGGCAAGAGCACTCAGGTAAGCATGTGGCTGAGACACATACCTGAATGTGACCTCATGAACGACGACAACCCCATCGTCAGGATAATAGACGGCACACCTTATATATATGGTAGCCCGTGGAGTGGTAAGACTCCGTGCTACCGCGACGTAAAAGCGCCTCTCGGAGCCATCACCCGAATAGACCGCGCGAAGACCAATTCCATTGACCAACTGTCCCCCATAGAGGCGTTTGCGTCTGTCCTTCCGTCTTGCTCCTCAATGAAATGGGACGAAGAAATCTTCAACCACGTCTGCAATACGGTAACGAAAATCATAGAGACCACGGGCATATACACCCTACACTGTCTGCCCGACAAAGAATCAGCAGAGATATGTGCAGCCAAAATAGTAAAATAAGGGAAATACAATTTCTCAACTCCGAGTTTCTGCCAGAGATATCAAAGATTCTCGACGAGGGCCATACGGTCACGCTAAAACTAAGAGGTAGAAGCATGCGTCCATTCTTGGAAGACGGACGCGACAAGGCGCTCATAAAGAAAGCAGACGACATACATGTCGGCGACGCTGTGTTGGCAGAGACATTCAAAGGAGTGTTCGTCCTGCACAGGATAATCAGTATTGACGGCGACAACGTCACCTTGCGCGGCGACGGCAACCTCAACACCGAACGTTGCACCCGAAAAGACGTGAAAGGCACGGTCGTCGGCTTCTACAGAAAAGGCCGCCCGACCCTCGACAGTACCGACTCCATGAAATGGAAGGTGTACTCCTACCTGTGGACACGCCTCTACCCCATCCGTCGCTACCTGCTTGCCTTCCATCGGATAATATGGTTAAGGATATTCCCGCCAAAGAGTTAGTCTACGCAGAAGCACTAAATCAAACAGAAAACACAAAGAAATACAACGATATGAAAACAAAAAATGGATTCAAACTCAGAGACATCTGTGGAGAGAAAATCGTCATTGCAGAAGGCAAAGAGAACATAGACTTCAGCAACATCATAAGCATGAACGAAAGCTCCGCTTTCCTGTGGGAAAAACTTTGCGGCAAAGAGTTCACGGAAGAAGACATGGTAAAGCTTCTGACCGAAGAGTATGATGTAGACCAAAAGACAGCAATCAACGACTGTAAAGCACTGGCTTCGCAATGGAAAGAGGCTGGAATCATTGAATAAGCAACGCGAATCTCGTTAACACAAGACTCCTTTTCAAACCCATAAGGCCCCCTTTTCAAGCCACACAAGACTCCTTTTCAAGCCACACAAGGCCTCTTCTCGAACTTCACGAGAAGCTATTCTAAATAACATGAGGGACAAACCACAGCTAAAAACTTCAGCAAAGTGGTTTGTCCCTCATTTCTTTTCTTACTACAACACGACAACGTTGACAACTATTAATCAACGTCTGAAGCCGCACAACGCGCCCTACTCACGTCGCCGCCATATCTTGAGAATCTTTCTTCTGACGACCACCATATTGATAATCGACACCGCAATAAACAGTCCCAAGCCGAGCAGCAACATCGGGCAGATAGTGCCTTCTGAAAGGTCGGGCATCAACGCTGTCAGCATGTCCATATAATAGTGGCGTGAGAACGTCACAAGCACAATGACAAGCGCCAGCACACAGAGGTTAAGCAATATCGCAAGCATCTGGTAAGGACGTGCCACCCTTGACGGGCTATATCCTATAAGCAGCAGATTTTCAAGCTTATAAGAGTTTTTCTGCACAAGAAGGTAGATGCTAAGCATTAGGATGTAGAAGCTCAACAGAGAGATAACAAGTCCTACCACCACCACCACGAGCACGGTAAGTCTCAGGAAAGAAGTCATCTTCTCTACGTTCGCGTTGCTGTTTTCTGCTTCATATCCATTGCTGTCGAGGTATTTGGAGAAAGCATTGTCTGTCGGATTCTTCACCTCTACGACCAAACGAGTCGGCTCATTAGCAGCATCGGGAGCGAAACGAGCATTGCTCCACTTCATGAAAGACTCTGGCACAAGAATAGAGTTCAGTCTACTGCTAAAACCAATAACCTTTCCCTTAAACTGGTTATGAAGTCCATTGCCGTTTATGAAGATGGTGAAATCGATCATTCCGACCACACCGTCAGATATCTTCGGCAGAGAATGAGACTGCGCAAAGCCGAAGTTATACATCGTCAAGTATGAGCGCGGCAAGATAATCGGCACCACATCATCGCCCTCCGCATAGTGCCACTGCGACAAAGAGATGTCCACAAATCGGTCGGGAATACTTTCAAAGAACATCTCCGAGTTCAATATTGTCACACCGTTTATCCCCATCGTCGCCTCAGCCTTATACGAAGCCGACATAAACTGTCCGACAGAAGCGACAGAAGGCAGCCCTTCCACGTCGTCAACCTCAGACTTGCTAAACGTGTTTGAACGTCCAGAGATGGTTGTGGCAGTGCCTATCTTCTTGCTTACAATGACATAGTCTGCCTTCATGAAGCTGTCGTTCTGCGTGAAGACAGGCAGTACGTCACGATAAAACTGATAACCAAACAGCACAATGAACATGCCAAGAAGATTTGCCAGGAAGAAACCTGCAAACTGAGGTATGCTAACGTGCTGACGCAACAATTTCCAAACAAGACTCATAACTTCAATATTTTATCGTAATCAAGATTCATGTGTTTTCCGATGCTGGTCACTATGACGCCAGCCCCCTGGCGTTTTGCCTCAGACATCATGATAGACGCCATCACCTCGGCATTGGCATCGTCGAGATGGCTTATCGGTTCGTCAACCACAATAAAGTCAAACGGCTGCGCCAACGCACGAATCATAGCCACGCGCTGCTGCTGACCGAAAGACATGTGGGCTACCAACGAGTCGAGTTTGTCGGCTATACCAAGCATGGAGAACCACTCCTTGAGCTGCGCCTCGGTCTGATAAGCAGTCAAATCGTTCTTTATCTTCACGTTCTCCCACGCCGTAAGTTCCGGGAAAAGGCGCAGTTCTTGAAACAAATAACTGATGTGTCTCTGACGCAGTTCGGTCCACCCGTCTATCGAAAAAGTCGTAACGTCCTTATCGTCGAACAGCACCTTGCCGTCGTAGTCGTGTCTATAACCCACGATGTAGCTGCAAAACGTGCTCTTACCCTTTCCGCTTCCAGCCTCAACGAGATACAGGCGCCCCTTCTCAAACGTCAGATTCTGACGCCACACCTCTGACTCCATGTCGCTATTGTCTGCAAACACATGCGGCAATACCGATTGAAAATAAATATTTTCCATTATATTCTACATATTATTTAACGCCGTTCACACGGTCATTATAAATAACAGATGGTTTTAAAACAAGCCTACTCCATCACGTACAAGACGTATTTCAGATTGCCCAGCACCGACTTCACAACACTTGCCGCATCTGCCGTGCCAGCCACAGCGCCGATATTAAGCAACATGGCCATACGCTTGCCAGCCATCTCCTGTACCATAGCCGTCGGCAGCGGATTGCATGAGCGCTGCGTTCCGTCCATAGCCTCCTGGAGATTGGCGCCACAGAAGAAATAAGAAGACGGTGTCACACCGAAATAGAAGTTAGTGTTACCACCTTTATAGCAATAGGCATTGGTGCCCGCATCGTCTATTCTGCAGCCCGACGGACACGACTTCTTCCAGTAGCCGACGTCCTTCAGCCAGTCACTATTGCCGAGCTTGGCGGTCATCGACAGATTCATTTTGTCCTGTCCATAGCCAGAAACGCCAATAACCAAACCGCCATCCATGCTGCGAACAATGTTGTCCATATCTATAGCCATATTCAGTCCCGTAAGCATGGCCTGCACTCCCTTGTTCTGCTGTAGCATGGGCAGGAGGTCACGACCGTCAACATCGAGCACCAGAGTCATCGTCTGAGTTGTGTCAACAGACTTTAAGACGTCAGCACTGATAGGGCGAAGCTTGGAAAGGGAAACCTTTAACGCCTCGTCAACGGTTTTGTTTTCAGAATATGTCGTGCCGTTTATCTTCAGCACATCGCCACTGAAAGACAAGCCGGCAGCAACCATCACCTGCGAAGCATCTGCCTCTTTAGGCGCTCCAAGAGTGAACGGAGCGACCAATTTGTCGGGCAACGCATCGGCTTGAGCGACGAGCGCGATGGGCGAATCGATGGAGTCTAAACGCGAATAAAGCTTTGACGTCACGACACTCTCCTCCTCGTCCTGCTTAAAATAGTTCACGACACGACGCTCTGTCTCTGCCTTGTCGGCAGCGGTGATAGGTCCTGTCACCATCATGGCGTTGTCGTCATAAGCCACAAGCCACGTGTTGTTGAAGAAAGAGAACTTCACCTCTCCCCTCTTTGCCACCGCATCGCACTTTTTCTGAGCCACGCAGAGCTCTATCAACTTTTCAAAATCGCTGCTGCTTTTTAGTCTCGCCACCAGACCAGTGGTGCCATCTTTTGCTTCAAACAAATAGATTCGCGACTCGTGATCGATGCCCGTTTCGCCTTCGGCAGCGTCGCCCAAGACTGTCTTCAACACCGCTTTGCCGTCGAAGTGGGCTTGTTCAACCTTCTGCATATCAACAGACGCCAACGCGACACAGCGTGCCGGAATCACGTTTACATAATCGTTTTTGGAACACGAAACAAAAAGCGCTGCCGCGAAAAGAAACAGCAGTCGCGTTATATTATAAATATTGTGTGAATTTACTGACATATCCAAACTATAAAAACAGCCGTCACGCTGTGTATTATCCATGCTAACAATCACTGTCTCTTCACAAGACGGGCCGTCATGACAGCCGACAGTCCTGCGGTCTCTGTGCGCAAACGGCTCTTGCCGAGCGACACCGACTCAAAACCAGAGTCGAGTGCAAGACGCACCTCGTCAATGGAGAAATCGCCCTCCGGACCGACCAAAACGGTCACAGGTTCATCGTCGGTGAGCAGGTTCAGCTCATCGAACAGGTCTTTGCGCTCTACCTCACTGTAGCAATGGGCTATATATCGATGTCCTGTAGTGTGCTGCTTTATGAAATCGGCTAATGGGCACATGTCGTTTACCTTCGGAAGATAAGGCTTGCGGCTCTGCTTCATTGCCGAAACCACTATCTTCTCTATGCGGTCGACACGCAATGTCTTGCGCTCCGAGAACTTACAGTTCAAGAACGACAACTCATCGAAGCCTATCTCCGTAGCCTTCTCCGCCAGCCACTCCATGCGCTCCATCATCTTGGTAGGCGCTATCGCCAGATGGATGTATGAGGACCAGTCTTTCTCTTTCTGCACACACTCCTGTATTTCGTAGTTGCATCGCTTGCTTGCCAACGTCACTACAGCTCGATAAAAACATCCCTCACCATCCATGAGGAATATTTCATCGCCCTCTTTCAGACGCAATACTCTCAAAGCATGCGTTGCTTCGTCTGCCGGCAACTCGTTTGTCTTGCTGGCATTGGGGACATAAAAATATCTTGCTTCTTTCATCTTACACTTCTATTTATGCCTCGTATATTATGCATAAATTCATAGAGACGCCTTGTGGAGCATCTCTATGAATTTCAATTTGCTAAAGCTATATTTCAAATATGCTGTTATCTATCCTACTTATTATATGCGTTGTCTTCTTTCTTGTATCTGAACACAAGAGCAAACAGAACGCCGACAACCAAAGCATAGGCTGCAAAGATGTACCAGCAGGCCTGCCAGTTGCCAAGCAGATAGCCGTCTTCGTTCCATGAGCAGTAGTGGTTGATAATCTCACCTGCAAGCAGTGTGCCGATGGTTGCGCCCAGACCGTTTGTCATAAGCATAAACAAGCCCTGTGCCGATGCACGCACCTTAGGTTCGCACTTCTCGTCGACGAACAGGCCGCCAGACACATTGAAGAAGTCGAAGGCTACGCCGTAGACGATGCACGACAGTATGAAGAGCAGCACTCCTGGCATGGCGGGGTTGCCCATACCGAAGAATCCGAAACGCAGAACCCATGCAAACATAGCAAGAAGCATAACAATCTTTATGCCGTATCGGCGCAGGAAGAACGGAATCATCAATATGCACAACGCCTCAGAGACCTGAGAGATGGACACCAAGAGTGTCGCATTGTTGGCTGCAAACGTGTCTGCGAGCAAGGGGTCGCCCTTGAAGCTGGTGATGAACGGAGTCGCGTAGCTGTTGGTCACCTGCAGAGACATGCCCAACAGACATGAGAAGATGAAGAACAACGCCATCTTCTTGTCCTTGAACAGCTTGAAGGCGCTAAGTCCGAACATGTCTGCAACGCTCTTCTTCTCCTCGCTTTTCACTATCGGGCAAGAAGGCAACGTCATGCAATAAGCAAAAAGCGCGAAGCTGAGAACACCCGACACGAGGAACTGCATGTGCGTGTACTGGAACTTAAATTCGCTTGACGCAAAACCGAACGAGAACGCTCCGTTGTCTAATGTGGCGCAGTTGACAAACCACATCGTCACAATAAAGCCTACCGTTCCGAGCACGCGGATGGGCGGGAAGTCCTTCACGGTGTCAAGACCTTTGCTCTTCAATATCGTAAACGCCGTAGTGTTGGAAAGCGCCAACGTAGGCATGTAGAAAGCAACGCTGAACGTGTAGATAGCAATGAACATCGTTTTGTCAGGCATGGCGTTTGTCATGCCAAGATAGAACAGACCTACCATGCCAAGACCAGCAAGCAGATGGCAGATGCCGAGCATGCGCTGCGGCTGCACATATTTGTCTGATATGATGCCTACTATTGTCGGCATGAAAATGGATACGATGCCCTGAATGGCGTAAAACCATGCTATTTCAGCCCCCATTCCGGCACGGCCGAGGTAATTTCCCATTGATGTAAGGTAAGCTCCCCAAACTGCGAACTCGAGGAAATTCATCAATGCCAGTCGTAATTTGATGTTCATTGCAAATAGATTTTGTTGTATTTAATAATTAGACAAAGGTAATATAAATTGATTAAAGCGCCAAATAGTTTTGACAACAAAAAACTCCCCAGCCTGTAAAATTATCATTACAGACTGGGGAGCAACAATAGCTTTGTGTCCTGGCAGGACAGACGGCGCCAAGATTGCTACCACTTCACAAGCCAACGCACGGCTCTTGTCGATGCCGTTGGGCTGAGTTGACAAAATGATAGTGCCTTAATGGGCTTGCCACTACGCCCTAATGGGACGGTCAAATGGGCCTAATGACGTTGTCAAAGGGCCGTAGTGGGAATGGCGCCTCGCTTTTAACATGTGTTAAGAATTAGCGTTAGTTCTCGCCACGGAATCATAGCAAAGTGTCACCGAAACAATGAAAGTTGTGACATTAAGTCAAAAGCACTTTTCCTATGATTTGTCAGGAGAGCCACATTAGCTAACCTTGTTCAGCTTCTTGATGATAGAGAAGATGAAGAGTGCTGAAAGCAGGCAGATACCAGCGAGCACGCCCCAGATGGTGATGAGGCTGAAGTTCTTGCCCCACATGATGCCCGGCACCATAACGAGCTGATTGCCGATGGCGGTAGCACCAAACCAAAGACCCATCATCAGACCTGCATACTTCGGAGGAGCAACCTTTGTTACAAACGAGATGCCAATCGGTGAGAGCAGAAGCTCGGCGAAGGTGAGGATGAGGTAAGTAGAGATGAGGAGGTTGGCGCTTACGCGCATGCCCTCAGTAGCAGGGTTGCCCTGTGTCAACGGCAACTCAAGTCCCATTGAACCTACTGCCATCCAGACGAAACCAAGTGCTGCTACGAGCATGCCATAACCAATCTTCTCAGGCGATGTCGGCTCTTTGCCAATCTTGTTGAGCCACGAGAACAGCGCTACGCTCACCGGTGTCAACGCTACAACGTAGCAGGGGTTGAACTGCTGGAAGATGGGAGCCTCTACGTCTACGGCGCCTTCGAGATTGTTGTACTTATAGAAGAGGAAGGCGATGGCTGCTACTATCACTGCGAAAGAGATGCCTTTGCCCTTGCCTGTCTTGCTCTGTGCGAGACCGAAGCTGCCGTACACAACGAAGATACAAGCCACAAGGTTTGTAACGTCGAATGCCATTGATTGCAGACCCTCAGATGTTTTCTGTGTAAAGTCGCGTGCGAAGAGTGTCAGAGTGTTTCCGTTCTGATGGAATGCCATCCAGAAGAAGATAACCACTGCGAACACAAGACACAGACAAACGATGCGCTCCTTTGTCTCCGCGGGAGAGAGTTCGTTCACATCTTTGGCAGTGGTCTTGGCGTCTTTCTTTGTCTCTGATGCGAGCACGTGCTTGTATGTGAAGCTAAAAATGTAGTATATTGCAATACTTACGATAAGCGAAACGCATGCTACTGCAAACGCAAAGTGGTATGAATCTTCTACCGACACGCCCAGACTCTCCTGTGCCCACTTCATAATCTTGATGGCTGCTGTAGGTGCAAACATAGCGCCGATGTTGATAGCCATATAGAAAAGCGAGAAGCCAGAGTCGCGATTCTGAGCATACTGAGGCTCGTCGTAGAGTCGACCTACCATTACCTGCAAGTTACCTTTGAACAGACCTGTTCCT
>Ga0129313_1001197_pt1 | contig 17351 bp, 18 predicted proteins | sample O1105metagenome_FD_94436 | JGI IMG/M metagenome (GOLD analysis project Ga0129313, IMG submission 94436) | Orangutan group fecal microbial communities from fecal samples from Wisconsin, USA - O1105 metagenome | ecosystem: Host-associated > Mammals > Digestive system > Large intestine > Fecal... | reverse complement strand
TAACATTTTCATCTTGACAATCAAATAATCATGTGCTAATATGCAGATAAGACCGACTGCTTTCACAATCGGTCTCATCATATACTCTTTTATTGCACTATTTTTCGTTTACACAGAATTTGGAATTGACTCAACCCGACCTTGCTGCAAAGCTCAACCGCGCTTTCAATATAAAGTGAGCTTATTCACGTTTTTCATCCCAGAGCAACGTCAAGTGCCATCATTATCGTTAATCCAACTGAAAACATAACTACTCCCATGTTTGAACGCTCGCCCTCATGCATTTCGGGTATAAGCTCCTCAACTACTACATATATCATCGCACCAGCCGCAAAGCTCAGAATATACGGCATTGCAGGTATTATAACTCCTGCAAGGAATACCGTAATGACTGCGGATATGGGTTCAACAACACCTGAAAGCACACCGTCAGCAAAGGCTCTGCACTTGCTCTTGTTCTCTGCGTGAAGAGGCATGGAAATAATTGCACCCTCAGGAAAATTCTGTATTGCTATACCCATTGCAAGTGCAAAGGCTGTTCCTGCGGTTATGTCTGCCGAGCCCGAAAGATAGCCTGCATATATAGCTCCCACAGCCATTCCCTCAGGAATATTGTGAAGCGTTACTGCAAGTACAAGCATCGCTGTTTTTGAAAGCTTGCCTGAGCTTATGTCGGCTTTGGCAGCATTGTTGTTTAATCGCGGAATGATATGGTCAAGCAGCATAAGGAACAATATTCCGCCCCAGAATCCTGCAACAACAGGAATGAACGACAATCTCCCCATTTGCTCTGATTGTTCTATGGCCGGAATAATGAGGCTCCATACTGATGCCGCCACCATTACACCGCCTGCAAAGCCAAGAAGGGCACGCTGTACTCCCCTTCCCAGCTCATGCTTCGTAAAAAACACACAGGCAGCACCTAATGCTGTACCAATAAACGGGACAAGTATCCCTATAACTGCATTTCTTATCATGTATATGTTTCCTTTCCCACCAATTGCAGTAAAACCGGCTGTAAAACAACCGCCTGTTTCATAGTATTGCATTGATATGAAAAAGGTTCATGGACATAATATCGCAGCTGCGCTGTTGTCTGCTCTGCTCTGACTTTTTTGCACACTAAGCCGTCGTAAACGGCGGCTCATGAGATTTTCAGAAATTATTTTTTTTAATTCAGAAATTTATGTCACATTTCATTTTTTCGCTCCGATTAGTATTTATGAACGTTCAATTTAGTTTTGAAACCTATACATATAAAGGAGTAACAATTATGAAAAAGTCAATTATTATCACACTTGCAGTCACACTTTGCGCACTCACATCATGCGGAAAGGACAATGTCTCTTTCCCCGAAGCTGCTACTTCACCAGCCGATAAACCAAACGCAGTAGCTATTTCTGCAGAAATAACAACAGAACTCACCTCTGCTAAACCGTCAGAAACTACTGTCACAAGTGTAACAAATGATACCACTATTGTCTCTGCTGAGACAAATAACAAAGAAGCTCAGGTAACAGACACAAATACTGCTCAGCTTGAAAACGAAACTGCTGAGAATAATGCATTTTCCGCAGGAATATCCAACGGAAACGTCTATACCTCAGAATTTGCAGGCATAAAGATTACTATACCCGAAAATGTTCATTTCCTGAACAGTGACGATCTTAATACTCACTATATCATGCCCACAAGATTCATGAGCGAAGCAGAAAAAGAGACCTACTTCACAGGCACACTGGACGCTTCTGCCTGCTATGGCGAGGATATGGAAAATGTAAAGTATGTCGATGTATGGTTCTTTAACACAAATCTCAGATACCCAGATGCCCCCGATATTACCGCAGCAGAATTCATGCAGCGCAATGAGCTGAGCTTCTCGCCTGATATTGAGGCAACTGATATAAGTGCTCCCGAAACTGTTGAACTCTGCGGCAAGAGCTACATCAAAGCAAGCTACACCGTTTTTGATCAGAATCACATAAACTATGTCAGAAGAATTAATGATGATTACATAATGTCGATCAGAGTATCAGGCTTTACCCCTGAAGATTTTGAAAGCAGACTTGAAGCTGCAAACTGATAACTTCAGTTTTTTACAACACTTCAAATAACTGCAATAAATACTGTAAAAGCAAATAAAACAAGCTCACATAAAATATGAAGGCGGCTCTAAAGCCGCCTTCATTCTATTTCACTAAATTATTTTATTCTGGTGAGCCTGCCTTTTTTTACTATAAATACCCTGTCGGAAATTTCCATAAGTGCCTTGTCATTATAGGAATCGGTGTAGAAGCATTCTATTCGTTTATCCCCATATAATGCCTTATACCCTTTGACCTTGTTTTCACCGAAATTGAGATATCTGACCTTCATTTTTTCAGAGTCTATCCTGCTGCTGATAATATGGTCAGTGTTGATAATACCGCGTATCCCGTTTATCAGAAAATCAGGTCCGGCAGTAACAATAACATCGTCATGACTGATTTTTGCAAGCATTTTTCTGTCCAGCTTGTGACCGCTTTTCCCCCAAAATCCCTCTACTGCCTCATATATCTCATTTTTATCACGAAGGGCATTTCTCATAAAGTCGTTGATAGCGCGAACCATTTTCTCTTTCCTGACAATGCAAAGCTTGTACTTTATGAGATTTATGAATATCTTAGGCAGATACAATATGATCCTCCTGTTATTTTTTATCATAAACAGAGCAAGGTCTACCGCACTCTCTCCGTGATATAGTGTGTTATCAAAATCAAATACCTTCAAGTTTACCTCCACGTGTGGATAAAGAATTTGCGCTCCAGCGAACGAAGTTCTGAACAATGGCCGCCATAAGGCGATTAGAACAAATATATTATAGCACACATATTCCTATTTGCCAATATGTTTTTTAATTCAGCCTGTCAGATTATGTTGATCAAATACATTATCTTCTTAATTGATATTATCCACCCAATGTGTATTAATTAAATTAAGTGCACTGATAGTCAGTCTTTTTTCAGAAGTTACGTGCAGTTAAGAAATAAATATAACTATACTCAATCTGACCCGAAAATGATATTGTTAGCACGATTTGAATATGGATTTTTTGTTACGAATCCAGCTTATGCGGTAACAATTTTGATATATTTTTGCATACAGCATCAATATATTACCTTTTTATCGCCAATTATTGCTGCTTGTTGACCAAAAATTGCTCTTTTGTTCACAAACTCTTTACAATTCGCGGTTGATTAGTGTATATTGTTGTCAAAGGCAATTCACAATTATGTTATATTTTGTATAATAAAATTATGCATTTTGCCTTGATAAAAACAAAAGGCGGGGAAACAAAAAGCACACATTCATTTAATTAATTTTATTTGGGAGGTACTTATGAAAAAGCACTTTATTGTCGGGGAAACAATAAAACGTTTTCTCAGAATCGGCACATCTCTTGCACTTTCGATTTCTACACTAAGCCTGCTTCCCTCTGCACCGAGGCAGAGTTCAGCAGCCGACACCATCAAGATCATGCCTCTGGGCGATTCTATCACATACGGTATGGCTGACGAGGGCGGCTACAGAAAGTATCTCAGCTACTTTCTGCAGCAAAAGGGCTACACAAATGTTGATCTCGTAGGACCTGAGGGAAAGGACAGCGCTTCCTTCAATTACAACGGTCAGAATGTCAAGTACGACGACAACCATGCAGGATACAGCGGCTATACCATAACCAACCTGCCGGGCGGCTGGTTCGGTCAGCTCAACGGTATCCTTGAGACAATGCAGGGCGGAGATTATATAAAAAAGTACTCTCCCGATATAATACTTCTTCAGATAGGTACAAACGATGTTTCAAACGGTCATCTTGACGGCTCTGAGGAACGTCTGCACAAGCTCCTCGACTATCTTAGAGAAAATATGCCGTCAGACGGAAAGATTTTCCTGACTACTATCCCCGACTTAGGCAATTCAGGCTGGGGCGGCAATTCAAACGGCGATATTGCAAAATACAATGAGCTCATAAAAAAAGTTGCAAATGACTACAGCAGCAAAAACGTTATTTACGCCGATATCCACAGCGTAATAGATGCTTCAAAGGACCTTGCGGACGGAGTTCACCCCAACGCAGGCGGCTATGAGAAGATGGGAAAATACTGGCTCGAACAAATCGAGGGCTATTTAAAAGCCTCTGATGGTCCGCAGCAGACACAGCCAGCTCAGCCTGCAACACAGGGTAACAGCAGTCCAGAGTTTATTTACGGAGACCTCGACGGCGATAAGATGATATCTTCCTTTGATGAAGTTATCATGCGAAAGGGACTCATAAACGGCTTCCAGGATAATAACATAAAGAAAGCCGCTGACATAGATCAGAATGGCAATGCAGAGGTAGCAGACCTTGTTCAGCTCCGGAGCTTTATAATCGGTAAGATAAAAGAGTTCACCGTGGCCGAAAAAACTGTCACAGAAAAGCCTGTTTTTAAAAAGAGCTACAACTTCCCTGCTGTAAATCAGCTGAAGAGCTCAAAGGATATTCCCGATCCTTTCATATTTATGGACGGTTCAAAGGTGGAATCCACCGACGACTGGTGGAAGCGTCAGAGCGAGATCAGCTGTATGTATGAGTATTATATGTACGGCAAATGGATAGACGGCTCCGATGATGAAACTACCTACAGCATTAGCGGCAACAGCATGACTGTCAACGTTAAGCGCAAGAGCACAGGCAAGACAGCTTCATTCAAAGCAGTTATAAATCTTCCTAAGAATGTCCGCCATGAGGGCGGAGCTCCTGTTATCCTTGGTATGCACAAGGGTATTTCTGAAAGCACCGCTACTTCAAACGGCTATGCTGTTATAACCTACGACAGTGACGGAATGTTCAGCGCTCCGGGAACTGCACAGGATAACAACCAGCACAAGGGTGCTTTCTATGATCTCTATCCTTACGGTAACAGCTGGGATCAGCAGACAGGCGATCTTATGGCATGGTCATGGGGAATCAGCAGGATACTCGACGCTCTTTACAATGGAGCAGCAAAGGAGCTGAACATCAATCCTGACAGCTCTATCGTTACAGGAGTTTCAAGATACGGCAAGGCAGCTTCTGTATGCGGAGCATTCGATACACGTATCAAGATGTGTGCTCCCTCATGCTCGGGTGCAGGCGGTCTGGCACTGTATCGCTACAGCTCAGTGGGAAAGACCTATGACTTCTCCAGCAAGGGCGGTTCTTCATCTTATACATATAAGGAAAACGAGCCTCTCGGAAGCCTACAGGCTTCGGGCGAGCAGGGCTGGTTCAACGGAAGATTCATGGAGTTCAAAAACGCCGAGCAGTTCCCGATGGATCAGCATATGCTGGGCTCTCTCTGCTGTGATCCTGACAGGTATCTGTTTATAATCGGCTCATGCGAAAGTGAGGACTGGGTAAATGCTCCGTCAGTATGGATGGCTTACCTCGGTATGAAGCACGTGTGGGATTATGTTGGGCTCAGCGATCATCTTGCTATAAATATCCATAAATCAGGTCACGCAGTCATAGCAGAAGACGTCGAGAAAATGGTACAGTATTTCGACTATCATGTATACGGAATACAGCCGAAAATGAACCTTGAAGAGCTTCAGACCTCTGTATTCGCTCTTCCAAAGAATAAAGACTCATTTGCAGATACATTTGCTTCAAAGTGGCTTTACTGATCCATACACATCAATAGCTGATGTTATAATTCTTTTCCGATGTTGATCTGTGCAGTGCATCTGCACATAGCACTGCACAGATTGATATAATTTCTAAAATAAATTGTAAGGGACAAATCAGAACAGAAAAAACGTATTTTAGCATTACAACAAGGCAGTCCGTTGGATTGCCTTATTCTATGCATATATTCTTCCAAGAAAGGTATTGACACATTGCAGAAATTATGATAATCTGTTATTACTGAATTGCCGTGTAACAGGAGGTCCATTATGAAAAATAGACTTTTGACTCGCTTTATATCATTAATAACAAGTCTTGCACTGGTCTTATCGCTTTATTATTGCTTTCCCGACAGCATCATAAAAGCAAATTCAACAGATCTCACCGAAGCCGAAAGTGTCGCTGATACGTCTGATACGATATCAGATAATCCCTTTGACAAACAGGACGACATGGAAGTCCCCTACGACAAATCCCGATGGATACAGCCTAAGGATTGGAATACTCCGAAGATAGATCCCAGGGATTATAATGGCGGCATTATGCTCTATTTCGATAAAATAGGACTTGAACCCGAATATGCAAAGGGCAAGGTACAGCGTGTATATTTCAGCATTACAGGCGCAACAGAACCTGTCAGCTACATCAAGTTCCACGTTTTTTATGACACTCGTCTGACTGTCAAAGAAAACTCAGCAGGTAAGTTCATAACACCAGGCAAAGGATTAAACGGCTTCACTACAGGCTCGGCAAAGATCGAAGACGGACAGCTGGCATTCTATGCATATGCCGAGGATACTCTGCTGAATCACAGCTGTTTATTCACCATTGATTTTATAGTTCCCGAAAATGCTGAGCAGGGTGAAGTCTATCCCATAGGCTTGGCGTATACAGACGACGGCATAGTAGCTGATACCTTTATAAACAGTCATAAGGACGAGGCAGGAAAACTTCAGATGACCTATGTATTCACTAAGGGTATATACAACGGCTACATCAGGATACTCGGCGAGAAAAAAACTACGACAACAACGCCAACCACTACAACTACTGTCACAACAAAGGCTAACCCTGATGAAACTACTGAGTATAAGCTTGGCGACGTAAATAATGACAGGCTGATAAATGCGGTTGACGCTTCTGAGGTCCTGACATACTACGCCATGACCTCCACCAATAAGAACGGCGACCTCGATGCGAATCAGAAGCTTGCCGCAGACGTTGACCGCAACGACAGTATCAATGCTGTGGACGCTTCCAATATTCTTTCGTACTACGCATATGTATCGACTACAAAAGAAACTCCGATGTCAATGGAAGAATTCATTAAAAAGAAATAAGAAAAAACTAATTTGACGACCGCCCTTCATGGGCGGTTATGCTTTATGTATTTACATTATATCGGTACAGACCTAATTCGTAAAATGAAAGTTTCACAAAATTCACTAAAAAGCAGCCACTAAAAATACCCAAAACCTCTTGAAATATTTTCAGTTATGTGCTATACTCTTGTTAGTATATACAAATATTCGATACTTTAGTTACATCAAGTATATGCTGCACTTTATTTTTCAATGAGTGATGTTAAATGTCATTGATCAACAAGAAAGTAAGCGATTTTTCTGTTCAGGCATATCAGAATGGAGAATTCAGGAAAGTCAGCAAGAGTGATATCATAGGTAAGTGGAGTGTTTTCTTCTTCTATCCAGCAGATTTCACCTTAAGGGTGAGGCAGAATTTAGAGGACACGGTGTTGCGTATTGTGCGACCTGCGATGGTGAGTTTTTCACTGGGAAGCCGGTATTCGTAATTGGTGGCGGCTATGCTGCTGCGGAAGAAAGTGTATTCCTCACAAAATATGCAAGTCATGTGACTGTTCTTGTCCGTGGAGATGATTTTACCTGTGCCGAGGCAGTTGCTCGTGAGACAAAGGAACACAAGGATATTACCATCCTCTACAATACCGAAGTGCTTGAAGTGACTGGAGAGGATTCATTAAAAACTATCACGTATAGAAACAACAAAACCGACGAGATCACGACCTATACGGCGGATACGAATGATACCTTCGGTATCTTTGTCTTTGCAGGATACGAACCCTCTACGGCACTTGTCAAGGACATTGCAGAGCTTGATTCACAAGGGTATATTATTACCGACAGGTCACAGAAAACAAATATCCCCGGTTTGTATGCTGCCGGTGATGTATGTGTAAAGCCGTTACGTCAGGTCGTTACTGCTGTTGGCGATGCGGCATTGGCTGCAACAGAACTTGAAAAGTACGCACAATCCATGCAGCGTAAAACCGGTCACATTCCGCAAAAGCCTGAAGCGGCAAAAAGCGTATCTTCACAATCGAAAGTAGATCCGAATACAGACAGTACGTTGTTTTCATCAGATATGATTCAGCAAATGCAGACTGTCTTTGCAAGAATGGAAAGACAGCTCTTGTTGAAGCTGTATCTAGATGATTCGGCATTGTCTGTTGAGTTGAAGACTTATAATGTGATGAGTGTGCCCTGCATGATCATCAATGACGGAAAGCCTATGTTCGGAAAGAAGAATATCGATCAACTTTTAGAGCTAATATGATAAGAGCCTTGCCCCGTTTGGGGCAGGGCTTACTTTTATGCTTCAACTATCATAAGAAAAAAGTCCACACATTTCGACTGTGAGAGCCTTATTGTATTTATTCAGATAAACACATTAACGTGAATATCACGCCAACTTAGTATCCTACGCTTCGTAGACTTTGCGTAAAGGTATTCTTTAGCATCGTCCAGATTCAGCGTAAAATAGCCAATCTGAGTATATTTCCGAATTACTTATTTTCGCTTATTGCAGCCTGTACTGTGGATAGGGCGCATTAACATTCAAATCAAAAAATGGCTATATATCACCATAAACTCGATATAGAAAAAGTCCTCTACTTGCTGCGGTCATAATTGCTTACAGCGAAAAGCCTTTCGATGCGGATTCAATATTAATAAGCAATTGAAGGATGATTCGATTGACCTTTTGCTTGTTGTATGGTATAATTAGCCTATATACCGCTTACAAGGGGGCGAACCAATGGAACTGCGATTACTGGAATATTTCCTGACGGTAGTCCGTGAGGAGAACATATCAAGAGCCGCCGAGGTACTTCATGTGACACAACCAACACTCAGCCGTCAGATGAAGGAGCTTGAGGACGAGCTTCACACAACGTTATTCATCAGAGGCAAGCGACTCACGCTGACCGATTCGGGCGTTATGCTCCGCAGACGTGCAGAGGAAGTTGTGTCGCTGATGAACAAGATAGACAGTGAGTTCCGTGAACAGGAGGAAATCAGCGGAGTTATCTCCGTAGGTAGCGGCGGACTAAAGGCAGCAAGCGTTCTTCCTGAACTGATAGAGCATTTCCGTGAACGCTATCCGCTTGTGAGTTTTGAGATAATTACAGGAACAGCCGACCTTATTAAGGAAAGGCTTGAACACGGTCTGCTTGACTTCGGGTTCCTGTTGGAGCCGATAGATATAGAGAAGTTTGATTATTTGCGTCTTCCGACTAAGGAAGTATGGGGCGTTCTTCTTCCTGCGAATCATCGACTTTCATCCGAGAAGGCTATCACACGGCAACAACTCAGAGAACTTCCTCTTGTGGTGACGAGCCGTAATGCTCTGCGCGGAGAGATAGAAGAATGGCTTAAATATCCGGTTTCTGAGCTTGATATTGTAGCAACCTTTAATCTGATCGACAATGTAGCACCGCTTGCGGAACGTGGCATTGCCTGTGTTCTGGCAGTTGAGGGAGCAGTGGACATGTTTGATCCTGCACGTTTTGCATTCCGTCCGCTGAAACCAGAACTTTTCATGACATCGGTACTTGCTTGGAAGAAGCTGAGCCCATATGCAGGTGCGGCAGGCAAATTCCTTGAATACATCAAAAGTATACATTCCGAGCATACCAAAGTATGAAATATAAGCATTTTACATATTGAGAAATATATGTTATACTGAGTACAGGACATAAACCTGTACTCTTTTGTTTTTTGCGGAGGTGATCGAATGAAGGTGACAATACCCGAAATAACCAATAAGGAGCTTGCAGACTTACTGAAAAGCTCAGGTATGACAGATGAAGAGGTTGAGTCATTCCTCAAACGCTGTGAGAACAACTGTTGCTGCGCCGAAAAGGTTCGTATCCTGCGTAAAACACGGAAAGCTCTGCTCGATACGATACACAAGGAACAGGCTGTGCTTGATAAGCTCGATAACCTCATATGGAACATAGAACACGGAGGTGCTTTATGAATAAGCTGATTTCTATACTTGCATCAACAGTTATCGCTGTATCAGCTATGATGACAACAAGCGATACGATAAAAACATCAGCAGATGCAGATGCTGTTTCAGCATCGACAGAAAAGATTGCATATACGATTCAGGATGTACGCAATTTGCAGGGCTTCATTCTTGCTAAGCCTGTGGAAGAAGATCTGACAGGAAAGCCTTATGATTTGAACGGTGATGACCGCTGGGACGTATATGACCTCTGCCTGATGAGGCGTGAAGTTTTGAAAAATCCGAATACCGCTTCTGACAATGATACACTTATTATCTACTTCTCGCGTACCGGAAACACTGAGAAAATCGCTGAATACCTGATAGACATTACAAATGCAGACAGCTATGTTATCGAGGCGGCTGTGCCTTACAGCGATGCGGACATAAAATATCAGGACGATAACTGCCGCGCCAACAAAGAACAGAACGACAAGTCGGTTCGTCCTGAGATAGCAAACCCGATAGCTTCTATCGACAGCTATGATACTATTTTCCTCGGTTATCCAATTTGGTGGGGACAGGAGCCTCGCATTATTGATACATTCCTTGAAAGTTATGATTTCTCGGATAAGACCGTTATTCCGTTCTGTACATCTGCAAGCAGTGGAATTGCCACAAGTGAGAAAAATATCAAGGCACTTGTGCCAATAGGCAATCAGCTTGAAGGCAGGCGTTTCTCTTCGGGTGCTACAAAAGAAGATGTAAAAGCGTGGTATGACACACTTCCTCTGAACGAAGAAAAGTCTGACAATAAGCTGAAAATATCAGTAAATGGTACGGAGCTTACAGCAACTCTTGAAGATAACAGCTCGACTCAGGCTTTGACAGAACTTTTGAAGCAAGGCAATATTACCGTAGATATGAGCGATTACGGCAATTTTGAAAAGGTCGGCAATCTTCCTCAAAGTTTACCGAAAAATGATGAAAAGATCACAACAGTACCGGGTGACATTATTCTGTATCAGGGCAACAAGATCACAATATATTACGCCGAGAATACATGGGATTTCACAAAGCTTGGTCACATCAATAATATCACACAGGAAGAACTGAAGGCAATATTGGGCGATGGCGATATTACCGTCACGCTCTCAAATTAAAAAAACGGAGGTAATCACTATGAGTAAAAAATTAGTAGCATATTTCTCAGCAAGCGGCGTTACCGCTAAACTGGCAAAAAATCTCGCAGAAGCAGCAGGGGCAGACATTTATGAGATACGCCCTGAAGAACCATATACAAACGCAGACCTCAACTGGCAGGATAAGAACAGCAGAAGCTCTGTCGAGATGAACGACAAGTCCTTCCGTCCTGCTATTGCAGATACAGATGCAAATATCGCTGACTATGATACGATCTTCGTAGGTTTCCCGATATGGTGGTATGTAGCACCTACTATTATCAATACATTCCTCGAGGCCTATGATTCTTCGGGAAAGACTATCATTCTATTTGCAACATCCGGCGGAAGCGGAATGGGTAACTCAGCAAAGGAACTTCGCCCCAGCGTGTCCGATAGTGCTGTAATTAAAGACGGTAAGCGTTTCAGCGCAAATGCTTCTGTAAGCGAACTGAAAGAATGGATTAAGTCGCTTGGCATCTGATAAAAGGAGCATACAATGAGTATTATCGTGAATCTCAGATACACTGGCAATAGCGGCTCTGCGAGAGCCTTTGCAGAGGAGATGACTTCAAGCGGAACAGTTGATGTGATCAGAAATGAGAACGGCAATCTGCGGTATGAATATTATCTTTCATTTGATGATCCGGAAACTGTTCTGCTGATAGATGAATGGACAGATCAGGCGGCTATCGACCGTCACCACGCATCGCCCATGATGCAGAAGATAACAGAGCTTCGGGACAAATACGATCTTCACATGACGGTGGAGCGATATGTCAGTGATGAGGGCGGCATACCTGACAAGGACGAGGAATTCATAAGGAAGTAGGTGTCACAATGACTGAAAAGATAGTGCAGACAGCAGGAAGAGAGGCTCTCGGTGAGTTCGCTCCCGACTTTGCACATTTCAACGATGATATACTGTTTGGTGAAAATTGGAACAATACCGATATTGACCTGAAGACGCGGTCTATTATCACAGTGGTAGCCCTCATGTCTCAGGGCGTGACGGATAATTCTATCCGCTATCATATCCAGAACGCTAAGAATCACGGCGTATCGCAGAGAGAAATGGCAGCAGTCATTACTCACACTGCTTTTTATGCTGGCTGGCCTCACGCATGGGCGGTGTTCAATATCGCTAAGGAAGTTTATGCTGAGAACGCTCCTGTCGTTTCCGATAAGGACAAGTTCCAGAACGAGATCATGTTCCCCATAGGCGAGCCGAATCCCTATGGCGATTACTTTGTAGGTCAGAGTTATCTTGCGCCTGTTTCCACGGAACAAATACCGATCTACAACGTGACCTTTGAGCCTGCCTGCCGCAATAATTGGCATATCCACCACGCAAAAAGCGGCGGCGGTCAGATGCTGATCTGTGTCGGCGGTCGTGGCTGGTATCAAGAGTATGGCAAGGAAGCGAGAGAATTAAATCCGGGCGATATTGTGAATATCCCTGCCGAGGTCAAGCACTGGCATGGTGCGGCTAAGGACAGTTGGTTTGCACATCTTGCGGTTGAGATTCAGGGCGAGGATTGCAGTACGGAATGGTGCGAGACAGTTTCCAACGAGGATTACAACAAACTGAAATAGTATATGTAAAGGCAGCCGTAATGGCTGCCTTACTCTTATTGTTATATTCAGATAAACACATTGACGTGAATATCAGAAAACAGCATGCTTTAATTTCTCAAATAGATAAGTAACCTTTTCACGCTAACCGTTACATATGTAACCGTTTAAATGAAACTGCCCGTTGAATTATCAGAACAAATATGCTACAATAAGCACATAAGGAACAGGAGTTACCTAAATCGCAAAGGAGGAACTAATATGAACGCTATCGTTATTTATTTTTCAAGAGCAGATGAAAACTATTTCGGAGGTTCGATGAAGTATGTGGAGGTTGGCAACACTGAGATCGCAGTACAGCACATCACCGAGCTGACAGGCTTTGACAGCTTCAAGCTCGAAATGGTGCAGCCCTATTCCGCAGACTACATGACTTGCATCGACGAAGCAAAGGCACATCTCAGAGAAAACGCACGTCCAGAGCTGAAAGAAATGCCGGATGTAACAGACTACGACAATATCATTCTCGCTTATCCCAACTACTGGGGAACTGCTCCGATGGCGGTGTTTACGTTCCTTGAAAGCGCCGATCTTTCGGGCAAGACGATCTATCCACTCTGCACCAACGAGGGCAGCGGACTCGGCAAGAGCGTTTCAGATATAAAGAAGTACGCAAATGTCGGTGAGGGTCTTTCCCTGACCGGCAGCGGAGTTAAAAATGCAAAGCCGCAGATTGAAAAGTGGCTTAAAAATAACGGACTTATTTGAGGAGGTATTACTATGCAGACTTACATCACTTTGAATGACGGTACAAAGATCCCGCAGTTCGGACTTGGTGTTTATCAGGTTCCGGAGGGTGAAGCAACATACAACGCAGTGCTTGATGCACTGAAAATGGGTGTCCGCCACATCGACACAGCTCACGCTTATCAGAACGAGAGAAGCGTCGGCAAGGCTGTAAAGGACAGCTGCGTTCCCCGTGAGGAAGTGTGGATCACCACAAAGCTCTGGCCCCACGAGTACGGCGAGGGCAAGACTGCCGCAGCTATCGACAAGATGCTTGAAAGGCTCGGCACAGACTACATTGATCTTCTTCTCCTGCATCAGCAGTTCGGCGATTATCACAAGACAAAAAAGTCCTCACAGCCGAAACTGTGAAGACTCTGTTGTTTTATTCAGATAGAAATCTTATCTTTCTTCATAAAGACTATTAAGACGGATTCCGATTCTTAAACCTTTTCAGTATATCTACTATTTTCAGATACAGATATCCGACTATCAGCAGTACTACAAAAAGGGAAATTATCCACCACGCACAGCCCATGAACGGCAGCTCGTCGGTGAAGCCGAATGCTCCGGCAGAACTTCCCCAGTTGAGGAAGAAGTACGGATAATTATAACCTTCCGCAAACTGCCAGTTTTCGACATATCCAATGCCAGCGTAGACAGCATACAGAATTGGCGGAACTATCACCCAGAACGTGTTACTCTTCTTGATATTGCTGCTGACTCCGACTACAAAAAAGTCAATTATCGCAGCGACAGGAACGACAACGTGAGTCAGTATGTTTTGCAGATTCCACGCCGCATTCCCAAGTGTTGGAGCCAATACAAAACAGAAGACTGCTCCCGTAAGGGTGATTGAAACTGTTCCTACGAATTTTATTACCCACCATAGGTCACTGATGGATTTGTTCCTGAACAGTCCTTTCAGACCTGCCGCACATATTATGGCGATGGCAATATTGGACTGTATCGTGAAGTACATGAAAATACGGCTGCCGCCCATAAAAGAATGCCGTCCTGCATAAGCACTCAGAAAAGTACCAAGTATCGCCGAAAAGATCACTACAATTTTCAGAACACATGAGACTGCCTTTTGTTTCGGCGTAAACGTATTCATAGTTTCACTTCCTTCAGAGCTTTAAAAGTGACTCGACCTGTGCTTTCTTTTCGTAAAGAACACAGCCTCCGTCGTGATCGTCAAGCAGGATATCGCTACTCCTGAGAGCTGTAAACAGCGGAGAATGCAAAGCCTCACGAAGTGATGTATCCTTCACATTGATATCAGAATACGGCGAGAACGGACAGGGCTCAGCTCCGCCGTGAGAATTGATGTGGAAGAAGCCTCGGCCGGCTGCAACACAGCCTCCTGAACTTTTTTCATCTCCCGGGAATGAGATATAAACCATTTCGGGACGTTCCTCACGCAGATGCTGTATCTTGTTCATCAGGTACTCTCTCTGTATGTCTCCGGGAGCAAGCTTGCGGCTTTCATCGGTTACAGGAACATACTCCACAAATATGACCGCTTTGCAGCCTTTTTCAGAAAGACTGGCTAAAAAAGCATCAGAAGTCACTTCTTTATAGTTATGCGTTGTAACAGTAACAGATGCTCCGAAAACAAGTCCACGTTTTCTGAACTCGTCCATATTGGAGATAAGTTTATCATAAATTCCGGAGCCGCGCCGTGAATCGGTCTGCTCACGGTTGCCCTCAATGCTCATGACAGGGATAAGGTTGCGGCATTTATCGAAAAGCTCTAAATAGCGTTCGTCCATGAAAGTGCCGTTAGTAAAGATCGGAAAGAGTATATTCTGCTTCTGACCTGCAGCTTCGATGATATCCCGCCGGAGCATAGGTTCACCGCCTGCGAGAAGGATAAAGCTGATGCCCATTTCGTCTGCTTCATCAAATATCCTTAGCCATTCTGTTTCAGTCAGCTGTTTCACAGGCTCGGAATCAACAGTGGCATGATTGCACCGTGAATAACAGCCTGCACAATGAAGATTGCACTTGCTTGTGATACTTGCAATGAGGAACGGGGGGATGTGCTCGCCGTTATCTTCGGCTTTCCTGCGGCGTTTGGAAGCGCTGCAAGTTGCTGCTGCAAATTTCAGCATAAAGGCACTTTCTCTTGGATTTTTCAGCGTTGCCCTGACAGCTTCGCCAACTATCCGCTCAACACCCTTTGTCAGATATTCCTGAAGGTCAAATTTTTCGTTCATAGCCTCACCCAAGAAATTCTTCAACAACCTTACGCACCTCTGCCATATCAGTTGTAGGCTCAAAGCGTGCGATAACCTTACCTGTTCTGTCAACTAGGAATTTTGTAAAGTTCCACTTGATATACGCTTTATCTCCGAACTTCTTATTATTCATATCAGCAAACTTATTTAGCATTGCATTCTTAATCCCCTTGCCAAAGCCAGCAAATGGCTTTTCCGTAGCAAGATAGGCAAAAAGCGGATTCGCGCTGTCGCCGTTAACATCTATCTTTGCGAACTGAGGGAACTCCGTACCGAATTTAAGCTTGCAGAACTGATGTATCTCATCCTCGCTGCCGGGAGCCTGATTTGCGAACTGATTGCAAGGAAAATCGAGTATCTCGAAGCCTTTGTCTCGTAATTCCTTGTACATAGTTTCAAGCGGCTCATAATGCGGAGTAAAGCCGCATCCCGTAGCTGTATTCACGATAAGCAGCACCTTACCATTATAATCACTGAGACTTACGTCGTTGCCTGCACGGTCTTTCACGATAAAATCGTACACTGTTTTCATACTTCATGCTCCTTTCAGATATCATGTTCTTCCAATAATTCATACAGCAGCGAATAGAGCTGCTTTGCCTTTTCGGGACTGAGTTTTACGCACTTTCCAACCTTCACAGGTATATCCTTTGCCTGTTCCTGCAAGGCTCTGCCCTGTTCGGTCAGATAAATGAGGACTGAACGTTCGTCATCTTTGCTGTGATTTCTTTCGAGATAGCCGAGTGTGCTCATCTTTTTAAGAAGGGGCGAAACCGTGCCGTTGTCAAGCATGAGTTTTTTGCATATTTCTCCGACAGTAACGCCGTCCTTCTCCCACAGAACAAGCATCACTATATACTGCGTGTAGGTCAGATTCATCTCCTTCAGATACGGCGTATATAAGCTCGTTACAGCTCTTGCTGCCGCATACAGTGGAAAACAGAGCTGATTTTCAATCTTCATAGCTTCCTTGTAGTTGTATTCCATTGTTCTGCCTCCTCAATTTATGTTGTTTACAATTATATTGTATCAAATATAAACCTGCTTGTCAAGTACCCTTGCTTTATTTTTGATATTTAACTTCAGACAAAAAATGGAATTGTCAAGAAATGTGCAGTCGGAGAATACCCAAAATCCTGGATAAGCAGATATCAGGCGGCGTGATGAGAGATCTGTTTTGAAGTTCTTAGTGCCACAGGTGGGAGGCCGCCTTCGTTGAAGCTGTTGATCCTTTGTGTGTTGTAATAGCCGAAGATATATCTGAAGATGACAGTTTTGACCTCTTCACGCTTCATTCTGTAGGTCAGTATCTGATACAGCTTTTCTTTTTTCAGTGTGGCAAAGAAGCTCTCCATACGAGCGTTGTCATAGCAATGAGCAGTGCCGCTGAGGCTTTGAATGAGCCCATTTGTTACAAGTTCCCTGCGGAAGGCGTAGCTTGTGTACTGGCAGCCACGGTCACTGTGGAGAACACTTCCTTACAGTCTGCCGTACTTCTCACGCAGCTGTTTTACGGTGTCTATGCAGAGTTCTTTCTTCATATTATCACGCATTTCAAGAGCTACGATCTCGCCGTTGAAGCAGTCAAGAATCGGTGAAACATAGAGCTTT
>Ga0129313_1001195_pt1 | contig 17380 bp, 17 predicted proteins | sample O1105metagenome_FD_94436 | JGI IMG/M metagenome (GOLD analysis project Ga0129313, IMG submission 94436) | Orangutan group fecal microbial communities from fecal samples from Wisconsin, USA - O1105 metagenome | ecosystem: Host-associated > Mammals > Digestive system > Large intestine > Fecal... | reverse complement strand
TATTAGAAACCTCCAGTATTCTTAAAGTGTTTTTTCATCCGCCAAGATGAACACCTTAATTTTACTTCGAGGTTTTCTTTTATTCAATTGGCGTTATTTCTGAATTACAGGAATGCTCCATTCTAACTGCTAACATAATCACCGTCACTGTCATAATGACTCATCAGATTTTTTATTCCCTCAATATTGCCATACATTGCTCATTCCCATATAAGACACATTATTAAATCACACATTTTACGCTTTCATATCGAAGCTGCCTTGTGATATTATGTCTTCGTTTATACTGCCAGCCTTTTCTTCACTATTTAATGCTTTTCTCGCCTCGCTAAATGCCTCATAATATGTCATTTTCAATGCTGAATGCACCTGTGACTCTGCTTTTGTTTCTTTCTCCTGCCAGCCTACTCCCCCTGTATAGGTTAAAACTTCTTCACCATCTTCATTGTATACATGAATTGCCGAGCCTGTCCCTGTTCCCTGATATTTTGCCTCATAAGGTATTCCAAACAGCATACAGAGCCACTTTTTGTCTGCTTCTCCAACTTCTTTCATTGCTGACATATTATCTGAATTCATTGATTGACTAAATTTTCCAATTAAAGCAGCTCTATCCGGGGCTACTTTGCTTACTTCCGCCTTCCGCAAATTCATAAATGCATTTCCCATATACACATTGTCCTGCGCATCTTTTTTTGCCAGTTCAACAATCTTCTCTTTTAAGGAATCGGTTAATTTCCATTTGTTTTTTTCAGAAGATTTAGAAACATTTTTATTCGATGTGTTCCACACTTTTGCGGTGCTATAATTATTTGATATTTCCATTTAATTGAATTACCTCTCTACTGTTCTGTCATTTATGTAATCATACAATTCCTTATATGACAGATAACCTGATAAGTTGTTTGAATCATATTGTAACTGCATAAATTCTTTAATCATGCTCATATAGTCTTTCTTTTCATTTATGCTGTCAGAATCATAAGTGATGTTGCCATTCACTCCACCAGCCGCATTCATGAAATCTCCAAAGGCATTTTTCGTAAAGCCTTCTGCATCACTATAGGTTGTATATGCAAGCATTTCCAAATAACTTGCATTTCTTGGATCAACACCATTTATCTGTACATTTGTATCTGTGTAATTTCCTTCTTTGTCCCAATATCTTACCCTGTATTCTGGGTTCGCCGAATCATATGCATCTGATTTATATACAGATGCACTACTGCCATCCGGAAATCCTACTGCGGTTAATGCATTTCCACTATCTTCTGTTCCTGACATATGTAATGTAATATTAGAAGATGTACTGCTTACATTTGATAACAAACCGGAATTCATACCGTTTGCTTTCGCAGTGTTTCTTTTTGTTCCTGTATAATAATTTGAATAATTATAACTGTTAATTCCTGCTATACTCATTTTTGTTTCCTCCAATTATTTTCATTCCTCTGTCATTCGGAATCTATTCACTCTCCATAACGGTCCAAGTGATCTATTACTTTTATGCCATTCAATACCAGTTCCCATCCTTTAAAAGCTCTGCCATTTTTTAATTTACTTACTGTTTTTTTCATAATATGTTGACAATGGCTGGTAAAGTAACTCCTCATACCGCTTTAATGCTTTTTCATAAATAGAATTTGGAACAACATGTGTATTTCCAACTTCATTGATTCTTCCATATTTGACCTCACATTTTGTACCATTTATTATAAATTCTTTACTAGTATCCACACCTAACTCTTTTAAAAACTGTAGCACCATAGGTGTGCTATTCTCATCAATCATACTAGAAAAGTATTGCTGATCTGCAAAATGAACCAGTGCATTCATTCCATAAACAAGTGTATTCATCCTTTCATCATCTGCACTACTGCCTGATCCATATCCTTCTCCCCATACACAATCTTCCTTTATGGTCAGGCGATATCCATTCCCCAAGTTATATCTGTCCCCGACTGCTATATTAATGCTGTTATCGACTGGATTGTATTCCTGATGTTTATATGTACGAAACGGCGGTGCTATTGTACTGAAAGATTTCACCTCATCATATGTGTAGTCTATCGGATTGTATGCCGTAAATACTTTTTTACCATTTACATAATAATCGGTACTTCCACCATCAATAATATCACTTGTAATCTCGTATACTTCACTATTTTTTCCTGTGGATAAAGCTCCACATTCAAATAACTTCATCATATTTTTAATATCTCTTTTTTTGTTAGAATCAAATCCATTTAATTCTTCATATGATTCTTCTGAAGCAACTCCATTATAATAATCGGTAAAAGCATCGGTCTTTCCATCTTTCGTAGACAATTTTTTTGTATTTGTATCATACATATAGGTTGATTTACTTCCAATTGCACTTAATTCCATATAATTTTCTACCTCTCAATCTCTTTTTATTTTTCTGTTCTATTTCTTATATCGGACATTTTTTCTCAATACACGGGCATTTTTCACCAGCCGCCCATTTCCTGCACCAAATGACTATTATGTCATGTCACCATGCGTCAGCATGATGACCTACGCCAGCATCAGCTGGATTCATCATGTCATATAATAACCACGGCTTTAAATACATTGTCATCACAGGTAAGAACCATTTCTCCCTCATACTTATCCACCACTGCTTTTACATTACGCAGCCCGATTCCATGATTTTCTCCATGCGTTGTATCCACCATATCATTTATAATGGTTACTTTCTCCATAACCGGGTTCTTGATGGCAAAAATCATTTTTTCATCTTCGTATACCAGCTTCATCTGCACAACAGCCTTTCCTCTTTCTTTCAACACACGTTCACTTTCTCTGATGGCATTGTCCAGTAAATTGGATAGCAGTATGACAATTTCTTCTTCCTCCAATGTCACTTCATGCAAATCTCCCACCTTAAATATCACAGAGATTTTCTTTTCCTGCATGGTACGATATTTCTGATTCAGGACTGCATTGATGACTGGATGATTGGTATTGATTGCAGACAGATCTACGGCTATGCTTTCCGTTAATTTCTGTGTGAACGCAAGTGCCTCCTCTGTTTCCTGACTTTTTAACAAGGTTTGAATCGTGGCAAGCTGATTTTTATAATCATGCATTTTTCTGCGTTGCCGCTCATAGATTTCCTCTCTGTCCTGATAGGCATCCAATCGGTTCTTCTGGTTTTGTTCTGTCAATATTCCAAGTCTCAGCATTTCCTCTTTGTCCAGAATATCCTGCATCAGATTCATGATGATAAAATTCACAGCCACAAGTCCTGCGGAGAGAAACAGAAAAACTCCCTGTATCGTTTGGGATGCTGTTTGTGTGCAATACATAAGCAGTAAACAGATGATGGTAAACACCGGGATACATAAAAACTGAAGAAATTCCGTTCCGGTCAGCAAATGGTAATTCTGCTTTGATTTACTGCATTTTCTGATAAGCAATAAAATAATGATCCATAACGTTTTTGCGATCAGTGCCGGCAAATAGTCCCTGCCGATAACTGCCATCTTTCCTGTTTCGGGTGAAATAATGATACAGACGCATAGTATCACATAATCCACAAGCACCATGACTGCATAATTGATGACCGAAAATAACAGGCTCTGCCGGAACGAAACATGATAATAAAGCAGATTCAGAAATGTACATGCCAGAATAATCGGTATACATTTCAGCAGACCAATCCAGACATCGGAAACCGCCATAAGGTACAGCACCACAAAGTAAATGATAAATTGATGCCGCAGGAATCCCTTCTGTTCTTTTCTCTTAAGAAAAGTATCAAAAAAATAGATACCCCCTCTGTTTTCCATGGCAGAAAATAAAAAACTCAATATCCATTGCACCATATCATTCTTCCCCCTTAAACAGCATGTACTGCCGCTTTACCTGTGCATATCTGGACTTCGGAACCGAAATTTCTTTTCCGGTTGTCAGGGTAAGAATGTAGCTGCTGATTTTTGCAATATAACGCATGTTTACAAGAAAACTTAAATGGATTCGCACAAATCCCATGTCCTTTAGTTCTGTTTCCAGTTCGTCCAGTTTTCTGTAAATGCTGTAACATCCTTTTTCGGTGTAAAATATATTTTTATGCCGGTCTGTCTCTATATAAATAATATCGTCTGCATGAAGCCTGATTGTTCCCTCCACAAAAGGGAACTCCAAAATACGGCTGTTTTTCTGGATCTCTGCGATAAGGTCATCCATGCACTCTCCGATTGTTTCCGCCAGATTGTCTTTTAACAGAAAACGGCTTGCCTTTACTTTATATCCATCCAACGCATAATTCATATATGCCGTTACCAGAACAACCGGCAGCTTCGGATATTTGTCCTTAATCTTCATCGCGGTTTTCAGACCGTCCATATCTTCCATATTGATATCCAAAAACACAAGCTGGCACTTCTGCAATGAAGCTTCATCCTCGCTAAGCCTAAGTCCCGAATCGTACTCCGTTATTTCAAAGTACTCATTTCTCTCCTGTGCATAATTTTGTAACAGCTCTATTAAAGCTTCCCGGTCTTTTGGGCTGTCATCGCAAATAATAATGTTCATGCTTTTCCCCATTTCAAATCATAAGTCTTATCTATTATATCGGAAAAAGCAGTTTCTATCGTTAATTCATTGCACCAAATGACCATATGTTGCACCGAATGACTATTTTATATTTTGACTATCTCTTTCATTTTAAATACTAATTCATAAACTTATACCATATCGGCACTTTTTATAATTGCCGATATGGTACGAGCATCAAAATTATTTTCACCTTTCCCCTCTGTCACGCTTCCTTGTGCTCTGTCTGCCATATGCCTTCGTTCCATGATATTTCTTTCTGGCTTCCAGTTCCTCTAAGAATTCATCATATACACTCATCTTATAACGGATACTCTTCATCTTAGCCGCATCATATCCCATCCTGTTCTTATATGCTTCAAACTCCTGTGACGTGTCCTCTGTTGGCGGCGGAAGCTGTCTGACACGCTCCTGTATGGACATCTTCGTATAATCTGGTGGTATCTCCTGCTCTTCTTTATGGGAAGTCGGTTCTGTCTGTTCTTCTGATGCTATTCCCTGCCACTCCCGATTAAATTCATCAAACGCAGCACCATAGAACACTTCCTCCTCGTCATCACGAATATTCTCTTTCTCACAGAACCGGTCAAAGCCCTCATAAATGCTGATATCTTCTTTATTATCAGATTCCTTTTGAACCTGCCCAGCTGTATCTATCCCTGTGTTTTTCTTTTCATCTGCTATATTCCATTCCGCATAATCATCATATCTTCCAGATTCCTGTTCGATATCTGCTTTTATGCGCTCATACTCCAGTCTGCTCTTTTCCCTCTTTTTCAGATATTCAGTTATCCCTGCGACAGTAAATCTTGCACCAAGCCTGCTCCCTCTGACCGCCATCGGCTTTCCTTTTTTATCCGTCCTATATTTCAGGGCATAGGATATGGTATTGCCTCGGAGCCGAACATCCAGCAGATAATACTTCTTCGCATATTCAATCACATCCTGCAATGTCATATTTTCCGGTCTGTTCATGGCATTTCGCAAAAGCACCTTTATTTCTTCCCGAAACGACAGCTTATCCCGCTTTTTCATCTGATATTCTGCGAAGTTCTGACGTTCCCTGTCTTTGTCCTTTACATAGTAGCTGTCACGATACGAATGTGTCAGTCCATAATCCCTGCACTGTTCCCCAAAATATCTGCACATTTCCTTCAGCTCTGTCGGTCCCCGTCTGAATGACTTCCCATCTTTCACATTGCAGTTGCTTACCAGAAAATGCACATGTGTATGTGCTGTATCTGTATGCACTGCAAACAATACCTCATATCCTTTTGACCAGAAGAACTTCCTCGCAAAATCCTCTGCTATTTTATATGCCTGCTCATAGGTCAGCCTGTCATTATCCTCCGGATGGAAGGATATCGAAAGCTTCTGTGCCAGTATCTCCTTCTGCTTATACCTGCTGTACCTTTTGTCATTCATCTTTCTTGTCATACAATCCTTGCACCGCCACCCATAACATACAGCCTCATCATCTGCTCATTGTACTCATAATCACGCAGCTTCTGGAAAATCTGCACTGCATACTCTTTTGCAGCTTCCACCATCAGACCTGCATATGGTTGTGCAATATCTGTCTCCCCGGTACGGAGGAAATTCTCAATTACCTCGTGCATCAGTTCCGTTCCTGTATGATCACGAACCTTATTTAAGATAGCTTTCTCACACTGATACACTCCCAGCTTTTCTGTCCAGGACTTGCTTTCCATAGGTCTGCCATTGTTCAGATACATCAGGTTCATTGTTCCGTTTCCGATATCCACAAGAAGGTTCATTCCCTTGAAGTCTTTCAAGTTCTCCGCTACCGCAGAGTAGCACTGCGGCATTACCGTACAGCCTGTGAACTCCATTTCATAGATTCTGTCCTTGTAGCCGACTTTTACAATTCTCTCTTTCATCATATAATCCCGGAAGGTATCTCTCTGTGCCTGTACCCATTTCAGCGGAAGTCCCACTGCAAGATGGATACGGACAGCATTTCTTCTGTCCGTATAGCCTCTTGCTTCGAGCTCTTTCACAACTGCCGCCATTGTAAGCACATAGTTGTCATCATCAATTACTTTGTCTGCAACAAAGCCTTTGTGTCCTTCCCCGATGATATAGTATCTGCCATTCCATTCAATAAAGTCTCTGGCAAATACCGGAGCCTTATCACTCACACTTACCGCAGTCGGAAATACCCTTCTTGCGGTCTTAAAATTACCATAGCCTGCATCTACTCCAATAATCAGGCTCCCGTTCATCTTATATTCTCTGATCTTCTCTGTCATAATAAAATCCTCTCTTTCTTAAATTGCATACTTTTCTTTTACCTCTTCTGCTGTTGGGAAAATCCCGGTATCAACATATACTTTGTTTTCCCCTGCAACAACCTCTGCGATATGTGCATCATTATCTGCCATAAGCAGTTTTTCCGCTTTTGCACTCGCATTCTCCAAAGCTTCTTTTATCTCAGCCTCCTGCACCTTTGCACGGATTGCTTTTGTTTTTGGCATGAACTTTGCCCTGCGCCGCCTCTGATACATGGCATTGCGCTCACGAAGTCTTTGTTTTTCCTTTATTTCAGCCAGTTCTTCTTCCGTCAGTTCCTGTGCCGGAAGTTCCACTTTACCGATGAAGTTAAGGTAAATCTCTATCTCCATCACACGCTCGCCATCGATCTTTTCCGCTTTGTGGACAAGTATCTTATCCACAAATTCATTGATGATGACAGGTGTTAATTCCGTGATATCCGTGTATTTATGGACTAGTGCCAGAAATTCCTCCGTCCGGTCTGTATCCTCGTCATACTGCGTAAGCTGCTCCCTGCATGTCTTAATGGACTGCTCCAGTTCTGCCTGTTCCTTTTCATACCCTGCCGATAGCATTTCATATCTTTTGTCAGGCAGTCTGCCAAGGGCATTGTCCTCATACACTTTTTTAAGAAGGATATCAAGCTCTGCATACCGCTTCTCCTGATGCTTTAACGCAGCCTTCAGCTTCTTCGCCTCACTCTGTTCCCGTATTTCTGATGCACTGCGGATACTTTCGACAAATGCTCTCTCATCCATCCTTACACTTTTACACGCATACTGAATGGTTTCCAGCACAAGCTGGTCAACCACCTTTGCCTGTATATTGTGCGAACAACAGACCTTTTCTGACTGGTCATGGCTGTTATTATAATTGCCGCAGTTATAACAGGCTGAAGTTGTTCTGACACTGCCATCCGGCAGTCCTCTCCAGTTTCTTCCGGCACGCTTTCCCTCATTACGATAATGCATCTTTCCACCGCAGTCCGCACAGAAAATCTTACCCACAAACGGATTTGACTCGCCCTCTGTGTTTATCCTGCGTTTGGTCTTTCTAAGCTCCTGCACCATATACCATGTTTTTCTGTCAATGATTGCCTCATGGGTATCCGTAAAGACTACTATCTCGTCACTGTCATTTTTTACAGCAGTCTTATCCTTATAGGAAAGCTTCTTTGTACGGAAATTCACAGTATCTCCCATATATTCCGGTTTTTCAAGCATTCTTACGACACTTACTCCTGCCCATTCATATGGCTTTGACATATCACACCGGTTCTTGTAACATCCATATCCCCGCTTTGCCTGATAATATGAAGGTTTTTCCACCTTTTCCTCAGTCAGTATCCTTGCAATCTGATATGGTCCGATTCCCTCAACTGCCATCCGGAATATCCTGCGGACAACTGCCGCAGCTTCCTCGTCAATGAGCCAGTGGTTCTTATCTTCCGGATCTTTGATATATCCGTATGGCGGATTGTTGGTAATTGGTTTCCCGTCCCTGCCCTTTGCCTGCAATACTGCCTTTATCTTGCGGCTGCAGTCACGCAGATACCATTCGTTCATGATATTTAAAAAAGGGGCGAATTCGTTGCTGGTGTTAATATCACTGTCAACACCATTAGAGATAGCAACGAAATGGACACCTTTTTCCCGAAAGAATACCTCCGTGTAAAATCCTACCTGTAGGTAATCCCTCCCGACTCGGCTCATATCCTTTACAATGACTGTGCCAATGCTTCCGTTTTCAATCTGCCGGAGCATTTCCTTCCATCCCGGTCTGTCAAAATTTCCACCGGAATATCCGTCATCTGTAAAATGCACCAAATCGGTATATCCATTACTCTTTGCATAGTCCTCCAGCATTTTCTTCTGGTTCACTATACTGTTGCTGTCTCTCGCAAGCTCATCGTCCCTTGAGAGTCGCTCATAAAGAGCAGTTATTCTGTTTTTCGATTTGTCAGTTGTCTGTCTGGTTCTGTTCATGCCGAACTCCCTTCCGGCAACTGACTCATTTGTGGTAGCTCTATCTTATCATAATCCGCTTTCTCTGTCAGCACCTCTCTTGAAATAATGTGGGAAATCTTGTCCGAAAAGGTATCTGTACTGTTTTCACTCGTTAATACCCTGATTTTGTAAACTGTCCCACCAATCCTGCGATAAAAAAATCCAGCTTCACATGAGCCGGACTTTCTATCGCCATTATTTAGTTTTTCTGCCTCCATAATCAATCCTTGCCTTTCTCTCTGATAAAAATTATAATTGTTTCATGCTTCCGCTTCGTGTAACCGAAGCTTTTGTTTATCCATACTTCATAGCCTTTTTGCTCCTTTCTGTAATTGTTTTAGCGATAAAAAGAATTACTTTCTTCACTAATAGGAGAAATACGGCTACAAAATCGGAAGTGTTTTGAAATTATTTTTGAAAAAATTTTTAAGGACTGATTAAATTGCCAAAATATGAGGAACTAAAAGCTTTCCGCAAACAAAACTTAATACCGGAATACAACGATTCTTCCAGTGAGAAAACTATTCTGCACAGGGAAGCCCGTGCATTGGCAATCAGCCGTCTTGAAGAAAGTGCACGAACCGAGGAAGAATTCGCAAATGTTATATCGTGGTGGGATAAACTTGATGACAACAGGGAACGCAGAGAGCGCTACCATGAAATCGGACGCTCTGAAGTACCGCTTGAATGGCACGCCTCTGATTATGTCCTGCCCGGTAATGCCAACTATGATATGGTGCTTTGGCAACAGATACTTGCCGGCGATTTTATTGATTATATCTTTGATGAGCCGGATTACATCCATGAGCTTGTACGCAGTCAGGATTTATGCCTGATATTAAAGAATATGAAGGAACACCAGAAACAGCTTTTGTACTATGTGATTGTCCGATCATACTCCACTCTCCAATACGCTGAGCTGAATGGAAAGACTGACCGCAATGTGCGTGGTGTAAGGGAAACTGCCATAAAGCAGATAAGAAAGAAATATAAGTCTGCTCTTGAAACAAGGCTGCTTCATCTGCCTTGGACACTTACATTGGACGAAAAATATTTTCTTGAAAACGGAGTGAGAACTAAGGATGAAAATGAATGATATCGTGTTGAAATTTCAGAAAGATAATTCTTGACCCGTATTATGTAATCGGATAAAATTATCATTAGATTACAGTTGTTTTTTTATAGAAGAAACACGAATTGAATTTCAGACGATTGCTCTGATTCCAGTTAAATCAGATTGGAGGATTTTCATGAAAAATCTATTTGAACATACCAGTTCCCCATGGATACGGTACAGCAGTTATGAATACCGCACTGCCGAAGATGGAACTTTATATATTGTAGTATCTGCGGATGCCAAACCGGAAATGTATAATCCTATGAAAGATGCAGAATCACTTGTACTGGATGCTGTCAATATCGGTTTGCAGGTCATGCATAAGGTGCCTGAAGATGAACTGAAAAGTATGGTACTTCGTTTCATCAATTCCTACGGATTTTTAGGCTTTATGACTGCACTTCCGACAACTGCGGAATTTATCACCTATGAATCTGTATATCTTCCGAAAAACCACTTTATTAAAGAAGAATCTCTATCAACAGAAAGTTATCTCGATTACTTTTATCCGTTTGATAAGATGGATTTTCATAAAAAAGGGATAGAATCCAGTTGGTCAGTATCTGACAGGAATGGCATTGCAATCGCACTTGCAACGGGAAAGAATCCACAGGCTGTTACGATGAGTTTTCAGAAGGAATATGCAGAACGCTATGACTGGCTGGTGAAAGAATTTTCCGACTGGGCATTTACCTTTACCACAAGCTTCTTATATTATATGGACTATGACAGTCTTGATGAACAGACAAAAAACCTGTATCGTCAGGGTATGTCTGCATTTGGCGGAATATCCCCGACTTACCATATCTCATTAGCGGAAAATGCCCCTGTTATCGTATGGAACTTCCATTCCCTGCTCGTCATGATCCAGATGTGCTTCTCTTTTATGCTTACAGATTCTGACTGCGATATGAAGCTGTGTAAGCACTGTGGCAGGGCATTTATCGCAAGCCGTAAGGGAAATGAGTTCTGCTCTCCGAAATGCAAGAATCAGTATAATGTCTATAAGACAAGAGCTAAGAAAAAAGAGGAATAGCTCCAATATACAAAACAAAGACGGCAAATCATCAACAACTTGTTGACGACTTGCCGTCTCTTATTTTTGCTAATGATAGTTACGCCATTGCAGGCTCTCTCTTCTTAATAATCGCCTCAACTTCATCAACACTCACACCAACAGCATCTGCTATCTGATTTGGTGTATAACCTATTTTATACATATTCATCACAATTTTAGCAATTGCTTTATCTTCAATACCCTGACTCAGATTACACATAATGCTCACATCCTCTCTAAATTCTTGACTGATTGGAATATTATATTCATGTTCTATAATATCCAATTTTTCCTGTTCTTTCAGTTCACTTGAAAGTAATGCTCCAATCAACCGGTGCATTTCATATTTTTCATCATGCTCCGGAATCTCATTTGTGATTCCTATTAACACAATGTTTAACAGGTCGAGATTACCTTTCCAGTTACATGGTTTTAACATCTCATCTTTTGTCAAATGGATATGGCTTAGGCTGTTATCATCCATGTTCATACATATCCATATGCTGAATACCTGCTTAATGTCATCGTAGTTAGTATTTACAAAATCTCTTTCCTTTTGTGACGAAATCAGCCTGCTCACATAAAAGATTGCCCGATTTAAAATTTTATATTCCGTCGGCTCATCCTTCTGAGCCTCTATATTCACAATAATCTGCGAAAGCCCATTTTTCATACGGACATAAAAAATAATATCAAATCTGACTAATCCTTCATTAATTTCAGCATTTTCCGTATTAAGACCTACTATACGCTGTCCTGTAGCATCTGTTTTTTCCATATTTGCTAATCCCGGCTCAACCGGAACAACGCTGATACTCGGTTCGCCTTCGATGTATTTCACAACATCTTCCGGCTTCATTCCTTTAAATTCATCGACTGTTTTCACCAGAATATGTGCTAATATACTCTTCTGTGCCAGTAACCTTTTAACACGAGTATCATATTGTGCCTTATCTCCTGCTGCATTCACAGCATTTGCTATTTCTGTATTCAAGTCGGCATCCCTCCTTTTGTATTGTGCATAACACTTCTAAGATTCCGCAAAAGGCTCTCTGCCTCAATATCATTATAAGCGAGGAACTTTACGGAATCAACTGAATTTTCTATGAACTTTTTCATATGCCAAACGGCGGGAAACCAATTAAGATTTCCCGCTATTTTTAATCCATATAAATCAGATCATGCAACACTACTTCCTCTGCTCTGCTCCGGATGTTATTCATCTTCCGTACCCATCCGAGCTGATCTACTGACTTCAAGTGCTCCGTCACGCCTTCACGCTCAGCCATTCTTACCGTAAGCATATCCATCATGTCATTGCATTCCATATCTACTTCTTCCAGATGTTTCCACAATTTTTCCGTAAGAACCAGATGTGTATACATGGCATGATGATTTTCAAACAAATACCTCTGTCGCATTCTGCCATATTTGCCAATCTGATAATTGCTTCCATTTTCCAATTCCAAATCTGGAATCAATACATCGCCTTCCCAATGATATGTTAACTCCATACGCTGCTCCTTCCTTTGTGCTAAATGTTTACAGTTTCAATTAAAAGAGTATCACCTTCTTAATACAACATCTGCAATCTATCATTCACCACAAATGAGCCAGCCGCCTATGTTGTGTTATATTAGCAGATGGAGGTTTCCGCTAAACAACACTGTTTTGGGAAATCTGACATCTACACTTCGCAACATATCACTTCATTTTCATAAGCAGCTGCTGTATCAATATGCTTATATCCCACCGAAATCGCATTTTTTACTGCACATGCTGTTCTTTCTCCCTCCGGGAGTTCCCATGTTCCAAACCCAATGCTTGGAATCTTAAGTCCATTATTTAATACAAAGTTTGACAAATCCATTTCTAATCTCCTTTCATCTTTTGCTTAAACATAATTATGTTTCATCTTATATATAATGTTAAATTCATCATTATGTTTTGTCAATATCTTTTTGCATTTTCATTATTTTTGTTGTATTTATAGAATTATTATTGTATATTATTTACAAATATATTGTCATTTTAGATATTTTATTATTGTTTCATAATGATGTTTGTGTTATGATTTATATAATCTGTTTTATAAAGTAAATAATTTAGAAATGATATGGAATATTTCTTTTAACCAAACAGAAATATCAACCATAAATATTAATATTAGGAGATTTAGTGGATGAATAAGAAAATATCTGCATATCAAAGAGTTTATGCGCAAATCAGACGTGATATTCTGGATGGAAATTATAAAACAGGTATGTTACTTCCTCCCGAACCCGAACTGGAAAAGATATTTCAGGTAAGTCGAACAACCATCAGAAAAGCAATCAGCATGCTTCAATCTGAAGGATATCTAAAAGTCATGCAAGGTCATGGAACGGAAATAGTAGATATTTCTACTATTCAGAGACTCAACAGCCTTACCTCTCTCCCCGAGAGTTTAATTGAAAAGGGTTACGAAGTAACTATTCAGGGTGATTATATTAAAAAAATAATCCCTCCCAGTTATGTGAATGATGCACTAAACCAAAAAGAAGGCGCAGAAGTTTACAAAATTGAACAGGTTCAGTATGCCAATGGTTTGCCCATATCAATTATCGTCAATTTTTTAAGGCCAGATTATCTTCAGGGGCTTGAAAACCATTCCAGCAAATTTGTGGATTTATATGAATTTCTTGAAACACAGTATAATATTATACTAACCACAGCAGTAGATCATATCACTGCTATTAAGGCAGATTTCCTGGATTCACAAATTCTTCGAGTTCCCATTGGCGAACCCCTATTATATAATAAACGAATTGGGTATCTGAATGACATGGCTTTCGAATGTAGTATTACTAAAATCATTGCTGACAGATATGAATATTGTGTACATTTAAAAAGAGAATAGTGTATAAGCAAAATACAATACAATTGACAATATCCGATATCTCTTATTTTAATCAGGATTGGCCAATTTAAAACATAATGCTATGATAAATCTATAAGAAGGTGCTACCGCAAAGCAACGGTTCGCCTAGTTTATAGGTTATTGATCAAAAAAGCAACCTACATTCGGCATGGCGGTTGCTTTTTTGATGTCTGGATCTTCTGTCGGTCTCGTTTTGCAGGATACTGATCACGGCAATAACGATGCTGATGATTGTTACTACAATACCCACGAGCCCGACAGTAAAATCTATTGTTGTTGCATCTCTTCCAGCTCGGTTTCTGTCTCAAGCATCCGTTCAAGAAGGCTTTCCTGGTTCTGCTCTTCCTTCTGCTTCTGCTCTTCAAGCTCCATAAGCTTCGTGTAGTCGGAAGCCAGTGCCGGATCCATGATCTGCATCTGCAAATCCGCAAGTCTCTGTTCGCTTTCTTCCAGCTGCTTTTCGTACTTTGCCATCTGCTGCTTTAAGCGGGACAGAATTTTACCGGGATTATAATAGGTCTTCTTGTCAAAAACATCATTTAATGTTGGTGTTTTGTCCGATTTCTTTTCGTTTCGTTCTGCCTCTTCCTTTGCCTGATTCAACTGTTGCTGCTTCAACTCTTCCTTCTGCAGACGTTCCAGATATTCTTCATAGCCGCAGTCATAAAAGACCGTTTTATCCTGCTTGAAATCAAGCATTCCGGTTGCGATTTCCTTGATAAAGTAACGGTCATGGGAAACAAAAAGGATCGTTCCGGTATAATTCTTCAACATATTTTCCAGCGCTTCTTTGCCAATGAGATCCATATGGTTCGTCGGCTCATCCAGAATCAGAAGATTCGGGCGCATCTTAAACATCTTGCACAAGGCAAGACGTACCTTTTCTCCTCCGGAAAGCTGTCCCAAAGTCTTAAATACTTCTTCTCCGGTAAAAAGGAAGCTTCCTAATGCATTACGCACCTCTACTTCCTTCAAAGTCGGATACATGTCCCAGAAATCATTGAGTACGGTCTTATCCGGATACATACTTTCTGCAACTGCTGCCTGCTGGTCAAAATAACCGACCTCCACACCGGTTCCGACGGTATAACTTCCCCCAAGCGGAGGAATCTGTCCCATCAAAGTCTTTAACAGGGTAGATTTTCCCTTTCCGTTTTCTCCGATAATCGCAACACGCTCTCCCTTTTTCAGGGTAAAGGATACCTTACTCAACACATGATCGTATCCGATTTCCAGTGCTTTCAGCGTCAGTACATCGGTATAGCTGGTTGTCCTCGGAAGGAACTGACCGCGGAATGCCTTGGTGTCAAATCTGCGGGGCTTCTCGATCAGAACCATATGCTCCAGCTGCTTTTCTTTGGAATGCACCGAAGCGACCTTGGTCGGGGTATTCTTCCACTTCTCAATCCACTCCGTGAGACGCTTGATCTCCTTCTGCTGTTCCTCGTAGTCCTTTTCCTGCTTTAAAGCAGCCTCTTCCTTTAACTTCATAAAGGTTGTATAGTTGCCCGGATACCGTTTGATCCGATGGTATTCAATTTCATAAGTCACATCAATGATGCGGTCTAAGAACATCCGGTCATGGGAAACAATCACAACTGCCTTGTTATAGTTCTTTAAATATCCTTCGAGCCATTCAATCGTTGGCAGATCCAGGTGGTTCGTAGGCTCATCCAGAAGCATAATGTCCGGACGGCTTAGAAGCAGTTTGATAAAAGCCACCTTAGTCTGCTGTCCTCCGGAAAATGTTCCGATCGGGCGGGTAATATCCTTCAGATCAAAGCCAAACTTCTGGAACATCGTTTCCATATCACGCCGATATGTATAGCCTCCCATTGCCTCCATTTGATCCTGTAGAGAGGAATACTCATACATCCATTTCTGGTCATGATCGGTTTCCATGATGTCCGTAAGCTCTTTCATCCTGCGTTCACAGGCAAATACCGGCTCAAATACTTTAAGGATCTCGTTTTCTACCGTAATCTCCTGATCTTCAAAGCTGATCTGACGCAGATAGCCGATCTTCTGGTTTCCCGCCATCGCAATGCCACAGCTTTCATCACTGTCGATATTTGCCATGGTAATATCCCCGGCAATCAGTTTCAAAAGGGTCGTCTTGCCGCAGCCGTTGCGTCCGACGATCGCAATTTTTTCATGGTCATGTATGTCAAAGTTTACATCTTCAATAATGGTTTCCGCACCGTATTGTACCAGTGCATGTCTGATCTGATATCTCATTTTATCTCCGTTAATTTTCTTGTGTTTCGTAACTGTTCCGCACCTTTACAGTTACTGTATTTCGTGTTCTCCGCCGGGCAGTTATCCGACGCATATTCGTTAAAAGTATAACAACTAATCTTTGGCTTTGCAATACAGGATTGAAACGAGAAGTCCTGCTGCCGTGGCAATCATGGCAGGCGCAATAATGATTGCCGGATTCACACTTCCATATTGGGTCCGGTATGCAATCATGTTGACCGGGATAAGCTGCAAAGAAGAAATGTTGAGAATCAGAAACGTGCACATTTCATTGCTGGCATAGAGCCGCTTCTCTTCCGGAACACCACGCTCCTCCTGTAATTTTGCCAGCTCTTCCATGGCTTTGAGGCCGGCCGGGGTACAGGCCCATCCAAGTCCCAGTACATTTGCAATCACATTCATTGAGATATAATCTCTGGATTTGTGACCTTGTGGAATACGTGGAAACATAAATGAAATAAATGGTGACAGCATTCGGGTAAGCTTCGCTATCAATCCGGATTCCTCTGCCACCTGCATGAGACCCACCCAGAATGCCATAACTCCTGTCATGGTAAAGCATAATGTGACCGCATCCTGTGCACTTTGTAATGCAGCCTCAGTAACCTCTTTCATATGGCCTGTGATTGCACCGTAGATAATCCCTATCACAATCATTACTGCCCAGATGTAATTCAGCATATCGTTAACCTTCTCGGCATATTTCTATATTATAAGGTATGGAATTGTGACTTCATTCAGAACATTAGATTATTTGCTTTCATTGAAGATGTGATTTACACATAATCAAAATATTATATAAAGACTAGAAATCTACCGTATTGGTTATAATAGCCAATATATTTAAGGTTTAATACCAATAAATTAGTTATTATCAACAAAAACCGTTTGCAAAATAAAACAAATAGATTATAATAGTGGCAGGGTGTTACCAAAACGGGTAGCGGTTCGCCTTTCGCCAGAATGAGTACATTCTGAGAACTTCCAGTATTAACGGAGGTGGTACAGATGGAAAATACAACGAAAGGTACATAGTATATTTGACAATAGAGCTTACTGTCGGAATCGCAGGTATTGTAGTAACAATCATCAGCATCATTGTTACCGTGATCAGTATCCTGCAAAACGAGACTGACAGAAGATCC
>Ga0129313_1001190_pt1 | contig 17433 bp, 14 predicted proteins | sample O1105metagenome_FD_94436 | JGI IMG/M metagenome (GOLD analysis project Ga0129313, IMG submission 94436) | Orangutan group fecal microbial communities from fecal samples from Wisconsin, USA - O1105 metagenome | ecosystem: Host-associated > Mammals > Digestive system > Large intestine > Fecal... | reverse complement strand
TCCGTTTCTACACAGCGCTCACAGGTTGGGATGCTGGTTCTTACGGCATTCAGGAAGAAGACAACCCGAAGGACTTCACCATGACAGACGGCATCTACAGTGGCGAGCTTCTCAAGGGTAAGGGTAGCTACAATTTGCCCGACTGGGAAGGTGGTAGCGTGAAGATTACAGTCAACATGGCAGACCCGTCTAAGATGAGCGTTAAGTTTGAGGCTGGTGGAGTAGACGTTAGCGATAAGGCGTTTATCTATCTCGTGGGTGCTCCCGAGGGATGGGCTGGTCCTACCAGCGACAATGCCGCTCACTACGAAGACTGGAAGCTCTACGACATGGCGGGCGACGGCATCTATACCGGCACTTTCACAATTCCTGCTGAAAAGTTCCAGTTCCGCTTCTACAAGGAGCTCACTGGTTGGGACGATGCCTCTTACGGTTCACAGGCCGACGACGCTCCCATCGACATAGAGTTGACAGACGGTCTCTATACTGGTCCCGCTGTCGATGGCAAGGGTTCTTGGCAGATTGCCGATTGGGCTGAAGACGCTAAGGTTGCCATCACCGTAAACACTAAAACAGGCAAGGTGACCTTCCAGAAAAAATAATTGCATCAATTGAAACGTCAAAAGTGAAAGTATTATGAAAAAACTAACAATATCACTTATGGCACTTCTTTCTCTCGTCTTCGCTTCGTGCGAAGACGATTGGACGGAGGCCGCTCCGCAGAAAAATCCCCAGGAGGCGCTCATCGCTGTCGACGACATCGCGCTGACAACCATGCTCCCCGAGGCTATTAATCTGCAGGAAGCATATATGACCGACAACAAGGTGAGACTCTTTAAAGAGGCTGTTAAGAACCTTCCTGCCGGCAGTCAGATAGAGTACGAAATGCAGTTCAGCAAGTCAGAGAATTTCGATAAGTTCGGTACATTAAAATGTGAGAAAGACTCTGACGTGGCATTGGTAAAGGCTTCTGATTTTGAAGAGGCTTATCTCAATACTATTGGACGCAGCCCGAAGGCAAAAGACATCTTCGTGCGCTTTGCAGCATATATCGTGAAGGACGCAACCTCTGCCGTACGTGTTGGCGACCCCGACACATACATCGGTGCTACAAAGGTTAACGTCACTCCTTATCCAAGCAACGTAGTGATTGAAGAGAACTACTATCTGCTCGGAACCATCAACGGTTGGTCAGTGGCTACAGCCGTCAAACTCGACCACACTGGCGATCCTTACGACAATCCTGTGTTCACCAAAAAGGTTAGCATCAGCCCTGAGGCTGCAGCTGACGGTTGGTGGTGGAAGATTGTTCCTGAGTCTACATTCAAAACAGGTAACTGGGTGGATGCTGCGAACGCTGCTTACGGTGTTGCCGTGAACGGTTCAGAAAAGACAGAAGGTGTGCTCGTGGCACGCACTGCTGACACTGACTGTGGCGCAGGCTGTCTGAATGAGGCTGGTGACCTGTTGCTTACCATCAATATGGAGGAAGGAACATACTCATTCACTCCCGCAGCTGAAAACCTTTACACACCGGGTGTGGCAAATGGATGGGATCATCTCAGCTCGCAGAAGCTCTACACAGAAAACTACCAGGAGTACATGGGCTATGCTTATCTCGACGCAGGTGGTTTCAAGTTTACCAATGCTCCTGACTGGAAACATACTAATTATGGCTATTCTGGCGATGGTGTGCTTAGTACTGATGGCGGTGCTGGCGGCATTACCCCTGCCGAGACAGGTCTGTACTGGTGTAAAGCCAACGTCGCTGCGCTCACATACGAGCTTTACAAGGTGAACACTATCGGCGTAGCAGGCGATGCTACACCTGATGGCTGGGACGCTTCTACACCTCTGCAGCCCGTTGACGCCAAGTCACTCGTATGGGAAGCAGATATAAAATTTGCCGAAAGTGGTGAGTGGAAGTTCCGTGCCAACAACGAATGGACAGCTAACTTAGGCGGTTCGTTTGATAACTTGGTATTCAATGGTGGCAACTTTGCTACACCGGGTGCTGGTAAATATAAGGTGCGCCTCGACATTTCGAAGCTGCCTTACACAGTAACTGTTACTCCTGTGAAGTAAACAATAAAACATTTTAATTCATAGTTCGATTTAGGAGAGACGCTTTCCGTGACGGAGGTGTCTCTTCTTTTTTGGTTTAACAATGTGTAGGTGGGGTGACCGATATCTTTTGGGTTTAACAATGTGTAGGTGGGGTGACCGATATCTTTTGGGTTTAACAATGTGTAGGTGGGGTGACCGATATCTTTTGGTTTAACAATGTGTAGGTGGAGTGCCGATATTCTCCGCCGTCGTACTCGAAAATACTGAACAATATGAAACATACATTATTAATTGCTTTATTGGGCATCTGCTTCATGGGTGCTTCTGCACAGAAATATGTCGGAGGAGACATCTCGCTTCTTCCTAAGTATGAGCAGGCGAAAGCCAAGTATTATGACAAAGACGGCGCCACGATAGCCGCTCCGCTTGACTTCTTCAAGCAAGAGGGCATGAACGCCATGCGTCTCCGTCTGTTCGTGAGTCCAGATAAGAACATGGGAGTGGACAAAGACGTCAACGTGTGTCAAGACATTGAATATGTTAAGACGCTCGGCAAGCGCATCAAAGACGCTGGCTTCAAACTCATGCTCGACTTCCACTATAGCGACACATGGGCAGACCCAGGCAAGCAGTGGACTCCTGCCGACTGGGCAAAGCTGTCTGACGCGGAGCTGCAACAGAAACTTTACGACTACACTAAAGACGTGCTTCAGCAGATGAAGGCTGTCGGTGCAGAGCCAGACATGATTCAGACAGGCAACGAGATAAGCTATGGCATGCTTTGGGGCACAAGAGCGGCAGTGGGAGCAAGCAGCAATGGCACCAACCGTTGCTGGCCGTCATCGCCTGCTGCCAACTGGACGCGTTTCACAAACCTGCTTAAACAGGCGATAAAGGCTTGTCGTGAGGAGTGTCCTCAGGCAAAGATTATTATTCATACCGAACGCACATCTGTGTCGCAGCAGAATGATAACAGAAACTATGTTGCCCTAAGCAACTTCTATAAGAAGATGAAGTCTGCCGACATAGACTATGACATCATCGGCTTGAGCTACTATCCTTATTTCCATGGCACCATTTCCGAACTCGAAGGCGCCATAAAGGTGTTGGAGCGCGACTATGCCGACAAAGACATCATGGTGGTGGAGTTTGGCTATCCTTATGCTTGGGAGGTGCCAGGCACCACTTACAAGTACCCGAACTACTTCAGCAAATATGCCTATTCGGACGAAGGACAGAAGACAATGACCGCCGATGTCATAGCCATGCTGAACAAACACAAGAACGTGAACGGACTCTTTTGGTGGTGGATGGAGTACAACGCCAAAGACTCGAAGCTGAGCGAAAGCTGGTACAACGCTCCGCTTTTCGACAGCCGCACAGGTAAGGTGACGTCTGCACTATACGAACTGAAAAACTTCGTAAACGATCCGACTGCCATTAGCCACGTCACGACAGACAAGGCAGCTGCTAAAGACGCGGCATGGTACACGCTTGATGGCAAGAAGGTGGACAAACCGGGTAAACGCAATGTCTACATTAACAATCATCGTAAGATTGTTTGTAACGACTAATATTATATCATGCAAACGATTGCGCAAATCGTTTGCATGATTTGTTTTTATTTATCATACTCATTAAGGATTTAGTTGTAACTTTGGCTCGTTAAAAAAGCTAATGACAAAAAACAACTAAAATCCTGAATATGAAGAAATTTTTCTTAACCATTGTTGCCATTGTTATGGCAACGATGAACTCGTTTGCGCAGGGATGGCCAGCCAACTACGATGGCGTGATGCTGCAAGGCTTCTATTGGGACTCCTTCCGCGCTTCGCAGTGGACCAAACTTAAGGCGCAGGCCGACGACATGGCTCCTTATTTCAGCTTAGTATGGATTCCGCAGAGTGGTAACTGTGGCAGTGGTAAGTCTATGGGTTACGACGACCTTTACTGGTTCTCCAACTTCAACAGTTCGTTCGGCAACGAGGCAGAGTTGCGCTCTATGATCTCAACATTCAAGGACAAGGGCATAGGCACCATTGCTGATGTGGTCATCAACCATCGTGGCACGCTGAATAGTTGGACCGATTTTCCCGTCGAGACTTATAATGGCGTGACCTATGAGATGTTCTCTACCGACGTCTGTGCCAACGACGATAAAGGTAAGGCTTTGGCGTGGGCAAATAAGCAGACGCCCAAAGTGAGCCTCAGCAACAAAGGCGATTCGGGCGAAGACTGGGACGGCATGCGCGACCTCGACCACTACAGCAGCAACGTGCAAAAGGTGGTTAAGGCTTATCTCAATATGTTGCTCAAGGATATGGGATACACTGGCTTCCGCTACGACATGGTGAAGGGCTATGCTGGCAAATTCACTGGCATCTACAATGCTGCCGTAAGACCTGCGTTCTCAGTAGGTGAGTATTTTGATGGCAATGTCAATACGGTGAAAAACTGGATTAATGCTACAAAGGTGAGCGGTCAGATTACTTCTGCTGCATTCGATTTCCCGATTCGCTATGCTGTGCGCGACGCTATCAACGGCAGATGGAGCGGAAAGACTAAAGACGGACTTGTAAGCGACGCTTCGTATAAGCAGTATGCTGTCAGCTTCGTGGAGAACCACGACACCGAGAAGCGTTCAGACGAGAACCAGCAGGACCCCATTCGTAAGGACACCCTTGCTGCCAACGCATTCATATTGGCTTCATGTGGCACACCTTGCGTGTTCTACAAGCATTGGCTTGACTATCCTGCCGACATTAAGATGATGATAAACGCCCGCCACATCGCAGGCGTCACAAATACCAGCAACACAACGTTCAATGCCTACACAGGCACACAGTACAACGCGCTGACCACCGCTGGCTCACGCGGCACTCTGCTGGCTGTAATGGGTCCCAAGGCCAACAGTATGGCTGTACCTTCAGGTTACACAGAGATTATTAAGGGTTATCGTTACCGCTACATGCTTAGCAACAACAGCAACGTGGCATGGGTAGACCTGCCCTCAGGCACGTATGAGAAGGCACAGAAAGCGCGCTTAGTAGCTGTCAGCAACAAGTCTGGCGCACAACTTGTCTACACCACCGACGGCAAAGAACCTACTGCTGCAAGCCGCAAGGTGGCAAGCGGCACAACCATCGACATCACCACAGGCACCACAACACTCAAGGTGGGACTGCTCGTCGGCTCTACAGTGTCTGATGTTGTGACACGCATCTACAATGTTACGGTTCCCGAAGCATTCGTTCCGTTTGACGTGAATGTATATGTCAACGTCGACAAAGTGGGATGGAGCAAGGTGAACTTCTGGGCATGGGAAGCCGATGCCAACGTAAACTTCTGTAACACAAAGAAGTGGCCTGGTGATGTAGTGACTGCAACCAAGACCATAAATGGCAAGAAGTGGTATTACAAGACCTACCGCATGACGAAGCGCGGCTACATGGCGTCGTTTGTGTTCAGCACAGGAAATGGCGCGCCTCAGACCGCCGATACCTACGATTTGGACAAGGACACTTATCTGGAGGTTACTGCTGAGAAGGATGCAGCAGGACACTATTTGGTGAAAAATGTAACAAGTGAAATTGTTCCATCAGGCATTGAGTCTGTGGAAGCAGACAACATCCTGTCTGATGGATGGTATGACCTGCAGGGCAGACGTCTCAACGACATGCCCACTCAGAAGGGTGTATATATCAACGGAGGCAAGAAGGTGGTTGTGAGATAACCGCTTCGCTTCTATATTAAAAGACATGGCATAGCCGCTGCCATTTCGCGAGTGCGTCTTCTTGTGACGGTAGTCTTGCGAAACAGCAGTGGCTATGCTTTTTTTATGCAATGAAAAAGCGCTGGTGGCACTCCCGTTTCGGTGGGATGACGGAGAAGTGTTAAATAAAGAATAGCGTTTCTCTTGTATTATCCGTGCTTTTTTTATAATTTTGTATTAAACAATAATAACGAAAATGCTGAAATTTATTTCATTTGGCAGTGGCAGTAGTGGAAATTGCTATTATCTATATAACGACACGGAGGGATTGATTATCGATGCGGGAGTAGGTGTACGAATGCTGAAAAAGTATTTAAACCAATACGGACTGTCGTTTAAGAACCTGAAATATGTGCTCATAACCCACGACCACGCCGACCATATAAAGTCTGTAGGAAGCATATCCAACGATTACGAACTGGATGTCTATTCCACGCAAAACGTTCATGCCGGTATAGACCGCAACTATTGTGTGAAGAAGAAAATAGCCGCGACGCGAAAGCACTATGTCAAGCCTGGCGAGGCATTTGTGCTTGGAGAGTTTACGGTTACGGCTTTTCATGTGCCTCATGACAGTACCGACAACGTGGGATATAAGGTGACGTATGACGGGATGACGTTTACTCTGATGACAGATGTGGGCCATGTGACAGACGAAATGAAACAGATAATCGGTGAGAGCGATTATCTCGTGATAGAGGCAAACCACGACTTGGAGATGCTGCAACGGGGCAACTACCCTGAATATCTGAAGAAACGAATCACCTGCGGCACCGGACACCTTAATAATGTGGCTTGTGCCAACGCGCTGGTAGAAAATGCTACGCAGCGCTTGAAGCATGTGTGGCTGTGTCACTTGAGCGAAGAGAACAACCATCCGGACCTGGCACTCAAGACCATAGAGGAGGTGTTGAGAAGCAACGGCATTGTTGCTGGTAAAGACTTTGAACTTGATGTGTTGCGACGCACCAGTCCTACTGGCGTGTATGAACTGAAGTGAAAAAGCCAAACTTGTATAGGGCGTAGCACAAAGGCGACGGATGGTTGCCTGTACACATTCGGTACAGCATGTTTCCAGTTGCTGAAAACAGCAGCTTGACAAGCGGAAGCAGATGCCATCTGCCCACTTTCGTGTATAGATTGAGTATTTTTGAGTAGCCCTCCATGTCTTTTGCGTGGGCAGACAGAGTGTGCAGACTCTGTCTGGTCTTCTCCATAAACACATCGTTGCTCTCTATGTCGTCAATCGTGACGTGGTTGTCGATGTGTATGATGGTGACGCCAGCCTCTTTCAGACTTTTGCCAAAGAGCGCATCTTCATATCCATATTCCGTGAATGTCTCGTCAAAGGGGTGGGCGAGCATGACGTCTTTGCGTGCCATGAAGTTGGTTGTGCGGAAAGAGGCATACGGGTTGCGCATCCTTACCGTTGTAGGGTTGCGTTTCAGAAAGTCTTTTTCGTATATGTATCTAAGGTTATTGTCAAACCGTCCGTCTGGGTTGTCGAAATGGAGGTTGCCGATTACGACGTCGGCGTCGTGCATGTGGCAGACATATCGCTTTATGAAGTCGTGATGGCTGATAACCACATCGCAGTCTAAGACCAGCAGATGGCTGTACGACGCCATGGCTGCGAGCTTGTTGCGAATGACTGCTCTGCCGACATTGTGTGGCAACTCGGTGTATGTACAGTGTTGCATTCCCGCTATTTCACTGTTTGCTCGTTTCGCGTCGGCGTCAGAAGAACCGTCGTCTGCGACTATTATCTCAAAGCCTACGTTGCTGTCTTCTGCCATGACTTCTTCCACTTGCAGACACAATGCCTTTACCATGGCGGTACAGTCATGGTTGTAGGCTGGTATGAGTATTGACAGACCACAGTTCTCCTTCATGTCGTTTTACTTTTGTTTATGGGTAAGTTTCTCTATAAGATATTTGCCCGTGTAGCTCCGTTCACACTTGCTTACTTCCTCAGGTGTTCCGCAGCACACGATTTCTCCTCCCTTGTTGCCTCCCTCTGGACCGAGGTCTATGATGTAATCGGCATTTTTTGCAATGTCGAGATTGTGCTCAATTATTATTATAGTGTGTCCTCTGCGTATGAGTGCGTTGAATGAATTGAGCAGACGCTGTATATCGTGAAAGTGCAGACCCGTCGTCGGCTCGTCGAAGATGAACAGCGTGGGCTGCTGCTTCTCTTGTCCGATGAAGTATGCTAACTTCACACGCTGGTTTTCACCACCCGACAGTGTTGATGAGCTCTGACCGAGTTTTACATATCCTAAGCCTACATCTTCGAGCGGACGCAGGCGCTCGACTATTGTCTTCTGCTTGTATTCGCCAAAGAAGTCGATAGCCTCGGAGACGGTCATGTTAAGCACATCGTAGATGTTTTTGCCATGAAACATGACTTCGAGTATGTCTTTCTTGAAGCGTTTGCCATGACATGAGTCGCACTCCAAGACCAAATCTGCCATGAACTGCATTTCCACGGTTATGAATCCAGCCCCCTTGCACTCCTCACATCGTCCACCATCGGCATTGAACGAGAAGTGTTGTGGCGTGAGTCCTAACTGTTTTGACAGCGGTTGGTCGGCATAGAGTTGGCGTATGGCGTCGTATGCCTTGACATATGTTGCTGGATTGGAGCGCGAACTCTTACCTATCGGGTTCTGGTCTACCATCTCTACGTGGCTTATGCTTTGCCAGTCGCCTTCAAGCGATGAGTATTCGCCGGGTATTTCTGCCACTTCGTCGAGATGACGCTTCAGGGCGGGGTAGAGAATGCCTTTTACAAGCGACGACTTTCCAGAGCCGCTGACACCTGTAACGACCGTCATCACGTTCAGTGGAAACTTCACGTCCAGACCCTTGAGATTGTTCATTCTCGCTCCTTTTATCTCTATAGCCTGGTTCCACGCCCTGCGGCTTGTGGGACAGGAGATGGCTTCGTGGCCGTTGAGGTAGTTCACGGTGTGGCTCTTCGACTCAGTCTCATCATAGATTTGCTGTATGGTGCCTTCATACACAATCTCTCCGCCAAGATGTCCGGCGTCGGGGCCGACGTCGATGATGTAGTCTGCGGCGCGCAATATGTCTTCGTCGTGTTCTACCACCACCACGGTGTTGCCAATGTCGCGCAGCTCTTTCAGCACCTTTATCAGCTTGTCGGTGTCTCTGCTGTGCAGACCGATGCTCGGCTCGTCGAGCACATAGAGCGAGCCTACGAGCGAACTGCCGAGCGACGTGGTGAGGTTTATGCGCTGGCTCTCACCGCCACTCAGCGTGTTAGACTGGCGGTTGAGTGTGAGGTAGTCCAGTCCCACGTCTACCAGGAACTGTAGACGGTTGTTGATTTCTGTGAGCAGACGTTTGGCTATAGCCTGTTCGTTGTCGTCGAGTTTCAGCGCTTTGAACCATTGTTGTAGGTTCAGTATGGGCATCTCTACCAGGTCGCAGATGCTCTTGCCGCCAATCTTCACCCATGTCGCCTCCTTCTTCAGGCGTGTGCCATGACAGCTCGGACACGTGGTTTTGCCACGGTAGCGGCTGAGCATGACGCGGTATTGTATCTTGTATTGGTTTTCGCTCACCATCTTGAAGAAGGAGTCGATGCACACCTTCTCCTTGTCAGAGGGCAGCCCGTGCCACAGCATGTCCTTCTGTTTGCGTGTGAGGTTGTAATAAGGCTCGAAGATGGGGAATTTGTCGGCTGCGGCTCTCTTGCAGAACTCCTTCTTCCACATGCCCATCTTCTCTCCGTGCCAGCACTGCACACATCCGTCGTAGACACTGAGCGACGTGTTGGGCACCACGAGCTTCTCGTCGATGCCCATCACCTTGCCGAAGCCCTCACATACGGGGCATGCGCCGAGCGGAGAGTTGAACGAAAACATGTTGTCGTTGGGCTGTTCAAACACTATGCCGTCTGACTCGAAGCGTGTGGAGTAGTCGTATATTATGTTTGACGGTAGGAACACAAGGCGACACGCGCCGTTGCCCTCGTAGAAGGCGGTCTCTGCGGAGTCGATGAGTCGTGACTCGCTGTCTTTCTCATGTGACACAGACATGCGGTCTATCAGCAGATAGGTGTCGCTTATCTGTAGTCCTTTCATCTTCTGCTCGTCTTCCATCAGGTCGTCGATGCGCAGAAACTCGCCGTTAACCCATAGTCTTGAATAGCCCTGCAGCAGGTATGCCTTAATCTGTTGCTGTATGGTGCGCCCGTCTACCACATGGAGCGGCGCGAGTATGACGAACTTTGTGCCGTCAGAGTAGCTGCGCACCTGTGCGAGTATGTCTTCTGTCGAGTTTATCTTTACTTCCTCACCGCTTACGGGCGAATAGGTCTTGCCGATTCGTGCATACAGCAGACGTAGATATTCGTATATCTCTGTAGATGTGCCGACGGTGCTTCGCGGGTTGCGCGAGTTCACCTTCTGCTCTATGGCGATGGCAGGCGGCAGGCCTTTTATGAAGTCACATTCGGGCTTGCTGAGTCGCCCGAGAAACTGTCTCGCGTATGAAGACAGTGACTCGACATATCTGCGCTGTCCTTCTGCGTACAGTGTGTCGAAAGCGAGTGATGATTTTCCGGAGCCAGACACTCCTGCTATCACCACCAGTTTGTTGCGGGGAATCTTCAGGCTAACGTTCTTCAGATTGTTTACTCTTGCGCCTTTTATCTCTATATAGTCGTCCATCGCCGTGTCAGAATTATGTGTGTTTAAGTTAAAAAGGCGCGTTCTATAAATAGTACTCAACAGCTTGTGTGAGCGTATTTATAGAACCCGCCTTTTGTGTTACCGGGTACGTGCCATGAACTATGAGTTCATGGAGAGCAGAAACTCTTCGTTGTCTTGTGTGTGTACCATGCGGTCGTGTATAAAGTTCATTGCCTCTATGGGGTTCATATCGGAAATGTATTTGCGGAGAATCCACATTCGGTCGAGTGTGGTCTTGTCCTGCAGGAGGTCGTCGCGACGTGTGCTTGACGCTACGAGGTTGACAGCCGGGAATATGCGCTTGTTGCTCAGTGAGCGGTCGAGCTGCAACTCCATATTGCCGGTACCCTTGAACTCTTCGAAAATCACCTCGTCCATCTTAGAGCCGGTGTCGATAAGTGCTGTGGCAATGATGGTCAGCGAACCGCCACCCTCTATGTTGCGCGCTGCACCGAAGAAGCGTTTCGGCTTCTGTAGGGCGTTGGCGTCGACACCACCTGTCAGCACCTTGCCTGAAGCGGGCGACACGGTGTTGTAGGCGCGTGCGAGACGGGTGATGGAGTCGAGGAATATCACTACGTCGTGGCCGCACTCTACCATGCGCTTAGCTTTCTCGAGCACGATGCCTGCAATTTTGACGTGGCGCTCTGCTGGCTCGTCAAAGGTAGAGGCGATGACCTCCGCGTTGACGGTGCGTGCCATGTCGGTCACCTCCTCGGGTCGCTCGTCGATGAGCAGCATCATAAGATATGCTTCCGGATGGTTGGCAGCGATGGCGTTGGCGATGTCTTTCATCAGTATGGTCTTACCCGTCTTGGGCTGTGCCACGATGAGTGCGCGCTGGCCTTTGCCGATGGGGGAGAACAGGTCTACCACTCTCGTCGACAGGTTGTTGGTCTTTCTGTCGCCACACAGCGTGAATTTCTCGTCGGGGAACAGCGGTGTAAGGTGCTCAAAGGCGATGCGGTCTCTAACCTCTGCGGGGTTTCTGCCATTTATCTTGTCGATGTTTGTGAGCGGGAAATACTTCTCTCCGTCGTGGGGCGGACGCACGTGGCAAAGCACCACGTCGCCAGTCTTGAGGCCGTAGCGCTTGATCTGCTGAACCGAAACGTACACATCGTCGGGTGACGACAGGTAGTTGTAGTCGCTTGAGCGGAGGAATCCGTAGCCGTCGGGCATGATTTCAAGCACACCGTTGGCTGTGATGAGGTCGGAGAAGTCGAACATGTCTTCCTCCATGCCTGCCTGTGGCTGCATGGCGTAGGCCTGCGGCATCTGCTGGTTCATGGGCTGTGTGGGGTTGTCGAACATGTCGTAGTTGGGCACAGCGCCGTGGTCTTCGATGGGAAGGTCGACTACTGGTATGAAGTCGGTGCCGTCGCCGGGGTCGCCGACCCAAATGCCGTTCTCCAAATCTTTATTGTGCTGCTCGTTGTTCTCGTTGTGTGCATTTATCTTTTCCTGCAACTGTGCGAGCAGACCAGATTTCTCTTCGTCGTTGAAGTTAGTGTCTGCGGCGTTGTATTTCTCCTCGGGCACAAAGTCGTCTTGTGCGTCTTCGCGGTCGTAGCCGTCGCCGTTGTTGCTATATTCGTCCCAGTTCTGCTCGGGAGCATCGGCTTCAGGCATCGGCTCGTCGCCCTCTTCGGACTGCATGTCTGTATTGTTGGCGTTTGCTGCCTGCTCTTCTGCGGCTCTACGTGCCTCTTCTGCCGCAGCCATAAGCTCAAGCTCTCTCTTTGACTTGCGACCTCTGTGCTTGGGCATGGATGCGAGAATCATCTCGGGAGTCATCTCCTCCTGAGGTGTTTCAGCGTCGGCATTGTCTGCACTGTCGGGTGCAGGCTCGTCGCTCTCGGCAGCTTTGTTCTTTTTGATGTCAAAGTTTTCACCGTCTTTGCCGTTGACAGTGTAAACTCGGTCTGTATCTTTTTTTACGATTCTTGTTCTGCGTCGTTTGGTGCCAAGCAGACTGTCGCCCTCGGCCTGTTTGTCAAGAATGGCATAGATAATGTCTTCTTTGCCCATCTTGTCATTGATTTCGACCTCGGCGCCAAATTCTTTGGCTATATCCAACAATTCGGATATTCCTTTTGATGACAAATCTTCTTTGTTATACATATATGGATGTAATGAATGTATATGGATTGAATGGCGTTTCTAAAAATGAAACACTCAAATATTATGATGATGCAAAGGTAACAAAAAAAAATGAAAATGAATTTTCGACGGCGGTATAATGCTTGTAATTAATGCTTTTTAACATACGCCGTGGCGTGTGGTTTCTGAAGTGCGGAGTGGCGTTGTTTTTGTCGCTTTAAAGGCTGTTCGCAATGGGGTAAGGTGGGTAGTAGAATAGCAACAGGCTCTGGTGACAAAATGATAGTTGCCTTTCGGGCTTGTCAAAGGGCTGTAGTGGCGGCGTCAAATGGGCCTAATGAGGACGTCAAATGGGCCTAATGGGAAAAGCTGCGGGCTTTTAACACGTGTTAAGAATTGGCGTCAGCAAAATTGAAGAAAATGTAGCAAAGTGTCAGAAAAAGCAGCATTTGTGTGTCAACCGTTATAACGGAATGGATAGATAAGTCTGGGCCAATGGGCAGCAAGCTGTTGCCGACGGGTGCGTAAGGGGAATAAAAAAAACGAAGCCACTGTCGTTCAGCGGCTTCGTTTCTATTTATTGTCGGTTTGTATGGTTTGTCATTAACCGAAGTTGTCGTACATTATGCTCTCAGGATCTACTCCGAGCGAATCGAGATAGTCGGTGACGGTCTTGATAAGCATTGGAGGTCCGCAGAGGTAGTACTCGCAATCCTCGGGAGCTTCGTGGTCCTTCAAGTAGGTGTCGCGGATGCAGTTTACGGCAAAGCCCTCGTAGTACTTCACGCCCTGTGCGTCGGCAACGGGGTCTTTGCGGTCGAGCGAGAGGTGGAAGTGGAAGTTGGGATATTCCTTCTCCAATTCCCAGAAGTCCTCAAGGAAGAAAGCCTCGCCGAGAGCACGTGCTCCGTAGAAGAAGTGGAGCTCGCGGTCGCGTGTGTGGAGGGTCTTGGTCATGTGCATGATCTGCGCGCGGAGCGGAGCCATACCTGCGCCACCACCAATCCAAATCATCTCCTTGCCAGAGGTGAAGTTAGGATGGAAGTCGCCGTAAGGACCTGACATCATAACCTTGTCGCCGGGCTTAAGTGAGAAGATGTATGAAGAGGCAATACCTGTCGGCACGTTCTGGAAGCCGACCTGCGGACGCGGCAGGAACGGTGTTGTGGCAATACGCACGGTGAGGGTGATGATGTCGCCCTCGTCGGGGTAGTTGGCCATAGAGTAGGCACGCACTGTAGGCTCGGGGTTGTGGGCCTTGAGTGAGAAGATGTTGAACTTCTCCCATGTGCCAAGATACTCTTCACCGATGAGTGACTTGTCAAAGTCTTTGTCGTAGTCGATGCAGTCGTATGCCGGAATCTTAATCTGTGCGTAAGAACCAGGAATGAAGTCCATGTGCTCTCCCGGAGGCAAAGCCACCTTAAACTCTTTGATGAACGAAGAAACGTTCTTGTTGGAGATGACCTCGCACTCCCATTCCTTTACACCCATCACTGAGTCGGGCACCTTAATCTTCATGTCCGACTTCACTTTACACTGACATCCGAGGCGCCAGTTGTCCTTTATCTGCTTGCGTGTGAAGTGGGGCTTCTCTGAGTCGAGAATCTCACCACCGCCCTCAAGCACCTGTACCTTGCACTGGCCGCAGCTTGCCTTACCACCACAGGCAGAAGGCAGGAAGATGCCATTCTCGTTGAGCGTGGTCATCAGCGATGAGCCTTGCGGCACGTTGAGGGTCTTGTCACCATTAATTTCGATGTTGACGTTGCCGCTCGGGCTGAGGAACTTCTTTGCGACGAGCAGGATGACAACCAAGAGGAGTATTACAACAAGGAAAACTCCAATACTTGCAATTATAAATGATGTGTTCATAACGTTGAGTCCTCCTTATTATATTTTAAGACCAGAGAAGCACATCATGGCCATAGCCATGAGTCCTACGGTGATGAAGGTGATGCCGAGACCCTGCAGGGGCTTTGGCACGTCGCTGTACTGCATCTTCTCACGGATGGCGCCCATTGCCACGATGGCAAGTGTCCAACCGATGCCGCTACCAAGAGCGTAAACGATAGCGTCTACCACGCTGCCGATGTACTGTGAGTTGGAGGGGTCGAGGTTGATGCGCTGCTGCATGAAGAGCGAAGCACCCATGATGGCGCAGTTTACGGCGATGAGGGGGAGGAAGATGCCCAGAGCCGCATAGAGCGACGGTGAGTATTTCTCTACAATCATCTCCACCAGCTGCACGATGCCAGCAATGACGGCAATGAAGAGGATGAAGCTCAGATATGAAAGGTCTACGCCCTCAACAAGACAGTCGGGCCCCAGCACCTTAGTCTGCAACAGGTAGTCGACAGGCACGGTGACGAGCAACACGAATGTTACGGCAAGACCCAGTCCCAATGATGTCTTCACGTTCTTTGACACGGCAAGGAACGAGCACATGCCGAGGAAGAAGGCGAATATCATGTTGTCCACAAAGATGGACCGGAAGAAAAGGCTTATTAAATGTTCCATTGTTTACTTCTGTTTATTTTTCTTTGTAAAAGTAAGCTCTGTGAATCCAGATAACGCATCCGAGGAGGATGAGCGCCATAGCAGGCATTGTCATCATGCCGTTGTTGAGGTAACCAGCATCGTAGACGCCCTGCGGTATGAGCTGGTAGCCGAGCAGTGAGCCGCGACCGAAAAGTTCGCGCAGACCGCCGACAACAACGAGTATGTAGGCATAGCCAAGACCGTTGCCCACACCGTCGAGGAACGAAGGCCAGGGCTTGTTCTGCATGGCGAACGCCTCAAGACGTCCCATGAGAATACAGTTGGTGATGATAAGTCCTACGTAAACCGAAGCTCTACGCTCACGTCGTAGACGAAAGCCTTCAGAATCTGGCTCACGATGGTCACGAGAGCTGCAACTACCACCAGCTGCACGATGATGCGGATGCGGTTAGGTATGGTGTTGCGGATGATTGAGATAATCACGTTTGCGAATGCTGTAATCACCGTCACGGCAAGACCCATCACGATGGCAGGCTTGAGCTGGGATGTCACGGCGAGAGCCGAGCAGATACCGAGCACCTGTACGAGGATTGGGTTGTCGAGGTTCAGAGGATTGGTGAATGCAGCCTTATTCTCTTTTGAAAACAAACTCATAATCTTGTTCCTCCTCCTTATTTAGATGTTAAGAATTTTGTGTACTCACCGAGGCCGTTCTTGAGCATGTCGCTCACACCGTGACAAGTAAGTGTTGCGCCTGTCACGGCGTCGCACTGGGTTGTAGGATCGCTAACCTCGTTCTTCTTCACTACCGAGAGAGCCACGCCTTCCTTGCCTGCGGCAAAGACATGCTTGCCCTTGAACTGATCCTGCCATACGCGAGAATCCTTGATTTCGGCACCAAGACCAGCGGTCTCGCCCTCGTGGTTGAAGTAAGCTCCATATACGGTCTGCTTGTCGGCGTTCAGGGCAATGTATCCGCTGATGCCGCCCCAAAGACCCATACCGTAAACTGGGATGACGTACTTGGTCTCGCCGTCGACGTTGCACACGTAGAGAGCAAGCTTGCCTTCCTTGGTAGAAGCGCTGTTGCAGAGGAAGCCAGCTTCTGTGCCACCCTGCTTTCCAGCCTCAACCTCCTCGCCGTTGCGGTCGATGATCTTGTCGGCTGTAACCACCTTATTATATTGTTCTGTAGCCTCAGCTCCGTCGATGTCGCGGATGTTGAGGGCTGCGAGAATCTGCTTCTTCTTGTCGAGAGCCACGTTCTCGTCCTGCTGCGGCTTGAGTGTAGAAGACACGAAGGCAAGCAGGAACGCAACGATAACTACGATAACGACAGAATATATGATTGTGTAGGAGTTGGAACTGGTGTTCAACCCCTTCTTCTTTGTTTCTTCCATATTCCGATAATGGTTATTTGTTGGTTAAACGTTTCATTCGCTTGGTGATGTTCTTCTGCACTACACAGTAGTCGATGAGCGGAGCGAACATGTTCATAAAGAGGATGGCGAGCATCATACCCTCTGGATAACCAGGGTTCATAACGCGGATGATTACTGCCATGATGCCGATGATGGCACCGTAGTAGTACTGTCCGCATTGTGTGCGGGCTGATGTCACAGGGTCGGTAGCCATAAACACAGCACCGAAGCAGAAGCCACCCAGAACAATGTGCTCATACCATGCGATAGGAGTCATGCCGAGAGCCTCGAAGATGTAGGCTGCAACAGCACCACCAACGAACACACTGAGCATTGTGCGCCATGAGGCAATGCCTGTCCAGAGAAGTATCACGGCACCAATGGCGATGGCGATAACGCTGGTCTCGCCGATTGAACCTGGGATAAGACCTGTGACCATGTCGCAGAGGCTGCTGTTCACGGCTGCTCCCTGTGCAATCTCACCAAGCGGTGTGGCGCAGGTGAAGGTGTCGGGAAGAGTGTTGCCAAGACCGAAGATTGTGTCGTTGGCCACCCAAACAGCGTCGCCACTCATCTTTGTAGGATAAGAGAAGAAGAGGAACGCGCGAGTGATAAGAGCCACGTTGAAGATGTTCATACCTGTACCGCCGAAAATCTCATTGCCGATTACTACGGCGAAGGCTACGGCAATGGCGAGTGCCCACAGCGGACAGCCCACAGGGATAATCAACGGGATAATGATGCCCGAAACAAGGAAGCCCTCCTGAATCTCCTCGCCCTTCCACTGTGCCCAGGCAAACTCGATGCCGAGACCTACAACGTAGCTGACGATGATTTTAGGAAG
>Ga0129313_1001184_pt1 | contig 17508 bp, 13 predicted proteins | sample O1105metagenome_FD_94436 | JGI IMG/M metagenome (GOLD analysis project Ga0129313, IMG submission 94436) | Orangutan group fecal microbial communities from fecal samples from Wisconsin, USA - O1105 metagenome | ecosystem: Host-associated > Mammals > Digestive system > Large intestine > Fecal... | reverse complement strand
TATGCATGCCTTTGCAGGAGCGGTGATGTTGATTTCTGCCGCACTGACCATGATTGCTGCCTGGACAGGAGAGAGAAGTCTTACGCTTTTTATTCTGTTGGATAAGATTCCCGTCTGCTTTAAGATAGATGAAATCGGCAGGCTGTTTGTGACGATTGTCACGATTGTCTGGCTGCTGGCAGGCTTTTATGCCTTTGCCTATATGAAGCATGAAGGGGAAGAAAAAAGGTATTTTGGTTTTTATCTATTGTTGTACGGTGTGCTGGTGGGGCTGGATTTCTCGGGAAATCTGATTACCATGTACCTGTTTTATGAATTGATGACTCTGACGTCCATGCCGCTGGTGCTGCATAACGGCAGTAGGGAAGCCATCATGGCGGCACTGAAATATCTGTTCTATTCCATGTGCGGAGCCTATGCCGGACTCTTCGGTATCTTTTTCCTGTACCGGTACTGCAGTTCGTTTACCTTCACAGCCGGAGGAACCTTGGATGCTGCAGCAGTAAGCGGCCATGAGGGACTTCTGTTGATTGCGGTGTTCGTGATGCTTGTGGGCTTCGGTGCAAAGGCGGGTATGTTGCCTCTGCACTCCTGGCTTCCCACGGCTCACCCCGTGGCACCTTCCCCGGCCTCCGCTTTCTTGTCCGGCATTATTGTAAAGTGCGGTGTATTGGCTACCATCCGCTCTGTCTTTTATATTGTCGGGCCGGACTTTATCAGAGGGACCTGGGTACAGTATACGTGGATGACCCTGACGTTGATGACGGTTTTTATGGGTTCCCTTCTGGCCTTTCGGGAGCCTGTCTTCAAAAAGAGACTGGCCTATTCCACGGTCAGCCAGATTTCCTACATTTTGTTCGGCTTGTCTCTGCTGACTCCTACAGCCTTTGCGGGAGCACTGCTTCACACGGTGGCACATGCCTTTGTGAAATGCGGGCTGTTCCTGACAGCAGGAGTGTTCCTGTATAAGTACGGTTACACAAGAGTGGAACAGTTGAAGGGCATGGGAAAGAAAATGCCTGTAGCCATGTGGTGCTATACCATTTTTGCCCTGGCGTTAATCGGTATTCCTCCCACAAACGGGTTTATCAGCAAATGGTATCTGGCCCAGGGTTCCCTGCAATCGGGAATCAATGTATTTTCCTGGCTGGGACCGGTGGTGTTGTTGGTCAGTGCTCTTTTGACTGCGGGATATCTGCTGCCTGTTACCATGAAGGGATTTTTTCCCGGGGAGGAGGGGACGGAGACGGATTTGAGAAAGGATGAGCCTTCGCCCTGTATGCTGCTGCCCCTGATTATTCTGGCAGTGCTGGTGTTGCTGTTGGGAGTACTTCCGAATCCGCTGATTCAATATGTCACCCATGCGGCAGCTGTGGTACTGCAATAGGAAGGAGGAGAAAATATGAGTGAAATATGTATGCTGATTGCGATTCTCCTCCCGTTGTTCGGAGGTATTCTGGTTCCCCTGCTTTCCTTTAAAAGCAGGAGAATCATGTTGATTTATATGGAGACGGTGGTAGTCCTGACCTCCGTATTGATGTTTCTGCTTTTGCTGGGCAGACCGGAGGAGGCTTTGACTGTGTTCCGTTTTACGGGAAATCTGAGCATAACTCTGCGGATTGACGGGCTGGGGGGTCTGTATGCGGGGCTGGTGGCATTTCTTTGGCCCCTTGCCATGCTTTACTCTTTTGAGTATATGAAGCATGAGCAAAACGAGAAATCCTTTTTCATGTTCTATATGATTACCTACGGAATCACTCTGGGTGTAGCGCTGTCGGAGAATATTCTGACTATGTATTTCTTCTTTGAGATGCTGAGCCTGGTGACACTTCCCTTGGTGATGCATACCCGGACGAGAGAGGCAATTCTGGCCAGCCGTACTTACCTGTACTATATGCTGGGAGGTGCAGCTTTTGCTTTCGTGGGTATGATATTTATTCTGACCTACGGAACCACCTCTTCCTTTGTGCCGGGGGGTGTGTTGGATATGGTGAAAATCGGAGACAGAACTAATATGCTTCTCGTGATTTTCGTGCTCTGTTTCTGTGGTTTTGCGGTAAAAACCGCCATGTGGCCCTTCTCCTCCTGGCTGCCGAAAGCCGGGGTGGCGCCTACGCCTGTGACGGCTCTGCTCCATGCGGTGGCAGTGGTAAATACCGGTGCTTTTGCCACTATGCGGGTGACCTATTTCAGCTTCGGTGCTGATGTGCTTCGCGGTACCGGTGCACAGTATACGTTGATGGTTCCCATTATATTTACCATTGTATACGGCTGCAGCCGTGCCCTAAAGGAGACTCACATTAAGAGAAGACTTGCCTGGTCTACGGTGAGCAATCTGTCTTATATCCTGTTTGGCGTGATTTTGATGACACCTATGGGGCTGACCGGTGCCATGGCCCATATGTTGTTTCATTCCTTTATGAAGATATGTTCTTTCTTCTGTGCAGGGGCTGTGATGTACAAGACCGGCAGAAATTATGTCCACGAGTTGGACGGATTCGGCCGGAAAATGCCCCGGGTATTTGTGATATTTACGGTTTCTGCCCTTGCCCTTATGGGTGTGCCGGGACTCTGCGGCTTTGTCAGCAAATGGAATCTGGCTAAGGCGGCGGTGAACAGTGAAAATACGCTGGCTTATATCGGTGTGGCGGCACTTTTGGTTTCCGCCCTGCTTACGGCAGTCTATATGCTGACAATTGTAGTGCGGGCTTTCTTTCCCGGGAAGGATTTCGATTATGAGACCATCCGCGACGTGGAAGACCCGAATTGGATGATGCTGGTGCCTCTTTTTGTTTTCGCAATTGTGATATTTATTTTTGGTCTGCATTCCGGCCCGGTGATTAAGCTGCTGGCGGAAATTGCTGCCGATGCTTTGGCAGGTTAGGTTGAAAAGCCGCTTTTGGCGGCAGAATGAGAGGAAAAAATGGTAGAAGTAATTTTGGCTGTTCTCGTTTTCTTTCCTTTTGCAGCGGGTCTGATTGTCTACGCGCTGGGGGTTCGGGGCAGAAAACAGCCTGTAGGAGACGGCTCTTTCCGGGGCAGTAAAAAAGGTCTGAATCAGCCAGCACAAATTGTGGCGTTCTGTTCCGTGGTAATGGAGTTTCTGCTGGTGGCTTATCTGGCAGTTTTGTTTTATGAGCGTAACCGGATTATGTATCTGTCCTTTTATGACGGTACGGAATCAACCGGTATCCCGCTTTTGTTTTGCGTCCCTGAAATTTGCGGATTCGGATTAAACTTCTGCATGGATGGATTCCGCCTGATTTATGCGGGTGTGGCGGCGCTTATGTGGATGATGACAACTCTTCTCTCCGGGGAATATTTTAAGTATCATGAAAATGTAGGACGGTTCTATCTGTTCCTGTTTTTGACACTGGGTGCTACTATGGGCGTGTTCCTGTCGGCGGATTTGTATACCACCTTTATTTTCTTCGAGATAATGTCCTTTACCTCCTATGTCTGGGTGGCACAGGAGGAGAACAGACCTTCTCTGCAGGCGGCGGAAACCTATCTTGCCGTAGCGGTTATCGGAGGTCTCGTGATGCTCATGGGCATTTTCCTGCTGTATCACAATTTGGGAACAGTAACAATCAGTGAACTCTACGATGCGGCAGCGGCTTTTTCTGATAAAAAAATTCTCTATATCGCCGGGGGTTGTATGCTCTTTGGCTTTGGTGCAAAGGCAGGTTCCTTTCCTCTGCATATCTGGCTGCCTAAGGCTCATCCCGTGGCTCCTGCTCCGGCATCGGCGCTATTGTCCGGCATTCTGACAAAAACAGGTATTTACGGTACTCTGATTTTGAGCTGTGGGCTGTTTTTGCATGATGCGGCATGGGGAAAGATAGTGTTAGGTCTGGGGGTGGTCACCATGCTGGGCGGTGCTTTGTTGGCGGTATTCTCTGTTGATTTGAAGCGAACTCTTGCCTGCTCATCCATGTCTCAAATCGGCTTTATCATGGTGGGTATCGGTATGCAGGGGCTGTTGGGGGAGGAGAACGCTTTGGCTGTGCACGGAACGTTGCTCCATATGGTGAACCATTCCCTGATTAAGCTGGTACTTTTCATGGCAGCAGGGGTTATTTACATGAATGTCCATGCTCTGGATTTAAATCAGATTCGTGGCTACGGTAGAAAAAAGCCTTTGCTTGCCGGTATCTTTCTTGTAGGTGCGCTGACTATCGGGGGTATCCCATTGTTTGGCGGCTATGTCAGCAAGACCCTGCTTCATGAGGCGATTGTGGAGTACGGCGGAGGAAGAATCATGACAGCCGTGGAGTGGGGGTTTCTGTTTTCCGGCGGCCTGACAGTGGCCTATATGACGAAGCTGTTTGTGGCAATCTTTGTAGAAAAGAATCGGGATGAGGAACTTCAAAAGTCCTACGACGAGCAAAAGAAATACATGAATAAGGCCAGCGGCTTCGCATTGACCGGAAGTGCACTGATATTGCTTGTATGGGGTTTGTTCCCTCACGGAATCATGGACAGAGCGGCAGAGCTGGGACAGTCCTTCATGAATCTGCGGGAATTCGGACATCCTGTGTCCTATTTCAGTCTTGGTAATTTGCAGGGTGCATTCATTTCCGTTTGTATTGGTGCGGCAGTATATCTGCTGTTTATACGTAAAATTCTGCTGAAGAAGCAGGAAGGCAACGGAGCTGTATATATAAATGCCTGGCCCCGCCGGCTGGATTTGGAAAATTTTTTGTACAGACCCTTGCTTTTGACCATTTTGCCTACACTGTTCGGTGTCCTTTGCAGGATTTTTGACAGCTTTACAGACACAGCGGTGGTTCTGCTGCGTAAGACAGTGTATCATGACAGTCCTCTTCCCCACGAGCGGACAGAGGGAAATGTATTAACAGCGCTGCTCGGCAGAATAATGAATGGATTTGAGGTGCTGGGAAATCATACCTGGAGCAGGGAGCATCCGAACCATAAGGATTACAGCCATCTGCTGGCAGTAAAGAACGATGAGTTTAAGGAGAGCAACCGTATAATCGGAGGAAGCCTCTCTTTCGGACTGTTATTGTTTGGCATCGGACTGGCACTGACGCTGGTATATCTGATTTGGTGGTAATAAAAAGACAGCAGTAATGGTGACTTTCAGTCACGGATACTGCTGTCTTTTCTGTTTTAGGATTGGTGAGCAATTTTCTGAGTAATTTTCTTCACCAACAGATTTCCCAGAAATCCGAATGCGATACCCATTATCAAAGCGCATATGACATCTGAGGGATAATGAACGTATAAGTACAGTCTTGAAAAGGCAATCAATGCTGCCAGGATTGTGGCGGGAATTCCCAGCTTCCTGTTGTTCAGCATCAGGACGGTTGCCGCCTCAAAGGAAGCCAGTGTATGTCCTGAAGGGAAGGAAAAATCATGGGGAGCTGCAATCAGCAGGGAAATGGTTCTGCCAAAATGCTCCAGCTGATAGTCATAAGGTCTGGGTCTGGCAATCAGTGGTTTTAAGGTTACGTTGCATACCAACAGACCAATCAGTAATGCGGCGCCCATGGCAAATCCGGTTTTTCGGTATTTTGGAATACATATTAATACAATGGCTGACAGAATCCAGAATATGCCGGCATTGCCCAACAGAGTGATAACCGGCATTACCGCGTCGAGAAAAGCACATCTCATATTTGCGGCAATCCATTCCAGAATCGGCAAATCAAAGTTTTCTGCCAGCTGGCTTAGTATATTCATCATTGTTTATTCTCCTTTGTCTTCTGTATTCATATCCTCGAATACAGGATATAGAATCATCGGTTCCAGTACATATCCGTCGGGAAGAGCAATTTCTCCGTTTTCATCAGGCACAAATAACAGTACTCTGGAAGTTCTGCCGGCTTCATCGGTGATTTCCTTTGCCCAGCCGGAGAAGCTCTCTCCCTCCGGTACCGTGACAAGCGGTGTTGTAAGCTTTTTGCTGTCAGCTCTGACAAATTCGTCCTGTAATGTTTCCGAATCATTCCGGTATATCAGCCGTACTTCCGATATAGGCTGCTGAATATCCAGATTAGTCATCTCAACTGCCAGATACCCTCCGTTTTTCTGTTTCCGGAAAAAGAAATTGGAATCCAGTGTATATTTCTTTATGGTACCGTTATTACGGGTTACATTCAGAGAGAGAGAGATTCTGGCGGAAAAAAGTTCGTCGGTATAGCGGAAGTAATCGCTTATGTTTTCATCCTCAAAACGGTAATCGGCATAGCTCTGCTGCATCCAACTCTCGTTTTGGCGGATGGTTCTGTAAATATTCGTGTCGGAGTCAAAGAAGGAGGACAGACTGTTCGTGGCGCCAATCATATATTCACAGTAGCCTTCCGCAATTTCAATGGCAGCCGTTTTCTCGTCGTCTTCGATTACGGGAATTTCCGTCTGTTCCGTGTAGACAGCCTTTTCATTGTCAAAGGTAATCTCCAGTTCTGTTCCGGATTCGTCTGTGATGGAAACCCGGGGAGACAGCAGCAGACCATCTACAACCTGTAGTTCATAACGGGGCCCGTATACTTCATCAGGCAGGTAATTTTCTGCCTGTGTTGAGATTCGCTGCACTGTATATTCCTCATCCAGCTTCACGCCGTTTATATAGGCAGTGTGACCCTGTTTTTTTAAGATACGCACACTTTGTCCTCTGTTCAGGATCAATGAAATCTCGCCAAGACTCCATTCCGTGATGCCTCTTTCCGAATTTTCGCTGCCTACCAGAGTGAATGACAACAACTTTTCTTCGCCGAGCTTGATGAAATATTTTTTGTTGCCGGACAGCCCGGCAGAGGTTTCGGAGCAAGTCAGTTCGGCGCTTCCCACTTTATCTGACATATAAGAAATGTATACATCCCTGCCCTCGAAAATGGTGTCTTCCATTCCCGCAAGGTCATAGATTTTTCCCCAATCGGGATTTGTAAACAGCTCTGCAACAATTTCATTGCATTTTGCTGTGGGCTGGGATGCTTCATAGTCCTTCAGCCAGCCGTGAAGCCAAACCAGAACCCAGGCCATGCCCGCAAAGAACAAAATAATAAATGTAAAATAAATGGAATAAAAAATTTTTCCCTTACGCATTGCTTTATCCCTCATCTGCCGGACGAACCATATAGAAGGTCGGCATCTTTCGCGGCTCCTGTTGCAGAAGCGAGTAGTTGTTAATCATTTGTACCGTTCCCGCTTCGCCGTATCTTCCGTAGGTATCGCGGTACAACATAATGGTGGAAGAGCCGCCGTCCAGGTTGCAGGCATTTACGGCATTGTTTTCCACGAGAATGTCAATAATATCTGCATAGGTGGCTCCCAGGCTGCCCGCCTGCCGCCCGTCCACACATAAAAAGATAACTGCGCCGTCCTCGCGTTGTCCGATACAGGTGCGGGGGTTGTAACCGGAGTTGCTGTTGTATGCCTCCTCGTTCACGACGCCGTTCATAATCAGGACAGGTCCGAAACAGCATCCGTCTCTTATGCCCAACTCTTCAGCCTGACTTTTTGTCATGGACTTTGCCACAACCAGAATATCGTCCCCGTTAAATCCGGCAAAACCGTTGTAAGTAGTACCGTCATCCCAGACACATCTGCCGCCTGCGAATACCAGACCGCAGGGCACGCTTCCAACCTCCGGGCTTGCAGTACCGTTGTCGAAAAATGCACCTGCGTTGATTGCCGCAGCGGCACCTTCCGTTTCAATCTGCTTGTTGATGCGGGTACCGGGAACCGATTTGGAAAAATTGTCGGAGGAGGTCGCCATATAAACTCTGGACGGGTCCCGGATAATCATCACATAAGCATTGTAGGTATCTCCCGATACGCTCTCAATACGGATACCGTCGGGATAATCCCGCCACTCGTCATCAAACGATACCACGGAATCCTTTTGGATTGTGATTTTAGTAGTATCTGTCACGTCATCGGGCAGTTCCGCCGAAACCTTTGTCCGAATCTGAGCCACAAGCTCATCTCCCAAAAATAACCCCGGCACCCATTTAGTTGCACTGGCCTCGGTCAGTGACATGGTCAAAACATCCCGCGCCGCCTCGGAGGGTCCGCGGAAAACCATTGCCAGTATCATACATAAGCCGGTCACCAGCAGAACCACCATGGTAAACAGTACCAGAAGAAATCGTCTGAGTACCGTCAAAAAAATATTTTTTTTCATAATCTTTAGTCAACCTCCCGGAGTGTCTGCTGCGTCCGAAATACCCAGCGCTGCTGAATCACAAAGCTTACCACAAACAGCACTGTCATAACCACTGCATAGACAAGAGCTCTCAAGCCTGTTTTTTCTTCCCCGATACCAAACAACAAAAATGCGCCGTGGGTCAACAGCAGCTGCAGCAAAAGCTGGGGAACGGCAAGCATATAGTAGCGTGCCATGGATTTTCCGGTATTTCCCTTGCTTCGGAATACCAGCCGCTTATTCATGAAGAAATTGAACAGTGAGGATATGATTCTGGCCGTTACAGTAGGTATGGCAGTCAGCAAAAGCCCGGTCATGCTTCCGCGAAGCAGCCAAGACAAAAGTGTAAATAATCCTTCATCCACTACAGCGCTGAAAAGAGAGCTGAGGGTATACCGGAAAAAGTGAGCCAGCAGGAGCTTGTAAATTCTCCAGGAGTCCCGAAAGACTCTGAAATGGGAGCTTTTGTTCTCCTCTATGTAAATAGTCCGACACTTAACTTCTTCAAACGGTATATTGTGTTCCTTCATGGAAAGAAGCATATTTGTTTCATACTCAAAACGGTCTCCGCCTACCTTTACGAAGACGGATAAAGCGCTGGCGGGAATGGCACGCAGGCCGGTTTGGGTATCGGAGATGTTCATGCCGCAAAAAATTTTAAAAACAGCGGATGTAATTCTGTTACCGCATCGGCTGCGAAAAGGAACCTGAGGCAGACCAAAATCCCGGACACCCAGTACAACATCTCCGTTCTTCAGCATCTGCCGGGCACAGGCCAGAGTGTCCTCGGGGCTGTGTTGGTTATCGCCGTCTACCGTGACAACGCCAAGTCCCTGGGGCCGATTTTCCAAAAACCAGGAAAAAGCGGTTTTCAATGCGGCACCTTTTCCGCGGTTGACCGGATGATGCAGCAGATGAATTTCCCGATGCCGGGCAGCTGCCTCTTCAAAAAAATGCAGGTTCTCCGGTTTGCTTCCGTCATTGACGAGAATAATATCGGTAAAACCCGTTTGAATCAGTCCTTCAATAACAACAGTCAGTTTTTCATCCGGATCCAGGGAGGGAAGTACTACAGATACTTTTGTCAAATCGTTCATAGAATCCCCCTTCTTTTAACGAAAACCGCCTGAGCGGTACTTTGTGTTCGCTCAGGCGTATGTTTACCGAAAGCTATAATATGTTTATGCTTCCTTCTTTTTCTTTCCGCCTACCATGAAGATGCTGATAAGCAGGGAAATGATGTAGAGTACCAGGGTGAGGTAAAGAACCGACTGATATCCCACGGGGTTTACCATATGGCCCTGTCCGTCATCCGCAAAGGAACCGACATGGTTTACGATAAAGGTTGCCACCTGATTTCCGGTGAGACCTGCGATTGCCCAGGCGGAAAGAGTAATTCCGTGGATAGCGCTGATATTCTGCATGCCGTAATGGTCGGACAGCAAGGTGGGTACATTGCTGAAGCCGCCGCCGTAGCCTGCGTTTACAACAAAGAGCAGAATCAGAACCAGTATCATGAAGAAGGTGTTCTGCCCCATGTCTGTGATACCCTGAGTCAGGATAACAAGGCCGGTTGCCGCAATAGACAGAATGAAAATAATCTTGTAAACAGTATTTCTGTCCTTCATGGTGTCAGCCCATGCGGAGAAGCCCAGACGTCCGCCTGCATTGAACACGGCGGTAATGGAAGAGAGAACACCTGCCATGCCTGCAAGGCCGATACATTTGATAATCATTTTTTCCTGGGAAATCAATGCTAAACCACAGGTGATATTCAGGTAGAACATCAACCAGATACCTACAAAAACAACAGGCTTTGTCTTGATGACATCGATGGCTCTTGCACCCTTTTCCTGGGTGGCAGGTTCGTGCCAGCCTTCGGGCTTAGCCAGAAGCAGATGGCCTACGAACATCATGACAAAGTATACACATGCCAGAATCAGGAACATTTTGTAGATGCCGCCCTCTCCCAGAGAGTTCAGCATAGCCTGCATAATGGGGCTGGCGATTGCCTTTGCGGCACCGAAGCCTGCAACGGCAAGACCGGTTGCCAGACCCTTACGGTCCTGGAACCAGAGCATCAGAGTCTTCACGGGAGACAGATAGCCGGTTCCCAGTCCGATACCCATGATAAAGCCGTAACATACATAGATACCGATTAAGGAAAGCAGACTTCCCTTGTGGGTACCGCCATACCAGATGAAGAAGCCGGTACCTGCCATACCCGCTGCGAAGCAGATAGCTGCAATCAGGGAAGAACGGTGGATATCCTTCTCCACTACGTTGCCCAGAAAAGCGGCGGACATGCCGAGGAAGAAGATAGCGAAGCTGAAGGCCCATTCTGTTGCGCTCTTGGAAAAACCGATATAGTCGGCGATTTCCTGGCTGAAAATAGACCAGCAGTATACCGTACCGATACTGCAGTGGAGGAGCAGTGCAGGAATTGCCGCACGTATCCATTTGTTTTGAACTTTCATTTTTAAATTCCCTCATTTCTTTATTTTAGAGTAGTAAAGAACCCTCCTCATCATACGACTTTTTCTAACAAAAAGCAAGGTTCGCCCGCCATAATTTGCTTTTCAGGAATACCACCTTCATGGTACAATGTACGCAAGCAGAAAACCAAGCGACGCGAAAACGGGCAAAGAGCATGTCGTGAAGGTTTGCGAGCATAAGGAGAATAATGAAAAAAGAGAATGTGCTGAAATATCTTGTGAATTTTACCATAGTCCTTTTGCTGGGGGCGGCATTTCTGTGTGACAGTCCTGTGGGTGTATTCCGGGGAATGAAGGAAATTATGCTGTCCCGCAATGCGTTGATTACGGATTTTTTTGTCATTGGCGGAATGGGTGCGGCATTTTTCAACGCGGCCCTTGTATTGGCAGTGTGTGAAGTGCTGGTTCTGGTGGAAAAGATTCCCTTTACCGGACCTACCATGGCGGCGCTGTTTATCAATGCGGGCTATGGGCTGTGGGGGAAAAATCCCCTGAACATCCTGCCTATTTTACTGGGTGTCTGGATTTATGCCGCAGCGCACCATGTGAAGCTGGGAAGACATATTTATACGGCACTTTTCGGCACCTGCCTGGCTCCCTTCGTGACGGAGCTTTGCTACCTGTTGCCTTTTCCCGTACCTGTCCGGATTATTGTTGCTACGGCGGTGGGTATCGTCATAGGCTTTCTTCTGCCGCCGCTTTCCATGCATACCCCTTCCATGCACATGGGATATAATTTGTTTAATGTAGGTTTCTCTGCGGGAATACTGGCTTTTGTCACCATGTGTATTTTAAAATCCCTTGGTATAGAGAGTGAGACGGTGCTGATTTGGCAGAGCGGGTGTTTGCCGGGAACCGCGGCAGTACTGTATCTGTTTTTCATCGTGGTTTTCCTGACAGGATTTTGGTACAGTGATTGGAAGTTGGACGGTTTAAAAAAGCTGCTGCGGAGACCCGGGCGTGCGGTGGCGGATTTTGTGCTCATGGATGGTGTGGGCCCCACAATGATGAATATGGGGCTTGTGGGCATGGTTTGTACCACATACATTCTGCTGACAGGGGGAGACCTGTCCGGTCCGGTGGTGGGGTCTATATTGATGGCCTTCGGTTTTGCGGCCTTCGGCGCACATGTAAAAAATTACCCTCCGGTGTTGCTGGGAGTCTATCTTTTTACATACATCAGCAGATATGAGCCCGCAACTCCCGGAATACAGCTGGCTGCCATATTCGGCGTGGGGCTGGCGCCCATCGCGGGACAGTTTGGGCCTGTAGCCGGTATTTTTGCCGGCGTGCTGCACTCTGCCATCGTCATGTGCACGGCAGGAATGTATGGCGGATTAAATCTTTACAACAACGGCTTCAGCGCAGGTTGGGTAGCTATATTTATGATTCCGACACTTGAGAGCTTTATGAAACATTTCGGAAACAGAAAGAAAAAGAAGGAAATGAGAAAGGAAGGACATACAGAACATGATGCATAATGAAAAGAAACTGGCGAATATTGTGGAGGAGCTGACCATGTTTTTCTTCTCCATAGGAGCCACGGATGTCCATTCCTCCGTGCAAATCAAGGACAACCACGGTAAAATTGAGTTTGATGCCGATTACGGAATCGAGAACAGGGAAAGATTGAACTCCCTGAAAAAATATTTGAATGAACCGAAAAATGAGGGGCTGGAGGATTTTTATTGGGAGCTTGCCGGTTCGGGTGACCCGGGGGAGACAAGCCAGCTACTTTTGGTAGGTATGATGATAGATAAGGCGGAAATCAGCATAGAAGAAAACCGGGTAAAAATTAACTTATATAAAGAACTCGACACATGAATAAGCAAAAATAGTTAAAAAAGTGAAAAGATAAAACATCAATATTCAACAAGGCATATTTATTATCAATATGCCTTGTTTTTTCATATTTTTGAGTTTATAGAATAAATAAAATCAAGATTTATAATATAAAAAATCATTGATAGGGTTATTGATGTATGTTAATATAGTGCAATCAGGCAATACAGAAAAGAAAAGTGTATCTGCGCAAGGTGCTCAAACACCGAAAGACATGCAGGTCGGGAAAGGCTGGAATAGGAATGGATAACAAAATGATTCAAGAAAAATACGGAAAAACATATCATATGCCTCCTGAGGTTACATATGACTGGGTGAAAAAGGATTGCATCGAAAAGGCGCCCATCTGGTGCAGCGTGGATTTGCGGGACGGAAATCAGGCGCTGATAGACCCTATGAGCCTGGAGGATAAGCTGGAATTCTTTAAGCTGTTGGTGGAAATCGGTTTTAAGGAGATAGAGGTTGGCTTTCCCGCTTCCTCCGATACGGAGTACAATTTTATCCGTGCTTTGATTGAACGGAACATGATACCCGAGGATGTAACCATTCAGGTTCTGACCCAGGCAAGAGAGCACATTATCAAAAAGACCTTCGATGCGGTAAAGGGTGCACCCCATGCAGTAGTACATTTGTACAACTCAACATCTGTTGAGCAGCGTGAGCAGGTGTTCAGGAAGGATAAGGAAGCCATCAAAAAGCTGGCTGTGGACGGAGCAACTCTGTTAAAGAAAATGGCGGAGGAAACAGAGGGTAATTTTACCTTTGAGTACAGTCCCGAGAGCTTTTCCCAGACGGAGGTGGATTATGCCCTTGAGGTCTGCAATGCGGTTCTGGATGTGTGGAAGCCTGACGCGGAGCACAAGGCAATTATCAATCTGCCTACTACAGTGCAGGTGGCAATGCCCCACGTATTTGCGTCTCAGGTGGAGTATATGCATAAACATCTGAAATACAGAAAAGACGTGGTCTTAAGTGTTCATCCCCACAACGACAGAGGTTGCGGCGTCAGCGATGCAGAGTTCGGAATTCTGGCGGGGGCAGATCGTGTGGAGGGAACGTTGTTCGGAAACGGAGAACGTACAGGTAATGTGGATATCGTTACCGTTGCCATCAATATGATGTGTCACGGTGTGGACAGCGGACTCGATTTCAGCCATATCATGAAGATAAGAGAGGCTTATGAGCATTTTACGGGTATGAAGGTGCATGAGAGAACACCTTATGCGGGAGACCTGGTGTTCACCGCCTTTTCCGGTTCTCATCAGGACGCCATCGGCAAGGGTATGAACTGGTTAAAGGAAGGAAAGAGCGGCAAGCGCTGGGATGTTCCCTATCTGCCTATCGATCCCGCTGATGTGGGAAGAGAGTACGAGTCGGATGTCATCCGTATCAACAGCGTGTCCGGCAAGGGAGGCGTGGCCTTTGTACTGAAGCAGCAATTCGGCTTCTCCCTGCCTGCTGCCATGAAGGAGGAAGTAGGTTATCTGATTAAGGGCGTTTCCGACAAGCGCCACCAGGAGCTTCTTCCCGCTGAAATCTATGCTATTTTTGAGGAGAACTATATCAGTCCCAGAAATGTATTCCGTATCCCTGAATGCCATTTCAGACAGGAGAAGGGAATTCAGGCTGAGGTGACAATAGAACAAAACGGCACTTTAAGAGCTATCAAAACCTCCGGTAACGGTCGTCTGGATGCGGTGAGCAACGCAATCAAGACCTTCTTCGGCATGAGCTACGAATTGTCAGTATACGAGGAACATGCTATTTCAAAAGGCTCCAGTTCCAAGGCGGCAGCCTATGTGGGGGTGATGCATGACGGTATCCTTTACTGGGGTGTGGGCGTGGACGAGGATATTATCAAGGCATCCATCGCCGCTCTTGCCTCTGCCGCAAACAAGCTGGCGGCACAGCAGCACATCACCTCCGGCAGAGAAGACCGGATTGTGGAGATTATCAGCTATATTCAGAGCGATTACAAAAATGTAACCTTGGAGACACTCTCAGAGGCTTTCCATCTCTCCAAACCCTATCTCTCCAAATACATCAAGGAGAAGGCGGGCATGACCTTCCAGGAAGTGGTGAAGGAGGAGAGGATGAAGAAAGCCCGCACTCTGCTGAGGGAGACCAATCAGACTGTGGAGACCATTGCCGCAGAGGTGGGCTATGAAAATGTGGAGCATTTCAACAGATTGTTTAAAAAGAGCTACGGAATGACGCCTGTGCAGTACAGAAAGCAGGGATGACCTACTTTTCGGGGTACAGCCAGCCTGCGTATTCCAGAATAGACTGATTTTCCGCTTTTTTATCGGATTTCTGCATCTGTTTCCGGTACTCTCTGGGTGATACCTGCATGATTTTGATAAAATAGCGGTTAAAGCTGGAGACGGAGTGAAAACCTACCGTCTCCGAGATATTCAGTACGGAGTCTTCCGTGCTTCGCAGCAGATTACAGGCCTTTGTGATTCTGGTATTGTTTACAAAGTCCAGAGGGGAGGTACCCATGATGTCGTGGAAAACGCGGCGGAAATGGGTAGGGCTCCAATGGCAAAGGTCTGCAAGATATTCGATGGTGAACTGGCTGCTGTAATTTTCTTCTATGAAATCCAAGGCGGGAGCGATGACCAGGGCGTTATCGTTTTCAGCCTCTTTCTCTTTTTCCGACGAAGTCGGGACACTCTCGGTGCCCCCTCCATTTTTCTCAAGAGTCAGAATCCGTACAATCTCAATGTACAGGGATAAAAGCAAACCCTTTGCACTGAGCTGATAACTGGGCTTTTGTTCTTCCAATTCCCGAATAATTGAAATCACAAGTTGATAAATCTGAGGATATGTTTCCCTGTCAAAAATAACCTGAAGATCGTGGGAGACATACATGGACAAATCAAAATTCTTCCATGTGGTGGGAAGCATATTGCGAAACAGCTCCTGGGGGTCCAGAAAGATGTAGGACCAGTGGCTTTCCGTGCCGGGAGTGCTGTACGTGGTATGAGGGACATTTTTGGGAATGACAGTTACGTCACCCTCTTTAAAGGAAGCGGGCTCGCCGAAAATCTCAAGACAGCCGCTGTCAGAATGGCAGATGCCGATTTCCAGACAGTTGTGGAAGTGAAGCCTGCCGCTGGGAATATCCGATATTTTCCAGTAATCCCCGGACAACAGCAGTACGGGGAAATGCAGGGGCAGATAATAGTTTCTGTATTCGGTAACCACACCTTTGGATTTTGCCATGAGAACCTCCCTTCACCGATACGGTATCTTTCCTCTTCTCATATACTATATATAGCAAGCAAATCGAATAAAATCAACCATAAACTTTGCAGTTTCGTTCCGAATCCCATCATTTTTATTCCCGAAAAGTGAAGAAAGTACCCCAAATGAAAGAAAGAAACATGTCATTTTACCTATAAAATGGAAAAACTCTGCCCTCGGAACAGGCAAAAATACAAATCTCCGAAAAACGAACATGACTATTAATGGTTGTTTTTGCACAGTTTTCATAGCTTATTGCTTAGAAATCACCGTCGAAGTGTATGATAATATCCTTAGAAGGACACAAATTGTGTACAAATTGACGAAGCATTCCGCAACGGGCATTGAGGAGGATGAGTATGGCAAAGAAAAGTGATGCCAACAAGGTGGTAGTGAAAACAAAAACTACCTGGAAACGTGCATGGAAGAGAGATTGGCAGCTGTATCTGCTTCTGTTGTTCCCTCTGGCTATGGTAATTATCTTCAACTATGCTGCCTATCCCGGACTGAGAATGGTATTTATGGATTACAAGCCCGCCAAGGGTTATGACGGCAGTGAGTGGGTCGGTCTGGCCACCTTTGTCAAGATTTTTAAAGATGCGGATTTCCACAGGGCACTGAAAAGCTCCATTGCATTTAACCTGATGGATTTGTTAATCGGGTTCCCGATGCCTATCATTCTGGCACTTATGCTGAATGAGCTCCGCTATCCCAGGTTCAAGAAGGTAACCCAGACGATTCTTTATCTTCCCCATTTCCTTTCCTGGGTTATCATCGGTTCCGTTGCCTATACCATGTTCCGTACCAGCAGCGGTCTGGTAAACATTGCGCTGATGAATGCGGGATTGATTGAACAGGGAATTAACTTCCTTGGTGAGAAATGGCACTGGGCGGTGACCTATCTGTTGGTAGGTGTCTGGCAGGGAATGGGATGGGGAACCATCATCTACCTGGCAGCAATTACCGGTATCAGCGGAGAGCTTTACGAAGCGGCCATGATTGACGGCGCGGGACGTTGGAAGAGAATGTGGCATATTACCCTTCCCGGCATCAAGAGTACGGTAGTTACGCTTTTGATTATGAACCTGGGACGTATCATGGGAAGTAATTTTGAAAGGCTTGACCAATTTGGAAATACGCAGGTCAGAGACTTCCAGTATCAGCTGGCTATCTACATATACGACAAGGGCCTGTCGGGCGGAAAATACAGTATGGCTACGGCGGTTGGCCTGTTCCAGTCGATTGTGGGACTGATTCTGGTGCTGCTGGCGGACAAGGTGGCCAAGAAGCTCGGCGAAGACGGATTGCTGTAAGGAGGTGAAGGATAATGGCTAAGAAAAAAGAAGATGTTGTCCGTGGCGCGGAAGTAACCAGCGACGGCAGCAGAGCGATAAACAAATTCCGTGTCAGCGATTTTGTGATGATGGCAATTATTATCATCCTTTGCCTGACCTGTATTCTTCCCTTTATTCATCTTGCCGCAAAATCCATATCCAGCGACGCGGCTGTGGTGGCAAAGAGAGTTTTCCTCTGGCCCAAGGGTTTCACACTCGCGGCATACAAGTCCATTTTTGTTGACGGCGGATTAACCTATTCCATGATATACAGCGTCATTGTGACATTAATTTTTACCGTACTCGGTATGGTGGTATGTACCTGTGCAGCATATCCTCTTTCCAAGAGGAGGCTGAAAGGAAGAATGTTCTTTACCTTTCTGCTGATGTTCCCCATGTACTTCGGCGCAGGTCTGAT
>Ga0129313_1001183_pt1 | contig 17512 bp, 21 predicted proteins | sample O1105metagenome_FD_94436 | JGI IMG/M metagenome (GOLD analysis project Ga0129313, IMG submission 94436) | Orangutan group fecal microbial communities from fecal samples from Wisconsin, USA - O1105 metagenome | ecosystem: Host-associated > Mammals > Digestive system > Large intestine > Fecal... | reverse complement strand
CAAGTTGCATCATATTTTTCTACATATTTAAAATGCACAAGATAGGCTCTGTGTGTTCGGAAAAAATCTGTTCCTGCCATATCACTTAATTCCTGTAATTTACCATAGTATTCAATATCCGTATTTCGTGTATGGATAATAACTTTCCGGTTATACACCTCGGCATACACAATATCATGCAGGAAAATTTTTATATGACTTCCGGCGGTCTGTACCATGATATACTTTTCGTCTTTTTCAAGTCTGGAACTCCTTTTTATGTTATGGACTGCCTTTGTCACAACCTCTTTCAATTTCTCATCGGAAAATGGCTTAACCAGATAATGAAATGCTCCGACATCAAATGCCTGAAAAACATACTCCTCTGCTGCTGTCACAAATATGAGTATCATATTCTCATTGTCCTGACGAAGCACCTTTGCCGTTTCCATCCCATCCATTCCCGGCATCTGAATATCCAGAAAAAGAATATCCGGCTTACTGTCACTTACGATCAGTTCATCACCCGATAAATATTTATCTATAACCGCATCCGGCAATAACTTTTTTATCTTTTCTTCCAGTATCTGAACCATAGACACTTCATCATCGCAGATAGCAATTCGCATATTGTCACTTCCTTGTTTACATATATTTATAGCTATTATATCGGATAAGTTCTTGCAATATCTATCTGGAATGTTGTGAAATGACCTTTTTTTGTTGTGAAAAGGGCAGCAAACCATTATTGGTTCACTGCCCTGTCTTCTAATCATGTCTGCAATATTAAAGAAATGAAACAAACTCATTCATTGGTATACGCTGGGACTCATGCTTTAAAGCAAAAAGACCGAACAGATTATCTCGGTCTTTTGATAGTTACGCTATTTATGCTTGATGATTAAGAACCCACTGCAATAAGTCTTCATATTCTATTTTCCTGCTGCAATATCAAGAATCTCTTCATATAATTCTTTTTGAGTATACTTAAGTTCAATCCCATTCAAAGCAAGAAAAACCAACATTGCATGAGTTCCAATCCTTTTATTTCCATCTATCATGCAATGATTTTTTATCAACCCATACCCTAATCTCGCGGCTTTCGCTTGAATTGTAGGATACAATTCCTCCCCTCCAAAAGACTGAAAAGGATTTTCTAATGCAGAATCCAATAAATTGTAATCTCTGACTCCATCGCTTCCACCAGTCTGCTGAATCAATTGAGTATGAAGCATAAGAATCTGCTTTTTGCTCAGTTTTTTCATTTAGCCAGTACCTCATATGCTTCTTTATTCTGCTCCATGAGCTGCTTTGAAATACTTAACACATCTTCATCAGATGCAGTAAAATCCTTATCTGCTTTACTAAAATCTATAACAAGACACTTCAGCAATACTCTTTTTCAATTATATTTAGCTTTTCATTTGGTGAAAGTTTCTTTGATAACAAAGTTCCCAATAGCCGGTGTAATTCATGCTTTTTATCCAGTCCGAGTAACTCTTTTCTAAGATTCCACAAAAGGCTCTCTGCCTCAATATCATTTTAAGCGAGGCTTCTTTCTTATAGAAGCAACCAAATTTTCTATGAATTTTTGCGATAATATTAAAAAACAGACACATGACCATAGCCACATATCTGCTCCTCATTCTTAGCCTGTTCGTATGTCTTATGCTCGGCGGCAACCTTTGATACTACGAAAAGCTCCTCCCTTGGCACACCACAGGTACGCACTCCTTCACCTACACCGCGCTCATTTCCATAAGCCTGTGCAGTATCAATATGTCTGTATCCGATCTGTGTTGCAGCCTTTACCGCATCTGCCACCACGGCATCGTCAATAAACCAGGTACCCAGCCCTAACTGCGGGATTACTACGCCATTGTTTAATGTAATTGTCTTTGTATACATCTCTGTCTCTCCTTCCAAAAAATAACACTATCATGTTCTGATAGTGTTATCATAATGCCTGTAGTTAACTTTAGGTCAAGGTTTATTTTTGCTTTTGTTTTTATTTTTCTATCATAAAGGAAAAATAATATGCAAAATCATTTGCCGGAATACCCTCTCCTGTTTCATACGCCTGTATCGCTGTCGCTTCTATAGAATTTTCTCCATACAGCAGAGCAACCAGTGGCTGCTCCGTATTACACAAAAGCTTTCCCCGTTCAGCAATCCCGGATGCCGATCTGAGGCAATATTCCCGGTTTTTTACCCCATCCAATATAGGAAGCTCTGTTGACATTTTGAAGCCCTGACCTGCTGCGATCAGCCGCACCTGAAAGCGGTCAAAATCCGGAATGATCGCGATCATTCCATCTTCAGGAGAATCAGTACCTGTTCCCACCTGCATGACTTCATCCTTGCTGACAGGCTCTCCTTTCTGATAGGTTGTAACATAAATCGTCAGCTGCTGAAATGATTTTGCCACCTTATATTTATAAAGGAATGCTCCATCCACACCGGCTAAAAGCTGTGCAGTCTTCATTTCTGTACTGTCCTGATCAACCGGCTCTATATAATTCTGTGGTGCATGGGTGTTGTAAAGCTGCGTTGCCAGAAACAGTACCAGTCCCACAGTAACTGCTATAAGACTTCCAATAATCCGTCTTAAGGTCTTCTGTCGCCTTTTCCCATCTGTCGTTACCTGCAGAAGATTATCCTCCGACTTCTGCTGCAGTTCATCCTGTCCGATATCTTCCCCGGCAAGAAATTCATTCAGACTGATTCCCAGTATTTCACAAAGCGGGCTGTATACAGAGACATCAGGCAGACAAATGCCCCGTTCCCATTTGGAAACTGATTTGTCACTCATGCCAATCTTCTCAGCTACCTGCCTCTGTGTCAGCCCCATTGCTTTTCTCTTTTCTGCGATATATTTTCCGATTTTTACAAGATCCATCCCGGTTCTCCTTTTCAATCAATGGCATCAATTCTTCTATATAGATCATACGATTTCCTATCGGAAATTCACACCCCTTGAAAGTAGAATCGGAAATTCATGGGCTTTTGCCCCGGTCTGCATTAAAATGCAGCTTTATAAATCTCTACGATATCTTCCTTGCTGAGCGGTACAAAGGAACCCTTGGAACCGTCACAGGCTTTCTGTGCCATAACCTCAAAATTCTTATCATCTGTAATACCAACTTCCCGCAGATTCTTCGGAAGTCCCATTGTTTCGAAGAAGAACGTCTTGAGCGCATCAATTCCCGCATGTGCAAGTGCGTACTCATCCTCTCCGGAAAGTCCCCAGACATTTTTCGCAAATTCCACAAACATCGGAAGTGTGGCATCATTTAAAATATGCTCCATCCAGGCAGGTGTCAGAATCGCAAGACCTTCTCCGTGGGTAATATCATAAAAAGCACTCAGCTCATGCTCCATCGGATGCACACACCAGGCAGGAGAACAGCCGTCTCCCACTACACCGTTGATTGCATGTGTACCTGCCCACATCAGATTGGCACGCGCTTCATAATTATCCGGCTCTGCCAGTGCGACCGGTCCGTTTTTGATCATGGTGCGCAGCAGTCCCTCTGCCATAAATTTCTGACAGTCTGCATTTTCCATGGAGAAATAATTTTCCATCGTGTGGCTCATCATATCAGCCGTTCCGGCTGCTGTCTGCTTTTTGGATACAGAATACGTATATTCAGGATTTAAGATTGACATGGTCGGAACCATGTACGGAGATCCTGTACCCCATTTTTCATTTTTCGTCAGATCTGAAATCACCGCAAACGGATCCATTTCTGTTCCGGTTGCAGAAAGTGTCAGAACATCAAAAATTGGAAGTGCTGCCTTGATCTTTGTTGCATCTAATACAAGATCCCATGCATCACCGTCATACTTTGCACCTGCTGCAATTACCTTGGAGCAATCGATCGTACTGCCGCCGCCAATGGCAAGCACCATATCAATACCTTCTTCTTTACAGATCGCAACACCCTTTCTGACTGTTTCAATACGCGGGTTGGGTTCTACGCCGCTAAGCTCAAATACTGTCAGTGCCGCATCCCTTAAAAGCTGCATTGCAGTATCATAAATTCCGTTTTTCTTGATCGATCCACCGCCATACACAAGAAGGACTTTATCACCATATTCCTTCAGTTCTGATAAGTAGGAAATAGTATCCTTTCCAAAATGGATTCTGGTTGGAATCTGAAGTGTAAAATTGTACATAAGCTTTCCCTCCGTTTCTTTCCTGTCAGCAGGAAATGATTTTGTAAGATTTTCTAAGATCACGTTTTGATCTATTTTTATTATACAAAAAAATGAGGAATTTCTCTATAAAATTTCTCTTAATTATTACGCCTCTTTCTTTAAAAGGCTGGCATAGCTCCGGTCAATCCCGATCGCTCCCAGCGGTGCAGTCAGGATGATCGCGAGAACCGCTACCGATAAAACTGTCTTACCGCAGGCAAGCCCTGCTGCCAGCGGAACAGAGCCGATCGCTGCCTGCACGGTTGCTTTCGGCAGATAAGCGATCACGCAGAATAATCTTTCTTTCCGGTTCAGCTTCGTTCCCGCCACACTGAGCAGGACACCGATCGTGCGGAATACAAGTGCGCCAAAGATCAGCAGAACCGCCTGCAGTCCTGCGCCTAGTGTATACCGGATATCCACAGCAGCACCCACCAGAACAAACAGGATCACCTCTGCTGCCAACCACAGCTTCCCAAATTTCTCAGACAACCGCTTTGAAACAAACGCCGTACTTTTCAGCCTGATCACACACGCCATACTGACAACCGCCAGCAGACCGGAAACCGCAACCGTTCCTTCCAGCCAGCCTTCTATCGCGATCAGCAGGAAAGAAACTCCCAGTACGATGATCACTTTCATACTGTTTCTGATGCAATGTTTTTTTGCGTATGCCGTTTCAAAGAACAGACACAGCAAAAAGCCAAAGATGCCGCCAATCAGGATCCCCAGCACAATAGAAACCGGAATATTTACAAAATCAAGCACATTGGCGGTTCCGCCCTGGGCCATGCTCAAAAAAGTCGTAAACAGCACGATCACAAAAATATCGTCACAGGAAGCCCCTGCCATGATCATCTGCGGGATTGCTCTTTCTGTCCCATATTTTCGTTCCATCAGGCTAACCATTCGAGGAACAACGACCGCCGGTGAAACTGCTGCCAGGACCGCTCCCATGACTGCTGCCTCGATATGATTCACACCCAGAAGCACCGGTGCCAGCAGAATACAACCAATGATCTCACAACTGGCAGGTACAAAAGAAAGCATGATCGCAGATCTGCCTGCTTTTTTCAGATCCTGCAGATCCAGTGAAAGCCCGGCTTTCAATAAAATAATGATCAGTGCCATCTTTCTGAGTTCCGCGGAAATCCCCAGAATAGAAGGATCTAACAGATCCAGCACATAAGGGCCTAAAATAATACCGGTTGCCAGCATACCAATGATACGCGGCAGTTTGATCTTCTGACAGATGGCTCCCATTGCCAGTCCTACCAGAAAAATGAGTGATAACGATGTCAGCATAATTGCTCCTTTGTCAAGTCGGCTAACTTGCCCAAGTACCCTAGTGCTCTCTCCAGTGTCTTTTCATCCTTTGCAAAATGCAGGCGGATCAGGTTGTTGACCGGCTCTTTGAAAAAGCTTGATCCCGGTACTGCTGCCACACCGATATGCTCGATCATCCATTCACAGAACTGCAGATCCGTATAACCGGCAAACTGTGGCAGATCCAGAAACTCCTGAATATCCACCAGTACAAAATACGTTCCCTGCGGCTCATTATGCTTCAAACCAATCCGGTCCAGTCCATGCAGGAAATAATCTCTCTTCTTTGTATATTTTTCAAGTAACTCTCTATAATAGCTTTCGCCAAACTTCAGTCCGACAGTTGCAGCCTCCTGCAGTGGTGCAGCAGCACCGACTGTCAGAAAATCGTGCACCTTTCTGGCAGCTTCGATCACATGGGCAGGGCCGATCAGATACCCCAGACGCCATCCGGTGATGGAGTAAGTCTTAGATAACGAATTACAAGTAATTGTATGCTCGTACATACCGGGCAGTGATGCCATACAGATATGCTTTGCAGGTTCATACACAATATGCTCGTATACTTCATCCGTCACCACAAAAGCATCATACTGCGCCGCAAGGTTACCTATTGCTAACAATTCTTCTTCCGTAAATACCTTGCCACATGGATTGGAGGGATTACATACGATAATTGCCTTTGCACCATCCTGAAATCCCTTTTCCACCAGGGAAATGTCAAACTCATAAGTCGGCGGAACCAGAGGAATGTAAATCGGCTCTGCCCCGGAAAGGATCGCATCCGCTCCGTAATTTTCATAAAACGGAGAAAACACCATGACCTTATCTCCCGGATTACAGATCGTCATCATCGCACACATCATGGCTTCCGTTCCGCCACAGGTCACGACGATCTCGGTATTCGGATCAATGCTGCGTCCGATCGCTTTTCCCTGTTTTTCAGCCAGTGCTTCCCTGAAATTCTGTGCGCCGTAAGTCACCGCATACTGATGCGGACCTTTCTTTGCCACTTCGGCAAGGGCATCCGTGATCTCCCTTGGCGGATCAAATTCCGGGAATCCCTGCGATAGATTGATTGCTCCGTACTGATTACAGATCCTTGTCATCCGGCGGATAACGGAATCTGTGAATGTGTCTACACGATTACTTAATTTCGGCATAACTCTCTCCTTTGTCTAATATCTGCTTCAGCTTCTGCGCCGCCACACTCATGGGGCGTTTTCTGTCATATACCATACATACATAACGTTCCGGGATTTCTTCCTTTAACCGGATCTGAATGACCTCATGCTTTGTCAGCGCCTCTTCTGCCATCTCCTCCGGCAGAAAGGCTAGCCCCAGCTCGCTTTTCACAAGTGGCAGCACCTGATCGGTCGTCGCCGCCTCCGTATCCGGAATGATCTCCACTCCATATTTTAAAAAGAGTTGATTGTAAAAATGATAGGTTGTTGTCTCTTTTCCGAGGCAGATGTAAGGATACTCTTTTAAATCTTTTAAAGATAACTCCTGACTTCCCATCGCCGTAAATGTCTTGCCGCCGATCAAAATGTCCCGAAATGCCTTTAATCGGATTTCTTTCAACGGAGCTTCCACATCAACCGGTGTTGTAATAACCGCAAAATCCGTTTCCCCGCTTCGTACTGCATTGATCGCCTGCGGCGTGGAATGATTACATATCTTCAGCTGTACCCCCGGATATGCAATATGGAATTTTTTCAGTTTGTCAAGCAGATAAATATTCAATGCAATTTCACTTGCTCCAATAGAAATACTGCCATGCTCCAGTCCGACACTTTCCGCAAGTTCCTCTTCTGCCTGCTGGATCTGCATCATGGCGGCTGAAACTCTTGTATACAGCCGTTCTCCTTCCGGTGTCAGAAAAGCTCCCCGGTTTGTACGGATAAAAAGCGTACAGTTGACTTCCTGCTCCAGACAGTTCATTGCACGCGTGATATTGGGCTGGCTGTTATGCAATATATTGGCAGCTTTTGTAAAGTTATTATACTTTGCCACATAATAAAATATTTTGTAATATTCAAAATTGACATCCATACTGCATTTTCCTTGTCATATCAAATACTTATTTTTACCATATCAATAATATCTTTTACTTATTTCTGATACCTCATTATAATCATTGCAGAATGAAAAAACAATAGATGGAGGTAAAAAATATGTTAACTGCTGTGACTGGAATCAACTGGGGTGACGAAGGCAAAGGACGTGTCATTGACCTTCTTGCGGAACAGGCAGATGTTGTCGTCCGCTATCAGGGAGGAAACAATGCCGGACACACCGTTGTTACCGACCATGGAAAATTTGTACTCAATCTGCTTCCTTCCGGAATTTTGCATCCAAATGTCGTCTGCATCCTCGGAGATGGGATGGTTGTTGATCTGGAGCATCTGGAAAATGAAATCGCTCAGATCCGGAAAAATGGTGTCCTAGTATCTCCTTCTAATTTAAAGCTATCCACCAGAGCTACCATTTCCATGCCCTGGCATCGTGTACAGGATGAGCTGGAAGAAGATCGTCTTGCCAAGTCCGGTTCTGCCTTCGGATCTACCAGACGTGGCATCGCATATGCCTATAGTGATAAATATCGTAAAAAAACAATCCGTCTCGGTGATCTGTTGCATCTGGATGATGAAGCTATGCAGGCACGGCTGAAAACCATACTGGAATCCAAAAATCTGGAGCTTGCAGGCTGTTACCATCAGGAACCGATGTCTTATTCCGCACTTTTATCCTGGTGTCAGAAACAGGCGCAGCTCTTTGCTCCTTATATTTGTGATACAGGACATTATCTGGAACAGGCACTGCTCAACGGCAAAAAAGTGGTTCTGGAAGCACAGCTCGGTGCCATGCGAGATATCGATTACGGTATCTTCCCTTATACCTCCAGTTCTTCCACAATTTCAGCCTACGGTCCGATCGGAGCCGGTATTCCGGGCACACAGATCGACCATGTGGTAGGCGTTCTGAAAGCCTATTCTACCTGCGTCGGTGCAGGTCCTTTTGTTGCAGAAAGTGCCATGTCAGACTCCTGGATGAAAGCACTCAGGGACTATGGCGGAGAATATGGTGCAGCAACCGGACGTCCACGTCGTGTCGGGCCTTTCGATGCCGTTGCCAGCCGTTACGGGCTGAAATGCCAGAAAGCAGATAAAATTGCCCTGACAAAACTTGATGTTCTGAGTGCCTTCAGTGAAATACCGATCATTACCGGTTATCACAAAAACGGAACCATCACAAAAAACTTTGATCCACTGGATAATCTGCATGATTACCAGCCTGTTATCGAATATCTGCCCGGCTGGACAGAAGATATCTCAGCATGTGAAAGCTGGGAGCAGCTCCCGGACAATGCCAAAGCCTATGTTGCCTATCTAGAGAAGCAGCTGGATCATGAAATACAGTTCGTTTCTGTCGGTGCCAAACGGGAACAGTATATCGTAAAAGGAGAATGGGTATGAGACATTTGATCGATCCTCTTGATTTCACCAAAGAAGAAACACTCCGGGTTCTGGATCTTGCAGGCCGCATCAAGACAGATCCTTCCATCTATTCCCATGTGGGAGACGGAAAAAAACTCGCTACTCTTTTTTATGAGCCAAGCACCCGGACCCGCCTTTCCTTTGAATCCGCCATGCTCAGCCTTGGCGGACAGACACTCGGATTTGCCGGTGCTAACCAGTCCAGTGCCACAAAGGGCGAAACCATTGCAGATACTGCACGCGTTGTCAGCTGCTATGCTGACATCATTGCCATGCGACACCCAAAGGAGGGTGCACCGCTCCGTGCTTCCATGTATGCAAAGGTTCCCATCATCAATGCCGGTGACGGCGGACATAACCATCCTTCCCAGACACTGATCGATATGATGACGATCCGTCAGCGGAAAGGCAGGCTGGATCAGCTTACCATAGGATTTTGCGGGGATCTGAAGTTTGGTCGTACCGTACATTCTCTCGTAAACAGCCTCGTCCGTTTTCCCGGCAATACATTTTACTTTATTTCCCCGGATGAGCTGCGGGTTCCCGAATATCTGGTAGAGGATACTTTAAAACCATCCAATACCACTTACCACGAGGTAACTGATCTGGAAGAAACAATCCCGAAGCTGGATGTTCTGTATATGACCAGAGTACAAAAGGAGCGTTTCTTCAACGAAGAGGATTATATCCGTTTGAAAGGCACCTATATCCTGACGGCGGATAAACTAAAGCTGGCCGCTCCCGATATGCCTGTTCTGCATCCGCTCCCCAGAGTCGATGAGATCACACTTGATGTGGATGACGACAAGCGGGCAGCCTATTTCGATCAGGTACAAAACGGTGTATACCTGCGAATGGCACTTATCATGTCACTGCTCGGTATCCCCGATCCACAGACGAAGGAGGAAATACTTTCATGTTAAAGGTTGAATCCATACAAAATGGAATTGTGATCGATCATATTACAGCAGGAAAAGGGATGGAAATCTACCGTCTTCTCGATCTGGAAGCTTCCGGTCAGTCCGTTGCACTTTTACAAAATGTAAAAAGCCGGAAGTACGGAACAAAAGATCTGATCAAGATCGAAGGTACTACAGCACCGTCCCGGCTGGATATCTTAGGCTATCTGGATGACAAGATCACCCTTATCTACATCCAGAACGGTACAGTAGACAAAAAGGTACATCCTGTACCACCAAAGGAACTGAAAAACGTGATCCGGTGTCAGAATCCCCGCTGTATTACCAGTATTGAGACGGACTGCGATCACATCTTCCGTATGTCCTCCTCCGGAAAGTACAGATGTATTTACTGTAATCAGGAAATTCATATGAAAAGCCAATCATACACAGACAAAAGCGCCATGGTAAGGAGATGATCTTATGGCACTGGTATTACCCAGGGAAGAAGAAGTGGAAAATATGTTCTCCAGGATCCTTTCTTCAGAAGAATCCTGCGAAAGACTGATGGAAACGTTTTATGACCATTTATGTGATGATAAAAGAGAAATGGACGCTGATCCACAGCATTTTGCGGAAGTATTGCTCAATGCTTACAAGAACGGAGATGTCAGCGCCCTTTTACTGGAGCTCTGCAACAGAAGTATGTTTGATCTGTTAAAGGAGGCTTATCTGATTCCCCGCCGGTTCCATGGAAAAAGCGGCGAGAATCCCGTTCTGCTCACAGATGCTGAGGGGAACCTGCTGCCCGATAAGTCGGATAAAGTTACCAGACACGAATATAAAAAATTCCATGAAATCTATGAGGCACACCATGCTGCTCCCCGTTCCAAACTGTATCTGGCAGACGGCTATCATCTGGTCCGCTATTATACAACAGGCATGCAGATCTGCGAAAAGCAGGAGGACAAAGAAAGAGGCATTTTAATTCTTTATGCACTTCCTGATACAAAAAAGCTACATCTGACGGAAGCGCAGGCTTACGATATTATCTGGTCTACCTTTCAGGATATCCAGAAAGAAGCTTTTTCTGCTATCGTCTTCTATGGGCAGGACACCGGCATAAAATCCGGTAAGGGCTTTGATGAACTCGGCATTTTATTGCCGATCCACCAGTTTGAATCCAATATGCTCCATCATATGTGTGCCATAGACGGTCTTGTATTGTCCTGTCGTGAAGAAATGCTTAAGTTAGCCGGAAGCAACAGTTTAGATCTGACATCAGAATAAGGAGTATACCATGAAAGCTTCTACTGTCACAATACCTGTCAAAAAAAATCATATGGAGATCCACTGGCATGATTATGCAGACATTGAAGATCCCGTTCCGATCGCAAAAGCCAGTCTGGATGCCAAAGCATCCGTGATTGGAAGGGTCGGCATTATGATGCTCGCCTGTGGAACAGGAGCCTGGCGTGTGCGCAGTTCCATGAATGAATTGTCAGAACTGATGAATATTACCTGCACCGTGGATATCGGGCTGATGTCCATTAACTATACCTGTTTTGACGGAGACTGCAGTTTTACACAGTCTCTCTGTCTGACAAACACCGGTGTCAATACTTCTCAACTGAATCGTCTGGAAAAGTTTGTGATCCATTTTCAGGAAAAAGAACTGCTGTTAAGCTGTGATGAAATTCATTCTGCCCTGGATGAAATTGAACGGATCCACAGCTTGTATTCCCCTGTGTCACTGGCTGTTTCCGCTGCATTAGCATGCGGCGCTTTTACGTTTCTGCTTGGCGGCGGTATGATCGAGATGCTTTGCGCCTTCATTGGCGCAGGAATCGGTAACTATATCAGGTGCAAGCTGACAAAGCATCATTTTACTTTATTTCTGTGCATTATCTCCTCTGTTTCCGCCGCCTGTTTTACCTATACAGTGCTCCTGAAACTCCTGCAGCTTGTTTTTGAAGTAAATCTACAACATGAAGCGGGCTATATCTGTTCCATGTTGTTCATTATCCCGGGCTTTCCGTTTATCACAAGCGGAATTGACCTTGCCAAGCTGGATATGCGCTCCGGTATAGAACGGCTTATGTATTCTCTGATCATTATTACAGTTGCGACTATGACCGCCTGGATTCTTGCCATGCTGCTCGGGCTGAAACCTATCCCGTTTCTTCCTCTGAACCTGGCACTGTGGCAGAGGATCCTGCTTCGTTTATTGTCCGGCTTCTGTGGCGTCTTTGGATTTTCCATGATGTTCAACAGTCCTGTCCGGCTTGCCGCAGCAGCGGGGCTGATTGGTGCTGTCTCTAATACCATGAGACTCGAACTCATCGATCTTTTCTCCCTTCCCCCGGCTGCAGCGGCATTTATCGGTGCCTTTATTGCCGGTATCCTCGCTTCCACATTAAAAGGACTGTCCGGATATCCGCGTATATCCATCACAGTCCCTTCGATCGTTATTATGGTTCCGGGCTTATATCTGTACAAGGGCTTTTACAATCTGGGCGTTATGAACCTGACTGTTGCAGCCTCATGGCTTGCTTCCGCACTGCTTGTTATCCTTGCATTGCCATTCGGTCTGATCTTTGCCCGTATTATCACAGATAAGACCTTCCGCTATTGCACCTAATCTCTCCTACAGCTTTACCCGGATAAAAGAATGATGCATTGCCGGTAATATTTTCTCGATCAGGTCAGAAGTCTTAAAACGGATGCTGGACGTGTTGATGCACGGATGGCATCCGATCATTTCTCCCGAAAGCACATCCTCATCGATCAGAAGCTGCACCTGATCTTCCGTATCATTCATCAGTCCCATTACACTGACAGAACCCGGTGTGATATCCAGAAGCTTCTCCATGTATTCCGGCTTTGCAAAGGAAAGTCTTGCCGAACCGATCTGCGCAGACAGATCCTTTGTATGAAACGTCTTTGTATCAGGGATCATCAGCAGATAAAACGCCGTTTCCTGTCTGTTACACAAAAACAGATTTTTGCAGACAGTTGCCTGCAATGCCTCATCGATCTCCTGACAGTCCTCCATCGTCATCGCAGGCGCATGATCGATGCGCTCATACGAAATACCAAGCTGATCTAAGAGATCATATGTCCGTATCTCCTTTGCCAGCCTGCCTGTTGTATCCTGTGGTCTTCCTTTTTGTAATTCCATATGTAATGCTTCCTCCTTGTCGTTATAACAGTCCTCTGTTATTTTATGATCACCGCCACAGCGCATGGCACTTTGCCATCGCACCATGTATATGTTACATTCTGATACCCTGCATCCGCAAAAAACTTCTGATAGGAAGCAAGTGTGAATTCCCTTTTAAAATCTGCTCCTGCTTTTCCGATCTGCGCCGTAATCGCATTCGTTTCTCCCTTTTCATTCTCATTCATATAAGTCGGAATAATGATCCTGCCACCTTTTTTGCAGACACGGTCAAGCTCATGCAGTGCCTTATACGGTTCCTCCAGCAGATGAATAACATTCGCCGCCACAACCACATCAAACCTTTCCGCTGCGAAATCGATCTGCAATATGTTACCCTGCTGAAACATTACATTACGATATCTTGCACATTTTTTCTCTGCTCTTTTCAGCATTGGTAGTGAAAAATCTGTGGCGATCAGACTCTTACATTTTCCGGCGATCACACCACTCAGCATACCCGTTCCGCACGCACATTCCAGTACCTCATCTGTCGGCTGTATCAAATCTGCTACTACCGCACATAAGGTCTGATGTGTTTTTCTGTTTATGATCTTTGTGAAAATATCGTAAATACCCGCTACTTTATCCCAGAACATAGCCTTTCCTCCTATTCATTCCTCAGCCATGCAAATGCCTTTGCCATTCGTAATACAGGATCCTTAAAATGTCCGCCCGGATTCCATTCCAGCGTACACAAATGCCCACTCGCCTGCAGATGTGCATAGCCTGCCCGGATGCACGCTCCCACCTGCGCCATAACCGGATTTTTGGTCTTTTCTTCCTTCTCGCCCAGACTCAAATAAACCTTTTCCGCTCTTATCTCATGCTCTTTCATATAAGGGATAAAGCCCGGAAACCAGACGGAGGGCGAAGCTGCTGCCACACCTGCAAACAGATTCGTCTGGTAAGCCGCCCACAACGAGAAAAGCCCCGCAAGAGAATAGCCTCCGATATAATAGGTTTTACTTTTGTCTGCACACAGCTTCTTGATTTCATCCAGTGTCTGCGCTGCCCCGTCTCCAAATTCTTCTGTACCATATACAGCAGGTGCTTTCCATGGCGTAAGTTCCTGATTCCACGCATCCACCTTTGCCGCGATAAGCGAAAATGGTCGTTCGGTCATTTTCTGTATCTCTCGGACTTCGTCCTCTACCGTAGGCAGATCATGCTCTCCCACAAGCTGGATCAGCACATTCTCTGCCGCCTGCTCACCATATTGATATATTGTCATATTGCTTACCTGACATATCCACAACCGTTTCTGACCGGCTGTTCTTCTCCCGAAACATAATGTGTTCTGAATGCCATATTGCATTCGCGCAGCTCCATCTTACCGTCAATATATGGCTGGTACATTTCCAAAATGCCCGGTGCACACCCATCACAGCCACCCTCTATATTTCCAAGTGACTCTGCCACGATTGCTTCTCTTTCTTCTTTTGTTGTATCTTTGATCAGTAAACTTTTCATGAGTTTTCTCCATTTTGAATAAATTCTGCAATTTTTCTCATTTGATCTATGGTATCTTTATAAGGAACATATCATCCTCCAATCCCCATATTGATTCATAAGTAAAACAATAAGCATTATAGTCTCTATCACTTTGCGTTTCTTCCCAGTTGGATATAGGCATTTCAAGTTCTTCACTTATATTTTTTAAAATATCGTTCTTTAGTTTTTTTCTGCGAGCTTCTCCTATATGCTCATCAAAAGTAATGTCAATATCCTCTGAAAAACGATTTATTACTTTAAAGCCCTTTGATAATGATGTTCCACCCTTAAAAACTACATTTTCTAGTTTCTGAGATAATAATTTCAATATCATAGTCACATAATAGTCTTTTTCAATCACAACAACCGCACGACCTGTTTCTTCAGTCACCTGCTCTACTATCTCTTTGAAGATTTCTTTATCTTTATGCAGATACATACGCCACCTCTGTTTCATATATCGCTTTGTATATTTTTAGCGGATAATATGCCAGAAATCGATCTATCTGTTCCTTTGTAATTCTATGCTCCATAGCATATTGTGTAAGGATTTTTCCGCAAACCTCCATATTTTCCTCTGCTGCCTTATCTATATCCTTTAAGCAGTCCAAAAATTGAAGCACATATGCATTTTCTTCCGTAATTTCTACCGCCGGTCTACGAATAATATATTTTCGGTTTTTAACACTAATTTCTCGCACTTGTGCCGGTGCATAATTGCTGGTTATTTCTTCTTTTAACGGAACTTGCGTTGATAATCCAAGGCGATTTGCAAGTGTATATCCTGAATAAAAGCCAACTCTTTTTCCTCTTCGCGAAATGTATTTATGCAATACAACTGTTTCTGCTGATAAAACTGCTTTTTCTCCCAGAATGCTCATCTTTGGAATATAATATATCCCCGATTCAAATCTGCTAAGCATTCCTTCATCAGTCAATTTCTTCAAATGATATCTGATATTTTCTTCTGACATTCCCTCAATAAAAATGTCTGCAAGAAAGATTGGTTCTCCCTTTTCATAATTTTGAATCAAATAATCATATAACATATAATCGTTTCCTTTCAAAAAGTAAATATATTCTTTACTTATTGTTAGTATACCCAATTATTCAATTTTTCTCAATACTTTTTAAAGCTCTAATTTCTTTAATAGAAAATTTTCTCCCACTGCTCTTTTGTCATTCTATTTGTATGTCCCACTCTCGTTTCATTGAGCAGTGGCACCGGAACATTTTCACAAGTATGATAATAAACAAAGCCGACCTTTTCCTGCACTCGTTTCGACTTTTGATTGCCATCATAATAACCACACCATATGGTATGCATTCCAAGATCCTCAAAGCCGTGGCGCAGAATCTCTCTGACTGCTTCCGGTACAAAGCCTCTGCCCCAGAACGGCTGTCCCAGCCAATAGCCCAGTTCACACTCGTCATCTCGGTCTGTCATATCTGTATGCCCGTTCAATATCAGTTCGATTGCACCGATAGCTTTCCCATTTTCTTTTTCACAGATGGCATAACTTTCCGCACCATTAAGCACATTTCTGATTACTTGCAGACTTTCTTCTACCGATTTATGTGGCTGCCATCCTGCAATCGGTCCAATCTCCGGATTCTTCGCATATTCAAACAGACTATCTGCATCCGACTCCTGCCATTTTCTTAATAATAATCTCTCTGTTTTTAACATTATCCCTATCTCCGTAAACTACCGATTTAACTTTCCATCAATTTAATTGCTTCATCAACAGATACACATGCAGCAAATCTCTTTGGCCACATCATATCATTGTAATATTTATAGGTTTCTTCTCCAGTCATATAGTCGTTATCAAACGTTGAATTTGCCCCTTGCGGAACAATTACTTTATATCCTCTTTCAAATGCAGATTTTACAGTTGCATCTATACAGAAGTTTGTCTGTAGTCCTACTATCATTAATGTATTATCATCCTTAATATAATCTGTAAAATCTTTATTTCCAAAACAACTATTGATATTTTTTATAAATATCTTTTCCCCATCCTTTGGAATCACTTGTTCTGCAATTTCGAAGTCTTCATCACCGATTGAAAATCCCGTTCCCGGTCCATCATCATGTTGAAAATAGATAACTTCTATTTGATTATCTCTGGCTGCTTTTATAATTCTTGTAGTAGCATCAATAAACGCTTCAAAATTAAAAAGTCTACTATCTGTTATTCCTTTTTGTATATCTATCACAAGTAGTTTCATTCGTTTCTCCTTTTTACACATAAAAATCCCGATTTTTCAATGCTACAGTCGAGTAGACTAAGACCTCTCAATCTTAGCCCCTCACAGATCCGTACGTGCGGCTTTCCCGCATACGGCTCCTCATAGTAACATTCGCTTCAATATAAACAATAGTACGTTTTAGGTTTCGCTAATGGGTAATACTTGAGCATTTCCACAAATCCATTCCATGTGTATGCCCGTCTACAACCTCTCCGATTCATAGCTTTAAATAGAAACTGTTGTACTCTATGCAGAAATGTTGTTATCTTCCGAAAATTCCATGTAACACCATAATACCGATAGTGCCCGATTAATTTTACATTCAACTCTTTGATTATTTCTCGCATCGGTCGGTTTCGATTATCGTAAATCCAGTTCTTGTATGCTCTGACCTTTTGTTCAAACTTCTTTCTTGAAGTCTGTACTTTAGGCACGAAACCTCCTTTTCGAGTTTTGCTACAGTAGAAGGTAAAACCAAGAAAATCAAATGTTTCAGGCTTACCTTCTCCTCTTGTTCTACGATTCTGCTCTGCAAATCTCCCAAATTCAATCAGTCTGCTTTTACTACTTTCCAGCTCCAGTCCAAACTTTTCCATTCGTTCCTTTAACTCTTTATAGTATCTTTCAGCTTCTGACTT
>Ga0129313_1001178_pt1 | contig 17557 bp, 16 predicted proteins | sample O1105metagenome_FD_94436 | JGI IMG/M metagenome (GOLD analysis project Ga0129313, IMG submission 94436) | Orangutan group fecal microbial communities from fecal samples from Wisconsin, USA - O1105 metagenome | ecosystem: Host-associated > Mammals > Digestive system > Large intestine > Fecal... | reverse complement strand
GGAACGCTCTCCTTCGCCTCCGCCTTGAACTTCGCCACTTCCTTAGCAGCCTGTGCAATGGCTATGTTGGTGCCCGCTCCCGCGACACAACCGCCCGGACATGCCATACCTTCTATCAGGCAGCCGTTCTTCTTTCCAGCCTTGGCCAACAGCAGCATTTTTTTACACTCCGCCAGGCTTTCCGCATGTTCAATCTTCACTTCCGTTCCCGGGTAATAGGTCTTGATACATTCCTCAATGGCACTTGCCACACCGCCTGCAACGCCGTAACCTCGTCCGGCTCCGGTGGCATCCTGCATCTCGTCCATAGCTTTGATTTCATCCAAAAGGATTCCCTTTGCTTCAAACATTCCCGTCAACTCCTCGAAGGTGATGACAAAATCCACGTCCGAACGTACTGTCCTGCGGCTTGCCTCCAGCTTCTTGGAAGCACATGGTCCGATAAACACTACCGAAGCATCCGGATGTTCCTGCTTGATAATCCTTGCCGTTGCCACCATGGGCGTCAGTTCGTTGCTGATTTTATCAATGGTCTCCGGGAAAAGATTCTTTGCCATGACAGACCATGAGGGACAGCAGGAGGTCAATGCAAACGCCTGATTGCCGGTAGCGACCTCCTTTACATAGTGTTCCGCTTCCGCCATACAACCCATATCCGCACCGATAGCCGTCTCATACACATCCGCAAACCCCAGCTCTTTTAAAGAGGTCTTAAACATATCGGGAGTCACCTTAGGGCCGAACTGTCCCGCAAAAGCCGGTGCCACCTGAGCGATAATTTTGCGTCCCGACTGCATGGCACGGATAAGCTGAAATATCTGGGATTTATCAGCTATCGCGCCGAAGGGACAGCTGACCATACACATACCGCAGGAAACACACATGTCATTGTCAATATATGCTCTTCCGAACTTATCGGACTTGATGGCATTTACACCACAGGCTGACTTACAGGGTCTCTCTTTGTGGCAGATGGCATCGTAGGGACAGATATCCTTACATTTCCCACACTTGATACATTTTTCCTGATCTATGAATGATTTACCGTCTTTAAAAGAGATAGCATCCTTTGGGCACACACTCTGACAGGGATGAGCAAGGCAGCCCATGCAGGAATTCGTCACCTCATAACGGTTTTCGGGACAGGCATTGCAGGCGGAGGGAATAACCTGCATCAGCGGGGGCTCATAATACTTTTCGTCAATATTACTCTCCTCCAGCCCTTCCGTCAAATGTCCGGGATGTTCTCTGTTCTCCGGTCTTAAGCTCATACCCATTGCAAGACGGATACGCTCTCGAATCACAGCCCGGTCACGGTATACACTCTCCCAGAATTCCGACTCTTCATAATCCACAATTTTATAAGGAAGAGCTTCCATATCGTCCTTCAGGTTGGTTGAATTGTATGCCAGATTTGCTACTTCTCTGAATACTCTTCTCCGCCGCTGCCTCACCGGGGTGTCGATTCCTCTCATACTGCTCATAAATGTTCTCCTGTTTTTCTCTCATTACAATGTTTATCTTAACATGCATCGGAATGATATTTTTTTAACAAATTACAAGAATATTAAATCATACTTGCATCAGAAAATCAAGCTAAACAAACAGGCTTCCGATTTGGAATACCAGTGTGGATACTGCCCACGCAAGAATCAGCTGAAAAGCAATCATTCCGAGCGTAAACTTTCGGGAACCACTCTCCTTCCTCACTGTCGCCACCGTAGCCACGCAGGGTACATACAGCAGGCAGAATAACATCAGACAATAAGCATTCAACGGCCCGAAGCCGGGGTTTAAGTTCTGGATATTTGCCACAATCGCAGCCATTCCGGCCTCAGAGTTTGCGTTGGATACGCCGAAGAGAACCGCAAAGCTTGATACAACCACCTCTTTTGCCGATATTCCGGACAGCAGTGCCACCCCGATCTGCCACATACCCAGTCCGGCAGGAGTAAGAACAGGCACCAACACCCGTCCGATTACCGCGCCGAAGCTGTCCGCCGGATTGTCCACCATGCCGCTCACACCAAAATTCAGGATAAACCAGATTACAATGGACGCCACAAAGATGGTGGTGCCGGCCTTGGACAGATAGTCCTTCAGCTTATTCCACACATAAATACGGATGGTTCTTGCATTGGGCCGTTTATACTCCGGCAGTTCAATCAGCAGAGAATCGTTGATTTTACCTTTTTCCAGTCGATTGATAACCAGTGCTGCCAGAATGGCAATCACCATGCCGATGACATACATGGAAAAGGCCACCGGTGCGGGATGCTCCGGGAAAAACATCTCTGAGAACAAAACGTAAATCGGCAGTCTGGCGGAACAGGACATAAAGGGCGTCACCAACATGGTCTTTCGCCTGTCATGCTCCGTCTCCAGGGCTCTTGTGGCCATGACCGCGGGCACTGTACAACCAAATCCCAGAATCATGGGCAGGAAAGCTTTTCCTGATAACCCCACCTTTCCCATGACAGAGTCCATCACATAAGCAACCCTTGCCATATAACCGCTGTCCTCCAGAATTGCCAGCGCAAGGAACAGTATAAAAATATTGGGAATGAAGGTGAGGATTCCGCCCACACCCGCAATAATTCCGTCCACAATCAGAGACTTCAACCATGGCGCCACACCGATGGCCTCCAATCCCCCGGACGCAGTGTCGGAAATCAGGGCAAGCCCTTCCTCAAATACGCCCTTCAACGCATCTCCCACAGTAAAGGTTAAGAAAAAAACAAAACACATAATCAGCAGGAACATGGGAATTCCCCAGACAGGATGGGTCAGCAACCTGTCAATCTTATCCGTGGAAGCCGCCTTTCTGCTCTTATGGAACAGTGTTTCTCCCACCACCTTTTCAATATAGGTATACTTGCATTGAATAATCTCCTTCTCATAGCTTCTGTCCACTACATTCACAACGGAGATGGGATGCTCATTCTTAACTTCCTCGTCATCTTCCAGCAGCTTAATGGCATGCCATCGTACGGATGAGTGTGTAGGATAATGCGCCTGCATCATCACCTCCAGCTTGCCGATTTTCTCCTCAATCTCAGGGGGATAATCCAGAATATATTCTTCCATCCCCTCCTCATAGTGATGAATCACAGCATGGAGCAGAATGTCAAGTCCGGTACGCTTTGCGGCAGACACCGGTACAACAGGCACATTACCCAGCATTTCCGGGAGACGATGCATATCAATTTCCATGCCCCTCTCCTTCACAATATCCATCATGTTCAGTGCCACCACAACGGGTTTACCCAGCTCCAGAAGCTGTAAGGTCAGATACAGATTTCGTTCCAGAGAGGAGGCATCCACAACGTTGATGATGACGTCAATATCATCGTCCATGGCACATTTTCTCGTCACTTTCTCCTCTATGGTATAACAGGTAAGAGAATAGATTCCGGGTGTATCAATAAGGGTGATATCCACATCCTCATAGCTTGTTTCTCCCTCAAAGCGTTCCACCGTTACCCCGGGCCAGTTTGCCACCTTCAACTTAGAACCTGTCAGTGCGTTGAAGAGCGTCGTTTTTCCGCAGTTCGGATTGCCGATACAGGCTACATTGATATGCTTTTTTCCTTTTGTACTGCTCATTTCTTATACCCGTTCCTTTCTTCGTGTTTCTCTTCCGTTGCTGAACGGGAATCCTGTTCGGTGATTTCAATATTTGAGGAAATATGCTTTCCCAGCGCAAGTCTTGTTCCTCTGACCCGTATAATCAAAGCCCCTCTCTTCTTTCTGTTTAAAATATTTACCACCGTACCGTCGTTTAAGCCCAGCGCCTGAAGTCTCCTTGTAATGCCGGGTTCCACAAACAGACCTTCTATGCGATAGCTTTCTCCCTTTTTTGCCTCATATAGTGTCATTTCATTCAGCCCTTCTTTGTTGATAATGATTATCATTTTCTACTGTATTATAGTACAAAAAAAGGAGTCTGTAAAGACTCCTTACCAGCTCTTGATAAAAGTATTGATGTAGTTGTCAAGACACTTTTTGATAACCTCCACAGCCTCATCACGGTTGCCTTTCTCGTTCACCGCGGTGGTCTTGTTTTCCAGTGCCTTATATACCGTAAAGAAATGCTCCATCTCCTCCACCACATGAGGCGGCAGCTCGGAAATATCCTTATAATTGTTATAATAAGGGTCATTGAAGGGAACCGCAATTATCTTTTCATCGTTTTTTCCGTTGTCCAGCATGGAAATAACGCCAATAGGATAAGCACGTACAAGTGTCATGGGCTGAATTGGCTCGGAACACAAAAGCAGTACATCCAGAGGGTCGCCGTCATCTCCGTAGGTACGGGGAATAAAACCATAGTTTGCTGGATAGTGGGTGGATGTATGCAAAATGCGATCCAGGATTAAAAATCCCGTCTCCTTGTCAAGTTCATATTTATTTTTACTTCCTTTGGAAATCTCAATCACACAGATAAAATCGGTAGGGGTCACCCTCTGTGTGCTGATACTGTGCCAGATACTTCCGTTAATCTCTTTCATGAAATCTTCCTCCCGGCGTTTTTACATACGCCTTCAACCGTCTCCGATTTTTAATTTTTACTATCATAGCACAATTTTGCAAAAAATCAACCCCTGACCTGTCCGTTTCCATAAATCGCGTATTTATAGGAGGTCAATTCCTTTAAGCCCATGGGACCTCTGGCATGAAGCTTCTGAGTACTGATTCCGATTTCCGCACCGAAGCCGAATTCAAAGCCGTCCGTAAATCGGGTGGATGCATTCCAATAGACGCAGGCTGCATCAATTTCATTCAGGAACTTCACGGCAGCTGTTTCATCCTCTGTCACAATACACTCGGAATGTTTGGTATTATATTTGTTGATATGAGCAATTGCTTCCTCCAGGCTGTCCACTGTTTTCAGTGAAAGAATATAGTCAAGATATTCCCTGCCGTAATCCTCCTCCGTGGCAGGAACGCAGTCCTTCAATATCTCCTGCACCCGCTCATCTCCGCGAAGCTCCACGTTTTTTGGTGCCAGCAGTTCTGCCAGTTTCGGCAGAAAACGCTCCCGTACTTCACTGTGTACCACCAGGGACTCACAGGCGTTGCATACGCCGATTCTTTGGGTCTTGGCATTATAGACAATCTTTGCCGCCATATCCAAATCGGCTGCTTTATCCACATATACATGACAGTTTCCGGTTCCTGTCTCTATCACGGGGATAGTGCTGTTATTCACAACGCTCTGAATCAACCTTGCGCTGCCTCTGGGAATCAGCACATCCACATATTCCTTCAATTTCATGAATTCCACCGTCACCTGTCTGTCAGTGTCAGCAATGAGCTGCAATGCATCCCCGGAAAATCCACAGTTTTCCAAAGCCTCCCGAAGCACCTCAACGATTGCCATGTTTGAGTGCAGCGCATCGCTTCCTCCCTTCAGGATAACAGCATTTCCTGTTTTAAAGCAGAGACCGAAAGCATCCGCTGTCACGTTTGGTCGCGCCTCATAAATAATGCCGATAACTCCCATCGGAACACGAACCTTTTTGATTTTCAGACCGTTGGGACGTTCAAATTCCTCCATGACTTCGCCGATACAGTCCGGCAACTCCGCAACCTGATTTAGGCCTTCCGCCATAGCCTCAATTCTCTTTGGTGTCAGCCGCAGCCTGTCCTGAAGCCCGTCGCTCATGCCGTTTAATGCAGCGTTTTCCATATCTTTTTGATTTTCAGCCAGTATTTTTTCTGTATTTTGCAACAGGGCTTCCGCTGAAGCTTTTAATCCCCGGTTCTTTTCCTCGGTAGTCATTTTTTGCAAATAAAGTTTGGCTGCCGCAGCTTTTTTCCCCATTTCCGTCAGATTCGTCAAATTAATTCCCCGCCTTTCCCTTATGAGCCTCTCTATATTTCTCTCTATACACATATCACCTGATAGGGACGTATATCCCTCTCGTCACAGGGCAACTGCTCCGCCAGCTGGCATTGAAACCCAACCCCTATGGTCCTAAGCTGTAGACCCTCTTTATCCTGTAGATAATTGTCATAAAAGCCCTTTCCGTAACCGATACGGTTCCTGTATCTGTCAAACGCTACTCCGGGCATCAGCATCAGGGTATCAGGTGCTTCCTCCCTGTGGTAAACATATTTTTCACTCTCCGGGGACGGCTCAGGAATTCCCCGATACCCGGGTCTGAGCTCATCCATGTTAAAAATCCGAAAAAAATCCATATAAAATTCTTCCTGCTCCGGTTCAGCACTCATCACTCTTGGCAAGTACACTTTTTTCCCCTGTTTTAATGCTTCCCTGATGATTTCTCCCGTATCTATCTCGCTTCCGTAGCTTGCAAAAGCAAGCAATACAGCCGAACGGTAGTACCACTGATGCCCCAGTATCCGCTCAGTCAGCAGAACCGCCGCCCGCCTTCTCTCCTCTACATTCAACGAGTCACGCTTTATTAACATTTGCCTTCTGATTTCTTTTTTTTCTTTTGCAGGACTATTTTCCATCATGCTTTTTCCCGTATTTTTCTCCAAGATCCACCCGGCTGCCGTCAGGCTTCTCGATCACTATGTTGTCAAGCTGGCTCTTTAAATTATTCCTGACACTGTCAACATATTCCTTCCTAAGCTTCGCCTGCTCCTCCTTTTCCTCCTCCGTAAGTCCTTCCTTCTGAGACTTATGGTAAAGCTCGTTTATACGTTTGATTCTCTCATCCATATTCATGGCGCAATGTCTCCCACTTCTATTCCTTATGTAATCTGTCTACGAACTCGGGCAGGTCAAAATCCTCGTCATTCCCGGCTACAAACAGGGTTCCCTCATTTTCCCCCGCCAGCAGCCTGTGAAGTACACCGATATCCCTGCTGTTTGCAATCAACATATCTACGTTGGACTTTGTGGCTATCTTGGCTGCAATCAGCTTCGTATTCATACCGCCGGTTCCAACATTGCTGCCTGTGGAAGCCTTTCCCATATCCATCAGCTCATCCGTCAGTTCGTCCACCTGCTCAATAAATTTTGCATCGGGATTCTTTCTGGGATCATCTGTATACAAACCGTCAATATCAGAAAGTAAAATCAGCAAATCCGCTTCCACCAGCGCAGCCACAATGGCTGAGAGGGTATCGTTATCTCCTATCTCAATCTCGTAGGTGGCAACCGTATCATTTTCGTTGACTATCGGAATCACTCCCATTTTCAGCAGCTCGGAAAAAGTATTTCTGGCATTGAATCGATTCAGGTTATCCACGATAGTGTTTTTCGTCATCAGAATCTGGGCTGCCACCTGGTTGTATTCCGCAAACAGTTTCTGATAAGTCATCATCAATCTGGCCTGTCCGACAGCGGAACAGGCCTGTTTTACCGCCATGGCCTCCGCTTCACTGTCTACTCTGATATCTTTAAAGTTTACCGCATTTTTTCCCGCAGCAATAGCCCCGGATGTCACCAGAATTACATCCTTGCCCTGGTTCCTGATGTCGCTCAGTTCCCTCACCAGCTTTTCCATGCGAATATAATCCATATCCCCCGTCTCCCTGTGGGTCAGGGAAGAGGAACCAATCTTCACCACAATCCGCTTTTTGTCTTTCATTTGTTCTCTCAAACTGCTCATCTTTTATTCCACCCGTCTTTTTTATTCACTCCGCCGTTATCCCGCTTTAGCGCGCTAATTCATAGCAGTTCCTATTCTACTTTCTTTTATCTGTTACGTCAACCATAAACATTTTGCAATGCCGCATGGCTCGTAACAGTTCAGCCTTCATTTTAATAGGCAAGGCAGTATATGCCATATAGCCATGTGAGACTGTACGAGACACCGGTATTTAGGCTGCGTACTGTGCAGCCTTATGTACCGCTGTGTCGAGTCTCAAGCGAAAGCGTGTCGAACAGGGCTGTATGACATATTACTGCCGGGAAGGAATTGGGGCTTAACTGATACCTCGGCTCATTGCCATGGTGCATACTCTTCTGCAATCATCTCCGCCACCCGAAGTCCATCCATGGCTGCAGAGGTGATTCCTCCGGCATATCCGGCGCCCTCTCCGCAGGGATACAGTCCCCGAATTGCAGACTGCAGTGTATTGTCTCTTCCGATTCTGACAGGCGAAGATGTTCTGCTCTCCACTCCCAGCAGTATCGTATCCGGGCTGTTAAAGCCCTGAATCTGTTTTCCGAAAGCCTCCATGCCATCCACAAAAGCCTCATTGCACTCTTTCGGAAGTATCTTACTCACATCGGCCCAAACATAGCCGCCTTTACATTGCGGTAAAAAAGCCTGCATATCGTTGTTTTCTACAGAAGTCTCTGTCCCTTCTGCCATCTCTTCCCCGTTACTTCCGCTGCCCCATTTCCTGTCATGAACCACCTGCTTCTTAAACACCTCGTATCTTTGGGCGGGAATTTTCCCCTGTCCCAGCTCATAGGCTTTTCTTTCCAGCCTTCTCTGGAATTCAATCCCCGCCAGAGGGTGTTCTGAACCAAAGTCCTCCGGTGTCACCGACACGATTACGGCACTGTTTGCATTGCTTCCGTTCCGTCCGCTGTAGCTCATGCCGTTCACCGCTGTACAGCCCTCCTCGGAGGAAGCGTTTACCACATACCCTCCGGGACACATACAAAAGGAGTAGACGCCTCTTCCGTTCTCTCCCTTCGCAGTCACCTTGTAGGCTGCGGCTCCGAGTTTGCCCGGCTCTTTTCGTCCGTACTGGCTCTCATTTATCATCACCTGCGGATGCTCCACACGCAGACCCACAGCAAAGGATTTTGCCTCCATGGGCACCTGATTTTCGTACAGCATGGAAAAGGTGTCTCTGGCACTGTGACCGATTGCCAGCACCATCTGTTCACAGGGTATTTTCTCTTTTCCGTTTATCACGGCTGCCCTAATTCTTCCCTCTTGTATCTCCAGATCCGTCACCTGACTCTGAAAGCGTACTTCCCCGCCAAGTCGTACAATCTCGTTTCTCATATTTCGCACCACATCCCGAAGCACATCCGTGCCGATATGCGGTTTTGCCTCATAGCAGATGCTTTCCTTTGCCCCGAATCTGACAAAGGTTTCCAGAACAGCAGCATTCCTGCCGTCCTTGTCTTTCACAAGGGTGTTCAATTTCCCGTCGGAAAAGGTTCCGGCACCTCCTTCCCCAAACTGTACATTGGATGCCGGATTCAAAACACCCGTTCTCCAAAATTCTTCTACATCTCTCTGCCTTTCCTCCACGCATTTCCCCCGCTCTAACAGAATGGGGCGATATCCGTGTAAGGCCAGAAAATATCCGCAGAACAGCCCCGCCGGGCCCAGACCCGCAATGACTGTCCGATGTTCCTGCCTCTTATTACCTGATTTAGGGAATCGGTAGCTGACGGGAACTGATTTGCAGACCAGATTTTCCCTGCCCTTGAATTTATGTAGTACCCTGTCTTCATTTTTCACCGTAACATCCAGAGAATAGCTGTAAAATAAATCCGGCTTCTTTCTGGCATCTACGGACTGACGTACAATCTTCATGTCCAAAATATCCCCGGTGGGAACGCGAAGAAGCTCTGCCGCTTTATTCACAAGTTGTGCCCTGTTATGCTCTGTCTTAATTTTTACCTGATTTAAACGTAACATTCTCCATCTCTCCGTCTGCCGCATATACTCCTGCCAGATAACCGGTGCACCACGCCCACTGTAGATTATAGCCACCGCATCTTCCGTCCGCGTCCAACATTTCTCCCGCGAAAAATACGCCGGGTGCCATCTTGGATTCCAGCTTATCTGTGAGCTCGCACAGTGGAATTCCTCCCGCACATACCTGGGCATTTTCAAAGGAGTTCCCGGCATACACATGTACTTTCAGTTCACGGCAGAGTTCATATACCCTGACTATTTTTTTCACATCTGTACCGATAACCGGCTCTGTAGGTTTTAACCCCGCCAGTTTGATAAACAGAGTCATCAACTTTTTATTCAGCATACCCGTAAAGTATTCCTCCACGGTATTGCATGCCTCCAGAGGGATTCTCGCCCTCATCAGATTCTCTGCAAAGCCTTCTCTTACAAAATCCGGCAGAAAGTCTATCCTTATCTCTGCCTCACTTTGCTCCCGCAATATGTAGCCGACCTTTCGGCTGATCTGAAAGACCGGAATTCCGGAGATACCGTAGTCTGTCAGTTGAAGTTCACCCCGTTCCACGGTTTCCTTCCTGCCGTTTTTTATCAACGTTATCTCCGCATCCGCTCTGACCCCGGCTATTGATTTCAGCCAATCCTCACGACATTTCAGCTGAACCAGCGCCGGAACCACAGGAACAAGACCATGCCCCAGCATCTGTGCCAGCTTATAGCCGCTTCCGTCTGAGCCTGTTCCGGGCGCCGCTTTTCCTCCGCAGGCGAGAATCACCCTGTCAAAGCAGAAAGCTTCCTTTCCACTCCACACCCTGATACAATTTCTCTTTTTATCCCGCTCTATTCTGTCAATGCGACATCCTGTTTTAACACAAATCCCGGGATTCCTGTCGATTTCAAAGCGAAGGGCATCCAGTACGGAGGAAGCCTGTTCACTGACCGGATACAAATATCCGTTTTTCTGCTTTACCAAAAGGCCAAGGCTGCGAAAAAACTCTATTGTCTCATTTGTTCCGAATCTCTCCAGGTATGTCTGTAGCAGTTCCGGATTTTTCGTACCGTATTTTTCAATGCTCATGTCCATGTTTCCCAGATTGCATTTTCCGTTACCGGTGGACAAAATTTTTTTCCCCAGCCTTTCGTTGCCCTCAAACAGAGTTACCCCGGCGCCCTGACCGGCAGCGGCAATGGCTGCAGTCATACCTGCGGCACCGCCTCCAACGATTCCGATTGTTCGTTTCATCCTTCCTCACATTCTGCCGTTTCAACGGCACATAAATCAGCTGGAATAAGTCTCCAGAAAATCGTAAAGTTCCTCTTCGTTCTCCAGCCACTTCATATCAATAATTTCCTGTTGCAGCGGTTCGGGAAGCTGCTCCAGCATAATTTCCGTCTCAATGTAAACCGTCTCCCTGTCCTCCAGATAGACAAGGACTTCATTGTTATAGACTGCCAGATAAAAGCCCCTGCTGGGCTGAATATACCGGTAGTTCATCTGCACTACCACACGCTCTCTGGAAAAAGAAAGCACTTCAAGGCTGACAAAGCCGCGCTCCATCTCAGAAAGCGGAGGGAAAGCCTCGTAGAGTTCCATGGCTTCCAAAAACTGGTCCCTGTTCATTCCCACATATTTGTCCGGCAACTTCCATTTGGTTTCCACCGTGGTTTTCCCGTCAATGTCCCGCTCCTCCAGCACATATTCCGTCTCTACACTCAGTGTTTCGGAGGCGGAAGCTGCCTCCAGCAATATAGAATCTGTTTTACGCTCGCTCTCGTAATCCATGCAGTCATCCCCTTCCCGGAAACGCTGCTCAGGTTGAAGACCCGGCTCTTCCTTGTCTTCCGACGAAGGAATTTCCGTATTTTCCGGCTCATAGTAGAGCCTCTGGGTCTGTTCTCCCGGATAAAAGAAATGAGAGGCACAAACTCCTGCATAAAATCCCACTCCCAGTAAAACCACGGGATAAACAAAAAATAAGCCGATACCTTTTACAAATTTCACACCAATAACCATCCTTTTGCAATCAGTATCAGCTTTTTTCGGAAAAATATACCTCTTTTCTTCTACAATACATGAAGCATCTGTCCCAGAGCATTGATAAACCGCCCTCCCGGAATTACCTCCAGCTCCTGCTCTCTGAAATTCCGGAGCAGCAGAAGCCCTGCCCAGTACAATGCGCCGGAAATCACCAGACATACCAGCAGTGAGATCAAATTCCCCACGTGAGGTGTAAGCACTTTGCCCAGTAACATTCCCAAAAGTCCGGCAACACAGGCAGCCGCCACAGGCACAATCAAAACCTGAAGCCAGTCAACGCGCTGTCTAAGCTGTCTGTATGTAAGGGTACCCAGAACAATGCAGAGCACGGCACTTCCTGCCACTCCTCCGTAAATCAGAGATAAAATCCCTGTTTTTCCGGTATTGAGCGACACCGTCACAGTCACCGCATAAACCACATCGGCAGCGGCAAGAGCCACCATGACAAAATATTTTTTCCCTGTCAGAATCAGCATTCTGGAAAAATAGAGTGACAGCGCTGCAAACAATATAACCGATGAACCGCCACAAAACATTTTTTCAGCTGTCTCTGTCTGTCCGGAGCACATCACCGCAGCAGCCTGCCCGGCCATCACTCCCAAAAAAACTGTCATAAATCCGGCATGCACAACGATTATATGAACTCCACTCTGAAATACTGTCCTTGCAAACCGGTGCTCTTCCCTGCGTATCAGACCTGCCGCCCTGCTGTATATCGGTATTGCCATAACCATTATCATCGCCACCATAATCCCACAGATGACACCGTATCCGGCAGCATAAACTCCATATTCCACCGCAATATCGTTGCTTCCACCAGATGCCTTTTGCAGGAAAATGAACCCCAGTGGCAGAGAAAGCATGGCAAGCAGTTGGATTCCCACCTTCGCTCCTCTGTTTGCGCATAAAAGCTTTACGCTTTCCGGAAAGGAAACCGTAGTCCGTATTCCCTCCTGGGAAGCCTTCTCGGCAGAATGTCTGCTTCCCTTGTACATCAGAATCAAAAAAATGATTACAAAAACCTCAGACAGTGTCACGGCTATAGCTACACCTACCCCACCGTACATGGATGCAAAATTTTCCTGAACCAGAAGCCGGCTGACCTTACTTCCGTAGTTTCCAAGCATCCTGCAAAACAGCAAACTGAACCCCAGTGTAAAAACCTGCCTCAATATACTTACCACGGCTGTGGGCAGTTCTTCTCCCCGGCCCCTCGAATATCCCAAAAGTACCTCGGAAACAGAACGTAGGAATACAGCCGGTGCCAGTATCGTCAAAATAAAAGAGCTGTACTGAACTCTAAACAGCTTTTCCGCTATTCCCTCTGCAGCAATCAACGCAACAGCTGTCCCTGCAACTCCCAGTGCAAGCTGAAACAGTAATACATTTCTACGTATTCGCGCAGCATTCCGATACTGTCCCTTGGCATTTCTGAGCCGCAAAAGCCTTGCCAGAGCATCCGCTGCCCCGCCGCTAACCGCAGCATAAATAATTGCGTATGTCTCCAGACCAACTGCTACATAAGTTACTCCGTTGTATCCGGTCAACCGAGCTATTACCGACAGGTTAATCAATGCAAGTATGGTTGCAATTGCCTGAACCTGCCTTCTTTTTGTCTCTGCCTGATTCATTCTTTATCCCTCAATTTTGTCCGTCTCTTGTAATCCCCAGTCCTGCCAGTATTTCTTCCTGCTTTTTCTCCATGACCTTTGCCTCAGCTTCTTCCATATGGTCGTAACCGCAAAGATGCAACATGCTGTGAGCCACAAGGAATGCAAATTCCCGGCGCAGACTGTGCCCGTAATTTTCCGCCTGCTCCTTCACCTTGTCTACGGAAATCATGATATCTCCCAGCATTAATTCACCGGAATCCGGATCGAAGTAATCTGCCTCTCTGTCCTCCTCGATATCAAACACACCCTCCCGTTCAAAGTCAACGTTGGGGAAAGAAAGCACATCTGTCTCCCGGTCTATACCGCGGCATTCCCTATTGAGTTCGCGAATCCCCCCGTTGTCGGTTAGCACCACGTTTATCTGCGTCTCATAAGGGCACTTTTCCTCATCCAATACCGCTTCACAGACAAGCCGAACCGTTTCTTCCACATCAAAGGGAAAGCACTCCTTTGTCTCATTCTCAACGTAAAAAGTCATAATAGAGTTTTTCCTCCTTAAATATCTTTTGCATGGTACAAAGCTCCTTTACCGAAATATTGCATTTGTCAAAGGTTCCGTCATCTGCCATCTTGCGGAATACGGCATCAATTACTTTGTCAAAATCCACTTTGCGCTGCTCTCCCTTTTCCAGCATGTATGTTACGGATGATACAACCGCATCCGCGCAAATCAATACTGCCGTCTCCTTCTTTTTGATTCCCTGTTTACGACCGAGGTAATCCAGCAGGATTTCTCTGACTGCGGGCGGGAACTGTTTTTCCTCCATCACGCCGGGAAGCTCATCCCCCGGCCGATGATAGTAACCCGCACACTTTAAGGCATCCTCATCCAATTCCAGCTGTCTCCCGATACGTTCGCAAAAGTACGCGGTGTGTATACACAGCATATACTCCCGTCTGTCCCGCTCTCGTAACGCGGTCAGTACCGGGTTTTCCGTATCATTGATATCCAGATATTTTTCACGGTAACGATAAACCACCATGGAGGAGAACAGCTTCAGACAGCCCAAAAGCAATATGCTGCTGATAATCATGTTTGCAACAGGAATCATAAACATTTCAATATCCGGTCTGGCATTTGCCAAAAGAATAAGATTGGCTGTCTCACAAACCATCAGACATAGTATGGATAGAAAAAGAGGAATGCCGATTTTGAAATCATTTCCCAGATGTCGAAACAAAGTCACGGCAAAAATGCCGCTGACAAAATACAAAATAAACCCATCTTCCGCCGCACCGTTTAACAGCACCGATATCAACAGCAAAGAGGATGCGGAAAGAATTCCCGTACTCATATTTCCGAAAAGCGCCAGCATCACATATATCACCAGAAAGGGCCAGCCGCCCGCAGGCAGAAATCCACAGATAAAAGCAATGACAAGTCCGATTGACAGGCATAACAGGAAACGATAAACATGCTCCCCGTTATCATAATCCAGCTCTCCGTGTACATATGCCCTGCGCAGATGAAATCCTGTCACTCCAAGCAAAAGCACCGTCATCACACAGTTTGCCAGCAACCTGTCATCAGCCTGATTTCTGATTTGTCCCAGAAGCCACATACCCACGGCACCCAGTATGATAATTGCCCCTTCCGTCAGATAAAATTTCCAATTCACCCTGCAATTATTTTCTTCCATACTTCTCTCTGTTTCTGTTTTTTTCTTTTGCCTCAAAATCGTCATATGCCTTTACAATTTTCTGTACAAGAGGATGTCTTACTACATCCTTACTTGTCAGGTTGCAGAAGGCAATGTCGTCAATTTTACTCAGCACCCTTGTCGCCACATCAAGCCCCGACCTGGTTCCCGGCGCCAAATCCTTCTGGGACGCGTCACCGGTAACTATCACCTTGGAACCGAAGCCGATACGCGTCAGAAACATCTTCATCTGTGCCGGTGTGGTATTCTGTGCCTCATCCAGAATGATATAGGCATTGTCCAGAGTACGTCCTCTCATGTATGCCAGCGGAGCCACCTCTATCAATCCCTTTTCCATATTTTTGGCAAAGCTCTCCGCTCCCATAATCTGATATAGCGCATCGTAAAGCGGGCGCAGATAAGGGTCAACCTTGCTCTGCAAATCCCCCGGCAGAAACCCCAGTTTTTCTCCTGCTTCGATGGCAGGTCTGGTCAAAATAATCCTGCTTACCTCGTTGTTCTTAAAAGCCGTAATCGCCATGGCCATGGCAAGATAAGTCTTTCCCGTACCCGCAGGGCCTAATCCGAAGACAATCATGTTCTTTCTGATAGCATCCACATATGCCTTCTGTCCCAAAGTCTTTGGTTTAATAGGCTTGCCGTTTATCGTGTGACCAATACAGTCCGAATCAATCTCCGTAATTACTTTTTCCTGTTCTTCCATACCCATTGTTATCGCGTAATCTACGCTCTGCTCCTCAATTTCATTTCCTCTTTCCGAGATGATGCTCAGCTGCTCCAGCACCGATGCAGCTTTTCTCACCATGCCTTCTTCACCGGAAATTGTCACTTCGCCGTTTCTGTCCACAATGGCAACGCCGAAATCACGTTCCAGCTTTTTTACATAGGCATCCTGCATGCCGAAAATTTTCTGCATGTGCTCTGCCGGTAAAGAAATCCTTACTGAAAAATCACTCATCCGTTATTGTCTCTCCGCTATCCGTCTTATCAATGGCAATATTCTCTCCCACAGCTTCTCTGACAACAAACTGTCCCGAGATAACCCATGAATTGCCATTCGTATCTATTTTAACATCTTTTTCAATAATTTGTACCCCTTTTTCCTCTAAACTTGCAAGAAAAGTAATTAATTTTTCATTCAGCTGCTCTCTTGCCTCATCCAGTGAGTATTCATACTCTACATTCATATACTCTCTGTGCGTATAAGAACCCGTGTAAATGGGGATAGAAAGCTTTTCAAACAGCAGCGGCCTGGTTTCCCGGATGACACTGTCATATACCAGAAAGGGGCGCTCCTGTGGCATTTTCCATTCCGCATCTCCGAATCTCAGGTAATATTTTTTCTTCTCACGTCCGGTATACTCCTTCTCGATATGGTCAAAAGGCAATCTTGCAGAAAAACTTCTGTTGTGCTCCAGAATGATATCCGCATCTGCATCCACATATATGTACTCCCTCACAGTAGCATCCTCATTGAACACAGGAACCAGCCCCTCCACCAGAACCGCACCCTTCTCCACGGTTTCTCCCACCGCAACCTTCGGCACTCCTCTTCTGACAATAATCGACACTATTGTTCCGTCATACTCCGAAATCAGATTGCTGCCGGGCTCCTTTTCCTCCTGCTCCGTCAAAATGGGTGCATCATTTTCTTTGATGTCAATCAACAGCTTTGTGCCCTCCAGTTTAGCCGAAGCCCAGGTGATTTCAGGAAACCTCCTTCGCATTTCCTTTTCCAAAGTCTCAATATCCAGCTCGCTCTTCTTCATGCCAACAGTCACACTGTTTTCCTGCAGAAATGTTTCAAACATATCTCCCGTAATCCGATAATTGCCGTAAATCTCTATATTCCAGATAAACAGCGAGGACCACATCCAGAAGGCAACCGTGAATACCAGTCCTCCCACAAAAATTTTACGTTTCAACAGCTTGGGCAGAAAAAAAGGCAGTCCATATCGTTCCAATACGACTACCCTTGTTCCCGTCTTTCTGACAATTGGGCGCAGCGCCCAAAAGCCTTTCAAGTTTATATTCATGTAATAGACATCGCCTTCTCTTACAATGTTTGAGAGAAGAATCCCTTTGTTGCTGCAAAGGTTCATAAAGCGCTCCGGCGAAAAACCACTGACGCGGATACGCAGATATCCCCTGATATATTTCAAGAGTCGAATCATGGCTTACCCTCTTCCATCTTCCACACATACCGGCGGCTTCATTCTTTCTTACAAGCAATTTTACTGGTATCTGACACATGTAATACAGCCGCTTATTTTCATATCTTCATTTGTATAGTAGTCAATGGAAAGACCGGTTCCCTCAAAGCATACCTGACATGTCTTACCCTGTAGCAGAATAAGTTCCCCCGTATATTCCAGAATACCCCTGTAATTCTCAATCCATGCCTCATGAGAGCCTGTCAGAGTAACCCTTATGGCACCCATACAGATATCCTTAGGCAGGTTCAGAGACTCTACCAATGCTTCTTTTTTTTGACTGCGGTTACTGTTGTTCTTCTTCATGCTCTAATATATTAATGCAGTCTGAAAACTATGCCTGGCACTGTTATCACGCATCCTGTCACTGAACAATTGCTTTGAT
>Ga0129313_1001176_pt1 | contig 17588 bp, 13 predicted proteins | sample O1105metagenome_FD_94436 | JGI IMG/M metagenome (GOLD analysis project Ga0129313, IMG submission 94436) | Orangutan group fecal microbial communities from fecal samples from Wisconsin, USA - O1105 metagenome | ecosystem: Host-associated > Mammals > Digestive system > Large intestine > Fecal... | reverse complement strand
CGGGTTCGCGCAGACCGCCCATCAGCAGTTGTTGCATTAGGAATGCGCTTCTGTATGGTATGGCTTGCTCCTGTGTGGCGGGGCTGGTGTAGACTTCGTGACCATTCTTGTCTACAATACGGGTTATGACAACAGGCGCGCGATGACGTCCGTCGTCAGCAACGGTACAATAGGCATTGGCAAGCTCCAGCAGGTTGATGTCGCTTGAACCTAAGGCGAGTGACGGCGCGTCGTCAAGCGGACTCTTTATACCCATCTTGTGGGCGGTCTCTATGATGCGCGCAATTCCCATCTCCTGACCGAGTCTTACAGCGATGGAGTTGATGCTTCGGGCAAAAGCTCCCTTCAAGGGAATGGAGTCGCCAGTGAAATATCCATTTGCGTTTGATGGACACCATGTGGTCTCTTCGTGCTTGTTCTTGTCCCAAACCTTCATGCTGAAGAACTCGTCACGACGTTTGTCGCACGGAGTGAGGCCTTGATTCATGGCTTCTGTATAAACGAACAGCTTGAATGTGGAGCCAGGCTGGCGCATTGCGGTCACCTTGTCATACTTCCATGAATTGAAGTTGATGTCGCCGACCCATGCCTTTACAGCTCCTGTTTGAGGCTCCATTGCGACAAATGCACAGTGCATGAAGTGTACCATGTAACGTATGGAGTCCATTGTGGACATCTGTTCCTCGATGAATCCTTTCTCGTAGTCAAACAGTTTTACCTTGTGCGGCAGATTCAAATAGTAGTCTATCGAGTCTGGATTGTTGGGGAAACGTGATGAAAGGTATTTATAGACAGGCTGACGCTTGGCTATTCCTTCTATAAATCCTGGTATGACATTGTGATTTTCGTCCTGCCACGGATCTTCTTTACCCCAATGGTTTTTGAAGTTGCGCTGTACGATTTTCATCTGTTTGATGGCTGCTTCTTCTGCATATTCCTGCATCTTGGAGTCGAGTGTGGTGTAAATCTTCAGGCCAGAGCTATACAAGTCGTAGCCATTGTCTTCACACCAGTCTTTCAGATAGCTTGCAAGATATTCGCGGAAATACAGAGCCTTGCCGTCATAGTTGCTCTCGACGCTGTAGTTCAGCGTTATGGGCAACTGGCTTATAGAGTCGTATTGTGCGCGGTTGATGTCACCATGACGCATCATGTTCGACAGCACGATGTTGCGACGCTTGAGACTGTTCTTTGGGTTAGAACGAGGATTGTAATATGTTGTTGCCTTAAGCATGCCTACAAGCACCGCCATCTGGTCTACGGTGAGCGCCGATGGGGTGGTGTTGAAATAGGTCTTGCACGCTGTCTTTATTCCGAAGGAGTTGGAACCGAAATCCACGGTGTTGGCGTACATGGTCAGAATGTCCTTTTTGTCATACACCATCTCAAGCTTAGTGGCTATAATCCACTCCTTGCTCTTCATTACAAGCATCTTGATGCCAGGAATATAGCCAAGCAGTCCTGTGGAATATTGCGTACGAACACGGAACATATTCTTTGCCAACTGCTGGGTGATGGTAGATGCTCCACGGGCGTCGTGGTGAACAATCATGTCTTTTGCAGCAGCAAACAGTCCGAATACATCAATGCCGTGGTGACTGTAGAAACGTTCGTCTTCAGTGTCGACAAGCACTTTCCAGAATACAGGATTGACGTCTTCGTACTTTACAGGGGTGCGGTTCTCATTGAAGAACTTGCCGATAAGCTTACCGTCTGAACTGTAAATCTCGGATGCTTGATGAGTGTCTGGGTCCATGATTCGACTGAAGCCTGGGCTTTTGCCAAATAGCCATAGGAAGTTAATGTCAACCATTCCCAAATAGAGAAGAAATGCCACGATGCATGATGCAAAGCCGATGCCCGTCTTTGTGTACCATGCGCGTCCCTTGTACAGATTCTTGTACCACGGCCAAAAGTCGCAGACCTTCAACCACAGGAGTGAAATGATTCGTTTAATATTATCCATCTGTTTCTGCTATTTTATGCATAAAGCATGTTTTATGAATCTTGCTATTGTGCAAATTTACTAAATTAGGAACAACCTACCTATTCTTGTCGATATAATTTATGATTTCTTTAATGTTCTGTCCTGTCGTAAACCATTTCAGATTGTCGTCTCGTTTGAACCACGTGAGCTGTTTACGACAGTATCGTCGTGTGTTGCCTTGTATCTTAACAATAGCTTCTTCAAGGGTCGTAGTTCCGTCGAAATGTTCAAACAACTCCTTGTAACCCACTGTGTTGAGGGCATTTAGTTCTCGCATCGGATAAACACGACGTGCTTCCTCCACCATACCGTTAGCAACCATGTTTCTTACTCTGAGGTTTATCCTGTCGTAGAGTTGCTCACGTTCGGCTGTGAGACCAATCTTAATGATATTGAACGGACGCTCTTTTACGGTGTTAGTTCGGAAGGAAGAATAGGTTTTGCCTGTAGAATGGCATATTTCGAGAGCATGAACCACACGCCGCGGATTGTTGTGGTCGACAATCTCCCAGTGCTCGGGGTCGACTCGCTTCAGCTCTTCAACAAGTGCGGGCAGTCCTTCTTGCTCCAGACGCATTTTCATAAGACGTCTTGTCTCGTCGTCAACGGTAGGTATGTCGTCGATACCATTACACACAGCGTCGATATACATCATGCTTCCTCCGCACATCATGGCAATGTCTGTCTTCTGAAACATGTCATTCAGAAGGCTCATGACACTTTCCTCATAGAGAGATGCGCTGTAATAGTCGGTTATGCTGTGGGTTCCTACAAAATAGTGTCGAACCCGACGCTGCTGCTCCTCCGTAGGGGCTGCAGTGCCTATCGGTATTTCAGAAAATATTTGCCGAGAATCAGCATTGATTATTGGTATGCTGTAATTCTCGGCAATATTTAAGCTTGTTTCTGTCTTGCCAACACCTGTTGGCCCTACAAGTACAATAAGATTTTTCATTTGTCGTTTTGGCGGACAAGTCTGTGAGCAACCTCCTGTATAAAGAGTCTGGTGTTTTAACGAATGATGCCGCGTTTAGATGATTCTACGAAATCAATAATGTATTGTATTTCCGGCGTGATGGTCATCTTCTGTTTGATTTCTTCAATGCCTTCTGCCAATACAGGTTTCGAGTAGAGCAGGCGATATGCCTCATGGATGTTGGTTATGAGGTCGTTAGAAAAGCCGCGTCTGCGCAGTCCGACAAGATTCAGTCCGCAATATTTTGTGGGTTCTTTGCCTGCAATAATATACGGAGGAATGTCCTGGCTAAAGCGGCAACCGCCTTGAATCATAACGTATCCACCGATTCTGCAGAACTGATGGCACAATACTGTTGAACTGATTATAGCGTTGTCATCGATGACTACTTCACCTGCAAACTTGGTGGAGTTGCCAACAATAACGCCATTTCCAAGTACACAGTCGTGTCCAATGTGCATGCTTTCCATCAGCAAGTTGTTGCTGCCCACCACGGTACAGCCTTTAGAGGCGGTTCCTCGTGAAATGGTGACGTTCTCGCGTATGCTGTTGTTGTTGCCAATTACGCAAGTCGTATGCTCACCCTTGAACTTCAAATCCTGGGGCTTTGTTGAAATGCTTGCGCCGGGAAAGAACTCGTTTCCATCGCCGATTCTTGCTCCTTGATGTATAGTGACGCTGTTTAACAGATTGTTGTTGTTGCCAATAACGGTGTCTTTGTCTATATAACAAAACGGACCTATCACATTGTTGTCGCCGAGCACAGCTTCCGGATGAACGTAAGCCAATGGACTGATGTTATTCATGATTCAATCAATTTTATTGTTACTCCAAAGGACAGAGTGCTACAGATAAACTGACACCCTGTCCTTTGTGCCACTTTTGATGTGGCTTGGAAAATGAATTTTTACTTGTTCTTTACAATTTGTGCCGTGAATGTTGCCTCCGACACTACGTGGTCGCCAACAAACACATATCCTTTCATTGATGAGATGCCATGTCGTATGGGGGCAATCAGGTCTACCTTGAAAAGCAGGGTGTCGCCAGGCACAACCTTTTGACGGAACTTTACATCGTCAATCTTAAGGAAATATGTAGACCAACGCTCGGGTTCCTCAACGGTGTTGAGCACCAGCAGACCTCCACACTGTGCCATGGCTTCTACCTGAAGCACTCCAGGCATAACGGGCTCTTGTGGGAAGTGTCCCTGAAAGAACGGCTCATTAGCGGTAATGTTCTTTACGCCGACGATAGTTGTCGCTCCAAGAGAGATTACCTTATCTACAAGCTGCATGGGATAACGGTGGGGGAGCAGTTCGCGAATACGGATATTGTCCATTATAGGCTCCTCGTTCGGGTCGTAGATGGGGGCTTGTATCTCGTGCTTGCGAATCTCGCGACGCATCTGACGGGCAAACTTGTTGTTTATGGTGTGACCCGGTCTTGTGGCTATAATGCGACCCTTGATAGGTTTGCCGATAAGAGCCATGTCGCCAATGATGTCAAGCAGTTTGTGACGTGTACACTCGTTCTCCCACACCAATGGCTTGTGCTGTATGTAGCCGAGCTTCGTTGCGTCCATATGAGGCACCTTCAAGAAGTCTGCCAACTGGTCAAGACGCTCTTGTGTGGTCTGCTTCTCGTATATTACGATAGCGTTGTCAAGGTCGCCACCCTTTATGAGGTTGGCTTTTAGCAGAGGTTCGATGTCACGAACGAACACAAATGTTCTTGCCGGTGCAATCTCACTTGCGAACTTGTCTATCTTGTCAAGTGTAGCAAACTGGCTGTTTATGAACTTGGAGTTGAACGAACACATTGCTGTCAAACTGAACTCCTCATCGGGCAATATTGTGATGCAAGAGCCGGTCTCCTCGTCCTTTACCTCAATCTTGTGGCGTATGATGTACCAGTCTTTGGGAGCATTGAGCTCTTCAACGCCAACCTCCTGTATTTTGTTGATATACATGGCGGCACTTCCGTCAAGAATAGGAAACTCGGGACCATTAACTTGAATCAGACAGTTATCTATTCCCAACGCATAAAGTGCAGCCAAGCCGTGCTCAACAGTAGAGACCTTAACCTCTCCTTTTCCCAATACCGTACCTCGCTGAGTGTCAACGACGTTTTCAGCAATGGCATCTATTATTGGCATTCCTTCGAGGTCAATGCGCTGTATCTTGTATCCAAAGTTCTCGGGAGCAGGATTAAACGTTACTGTTAGGCTCAGACCTGTGTGCAGACCCTTGCCACAGAGCGAAAAGCTCCCTTTCAATGACATTTGCTTTAACATATCCATATCTTTTGAGCGTTACCGTTAGGTACCGCTTGTTATTTCTTTTTAAGTTCTTCAACCTGTTTTTGCAGTTCGGCAATCTGCTTGTACATCTCAGGCAGTCTGCGGAATATTGCTTGAGAACGGAAATATGCCTTAGGCTCCATGGGTGGGGTGCCGATGAGACTTTCGTTGCCTTTTATGTTGCCAGGTACACCTGACTGTGCACCCAAGAAAGTCTTGTCGCCAATAGTGATGTGACCTGCGAGACCAACCTGTCCACCGAACATACACCAAGAGCCTACCTTTGTGCTTCCTGCAATGCCGACCTGTGCCGACATTACTGTGTTTTCGCCAACTTCAACATTGTGGGCAATCTGCACGAGGTTGTCAAGTTTTACACCTTTGTGTATAATGGTGCTTCCCATCGTAGAACGGTCAACGCATGTGTTTGCGCCGATTTCTACGTTGTCTTCTATTATAACAATACCGATTTGCGGAATCTTGTCGTAGCCGTCACTGTTAGGTGCAAATCCAAAGCCATCGGCTCCGATTACAGAACCTGAGTGTATAGTAACGTTGTTTCCAAGTCTACATTCTTTGTAGATTGTCACGTTAGGATAGATGAGACAATGGTCTCCTACGGTTACGTTATCGCCTATAACAGCGTGTGGATAGATCTGAGTGTTGTCGCCTACTACAGCGTTGTCGCCAATATACGCGAAAGCGCCGATGTAGCAGTCTTTGCCTATTTTTGCTGTCGGTGAAACGAAAGCCAAAGAGTCAATTCCCTTCTTTGCGGGAATACTTGCCTGGTATAGCTGAAGCAGTCTCGCAACACACTCATAGGCGTTTTTAACGCGAATCAGTGTTGCCGATACAGGACGCTCCAGAACGACGTCTTCATTTACAAGCACAATAGACGACTTCGTGTCGTAGATATAATGTGTGTATTTCGGATTGGAGAGGAAAGATATTGCGCCTGGCACACCTTCTTCTATTTTAGCGAATGTGTGTACCGAAGCGTTTTCGTCTCCTTCTATTTTTCCATTAATAAAGTCTGAAATTTGCTTGGCTGTAAACTCCATTTTTAAAATTTGTTTGTACAATTGATTTTGCAAAAATAGTAAATTTTATTTATAAAACCCTTTATTGCACATTTTATTTTATAAGGACAGACAAAATAAGCGGATAAATCCGAGAATTTTGTCTGTCCTGTATGTAAAGCTTACGATTACTAACCAGCAATCTTTGACAATTCAATAGCCATCTGTTCCTGTAGTTCCTTGGCTTTTTGAGCAGCTACGGTTGCGAAGTCTTCGCCAGACGAAGCATATATGATGCCTCTTGAACTGTTGACCAGCAAACCACACTCTTTTGTCATTGCATATTTGCACACCTCGCTGAGCGAACCGCCCTGTGCACCCACTCCAGGAACGAGAAGGAAGTGGTCTGGTGCAATCTTTCTTACGTCAGTGAAAAGCTCGCCCTGAGTTGCGCCGACAACATACATCATGTTATTGGCGTCGCCCCATTGCTGCGATTTCTTGAGCACCTGCTCAAACAGACGTACCCCGTTCTCGTCACGTGTGAGCTGGAAGTCGTGGCTGCCTTTGTTGCTTGTCAGCGCAAGCAGTACAACCCACTTACCGTCATAGCCGAGGAACGGTGTCACGCTGTCCTCGCCCATGTAAGGTGCTACGGTCAGGGCGTCAATGTCATACTCGTCAAAGAAGGTACGCGCGTACATTGCACTTGTGTTGCCGATATCGCCTCGCTTCGCATCTGCAATGATGAAGTGGTTGGGATAGTGCTCCTGTAGATATTTGACAGTCTTTTCAAAAGCGACCATTCCTTTTATGCCGAATGCCTCATAGAATGCGAGGTTGGGCTTGTATGAAACGCAATACGGTGCTGTGGCGTCAATAATCTGCTTGTTGAAAGCAAATATGGGGTCTTCTTCTGCAAGCAGATGCTGCGGAATCTTCTTCGTGTCAGTATCTAATCCAACACAAAGAAAAGACTTCTTTGTGAAGATTTGATTTATAAGTTCCTGTCGTGTCATGTTCTGTTCGTTTAAATTTGGTTTTTCTAAGTGTCTGTCTGTGAAACAGTTTCACACTAAAGCTCTGTCTCCTTCATTCTCTCGGCGTTTTCTGCTACAGTGAGAGCATCAATCATCTCCTGAATGTTTCCGCCGAGGAATCCCTGCAGGTCATGTGTCGTAAATCCGATGCGGTGGTCGGTGACACGTCCTTGTGGGAAGTTATATGTGCGAATCTTTGCTGAGCGGTCACCTGTCGATACCAGCGTCTTGCGACGGCTGGCAATGTCGTCCACGTACTTCTGGTGCTCGCGGTCATATATAAATGTGCGAAGACGAGAGAGTGCACGTTCCTTATTCTTTGGCTGGTCTCTGGTCTCAGTACATTCAATCAGAATCTCCTCCGTCTCTCCAGTGTTTGGATTTTTCCACGGATAGCGCAGACGCACACCCGATTCCACCTTATTTACATTCTGACCACCAGCACCACTTGAGCGGAACGTATCCCATTTGATGTCACCCTCGTTGATGTTTACCTCAAACTTGTCTGCCTCTGGCAGTACGGCAACAGTTGCGGCACTGGTGTGCATGCGACCCTGTGTCTCTGTTGCAGGCACACGCTGAACGCGGTGAACGCCAGACTCGTATTTAAGAGTGCCGTAAACGTTGTCGCCACTGACTGCGAAGTCAATCTCCTTAAAGCCACCGACAGCACCTTCGCTCACGCTGGTCACCGACAGAGTCCATCCCTTTGACTCGCAATACTTCTTATACATGCTGAACAAATCGCCAGCAAAGAGCGCTGCTTCGTCGCCACCAGCTCCTGCGCGTATCTCCATCTGCACGTTCTTGCCGTCTTCTGGGTCTTTCGGGATAAGCGCTATTTTTATCTCCTCCTCAATCTTGGGCTGCAACTCCTCATTGATAGACAGTTCTTCGCGAGCCATCTCCTTCATCTCTGGGTCAGACTCGTTGGCAAGAATGTCTTTCGCCTCCTTTATAGAATTGATGCATGACACGTAGCGCTTGCGTGCGTCCATGATGTCGCTGAGGTCTTTATATTCTTTTGTGAGTTTTACAAATCTCTGTTGATCGGCAATAACTTCAGGGTCGGTGATTAGTGTAGACACCTCTTCGAAGCGGCTTTCCAATCCTTCTAATTTCTGCAATATGCTGTTATTGTCTGCCATTTCTTTAATATATGGTAATTATTTTTCTTGTTTTTACGAAATAAATTATGAGATCACATGTGCGGAACAAACAGTGCTATGGTCGTATTAGTACTCGAATGTTCCGAATTCCGACTTGATGGTAAGGCTCTTTTCGCCCTCCTCTATATGTCCGATAACCTGTGCGTCGATGTTGAAGCTGTGGCTTATCTCGATAATAGACTGTGCCATCTCGGGAGAAACATAAATCTCCATGCGGTGACCCATGTTGAACACCTTGTACATCTCTTTCCAGTCGGTGCCGCTTTCTTTCTGAATGGTCTTGAACAACGGAGGTACAGGGAACATGTTGTCCTTCACAACGCGACAGTTGTCATTGACAAAATGCAGCACCTTGGTCTGGGCGCCACCGGTGCAATGAACCATGCCGTGAATGTCTTTGTGGTGCTGGTCCAATATCTTCTTGATGACAGGTGCATAAGTGCGGGTGGGGGAGAGAACCAGTTTTCCTGCGTTTACATCTACACCCTCAACTTTGTCGTCGAGATGACACGAGCCGCTATACACCAGTTCTTCTGGCACGGCGTGGTCGTAGCTCTCAGGATATTTCTCTGCCAGGCACTTTGCGAACACATCGTGACGGGCACTTGTCAGACCGTTGCTGCCCATACCGCCATTATATTCGTGTTCATAAGTTGCCTGACCATAAGACGCCAGACCAACAATGACGTCGCCGGGACGTATGTTTGCGTTGTTGATGACATCCGAACGTTTCATACGGCAAGTCACTGTAGAGTCGACGATAATCGTGCGTACGAGGTCGCCGACATCGGCAGTCTCGCCTCCAGTGGCGTATATGCCTACGCCCATCTCGCGCATCTGCTTCAACAGTTCGTCGGTGCCGTTAATAATGGCTGATATCACTTCGCCAGGCACAAGCATCTTGTTACGTCCGATGGTGCTCGAAACGAGGATGTTGTCTACGGCTCCCACACACAGCAGGTCGTCTGTGTTCATAATGAGCGCGTCTTGTGCGATGCCTTTCCACACGCTTAGGTCACCCGTTTCTTTCCAGTACATATATGCCAACGACGACTTTGTGCCTGCGCCGTCTGCATGCATGATGTTGCAATACTCGGGGTCTCCTCCCAAAATGTCGGGGATGATCTTGCAAAAAGCTTGTGGGAAAATGCCTTTGTCGATGTTTTTTATCGCGTTGTGTACGTCTTCTTTGGCGGCGCTCACTCCGCGCATCATGTATCTGTTCGAATTATCCATGTTTAGTGGTGTGTATTTTTGTTCTTGTATAGTCTCATTTATTATATAATGCTGATTTTCTCTTTGCCTTCCCAGAACTCCCAGCTTGCAAAAGCCTGTAGCAGCAACATCTCCAAACCGTTCTTTACATTGGCGCCCTGCATAGCTCCGCGCTGCATGAACAGCGTCTCGTCAGGATTGTAGATGAGGTCGTAAAGAATGTTGCGTGAGTCCATCGCCTCGTAAGGCAGTGGGGGACAGGTGTCCGCTTTGGGGTACATGCCGCAAGGAGTGCAGTTGACAATCACGTTATATTCGTGTATTGTGTCGGCGGTTATGTCGTCGTATGTTATCAATCCCGGCTTGGCTGTACGGCTGACGAAAAGGGTTTCAAGGCCCAACTGCTTCAATCCATAGTTGATGGCTTTGGAAGCTCCGCCAGTGCCAAGTATGAGGGCTTTTTTGTGGGTGTTTGTTTCAAGCATGGGCTCTATGCTTTGCGAAAAACCTATGACGTCGCTGTTGTAACCCCTCAGTGTCGTATGGCTCCCTTTGTGGCAGACTCTGATAACGTTTACTGCCCCTATGGCTGCTGCCTCTTCACTTAGATAGTCGAGGTAGCTTATCACCTTTTCCTTATAAGGAATGGTGACGTTAAGTCCTTTCAGCTCTGGATTTGACGCGAGTATCTCTGGGAGATTGTCGATAGAAGGAATCTCGAAGTTAATGTACTCGGCATCAATACCTTCGTTTTGGAATTTCTCGTTGAAATAGCTTATTGAAAAAGAATGGCCGAGAGGATAGCCTATAAGTCCATACTTGTCCATAATTGTCTGTTTTAATGATTGTTGTCACTATTTTGTCGCTACGTACATTGTGCAGATGCCAAATGTCAAACGGGTGAAACTTGTGTTGGAAAAACCTGCTCTCTGCAATATTTCCATCATCTGTTCACCTTGCGGAAACGCCTCTATGGTGGCGGTAAGATAAGAATATGCAGTAGGGTCCTTGGAAATCAGTCGCCCATAGACGGGTAAAATGGTATGAGAATAAATCTTAAACAGTTGTTTTATAGGGAAGTGTACTGGCGAGGTGAGTTCCAGTATGACGAGCACACCCCCTGGCTTCAGCACACGTGCCATCTCTGACAGTCCGCGGTCAAGGTCGGCAAAGTTTCGTATTCCAAAGGCGGCAATCACCGCGTCAAAGCTGTTGTCTGCCAGTGTCAGGTTTGTACAGTCTTCTTTTTGGAAAGAGATGATGTCTTGCAGACCTTTCTGTGCGACCTTCTCGCGTCCTATCTCCATCATGCTTTCGCTGATGTCGATTCCGAGCACGTTGTCGGGTCTAATCGCTTCTGCAGCCTTAATGGCAAAGTCTCCTGTGCCGGTGGCAACATCAAGAATGTGTGACGGCTTCTTCTTCTTGAGAATGTTTATCGCCTTTTTGCGCCATATCTTGTCAATGTCCCATGAGAGCCGGTGGTTCAAGGTGTCGTACGAATGAGCTATCTGGTTGAACATGTGCTCAACCTGTTCCTTTTTTTCACCATCTTGCTGATAGGGCTTTATTTTCTCTTGATTGTAAACCATATTGGACTTGTTTGTTACAGGCACATTTCTGAGGCCTGGCCGCACTTGTTTTGAATTGCATGAAAGGACGACATAGGAAGCATTTGTCATAAAAAACGCGCCCCTGTGTCGTCCTTTGTTACATTGTGTTCTTATTTTTGTGAGGCAAGAAATGCCTTAACGTTTTTCTCAATACGCGCAGCGATGTCGCCATCTTCTTCTGTCTTGTCAAACTTCTCGCCTGTTATGTGCTCGTAAAGTTCGATATATCTGCTGCTCACGCTCTCGCAGTATTCGTCTGTCATCTCAGGAACGGTCTGTCCAGGCTCGTTCATGAAGTTGTGCTCTATGAGCCACTGGCGCACAAACTCTTTAGACAACTGCTTCTGCGGTTCGCCCTTTTCAAACTTCTCTTCGTAGCCGTCAGCGTAGAAGTAGCGGCTGCTGTCGGGAGTGTGAATCTCGTCAATGAGATAAACCTTGCCGTCGTGCTTTCCGAACTCATATTTTGTGTCGACGAGAATCAGGCCGTGCTTGGCGGCAATCTCCTGTCCACGTTCAAACAGCTTGCGTGTGTAGTCTTCAACCTGAGCATAGTCTTCTGCACTCATTATGCCCTGAGCTATAATCTCTTCTTTTGAGATGTTCATGTCATGACCCTCGTCAGCTTTAGTGGTCGGGGTGATGATAGGCTCGGGGAAACGCTGGTTCTCCTTCATGCCATCGGGCAGTTTCACGCCACACAGTTCTCTGCATCCCTCCTTGTAGGCACGCCATGCTGAACCAGTGAGTATGGAACGTATAATCATTTCAACTCTGAAGCCTTCGCAGTTAAGGCCAACAGTTACCATGGGGTCGGGGGTTGCCAGTTTCCAGTTGGGGCAGATGTCGCTGGTGTCGTCGAGAAATTTGGCTGCAATCTGGTTGAGAACCTGTCCTTTGAAAGGAATACCTTTAGGAAGAATTACGTCGAAAGCCGAGATTCTGTCTGTCGCCACCATAACGATAAGGTCGTCGTTAATGTTGTAAACATCACGCACCTTGCCGTGATAAACGCTCTTTTGTCCGTCAAAATGGAAATCTGTCTTTGTAAGTGCTTTCATCTTTGCTTATGATTTTGTGTATTTATTGAAAGATTATAATCTGTTTAATAAAACGTTTGTTCCAACCGACTTGCTCCCCGAATAGTGTGGAAAGTATTACCTATGACTCGCTACGCGCAGCCGCTTCCTTGTCGTGCTTGTCGTATGCCTTCACAATTTGGGTTACAAGCTTGTGTCTCACAATGTCTTTTGACGACAGGTTCACTATGCCGATGCCCTTTATGCCGTCAAGTATAGCTACCGCTTCTTTCAGTCCGCTGTGCTGACCGCGAGGCAGGTCTATCTGTGTCATGTCACCGGTCACTATCATCTTGGTGTTCGTACCCATACGTGTCAGAAACATGCGAAGCTGTGCGGTAGTGGTGTTTTGTGCCTCGTCAAGGATGACAACGGCGTCGCTCAACGTGCGTCCGCGCATAAAGGCGAGGGGAGCAATTTGTATGACGTGCTTTTCCATCATGTCTTGAAGCTTCGTTGCTGGTATCATGTCTTCAAGCGAGTCGTACAACGGCTGCAGATATGGGTCTATTTTGTCTTTCATGTCACCAGGCAAAAATCCCAATTTCTCGCCAGCTTCAACGGCGGGACGGCTCAGAATAATTTTCTTTATGGCCTTTTCTTTAAGTGCTTTAACAGCCAAAGCTATGCTGAGATAGGTTTTGCCGGTGCCTGCCGGTCCGACAGCGAACACCATGTCGTTCTTCTCATATGCGTCGACGAGGCGCTGCTGGTTGACGCTTCTGCATTTTATCGGTTTGCCGGACACATTATATACAAGGGCTTCTTTCACTCCTTCAGACTTCGGTTGCTTGCCGAGTATGATGTCGTGTATGTCTTCGTCGCTGACAGTGTTGTATTTTAAAAGGTGACGACGAATCTTTTCGATGTTTTCATCGAACACGGCAATCTCTTCCTCATCGCCAAGAACACGTATGATGTTGTCCCGTGCGACAATTCGTAACTTTGGATAGAACGACTTTATAAGTTGGAAGTGAACATTATTCACTCCGTAAAACGCTAATGGGTCGATATCCTCTAATATAATGTGCTTCTCAATCAAATTCTCGTAGATTTTCTAATGATTCTAATATTGTGCAAAGATAGCACAAATGAGCGAATTGACAAAACTATAACTTCTTTTTTTTGTTCAGCGCATAAAGCTTGTTTCTTATAGCGCTTCTTTTGCTTGTTTTGAGAAAAAAACGTGTTCCTCATTTTGTCAATTCGCCCGAAAAGTGTAATTTTGTCTGCTCTAAAACATTCTTTTAATCATGACTATTAAACTTTTTAAAGAGAGAATCTTTGCCGTATTGTTTCTGTTTTTCATAGCATCGTTTGTTACAGTACAGGCAAACAGTCCCAAACGTGAGTTTCGCGGAGCATGGATTCAGTGCGTTAACGGACAGTTTCAAGGCATGTCTACAAAGACTATGCAGGCTAATCTGACGCATCAGCTGGACGAGTTGGAGAAAGACGGCGTAAACGCAATCATCTTTCAGGTGCGTGCAGAGTGTGATGCACTCTATCCCAGTAAGATAGAGCCGTGGAGTCGCTTCCTCACCGGCGTGCAGGGACAGGCTCCGTCGCCATATTGGGATCCGCTGCAGTGGATGATAGACCAGTGCCACCGCAGAGGCATGGAGTTGCACGCATGGATTAATCCGTACCGTGCCAAGACAAAAAGCACACACCAACTGTCAAACAGCCACATCGCCGTGACAGACCCCACAAGCGTGTTCGAGTATGACGGACAGTACATTATGAATCCGGGTCTTCCACGAAATCGCGAATATATATACAAGGTGGTGGAAGACATCGTTAGTCGTTACGACATTGACGGATTCCATATCGACGACTATTTCTATCCTTATCCCGCAGCAGGAGTGAAGATTCCTGACGAGAAGGAGTTCCGTGCCTACAGCAATGGCATCAAAGACGTAAACGATTGGCGTCGCTACAATGTCAACGTGTTCATTAAAGAGCTGGGCGAGCACATCCACAGCCTGAAGCCCTGGGTGAAGTTCGGCGTGTCGCCGTTTGGCATTTACCGTAACAAACGCAACGATCCGAATGGTAGCGAGACCTTCGGTCTGCAAAACTATGATGAACTTTACGCCGACGTGTTGTTGTGGGTAAACAACGGTTGGGTGGACTACTGTGTGCCGCAGCTTTATTGGGAAATCGGCAACAAGGCTGCCGACTATCTCACACTCATAAAGTGGTGGAACAAATACTGCTCTAACAGACCGTTGTATATTGGCGAGAGTGTAGACCGTACGGTTAAGTTTGCTGACCCGCAAAACCCGAATACCAACCAAATGGGACGTAAGTTTATGCTGCACAACCAGTTATCTAACATTCAAGGAACTGTGCTGTGGTATTCTAAGGCTGTTGTCGACGACATGGGAAACTATGGCACTATGCTGCGCAATCACTATTGGAAGAAGCCCGCTTTGCAGCCTCTCATGCCGTTTATAGACAACACAACGCCAAAGAAGCCAAAGAAGTTGAAGCCCGTATGGACCAGCGATGGACTGATTCTGTTTTGGGAAAAGCCTAAGGGTACAGGCTGGAAAAACGAGGCTACAAAGTATGTGGTTTACCGATTTGCTAAGGGTGAACGCATAGACCTTAACAATAGCAATGCGATTGAAGCCATCACGTCTTCTCCAATGTATAAACTTCCTTATGTCAAAGGACAGGACAAGTACACGTATATTGTGACTGCTCTCAACCGAATGGCAAATGAAAGTAAAGGCACAAAGAAGAAAATAAAACTTTAAGTCGGTATCGACGTAATACGATAGGGGAGGACTGCTTGTTTCATTGCAGTCCTCCTTTTTTATGTGACCTAAGTTTCGCAAGTTTTCAACTTGCTGTTTGCAAATAAGCAGATGAGAGGAGTAAGCAAAAACTGCCTTTTTGTGACATTTTGCCACGTTTTTGCCATAAAAACTAACGCCAATTCTTAACGTCTGTTAAAAACCATACGGCGTTCCCATTAGGCCCATTTGACGTTGCCATTTGGCCTTAATGACGATGCCAAATGGGCCCTTTGATAAGCTCAAAGGGCTGCTATCATTTTGTCAAAAGGCATCGTTCATAAAATCACATCTTTTTCTTCGCGTTTGCAGTCGGTTGCTTCCTCTTTGTTATTTGTTCTTTTTCGATTTTTCGATTCTGCTTTTACACTCTAAAATTATCTTCTGTCTGGCAACAGCTGAATAATCATCGAATTTTTCACAATTACGTATCTATCCCCATAAGACGATGTGTTCTCATGCTGTAAAAAGTCAGTTAGTTTCTTAAAAGCACTTTTGCTACATAACCGCCATTATGATAAATAGATGTTTTTGTATTCACTTTACTCCCTCTCTACTGCTGAAAATAACAGCCGATTCCTTCTCTTCTTCTTTTTAAGGGAAAAATATAGTTTTTTAGAAGAAAAGCCTTAACTTTGCATTGTGGTACGTATAGCCTATTTTATAGGCTACGGCGACAAAAACTCTATTGATATAAAAAAGATTTAAAGTTATGCCTTTAAGACTTCCTGACAGATTACCAGCAATCGATATATTAAAGAAAGAGAATATATTCGTGATGGACAGTACGCGTGCTACGACGCAGGATATTCGTCCGTTGCGCATAGCCATTCTTAATCTGATGCCTCTTAAAATTACGACCGAGACCGATTTGATTCGTCTGCTCTCCAACACTCCACTGCAGATAGAAATCGATTTTATGAAGCTTAAGAGTCACACACCCAAGAATACGCCTATTGAGCACATGATGATGTTTTATCGTGACTTCGAAGAGATGAAGGACGAAAAATATGACGGAATGATTGTGACGGGCGCTCCGATTGAGTTGTACGACTATAAAGACGTGTCGTATTGGGACGAAATAACGACAATCTTTGAATGGGCGAAAACGCATGTCACCAGTACTCTGTATATATGCTGGGCGGCGCAGGCTGGATTGTATTACCACTATGGTATACCCAAATACGCGCTGGATTGTAAGAAGTTCGGCGTTTTCCGTCAAAGACCTCAAGATGCGCTATTGCCTATTTTCAGAGGGTTTGATGATGAGTTTTTCATGCCGCAGTCAAGACATACAGAAGTTCGTAAAGAGGATATCTTGGCATGTGATAAGCTGACGCTGATAGCAGATTCTGATGAGAGCGGTGTTGGTATTGTCATGGCTCGTAATGGTCGCGAATTTTTTGTCACTGGACACTTAGAGTATTCTCCGTTGACTCTTGACAAGGAGTATCGCAGGGACTTTGGCAAGCGCGACGACGTGAAAATTCCGGAAAACTACTACCTGGAGAATAATCCTGACAACCCTCCTATCGTCAGGTGGCGTGCTCATGCGAACCTGTTCTTCAGCAATTGGATAAACTATTACGTCTACCAGGAGACGCCATACGACATCAGCAAGATTGGCTGATATGGCCAACTGAAAGGCAAAGTCGCTTTGTATGGAAGTGCTTAAAGCTTTAATGTAAGTTATTAAAGGCTTTAGCAACCCGTAAATTAAATGTTAAATGAATATTGACAACGATGACTGACAATCATATACGCGAGCTCGAGCTTCTTGCTCCAGCAAAGAACAAAGATTTCGGAATACAAGCAATAATACATGGCGCAGATGCTGTGTATATTGGTGCGCGGCATCATGGTGCGCGTGCTGCTGCTGGAAACGATATCGAAGATATAAAGGAACTCTGTGAGTTTGCGCATAAATACAAGGCTCGTGTGTATGTGACGATAAACACACTCGTTTATGATGACGAATTGGAGGACGTGAAAAAGCTGATTCGAGAGCTGGCAATGGTGCATGTTGACGCCTTGCTGGTGCAGGATATGGCTCTTGTTGAAATCATCCAACAGGCTCCAGCTAACGATCCTCTCTCCTACTTCAAACCTCGTCTTCATGCGAGTACACAGACAGACAACAGGACTTCTCAAAAGGTTTCTTGGCTGCACAGCATCGGATTTTCACGAGTTGTGCTTGCCCGCGAGACCACATTGGCAGACATGAAGAACATACATGAAGCCAATGAGGGCGTGGAGCTTGAGGCTTTTGTTCATGGCGCGTTATGCGTAAGCTACTCTGGACTGTGTTATGCGTCACAATATTGCTTCAAACGAAGTGCTAACCGTGGCGAGTGCGCCCAGTTCTGTAGAATGAAATTTGACCT
>Ga0129313_1001175_pt1 | contig 17599 bp, 15 predicted proteins | sample O1105metagenome_FD_94436 | JGI IMG/M metagenome (GOLD analysis project Ga0129313, IMG submission 94436) | Orangutan group fecal microbial communities from fecal samples from Wisconsin, USA - O1105 metagenome | ecosystem: Host-associated > Mammals > Digestive system > Large intestine > Fecal... | reverse complement strand
TACGAGCTTACAAAGCTTGTTCATGGCGAGGAAGAGGCAAAGAAGGCTCAGGATAGTGCAAGAGCATTGTTCTCAAAGGGCGTAGCTGCTGACATGCCGGCAGTAACACTTGCAGCAGAAGACTTCAAGGATGGCGAGATCGATATCGTATCAGTGCTTGTTAAGTCAGGACTTGTTGCTTCACGTAACGAGGGCAGACGTGCCGTAGAGCAGGGCGGTGTAGCCGTTGATGGTGAGAAGGTAGCAGATATCTCAGTTAAGCTTCCGGAAGAGAAGTTTGATGGCGAAGGTATCGTAGTAAGACGTGGAAAGAAGAACTTCAGAAAGGTCAGCAAGTAAGGAAAAGCTGCCAGTGTGGTTCTGATAAGTGAACATTAGCTTTAAGATATAAATTCATGCAGACATGATGTTTACATGAAGGATTATTGTAGAAAAGGACAGTAGCTTTATGGCTGCTGTCCTTTTTCTGCGTTATGGATTTCTTCAATATCTTTTCTGACTAATGAACGCTTCCCGAACGGATATATCAGAAAGGTGAAGATCAGATATGCTGATATTAGTACCGGAGCAAGAATTAAATTCCTCAGGCAATTCATGTTCCACACCGCTATACTGAAATAAGTTATCAATATACAGAGGAATATTGCTGTGATCAAATGCATTTTCTGCAGCATAATGTAGGAAAGGTGATATCTGTCATCAACCGGCTGGAGCTTATCTGCAGGAATCCCTTTCTCGTACATACAGAAATTATAGTTATATATGCCTCTGGCAATATCAATATCCGAAATGTTGCCGGAGTAAATGTTGTGTCTGAATAATCTGGCGAATTCCTCAGAACTCATATTTGTACTGCCGGCATAATATGAGAATTGAGCCAGCTTCTGATAGTGATTTTCCGAACGCAATAAAATCAGGATGTTTAATATTCCATTTACCAATATTAAAATCATAATGATGGAGTACATCATGGATTGGTTCGGAATATGAAAATACTTAACATCAGGAAATGCAAGCTGCATAACCTGAGCCACTACGCCCACAGATGAAAGTATCATGATAAATGCTGTCAGCAGCTGCCATGAAAACTGACAGGTATCAGCTACCTGGTTGTAGATGTGCCTTATACAGTCCTCACTGTAATTGCTAAGTCTGTTGATGTCGTTGTGACGGAAATCATGCTCCCTGTAATCGTAGTCCCACCTGCATATTCTGGCAAGTCCATGCCTTGCTGTAGGCTGGTGACCGTCTGTCTTAGAATTATTGTAATATCCGTCGTATTTCTTGTAGCTGACCATATCGTGCATGAAGTTGTCCAGGAATAATACCACTGCAAATGTAACTGCTACAAGGGCAACAAGTATAGGAAAGCTGTTAAGCACAAATGATATGGCGACATAACATACACTTAGTGAGCAGAAGATAAGTATTATATTTCGCCTGTTTTGCCGGATGTGTTCAAGTGTATGGGAACAGTTCTGAAATCTGTTCAGGGACACACTGTATAATTCGTTGGTTTTCTCAAATATCGAGTGCTCAAGTATGAGACTCAGTTGGGCGTATTTCTTCTGAAGCGCAAATGGAATAAAACGCAGGGCAGTAAGGATAATGGTAACACACAGCAGTATCACGTTAAACATAATGTTTTCCATGCTGGTATCACTCCTGGGATCACTGTATACATATGAGATAATGGCAAGCAACATCTGGACAGCATAGGCTATCACCAGAACATAGCTTATGCAGCGCTGGTATATATCGGTTGATCTTAATTCGCCGGTAAGCTTCTGTAAATGTGAGTTGTCAATATTCGCAGTGATACCATTGGATGTATGCCTTAACTCATCAACTACCTTATTCTCCCGCACATATAATTGGAAGTTCTGCTCGTCAAACAAAGCATATAACAGGAAAACAGCAATATATTCATCCGGAGAAGAACATTTCAGTGTACTGCAATGTTCTGCCAACATATTGTCACATGATAATATATTGTGTATGTATGCTTCGATTTTTGTGCTGAATTCTGGCACGGTGTCACACTTATTCTTTATCAATATATCAATTCTCTTACACAGCTTTCTATAGTCTATAGAATTTAACAGCTCTCTTATGGCAGGCTGCTGACTGTTGCCGGTGTAATTCTTCTTTATCATATTAGAGAATAATACGCTTAACTTGGAGCCTGTAGGAAAGCTTTCATCGGGATTTATGATGAAATAAATAGGATTCTTGGTGGAGAGGGCTTCGCTCTTAAGCCGGTCAAAATCAGTGTCCTTAAATACAGATAACTGTAATATCTCGTCAAGATTCATGGATGGATCAATATTTTGTGAGAAAAACAGCTTATTAAAAGTATGTCTGTTGGAGTATGTGGAAGTCTGAGGCACTATAGGTATAGAAAGTCCCAGATGTTCTGTAAATAACTCCTCAAGGGAACATATATCCTCTCTTATTCTGGTTCTGTACTTCATGTAAATCCTCCCTCTTGTCTTAAAGTTGATTATCATAATACTTCACATTCTATTTCTATGGATGTTCCCGGATAAAATATGATCTGCACCCGCCGGGAAATGATATCTGTCAGAAATCCTGTAAGAATAATCTGACAACATATTTAGGATAAGGGATGATTGGCCATATTACAATAATTAATAATGTCGAGATAATATCAGATTTTGACGTGGTTAAAGTATCAAAAATGACTGAATGACAACAAAGTGTTCAAAAAGACATTGAAATGTTCCGATTAGACATTGCGACACGTAGAGCAGACAACGCAAATATTCCCGGCCATATTACTTCAACTTCCTATAGGCTTGGTAATAATTGTTTTGATAGACAAAATTCGATAAAGTTGTGTTGCTGGAGATATCCGGTGAAAAAATGAGACCTGTGGGGATGGCAGAGATGAAAATATGTGTATGTGATTCTGATATTATTACAAGGGTTAAAACCTATAACACATTGAAGGCGAAATTCGCCGATATAAAGGATGTTCTTATCGTGTGCAGTACACCATACGATATACTGTTTGATATTGAGGACGAGAAGTTTGACTATGATGTGTTTATCACAGACATAATTTTCATAGATACGAGGTTCACCGGAGTTGAATTAGTTAAAAAGATAAATGGTGTAGCTCCGTTATGTAAATGCATATATTACACCGATCAGGTTCCGGGAAATGTAGATATATACGAAACTAAGCATTTTAATTGTGTGATAAGAGACAGAGATATTTAACGGAGACAGCTTGAAACTGGCAAATGAAGAATTTGTCTTTTACGCATAGCATAAGGAGAAAATAAGTGAGATATATAGCAACCGCTGATACAGATGTAGGAATAACAAAACAGATAAATCAGGACAGCCTTCTCATAAAGCATGGAAAGTATGATGGCGGAGAGATAATGATGGCTGTTATATGTGATGGCATGGGAGGCTTGGCAAAAGGTGAAGTTGCAAGTGCAACCGTAATTAAGAGATTTGCCCGTTGGTTTGATGAAGAACTTCCGTACGAGCTTGTGAATGTTGATATGGGGATTATCGGCGCCAAGTGGGAACTGCTTATACGAGAGTTGAATGCAACCATAAACAGTTATGAAAAGGCAATAGCAATATATCCTGCCAGAACAGACGGATATATGAAGATGCTCGAAGCATACGAGGATGAAGGACAGTTTGGAAAAAATGAAAATAACGAATTCCTGGCGTTATACAATGCCAACAAAGATAAGTTTGATACAGACAGTGCTGATTATGCGGAGCTTAATTACAAGACCGGAATGATGTATTTCAATTACTATTCAGCGGGAAATGATGATAATAATTTCTCTGACAGAGTGCAGAAGGCATATTCCTTCTTCGCTACAAATTATGAGAATGAAAATATATCATCGGATTTCACCAAGAAGAAGATATCTGACTGCTACTATCAGATCTGTTCCTTCTATAAGAAGTACATACTGAATTCTGTGACTGTTGAAGAAGCGTCCAAGGATAATTATGAAGAATTATTCTCAACCATAAGAACAGCCATGGATGATGTAAAGGACGAGAATGCTTATGACAAGCTTACCTTATACAACGGAACATTCATGCTTCTGTATGATCAGGCGGGAAGCATGGTACAGGTGGCTGTGGATGAGAGTGAAGTTATCGGATTGTTAGATGATGTATATAATGCAGCCAAGGAATTGACGGTTCAGAAAGAACAGTCCAAAAAATTACAGAACGAGATACTTGATAATTATGACAAGTACAGACAGACCATAGAAACAACATATTCAAATGCAGAAGAGAGGTAGAAGATATGGTAGAGACATTATCAACAATTTCTATTATTTGCTTCGTGGCATCCGGTGTATGTCTGGTAGCTGCAATCATTATCTTCATCGTATTCAGGATACCATCGGTAATAGGTGACCTGTCAGGACGGACAGCACGTAAATCTGTTGCCAGGTACAGAACCAGTAAAGAAAGAGCAGGAGCCGGATTGTATAAGACGGATACGGTTGAAGCTGATGGAGAACATTTTAGGATAAATGGGTCACAAGTGGAATCCGGCAGATATACGGATTCAGTTGGACCAAAAGCAGAAACGGCAGATAAGGTGTCAGGACCTGATCCTGAGGAAGGTACAACTCAGCTGGACAGAGGTGAGGAGAATACCACATCACTATATGACGGTGAAGAGGCTACCAGACCACTGAATACCGGTGGAGAGGGAACCATGCCATTATACGACAGCAATGAAACTACACCATTATACAGTTATATGAAGCCTGATGCACCACAGGGAAGTGGTGGCAGAAAGATAGATATGTTAGACGAAGTGATCATTGTGCATACCAATGAAGTGGTGGCTTAAGGATATCGGTGGCGTATCATTCCTTATTGTATTAGGAAAGAGAAGAAAGAAGAAGACAGCATAAAAATCTAAATGTATCATTCAGGTTCTGCACGAAAGTGCAGGACCGGTGATGCTGTTTATCAGAAATCAAGGGTCATAAGCTGTGAATATTGATTTGTGGTAAATGGCAACTAATAAACGTGGGGAGTGAGCGGTAGTGAATACGTTAAGAGAAAACGAAGTAATCGATGAAATTAATTGTGGTAACAATTTCGGATATGTACTAAAGGATAACAATTATTTTGTGAACACCGACTATAAGGTGCTGCAGAGCCAGTCAAATGATTTCTTCCTTAAGTGTATGAAGATGACCCACAATGGAAATATAGAATTTTATTATGTGACTGATGAGTATGTCCAGGTATCAAACATAATTAATGGTGTTCCTGCAGACACTCTCATGAATATATTGCTCAATCTTATTGGGGCAGTGATTGAGGTTAGGAATAATGGATTTCTGTCATTTCAGAATATAGATATGGAATGGCATCGTGTGTATGTTGATATGAATACTTTGAAGGTAAAGCTGGCATATGTTCCGGTGAACTATACGCTTTATAACAATTATCCGGAGTTTGAGAATGATCTTAAGTCTGAGATGATCAAGCTTGTGAACAGTGTGTCGGCAAGGGGAGCGTCTTCGGAAAAATTCGAGAAATTTGTATGGGGCTTATCCAGTGGGAAGCTGTCTCTTGTAGATGTATACAATCAGTTAAAGGTCGGCGGTATGCAGCCCGTACATAAATACCCTGATCCTATTGATCCACCTGATCCGGGTCCTGGACCTAAACTTGATGATAAGTGGGGAATTCCGTTGCCGCCATTGGAACAACCAAAGAGCTTCCTGTCTCTCGTGTTGATCAACGGAATGCAGCCTGTAACCATTACTCTAAGCAGAGAGTGTACAGTTATAGGTAAAAAGAGAGAACTGGTGGATGAGTGTATTACATTTAACAATATGATCAGCAGAAAGCATTGCAGTATTGTGAGACAGGGAGACAGATACTTCATAACTGATGAGGCAAGCTCTAACGGAACATTTGTAAATGGCTTAAGGTTGGTTCCTAAGCAGTACTATCAGATAAACAGGGGAGATGTGATCCGAATGGCTGATAGTGATTTTCAGCTTATGTAGTAATTAAGGAGGAAGAGCATGAACAAGCCAAGGATAATCATAGCTGATTCAGATATAAATTACATAATTCCGTTGCAGTTGAAATTTGTGCAGGATTATTTTGATCAGATAGAACTTGAGGTTATCACTGATAAGAGATACTTTGAAGCGTTATTTTCCACACCACAGAAGGTGGATATATTGATCGTTTCCGATGAGATGTATTCACCGTATCTTAAGAAGCATGATATCTCCAATATATTTCTCATGCTGGAGCAGTACGAGGAAGGTGCTACGGCAGAATTAAATGTGCACTGTATATTGAAGTACTCCAGTATAAAGGAGATTTTCAATGAAATTGTCGGTAAAAGTGCAGGTGTGTTGAAGCTTGGAGTAAGTGCCATGGCGGAAAGCCAGATAATACTTGTGACTGCTGCCAAGGGCGGTGTTGGTAAGACTACAGTTGCAATGGGGATGGCTGCATGTCTGTCACAGAACCATAAGAAGGTGTTGTATATAAACGCCAGCAGGCTGCAGATGTTCCAGGCGTATCTGGGTAATCAGATGCCTATTTCTGCACAGGACGTATATTCAAGATTGCTTAATCCGTCTGACAATATCTACGGAGACATAAAGCATGTAATAAGGTATGAAGATTTTTATTATCTTCCTGCATTTAAGATGGCACTGATCTCTCTTGGAATACCATTTGCAGTATTTGAGAAGATTGCTGTTTCGGCGAAGAGAAGCCAGGAATATGACGTTATCATTATAGACATGGACAATACCTTTGATGAGCAGGCGGTAAGACTGTATGACATTGCTGATAAGGTTATTGTTGTGACGGAGCAGGGCAACAGCGCGGTCTATTCAACTAACGTATTGGTGTCGAACCTTAATGGGATTAATTCGGACAAGTATATATTTATCTGCAACAAGTATGAAAAGGATGAGTATAACGCCCTTATAGCACCGGAGATGAATGTTAAGTTTTCTATTAACGAATATATCAACAGGTTTGAGTCGAACGGAAGGATTGAAAATAAAAATCTTGGAGAAATGCTTGATATAAGAAAAGCAGCATTTTTAGTAGTGTAGGTGAGCGTATGAAGAACACGGTAGTTGTAATTTTTAAGGATGCAAAAAAGAACATATCGGTGGATATTGAAGTGCCTGTAGATATATCTGCGAGAGAGCTCCTTAGAGCTCTTGATCAGGCATATGGATTGGGCATAGACGTGGATGATATAACAAAATGCCATCTTCAGATGGAGAACCCTATCTTTCTGTTCAGGGGAAATAAGCTTCTGGCTGATGGTGGAATAAGAGACGGCAGCATTATTTATTATACAGAGGGAGACTAATGATAAATCAGTTTAAGATAACGGTATCAAACAACAATTTGTATAGAGAGATCGAGGTTCCATTTGACGTTGAGACCTTTAGTATAGGAACCGGTATGGAGTGTAACTTCAGACTTCGTAGGGAGCTGTTCTTCGAGGATATAAAGCTGACACTTTATAACAATGATAATAAGTGGTCTGTTATGTGCTCTGACAATGTTTACATAACTCTCGGAGATGCAAGGAAATTAATTACAAAAGCCATTGTACCCGGAGAAACACTTTCTATAAAGTATCAGCAGTCAGATTATGTGGTGTTTAAGTTCACCTGTAACATTAATTTTGACAGTGATAACAAGAAGTATGAGAGAAGTATTGATATCGGAAAGGTAAATAATCTGTCCATTGGAGCTGCAGATAATTCGAATATTATTCTTAAGAGCGGTTATATATACGGAGACCAGATCAATCTGGTTAAGTGTCCGGAGGGACTCAGGCTGAATATATTAAAAATCGGATATGGAATATATCACAATGGAAATAATGCAGTGAACGGAGAGGTTATAAGAAGCGGAGATTTCATATCTATAGCTGATTTCTCATTTTACTATAAAGGAAACAGCATATGGACTGAGATAAGGGATGACTGTATTATAGCGGGACTGCCCGTTGCAGATTACAGGTATCCGAATAATTATCCGAATTTCAAGAGAAATACCAGACTTAAATTCAATATTGATGATTCTGATATTGAGATACTTGATCCGCCTAATGTTCCTACAAAGCCACAGAACCATATTATGATGAGTCTGCTTCCGTCTATAGGTATGTTGGTTGCTTCGGGAGTAATGGCATTTATGGGTGGAGCCATGATCATATTCAGTATTGTGTCCGGAGTGATAGCAATAATCACCACAGTTGCGGGGCTGGTCCAGAACAAGAAGGATTACAAGCAGCAGAGTATAGATCGTGTTAAAAAGTACAATAACTACGTGGATAATAAAGAGAAAGAAATTCAGACCGCAAGAAATGCGGAGCGTGAGTCTCTTGAGAAGAAATATATAAATGAAGCTTCGGAGATAGAGAGATTGAATATGTTCTCACCGGACTTATTTGACAGGAGACCTAATCCCACATACAAACCGGCAGGAAACATGGGAAATATCATAGTTGGAGATGACAGGCTTATCTCCCCACAGGAAAAGGTAGTGGCAACCTTGGGACAGGGGGCACTTACCAGTTTTGCTGCAGGTGATGGTTGGGCAAATCAGGACGCTATATTGACTGATAAGCATTTGTATTACATACATTCAAATGGAATTTTGACGCGTGAAAAACATAGGGAAATAGTAAATATTAATGATATTACAGGAACAAAGATAGTTGATTATAATCCGCTGGCATACCTGATTATAGGAGCATTTTTTGTGGCATTAACGATTTTTGAAATGATTGACAGGTATGTAAAATCTTTAAATGATATGGGCATGATTGTGTCTGGTTCTTCGTTTTCATTCTTCTTGGGGCTTTATTTGGGAATTCCTTTTCTGATCATGTACTTTATATTTAAGAAAAAATTTTTAAGTATAGAGTATCCAGGTGGAAGCATTAAATTTAAACTTCGAAGATATAAAATGGAGCAGGTTATAGAGTTTCAGAAGTCTGTACACAAAATTAAGAGCTATAGAAAATAATACATAGCTTTTGATTTTGATTGAAAAATATTTTGACCCTTGTGCCGGAATAAAAATTACGAGATGCTTTTTATTGAACATGCACTAAAAAGAAGAGAGAGAAAATATGCTTAAAAATATTCATATTCAGATGCTTCAGGACACTTTAAATATATTTGATCAGGGATATTACATAAAGGGTAATAGAGAAATTAGACTTGGATTTTCGAGGGAGCAAATAGAAGAATGTCACGTTTATCTGCCTGACAATATAGCTACAGTAATGAGATGTACAGACCCGAAGCATGCTGATGCTATTTGCCAGATGAAGGTGGATTGTAGGAATATTGATACTTTCAGTATGGCACAGGAACAGTATAGGTGTAACGAACCTGAATTGAAGAATAAGAGAACATTGGTATTAAACTTTGCAAATCCATACAATCCCGGTGGAGGTGTCCGACATGGTGCAAGGGCACAGGAGGAAGACCTGTGTCGCAAGAGTTCATTACTTTTCTCACTTGAGAGCAGACATGCAAAAAAGTACTTTGAGTATAACAGGTCGCTCAATACTTATATGGCTTCTGACTCGATCATACTTACACCCAATGTGGAAGTTATCAAGGATTCAGATGGAATATTGTTGGATGAGCCTTTTGTTGTATCTGTTATGACTTGTGCGGCACCTATAATTGTACAGGCGAAAGAAAGCATAAGTGAAAAACAGTATTTGGCACTTTTTTATAACAGAATCTGTGAGATGTTAAAGTGTGCAGCATACTGGGGATACCGGCATCTGGTACTTGGTGCTTTTGGATGCGGCGAATTCGGCAATGATGCCAGGATCGTGTCGGATCTGTTTTATAAGGCACTCAAAGAATTCGACTATGCAGGCATGGGAGCGGAGGCTTTTTTCCGTCGGATAGATTTTGCTGTGCTTGACAATTCCCATGATAAATATAATCTAAAACAGTTTAAGCGGAATTTTGATGATTATTATCGTGACGATGTATGTCCGTGGTGATGATATAAATATTTGCATATGTAAAAATTAAGGCGTCATATGACACATGAGAAAAGAAAGCACGCCATCACTTTGTGAGTTGTGCCGTCAAAAGAGGAGAGCGAGAGAATGTCCCATAATAAAAAAGAAAATGTAATTAAATCAATATGTGCAGTTTCTATGGTTGCTGTATTAGGTGGCTTGAGCTTTACAGGCGGATGGTTTATGCCGTTGGGGAATAAGCAGACTGACAATGCAACCGTATCTGACAAGAAAAAGAACAATAATGATGAGAAGACAACACAGGTAAGCGGGGCGACGGAAATTACAGGCACGGATGTGGCAAGGACTGAGGGTGCAAGCAGTGAATCTGTTGACTCGGGAACAAAAAATAAGCAGGATATAGCAGCTATAGCAGATAAATGCTATAAAGATATGAAAGATTTATATGACGATGAAGATTATTACAACGCAATGACTGTGGCATCAAATGTTTTGGATGATAAGGATTTGCATGATACAGATGCATATGATGAAATCCAGAACATGTACGATGACTGCTATGAAAAGATGAAGGATTCATATGTCAGTGATATGGAGAGGTATTATAAAGAAAATAATGTGGCTGATTACGAAGAATGTAGGGATCAGTTGCAGGAAATATATGTTGATGATGCTGAAGTGATCGAAGAGATAAATGACAATATAAAGGATTTCACTACCAGATATATGGTTTCGAGTGAGACGGAAACCGGCGTATATGGTGACAGCACCAACACATATACATATGACGATGAAAATGGAATAGTTACAGCGGATATTTATATGGCAGATGATCTGTTCCGTCCGGAATTGTCTACTAAAATTTCTTATTATAACGCTATGGCAGTACAGTTTTTTAATTGGGATGATGTAGATACTACATATACTACATACAGGGACATGCTGTGTGATCTCCAGGCGGAGTTTGATGATGAAGGACGAGTGGTAAGTATAGATGGTCACACTATTGCGACCGATCACCAATGGAGTGAACAATACGATTACGATGAAGATGGTAAATGTACAGGCTGTGGAGATAGCGAAAGCAGGGTGGATTTCTATTATGATGATAATGGAAATCTCACTAATATCCATTCATATTCTGAAGAATATCAGGAAGAATATGGTGACGTTTATTACTACTATGATGATCAAAATCGTTTGGTTGAATTTGAAGATATGTCAGATATGTCAAATGAAAATGGAATATACGGAAGATTTGAGTATGACGATGAGAACAATATAGTATATTACTACGACAGTGTAGATAGCACGGAACCTTATAGCACCATGTATTATGATGAGCGGGGCGTGTGTTATAAAGAAGTAACAAGTGATAAAGAGATATATTACGAATACAGGGAAGTGCAGGCAAATCCTGATTTTGATACAGTAGAGGAGTTATATGTTGAGTAAGCAAGATATTTGACGTTCAACAGAGGAGAGATGGTCTATGCGGTGTCCAAGATGTGGATGTGATAATTCAAATAGTGTTAGAAATTGTATGGTGTGCGGTATGCCACTGAGTGTTAGTTCTGGTGAATCTAAGGTATATGACCAGGTGGGATATACAATAGCGGGAAACGGTGAAGCCTATAAGAACTATATGGCGAACAAGACAGGCGAAACAGCACAACAGAAGTTGTATTTTTCAATGGCTTCTAGTTTAGATGGCACATCTTCAGGAAGTAAAAACTATTATACGAATAATGATCCGGTTCAAAGTAATGAAGGAACATATATGGCTAAACCACCGGTTACGCCACCTGTCCCACATGTATATAAGCCGGAGAGCAACGTAAGTTCTCCACATGCAAATGCAAACACATACATTGTCGGAGAATATCCAACGGCTCCATCATACGATAATCCAAGCTATGTGGATCCTCCGTATAAAAATGAAACATATGGCAAGAAAAAGAAGCCTAAGAGAAAAAAGGTAATAATCATCAGTGCTATATCTATATGTCTGGCACTGATAGCTGTGAGTTTGTATTTGTTTATATTCAGTGGCAGAGCAAAGGCTAAAAAGGCAGTAAAGGATTGTTTTGAAGCAATACAGTCCTGTGATGCCGAAGCAGTAATAAATGCGACAATTCCGGATAAGGTCATAGAAGAGCTTATAGATCAGTTGGTATACGAAGATATAGATGAAGACGAGTTTATAGACGAAGTAAACCAAGCTGTAGAAGATGAACTGGGAATAAATTCAGTGACAATTTCAGATGTGAAGATAGGCGGCGTAGAGAAGGTCAGTCTGAAAGAATATGTAGATAATGCTCTTGATGACAGTGTGAAGGATGCTTTGGATGAAATACTTGAGGATTCTCCGTTGGAGTATGACGAAAAAGTGTTTGAAAGCATTGATGATATTTACAAATATGTGGAGAAGAAACTCAAAAAATATGATGTGGATGTCAATAGATTATATCTGGTTGACGTGGATTATAAGCTTTCAATAGATTGTGATGATCTGGAAAACACATATGTTGCTGCGCTTATACCTAAGTTTATAGATAAATTCCTTGTGTATAAAGCTGATGGGAAATATTATGTCCTCCCTGATGTAAGCTTTATGCTTGGAGCATTTACCGTCCCGGCATTGGAAACTTATATGGAAAAATCTAACGAGTCAACAGATATATATAATGCAGACCTTATTGCGAAGGCTATGACTATGGCATGGGCTGAAGAGGATGCTTTTAATTCAGTTTCAGAACATACAGATTATGATGGCGAGGCAGTCTTTGAATTTTGTGATGAGGGATTGGCAGGAATGGGATCGAAATTCAAAGATGAGGTGATCAGCGATTTGGGTATTAGTGCTGATAGCATGAGACAGAAGATAAAAGAATATAAAGGTGAGTATTTCTGGGTGAAAATTTGCCCATATCAGAATGTTGTCGAGGTGTATCGTGACGAAGATCTTACGGAAAGGATATATCCATCGTACTCTTACTATGATGATTATTATGACTCCGATTACTATGGTGATTAGTGTGAGCGGAGATGTGATAAGGCATACATATAAAAATGGTATTATGTGAAGAATGGCAAAGTACAGACTAATTAATTTGGTGTTGTAGAAAATATAGACAATACTTTACAAATTAAATAACATACTAATAAACAGGTGGTGATTAACGATACGCTTACATTTCTTGTATATGCATATCGTGATCACCACCTGTTTGCAGTATAGAGATATTTTTTTAAGTGTCGTAAAGACACTAAAAATGGCACTTTAGACATGCTTTTTTTTAGCGAAAATTAATTATGGTAAAATATACATAAATGTAAATGGATAATATTGCCATATGCAATGGCATGATTGATTTAAAATAGTTGACGTTGAAGAGGAGGGGGAACATGAATTGTCCGAAGTGTGGCTGCAAAATACCGATTAATAGCAATAAGTGTGGTGTGTGTGGAACACAGATTGACACCAGTCTGAATAATATTCAAGCTGCGAATAAACAAGAAGATATAAATGCCGGTAATACTCAAAATATACAGAATACGCAGCCTTATCCTGTGAATCCAAGTATGGAAAATAACTCGTATAGTGTAAATTCGAACCAGGGGGGGCATACAACATCAGGATCTGGCGGCAATGGCGGAGGATATGCATATCCTAACAATAATAGTCCTGGATACGGATATCCCGGTAATAATGGATATGTGAATACTTTGAATCAGGGCTATGCAAGACCTGCCCACAAGAGTCTCACACCATATCAGATTGTTAAGATCGTCGGGGCGTCCGTTTTGTTGTTAGGTAGCCTTGTGCCATTTATTGCAGGAATGAATGTCATAATGTGCTGTGTAGGGTCGATAGGTGCTATACAATATTCTGATATCTATGCCGGAACAGGATATGAAGCAATGTATATAGTGTTCAATGCCGCGTTGATCGTACAGCCGATAGTTTTGTATGGAGCCATAGCTGCTTTGGTTTTAGCTATAGTAAGAACTGATAAAACTGTATATAAGGCGGATGTGACAACAGCTAAATTTGTTTTGACACTTGAGCTTATAGTAGCATTGATGCCATTATTTTTGGCGATATTTCTTTCATTTGAGTATGACTCTAAGCTGAATTATCATTGCACCGTGGGAAATGCGTTTATATTTATAGGCTTAATTATTTCATATATAGGCTGCAGTAATAAGTAGAATAAAAAAATAATGAACTAATGTTCAATGGGAAAGAGAAAGTGTCAAATGACACATAAAAAAATGATAGCACGCCATCACTTCGTGAGCCGTGTCAGTAAGAGCAGGAGGATAAGAATATGAGCAACTACAATGAAAACAACTATGGAGGCGGTGGATTTTACACACCGAATGATCTTCAGGGAGGCAGTGGAAATAATAATGCATATCCATCAGGCGGTGGACAATACCAGTTGAACCAATATAACCAAGGCAATTCATACTCCAATGGAAATTATAACAATAATTCCTATAATCAGGGAGCATCACAGCAGTCTTATAATGGCTACAACAATGGTTATAATGGTGGGAATATGAATCAGCCATATAATAATCCATACGGCAACCCATATGGAAATAATGGCTACAATAATTATCCTAAAGAATCAGCTGGCTTCGGAATTGCGTCTATGGTACTTGGAATTATTTCTATTGTATTGATGTGTTGGCCGTATGTATCCATTCCAACATCTATAATCGGATTAATATTGGGGGCAGTAGGATGTAATAAAGTGGCAGGAAAAGGAATGGCAGTTGCAGGAGTTGTGTGCTCGTTAATTACATTGGGCATTGCGATTATTATTGTTGCAACCGGAGTTTCAATTTTAAATAATCTGGGAATTATGTAGGATTTTTGTTATGTATATTCGTTATAAACATATAGTTCCTATAATTTTCGTTATTGTATGTGCATCGCTGGTTGTTATTAAACTGGGTAATACAAATCTTGCTAAGGCATTACCATATGATTGTTATATATATAGGAAATATGGTATTTATTGTGCAGGCTGCGGTGGTACAAGAGCAGTTATGGAATTCCTAAATGGGAATATATTTGCAAGTATAAAATATCACCCGGCTGTTGTATATTCTGCCGGGTTGATGATATACATGATGTTTGAATATATCAGATCAATAGTAAAAAAGACGGAGCTGGTCATAAGTCCGGTTCCGTTTTATTTATTAATTGGAGTAATTATACTCCAATGGATTTTTAAGGATTATATGTTGATCTTTTGTGGTAGGAAAATCATATGAAATATGGGTGGCTGACCTTATTAGGAGAGGGCTGATATTATCGGAGAAAACGAAGGCGATGGATTGTATCAAGTTATAGTGGTCTGATGTTCAGTATTTGAGGAGGAGTTTATGGTAAAACGAAGTAAAGTAATAATTGTCTGCACAATGTTCTTGCTTTCTTTGAGTATATGTGGTTGCGGTGGACTTGCAGGAAAGCTGGAGAAAACCTATGATCAGTATAATAATGGAGAGATTTCATATGAACAGGCAAGCGAGAAACTGGATAAGTTTAGGGAACTTGCAGATGGTTCAGAGGCACAGAGTAAAATTGATGAACAGGAAAACGAGCTTATTGAACTTCGAGCATCCAAATATGCTTTTGATGCTGCTGGGCAGTCAATGACAGATGGGAATTATGAAACGGCATTGTCCCAGTATGAGCGGGTGATAGAAAAAGATACAAATTATGAAGCAGCTCAGACAGGTATTGATACGGCAGGACAGAAATACCTCGAGACTGTTCATGAACAGGGAAAAGCGTATGTTGATGACGGGGATTATCAGAAAGCAATCAAGTATTATGATGCGTCAGAAAGAGTTTATGATGATGGCAGTGCTGCAACGTGGATAACAGAAACTAACGCAGAATATAAGACTAATCTTGAGAATAAACTGGCTGAATATTCTAAAAATAAAGAATATCAGGAAGCCATAGTTTGTTGTGATGAACTGCGTGATTATTTCGGAGATGATTCGTATGGGACTAAAAGATTGGAATTGGAAAATGCATGGTCTGATCAAGTTCTTGTGGATTCTGAAAAATTGCTAAGCGAAGAAGAGTATGCGGAAGCATCAAGCATGGTAAAGATTGCAATGGCAAAAGTGACGGATACTGCGGCATTGCAGGAGCAGCTTGACAGGATAATAGAATATACTCCAGTGGATATAACTACGTTGACACCAACAAAGGAATCAATCCCGGATGATTTTACCGTTGAAAAATGGACTACAACAGATAAGACAAACACAGGTGAGGACGGATATACAGGAGTAAAAATTGAGGACTATTGTTTTACTGGCGGTATTTTTGACAACGAAAAGATAAAATATAGGCGGTATTATCAATTAGACGGAAAGTATGATACCCTTACGGGCATATTGGCAGTTCATGCGGATTCAGAAAAATATGATGAGTATAAAGATGAATTTGGGATTTCGGTGTATGTTTTAGGCGATGACAATGAATTGTTATATACATATAAAGACGTAATCGCAGATTATCTTCATTGTGACGAACCTCCTGTTAGTTTTACGATAGATGTTAGTGGCCAAAGTCAGATAATGATTGCGTATGTATCAGTGGTAGGTCTCAATGTTTTACAGTATTACGACGCATCAATGACAGGGGGACTGTTAAATATGGAATTAAAGAAGACATATGAGCCAAAGTAGGATATTTAAGGTTTTCCAATAATATTGACATGAAAAAATAGCAGGTATTCGGGTTTTAAGAATTTCTGCTATTTTTTATGCGATCAGTTGCAATAAAGACAATAAAAAATGCACTTTAGACATGCTTTTTTTTGCACATAAATGGCTATGGTAAAATATAAAAGAGTATTGGCGAACAAGAGTATAGAGGAGGAGAGAATAAATATGGATTTAAAAACGATCATTAGAGAAATGAAAAATGGCAATTTTAAAAATTATGTGGAATTTTACAACATTACCAGTGGGTATGTATCTGTAATAATCCATAACATTATTGGAGATTCATTGTATGTGGATGGGGTGTTTACAGATATATACAATGAAATATACAAGTATATTAATTCAGCTCCTGATGGGGTAGGCTTCTTACAGTGGATGGGTAAGGTTGTCACAATTAAAGCCTATGAATTTGTAAAAGAGAACTCAGACGATGCCGGTACAGATAATGTGACATACACTATGAAAGTTGATGTATCACAGGATGGTTTGACTATATTTATTCCTGAGGTGGCACTTTCAGATAATGAATTTCAGAAAAAAGTATTCAGTATAGTAATGAACGGGGATCTTGAACACAAAACAGTGTTCTTTCTATATTATATCAGTGGACTTTCTGATCAGAATATCGCAAGCAGTATTCATATAAATGTGGAAAAGGTAAAGCATATTGTGGGAGATATACATAATGCTTTGAAAGATATGGTTATGTCTGTGTACGGAACCAATACGAAGACAATGTTACAGCTTGACATCAGACACGTGTTCTGGTCAATGTTTGTAAAT